>ERZ1031273.21-NODE-21-length-107624-cov-14.466993_pt1 | contig 107624 bp, 78 predicted proteins | sample MGYA00516575_ERZ1031273 | MGnify/ENA primary metagenome ERZ1031273 (study PRJEB33718, sample SAMN03159816) | human skin metagenome | collected 2014-02-25 | study: EMG produced TPA metagenomics assembly of the PRJNA266117 data set (Human skin bacterial metagenome... | reverse complement strand
GAGAAGTGTGGCGAGCCAGGAACCGGGGGGTTCGCCGCACCGGGAACCGGGGGGTTCGCCGCGGGGCGCGCCGGTACGCCGGGGGGTACCGGACGATTTGGCTGGGCAGTCGCGGGACGAGCCGCGCCGGAAGGTTCGGCAAGAGGTTGGAAACCTGCAGGTGGAACCGCACTTGTGACCCCTTGTGAGACCACCTGAGGCGGGAGGGCGGACTGCTGCGGCACGCGAGGTGGGGCCCCATAAGGCTGAGCCCCGGGAGACTGCGCTACGGGAGGCTGCGTACCGCGAGGCTGCCCCGGCGCGGGCGACAGCGGTGCGACAGGCGGTTCCTGCTGTTCGCGACGTTGCCGGCGCGAGGGAAACTGCTGTGGTACAGGACGCTGCTCACTCATTCCAACCCCTTGACGCGCGGATACACCAACGTCAAAATTTTACCAATTTCCAAAGGATTTAGCTTACGGTTATCATTAACCTGTTAAGCAAACTTTTGTCACAAGGAGTTGTTGTGCCCGAATCCAAAAAGCGCAAGCGCGCCTCGAAAGTGGTTAAGTCTGACAGCGAGTTGCGTCCCTCGTGGACTGAGGATATGAAGCACTCCCCCAGCTGGTACGCTCCGGCTGCCCTGATAATCATGGGCGTGGGTCTACTGTGGATTGTGCTGCACTATATCCTGGCGCAAACCGCGGGGATTAACCTGCTGGGGCTGGGCAACTGGAACATCGCGTTGGGATTTGGCGTCATCATGGTCGGTTTCATCATGCTGATGTGGTGGAAATAGGGCTTTTTTCTGCTTAATTTTTATTGCTCGTCAACTCGGGGGGACCACGCGTGACCTAGGTCACGGGCCCCCCCTCACTTTTCGTTGCGTTTGCCACGAAAAGCACACCCCCTAGTCTCGTGCTTGGGTTTCGCCCCTTCGTTTTCCGAGCAATAACAGTAACAGCGGAAGCAAAGCCGGGGGTGCTAAAAAACCGACCGGCAACATCAGCCGCCGGTCGGTTTTTTGAAGATTGTTTTTACTTGTCGGTAACGACCACCAGGTCGTCATCATCAATATCCTCCCAGGATTCCTCGGCCCAGGGATCCTCGACCGGACGGGTGCGGCTATACAAGATAAACCCAGCCACCGCGGCGACTCCGGTCAACAGGATAGTCGTCAACCAGGGATGACGAATTGGGCACTTCTTTTTGGGGTTCATAGCTGACTTGACTCCTTCACTCGCTTTGGAAACTTTTTCGGCGATGGTACCGTCGCCGGTAACCGCCTTTGACACTGCCTCGTTTACGGCTTGCGCCCGCGGCAGGAGGTCTGATTTCACCTTAGTGCCAAAGTCCCCGACGGCCCCGCGAGCCTTCCCAGCAACCTCAGCAGCATTCAGTGCCATGTCTTCTCCGGCTCGTTTCATGCAGTCCATATCGATGCATTTCGACAAGTTATCCAACATTGGATCCTTCTTTCTCTCACACCGAGCCGAACGGACACGGTTGGTACTATTTTGCCTCTTATTTGGAATTTTTGCAGGAAATAGGCCTGTTCTTTTTTTCTCGACCACCCCAAAACGGGCCTCGCCGACGGTGGACAGACTGCCGAAAAAATGCTTTGCGCCCGGGCCGCGCACATGAAAAGATGGAACTATGCAAGCAACAATTCACACATCTGAAGGCGACATCAGCCTGGAACTTTTTCCGCAATCCGCGCCAATCACGGTAAAGAACTTCACCGACCTGGCGACCGGTGCGCGTCAATGGACTCACCCAATTACCGGGGAAACCTCAACTGAGCCTCTCTACAGCGGCACGGTATTTCACCGGGTCATTTCCGGTTTCATGATTCAAGGCGGGGATCCCATCGGCACCGGCACCGGCGGCCCGGGCTACGTCTTTGACGACGAAATCGACCCGGCCTTGGGCTTCACCGAACCTTACCTGTTGGCGATGGCTAACGCCGGAACGCGTGGCGGCCAGGGCACCAACGGTTCCCAGTTCTTTATCACTGTCGCCCCGACCACTTGGCTCAACGGCAAGCACACGATTTTTGGCCGCGTCCTGGACGATGCGTCCCGCGCTGTCGTGGACAAAATCGCCGCAACCCAAACGGACCGCTCGGATCGTCCCCTGGAGGACGTCATGATTGAGTCCATCGACATCACGGAGTAAAGCCCGTTTGACCCGGTACTCCGGCGGTTTTGAATGTACTGTTAAGTCATGAAAAACACCGCAAAAGCCCCTAAGCCCTACGTGACTTGGGGGCTTTGTATTGCCTTAATCATCGTCTGGGTCGCCGAGCTGTTTATCCCCGGAGTCATTCAGCACTTTGCTTTTCTGCCGGTGCTAGGCCTGTTTGAGCCCTGGCGTTTCATCACCGCGGCCTTCCTGCACTCGGTGCCCTCACCCTTTCACCTGGCGTTTAACACCTGGGCTTTGCTGGTGGTCGGCAGGGCGCTGGAGCCGGTCGTGGGCCACGTGAAACTGGCCCTAGCGTTTGGTATCAGCGCTTTCGGGGCGCTCATGGCGCAGTGCCTGACGGTTTTTGTCGACCCCAACGCATGGATCACCCCCACGGTGGGCGCGTCCGGGGCAGTGTTTGGATTCTTTGGTATGGTCCTGGCGATTCAAAAGGTACTGCGCTTGCCTTGGACCGAAATGGCGACCTTAATCGGGCTGAACTTTGTGATAGGGTTCATGGTTCCTAACGTCGCCTGGGTGGCCCATCTGGGGGGCTTAGTAGTGGGTCTGGTGCTAGGTGCGTACACCGGCTGGGTGCTGCGTCATTCGACCTACGAAGTGGTTCCAGGCGAGGGTGTGGACGACACCCACTTTGCGGCCAATGCGCCCGAGCCACGGGAGAATCCAGACACCACCGCCTTGGACGCGCCGGAAACTTCCGACGCAACGGCGCCAGACGGATCGAAGGGTCCTGACGGGACGGATTCCCCAACCGCTCCAGCCTCTCCCGTGGTGCGCCGAGTCACCAATACGACCACACGGCTGCGTGACCTCGCGGTTTACGGCGGAGTTTTCGCCGTGCTGTTAGTGAGCAACTGGGCTTTCTACCATTTCAACTACGAGACTATCTACAGTTTCTTTAAGTAATTCCCCAGAAGCGGACTTATAAGGGGAGAATAGCCGGGTAGCTGCCAATAATGGCAGCTACCCGGCTATTCTCCCCCTTTAGGAACACTCAAGCAGATATGGCGCTGATTAGAGCCGCGCACAAGCTGAAACGGCGAGGTCGTGAGACCTCGCCGTTTCAGTATTACAGCCTAGGGCTTATGTCGCCTACTGCGCGTCAGACTGGCGCTTGCGCCGTGCTGCCAGCAAGCCAATCCCTGCACCTGCCGCAATCATCAGGATGGACAAGCCACCAAAGATTGCTGCTTGCGCACCGGTCCGAGCCAATGTTGGCGGAACCTTCGGGTGCATCGGAGGCAGGGTGGTTGCCGGGGCGACCGGGATGGTCGGCGGGTTGCTCGGCGGGTTCGTCGTCTCAGACTCTACCGGAGGCGGAGGAGGCGTGGTTGACGAGCTCGGAGGAGTCGTACCAGGCGTGTACGGCGTACCAGGCGTGCCAGGCGTGTGCGGCGGAGTCGTCGGCTTCACCACGTTCACGGTCTGCGAAGCATCCTCGAGATCTTCGTGAGCCAGAATCGGGGTGTAGGTGCCAGCCGGAGCCGTACCAGCCTCAGGCAGGTTACCAACGTAGGCCTTCTCAAAGACGACCAGCTTCTCGCCGTCAGTCAAGCCTGCCGTATCCTTCGCGGTCAGCGGAATCGACATCTTCCAGCTACCGGAACCGTCAGCCTCAGCCTTCAAGCCAGCCACGGTCACCGGCGAACCAACGATGGAGCCGTCGGACTTCTTGACCAAGGTTCCGACCAAGGTGTACTCGGCACCAGCCTTCAAGCCGCTGTAAGTCACCTTATCGTTCACGGTCGCGCCTTCACCAGCGGTAATCGCCTTGGCACCGGACAATTCCGCAGTGGTCTGGAGGTCCAGAGCCGGACGACGAGTGATGATCTGCTTTTCATCGCTGTTGTCGCGGTGTTCCACAATCGGCTTGTCGTCAGCCTTGGGCTGTCCGCCATCCTTCGTCATCTCGTAGAGAGATTCGAAGAATACCACGTCAGCATCCGGGTTAGCGTCGGCGGGAACCACCATCGGGTTAGCCTTATCAACGACCCATTCGCTGTTGTCGGTTTCGGCCGTGACCTTCGTCCACTTCACCAGCGGGTTGCCATCGGCACCCAGCACTGGCTGGTTGTCATTCGGATCATCCGTGCCATCGACGTAAACCAGTTCGGTCTTGAGCCAGTAGTCGCGTCCTTCCACCAGGTTGGTGTAGGTGACGGTATCGACCACAGCCGTGTCCTCACTCGGCTTGAGCATCTTGCCATCATCAGCGGTCCGAGCCACGGTCGCCAAGGTCGGCTTGACCAAGCTGAACTCGTTGAGAGCGGTGACGCTCACAGTAGAGGCCGGGGTAATCTTGAAGGTCTTGGTGGCACCCTCGGCACCATCAGTCCAGCCTTCAGACTTCCAAGTAACCTTCCACTTTGCCTGGGTCGGAATCTGCGCCTTGGCGTCGGTTTCCGTAATGGTTATGTCAGTACCCATCGGGAAGCCGTCGAACTTCTGGCTGACAGCCTTGGTCGGATCGTTCGGGTCAACCGTCAGGTTGAAGCTGCCCTCGAGAGCGGTTCCTTCCTTGGCGGTCTTGCCATTCGGCAATTTAGCCTTGTAGGTAAAGTTCCAGGTTGTCGGAATCTTACCAACCACGTCCGCGGGCATATCCGCAGCCGTCTTGATTACCTTGGTGACCTGGAATCCACCGAAGTGGGTGGAGACTTCCAGCCACTGAGTACCAGCACCCGAAGCGAGATTCTCTTCATGGTGGGAGGCAATCAAGCCTGCAGCAGTCTTGCCAGTCGGCAACTTGGACAGCTGCGTCTCGAAAGCATCCCTATCCTTAGGCATCCGATACAGGTCTTCCCACAGAACGACTGTCTTGTGTTCCTGAATCAGCTCGGTCGGAACCTTCACATCGATGGTCCAAGTACCGCTGTGACCACCCACTGCGTAGCCGCCCTCAACAGTGACTTTGCGCACCTCAGAGGGGACGTAGTCAATCTTTTGAGCCTGGCCCGCCTTGTCGTACTCGACGAAGTAGGTGTGCAACAGGTACTCGCCACCCTGCAGGTTCTGGTACTTCACCAGGTCGGTGATCGTGTCGCCATTGCTGGCCTTCTTATCGAACTGACCGGTGGTGTGCGTACCGATGGTGACTTCGTTAGTGAACACGTTTTCAGCGGTCACTGTCACGTTCGCAACGCGGGTAGTACCGTTCGGCGTGCCACCGACGATCACTGTGCCCTCGCCGTTCTTCGTGGACTCAACGGTGACGCCGTTGGCCTCGGTGAACTTCACGGTGTCCTTCAGTCCGGCTTGCTCTTCAGCATTCTGGACATTCTCGCTGATGGTGCACTTGTCACCCACGGGAATACCGTCAATGGTCGCGGATTCACCTTCGTGCAGGGTAATCGTGTCAGTCGAGCCCTTTTGGACGCACTTGACGGTGAACACGTACTTCGCGTTGGTGCGTTCGACATTCGCGGTGTTCTCATCCCATCCGGTCACGGCCTTCTTCAAGGTCAGAGACCCGAACTCGGGACGGTTCACGTTGATGGACTGAGAGTCGGAGTCAATGTCGTTGTGCGTAGCCACCGGCTTGTTGTCACCCTTCGGGGTCACCTTGCCGCCGTCAGCACTTTCATACGTGCCTTCCGCCCAGAGCTGCTCGAACACGACCAGCTTGTCGCCATCGGTCGCAATGTCCGTAGCCTTGACGGTGATGTCCATGGTCGTTTCGTAAACCTTGACATCCTTACCGTACTTGGCGATTTCGTCAGCGTTCGGATCCACAGCCATGCTCGCGGTGACCTTTACGGTCTTCGCGTTCGTAGCCAAGGCAGTCTCATCACCGTGACTGTAAGCAATCTGGCTGTAGACTTGACCGCCCAGAGCGTAGGTCTTGCCTTCCTCGACGTTCACCATGCGGATTACGTCGTGAACCGTGTAGGTCTCGGGAGCCTTCTTGCCTTCCTGGTTGACGCCCTTCCAAACCGTCAGGTTTGTACTGCTGTCAACACTGGCAGAGGTGCCCACGCCAGGATGCTGGACCTTCACAGTCTGGTTCTCATCCTTCGGATCCTTGTGATCCGCCACGGGCTGGCCCTTCAGCTGTAGCTCCTCGAAAGCCACCAACTTATCGTTAGCTTTCAAGACGCTCAACGGTACCGTGAACTCGACAGTAGCAGCTGTCCCATCCTTGATGGTTCCGCTCACGCGGGTGGCGCCGTTCGTTGCTTTCGGGGTGGTGAACTTGCCTGTGCCAACCACACCGGTGTCACTGGCCGTGCCGTCAGCCGCGATACCCATGAGGGAACCGCTGAGGGTGTACTCGGTTTCGGGCAGCAGGTTGAAGAACTCAACGTGGTCAATCAGCTTGACGTTGTCGCCTTCCCAAACAACCTTCTGGCCTTCGTATTCCAGCTTGGTGCCAATTTGTGGCACGTCCACAACCGTCACGGTCTGGCGAGTATCGTCAGCCTTAGCGTGAGCAGCATCCCACTTGATGGTGGCAACGTTAGCCTTGATGGTGGTGTCATCACCAGTCGCGAGGGATTCGCGAGTCAGGTATTCGTACGCCACCAGCTTCAACTCGCTGCCAGCAGCCTTGGCCGCTGCCATCGGAGCCTTCAGCTGGTCAGCCGTCACGTTGAACTTGATGTCCTTGGTCATGTCCACACTGTCAGCGGTGAACCTCTCTAGGCCATCTGCCAAAACTGTTTCGTTAGGCTGACCGGCGTTGTATACCAGGCGGGAAACCAGCACGTACTTCTCACCCTTGATGAGACCCTTCATCTGGACCTTATCCTGCAGATCCAGCGCCGCATCGGTCGCGATGATCTGGGTGCCGTCCTGAGTCAGGTCGGTTTCAATAGTCGGGTTGTAGGCGGTCTTTACCGTCTGGTCGGAATCCTTCGGATCCTCGTGCTTCAGCGGAGGTTCGTTCGGCTTGTCGGTGCGAATCAGCTGTTCGTAAGCCACGTACTTGTAGCCGGGCTTCAGCGTACCCGCCGGGATGGCATTGTAGCTAACCTGCTGGGTGCCACTGGCCTTGTCCGGGGTGAAGGTGGCGGTGCCGGTGATACCGGTATCGCTGACCTTACCGTCCAGACCGATTTCCATCAGGGTCGCCTTCAAGGTGTAGGAAACACTCGGAGTCAAACCAACGTAGCTGACCGTATCAACCAGCTGCTTGGAGTCGACCGGAACGGTCGGAACCGCAGTACCAGCCGCGCGGTTGCCATCCACGCTCAGTACCGTCTTCATGCCGGGCTTCACGCTGGAGCCAACAGTCTGGGCCGGGTCGTCCGGATCCCGGTGAGTAGACTCAGCCGGACCGTCTGCCTTCTCACCGAGGTACAGGGTCTCAAACACGACCAGCTCGTCGTTCTCAGCCACAGTACCGGCCGGAATCTCGAAGGTCATGAAGTCGTTCTCGGTCCAGGTCGCCTTTTCAGCCTTGAACGACTTAGAGGTGACCTTGATACCGGTGGACTTGTTTTGAGTCTTGTTCCACAGTTCGCCAACGACCACGTAGGTTTCCCCAACCTTCATATTGGTGAAGGTCACGGTGTCCTTGACCGTCGACTTAGCGTCAGCAATGACCAAACCACGGTCGCCCTCAGCCCTGGCCTTAGTGGCGAGCTTCGGAGCCCAGATGGTCTGAGAGTCATCGTTGATGTCGTGGTGAATCAGGAATTCTTTACCATCCTTCAGAACGGTCTCGAAGGCCACGACCTGCTTGCCGAGGATAACCCCAGTCGGAACCTTGAACTGAATCTCAAAGAATCCAGCACCGCTCGGATCGATGTCGTTGCCGGTACCCGGACCGACCTCGATGGTGGATTCCACCAACGAGCCATCAGCCAACTTCACAGTGTCGCCGGTCGCCTTGTCCTTCAGCTCACCCTTCAGGGTGTAGTTCTGGGCCGGATTCAGACCGGTGTAATCCACCCGGTCGGTGATGACCACATCACCGGTGTTGTCCACTATCTGGTCACCGTCAGCCGCATCAGTGGCGGTGGTGTCCAGAGAGCCGAGCGTCACGGTCTGTTCAGGTGAAGCGGGGTCTTCGTGGGTGGCAATAGGCTTGCCATCCTTACCAACCAGTTGCTCGTAAACCACGAAGGAGTGACCGGCCTTGTTGGCCGCGAGAATCTTGTCCGCCTTCAAGGTGAACTTCATCTCATTGTTGGTCCCGGAGAACTCACCCTTTTCAACCGTGATGGTCACGTCATTACCAGTCGCAACCGGGGTCTCGGAGACGAGCTTGCCATCCTTGACCTCCATCAACTGACCCTTGAGGGTGTAGGTGCCCGGAGCGGCCACCTTCCAGTCAACGGTATCGGTGATGGTGACGTTGCCCTGCTTCTTCGCGTCAGGGTTGACCTGAATCATCTTGGCGCCATCCGCAGTCTGCGCGACAGTGGTGATGGACGGCGGGTAGACAATCTGGTTGCCATCGTTGATATCGGTGTGGGTTGCCAGCGGGGTCTCGCCCTGCTTCAGGTCCTCAAAGACCACAACCGGAGCGGTAGCCAAACCGGCGCGCTGTACCGTGAACTTCACGATGGCCTGGAAGGCATCCTTCTCATCCGAGTTGGCCTTATTAGCCTTGAAGGTGACCGGCTCGGTCGTGACGTACTTGGCGTCAATCGCCTGTCCAGCCTTTACCTCAGTGCCGTCAGCCAAAGTAGCGTCAGCCTGGTAGTGCAGAGTACCGGTAATCGTGTATTCCTTACCGATTTCCAGACCCTTGTAGTCCACCAGGTCCCAAATCGTCACGCTGCCATCCTTGGCGGCTTCCAGGTTCTTATCCTTCGGATCCTTGGAAGTGCCGTCATAAGCGGTCGTGTCGATTTCAACCGGGTTGACCGTGATGGTCTGAGCCGCATCGTTCGGATCTTCGTGCGTAATCACCGGAGTACCGGTCGTATCCTTGCCGTCGAACAGCTTCTCGACAACCACCATAGACTTTCCAGCCTTGATGGAATCGGCAGGAACCTTGAATTCCATCTTTTGGTCAGCGATAGTACCGTCCGCACCAGCAGTTACGCTCTTCGGAGCCACAGTAACACCGGGCACCTTATCACCCAAGGTCTTGGCACCATTACCGTCAGTATTGACGTAGTACAGCTCACCAACCAGGGTGTAGTTGTGCTTCGGCTCGAACTTGCCGGTGAACGTCACCGTATCGACGATGGTCGCGTCCTTTTGACCAGGAGTCATAGTCTGGTTCTCATCAGACTTATCGACTGCGGTGGTACCCATGGAACCGTTGTAGACCGTCTGGTCGCCATCGTTGATGTCATGGTGCACCGCGATGGTCTTGCCCTCGTGCTTGAGGTCCTCGAAGGCCACAATCGGTTTACCAATCAGACCCAAGTCAACGGCCTGCTGTGCGGTAACCGTAAAGGTCAGGACGGTTTCACCGTTGCCCTTGGCATCGGCGGTGATAGTACCGGTCTGGGTAATACCCGTGGATTGACCTTCCGCGGAGCCATCCTTGACCTTCAGTTCGCCGGACACCTCATAGGTCTTGCCCGGAATCAAGCCAGAGGCCGTCACCTTATCGTTGATGGTGAAGTCCTTGGTGACATCCACGTACTTGTCGCCGGGTTTACCAGCGCCGTTGTATGCGTCAGTAGTGACACCGGGGACGTAAACGGTCTGAGACTCATCCTTCGGATCGGCGTGTTCAGCAACCGCGGTAGCTCCGCTCTTCGGCTTTCCGGCCGTCTGGTCGAAGTCGTCCGCCTTGTAGAGTTTCTCGAACACTACGTACTTCTCACCGCTCACGACCTTCACACCTGGGAAGGAGAGTTCCATCTTGCCGCTGGCAGCGCCCTTGGCGACAGTCAGCGTCTGGTGCGCGGTCTGAACCGTAGTCGTGCTCTTGTTGTTAATCTTCGTGAGCTCGCCGTACATGACGTAGTTGCCCGGAGCGATGGAGTTGTAGGCGACCTCATCGGTCACAACCACATCGGAGAGTTCCTTGGTCTTGGAATCCTTTACCGGCTTGGCGTTACTCATGTCAACGGTTGCGTTGCGTGTGACATCCTTACCGTTAATGTTCTGGGTGGTAGGAGCACCATCCTTCACACTCGCGGTCGTACCGATTGACGGGCTGTAAACCGTCTGATCCTCATCGGTGATATCGGAGTGAGTCGCTACGACTACATCGCCATCCTTGACTTCCTCAAAGGCCACAACTGTTTGGGTCTTTAGGGACTTAGCCTTGACGGTAAAGGTCAGTTCGACCTCACCCTCTTTGACAAGGGCATCGCGCGCACCGTCGACCGTGAAGGTCTTGGTTGCGGTTGCGCCCGGATCGTTGAGCGCACCAGCATCGTTTCCGTCAGCATCCTTGACATGCAAGGTACCGGTCACAGTGTAGGTGCGACCTCCGGCGAGGTTGTTCCACTTGACCACATCCTTGACCGTAACCGTCGCGTCGTCCGAAACGGCCGGGGTCACAGGCTTGTCAATCGAAGCGGTCGTCTTTAACTTCGGCGTGTACAGCTTCTGGCAGATGTCCTTTACATCCGCGTGGAAGGGCAGGTTTGCCGCCTTGGACATTGCCTGCAGTTCAGCCGGAGTCTTGCTCGCGAGACTGTTGACATCCACATCAGCCGGCAGCATGTATTCGAACATTACATATGTGGCACCTGGGGTCAGGTTGGCAGTCTTCAGAGTGAACTCGTTGACTGCCTCATTGTTGCCGAAGAAATTCTGTCCAGCCGGAACAGCAATCTTCTTGTAATTGTCCACTGCGGACTTACTGGTATCATCCGTCTGCACCAAACGTCCGTACAGGTAGTAGTCACCTGCAGAAACCCTGGTGTACTTGAGGTTATCAGTGAGTTTCTGTGTGGGCACATCCTTTTCGTTCGTAGACATGACTCGCGAGTTCGTCGTCCGGTCGTAGGCAATAGTCCACATCTCCGGTTCAAACTGCGGAACGATGGATTGACCCTTCGGTAGCGTCAACTCAGAACCGTAGGCCCTGCACTTGGCGCAAGCCTGGTTCAGCTGCATCGGGTTTCCGCCGTTGAACACCATGATGCCCGCGGCAATACCTTCGGGATGTTCCTTCAGTAAGCTAACCGGAATCGTGAAGGAAATCTCCGTAGTGAAATCAGTCGCTCCATAAGGAACGGTCACTTCCTCAGCGTAATAATCCCAATTGGCGCCGCCTTCGCTCTTCCAATTCAGGTATCCCGCATCGAAGATGCCCGTCTTTCCGGCCATCTTGGTGGAGTACAAACGCTCCACCACCGTGTAAGTCTGGCCCGCAGTGACGTTCTTCAAGGTAACTTTATCGGTCAGTTTGACCCGATTTTGATTAGGTTTAATATCGATTACCTTGATGCCATCCTTGAATACGCGCTGGCCGTTAGCAGAAGCCTCTTGTCCAGGAGCATCCAAGACAGTTTCAATACTGGCGTAGCAATCCCACTTGTTGACCATCTTCACGGAGACGTTGGCTTCGGAAGTGACATCGAACGTGATAGCGGCCTTTTCTTCATCAGGCCCCAACATGTCAAAGGCGTACTTAACCGGGGAGGCCAGAGCCTTGTCGTTGGCATCAGTGGCCGAAATTTCAGCCTTGTGACGCCAGTTGCCATACAGGAGGGCATTCCGGTCGTTAAAACTCTGATCGTCCAGCTCCGCTACCGTACACTTCGAGTTGTACGGCACCGTGCCAAAGTCGAGGACATTGCCGTTGACATCAACCTTGACTGTCTTATCAACAACCGTGTCATTGCCGCTCTTGCAAGTGACGTGCATATTCACGTAGTTGCGGTTCATGTAGCGGTAGTACTCGTTGTACTGCTGCCTCATGTTGAAGTTACCCACGGAGTAGTCGAGTCTGCCGTGTGCCGAAGTGGCTTCCGCCACCTTCTGTAGCGACAGCTTGACTTCCTTGTACGTCAGCTTGTTCGTAGCGGTCAAGCCGGTAGTAGTACCGTCCTTGCCGATGATGAATTTGCCGGCGGTAGCACCTTCGGCACCGAACACGAAGTTACCTTCAGCGCCAACAGCAGTGTAAGGAGTCGGCTCTACGCCCTTCATGGTCGTAGATTCATCCAGCGACCAGGACACTTCGGCAGACACGCCGGCGGTGTTACCGCTCGGGGTTACCTCGCGGATGGAGCACTTGGAACCGGAAGGAAGGTTTCCAGAAGTCCAGGTCTTACCAGCCTCGATATTGAACTTGTTAGGAGCATCCTGGGTACCAATCTTGGACCCGTCCGGGGTCACACACCAGTACTCGAAGTTGTACTTTCCGTCAACAATCGCCGCGGTAGAGTCAGAGGCAATCGCCTTCGTGACGCTGAACTTGCCGTTCGCGTCAGAGTAGACGTTATCTACCTTGACCTCAACCACCTTGTCCTTTTCGACTACGAAATCGTTCTCCGACAGGGTAGCCGACAGGGTCGAGCCTTGCTCAGTTTGAGAACCGGCCTGATCCTCGGTGATGTGGCACTTGTAGCCGACAGGGATGTTCTCTGCGAACTGGTAGCCCTTATCGGTGACTTTCGTTACCTTGCCTTCCACCTTTTGGGTGGCATCCTTCGGATCAGCACAGGTGTAGGTGAAGTCGTAAGACTCCTTCACCGTGATGTTCTTGGCGGCAGTAACCGACTTAATAATCTTAAACTTGCCCAGCTCGCGCTCGTAAGTGTTGACTACCTCGACGGTCCGGCCCTTTTCGGTATTCAAAGTGACCGTAGCGGTCGCCTTGTCGGAAAGGACGTTCTCGCCTTCCTTCATCTGAACGGTCCAGGTGTGTCCAGCCACCTTTGCGCTGGCGTCAGATTCGGTGATGGTACAGGTCGCACCGACCGGGATCTTCACACCGTTCACATCAGCGCTGAACTCGGCCTTGTCAGTGTTCTTAAAGGTCTTGCCGTCCATGATGACGTGTTCGGTGTTATCAGTCGGGTACTTACAAGTCGCCGAGAGCTTGACCTCCTTAGAGCCAACGTTGGTGTTCTTACCAGCCACGACGGTCTTGCTGACCACCAGCTTGGTGTCGGGCACCGTGAAGTCGTTGGTGGCGCCAATCATCAGCGCTTCGTCTTCCTTATCCACGGTGAATGCCACGCCGTTGGCCTGAGCACTCGCGTTGGTATCGAAAGGCTTGACTTCCTTGCCGTCAACCGGGTCAGCGGAGCCGACAGTCCACTTGGTCGTGGGCTTCTCGTTAGCCTGAGCGACTGCCGGTTTCTCCCACACGACACACTTGGTGCCTACGGGGAGCTTCTCAACCGTGACCGGGTCGCCACCGGCGCTCAGGTTGTAACCGACACCGTTCTTAACCTCTCCGGCCGGGGTCTGGCAGGAGTAGTTGAAGTAGAACTGTTCCTTGTGGTTACCAGCGTTGTTACCGGTGAGGGCGGCCTTGTAGAACTTAAAGCCGGTCATCTTTTCGGTGTAAACGTTGGTAGCGGCGAACTGGAAGACCTTGCCTTCAGTCACGGTCTGTTCACCGGATGCGAGGCCCTGACCTGCCGGAACGAAGGAGGTCGACACGTACTTCAACGGGTTCGCGTTCGGGTTGTTCACCAGCTGTTTGTTGGTGACATCCAGTTGAGCCTTCGGCTCAGCCACGGAACACACCGAACCCTTCGGCACCACAATCTCTGCCGATTCCTGACCGGCCTTTACTTCGATGAAGTCAGCCTTGGCCTGAGTACCAAACGGAGTGGCCTGAGTGTAGGCCTTGCCGTTCGGGGCTTTACAGTTGTAGGTGAACTTAAAGGTGGCGTCGGGGGCAAAGACGGCTCCGCCCTGGACAACCTTCTTAATGGTGAAGCTCGCCTTGTCGTATTCCAAGGTGTTCTTAGCTTCCAGCTGCAACACCTGAGACTTGCCATCCTTTTGTTCGGGAATGGTGAACTGCTTGTAGCTGGAGTTAGCGCCGCTGCCGTTGGCGAGGTTCGTCACCCAGGACGGGGTGACGGTGACGCCGTCAATCTCTACCGGCTTTTCCTTGATGTAGCAGGTGGTGCCGACCAAGATGTTGTCAACGGTCTTGGTTTCCCCAGCCTTGACGTCCAGGGTGCCGTTGGTCTTCGCGTCATCGTCACACTTGTATTCAAAAGCGAAGGTGGCGGGTTCAGCCTTGGCGTCGCCGTCAACGTTCTTGGTGACAGAGAACTTGCCGTAGTTGGCCTTCACCGTGTTGGTGGCCACAACCTCCACTTTCGGCTCGGTGCCTTCCTTGATGGTTACCACTGCGTCGTTTCCACCCAGCGACTGGGCATTGGTGTAGGAAACCTTGCTGGTAGCAGCCCCGGTGGACGGGTCGTCCTCGTGAATCATGCAATCAGTACCTGCCAGGTAGGACTTCGAGGTCCAAGACTGGCCAGCCTTCAGGTTGACGGTCATTGGGTCGTCATCCCCACAGGTGACGCGGAATTTGAATTGCGTATCCTTCTTCAGCGGGTTCGCACCGTCAGCCTTGACTTCCTTGGTCAGCTTGAACGAACCCATCTTGTGTTCGTAGAGGTTGGTCGCCTTTACCACGACAGTTGCGCCGTTGGCAGGAACCTTGAACTTGAATCCATCAGCGGAGTTCGCCAACACGTTGGTTGCCGGAATTCCGGTTTGCCCAAAGGTCAAGGACTTAAATTTAGCCCCAGGCACCGCGGTGCTACTCGGATTCTCGGTGATGGTACAGGTCATGCCGGCCTTAATGCCAGACGTGACGGCCACCGGAGCGCCATTAGCAGGGACAGACTGGTACTTCCAACCAGTGTCTGCGTTCCCGCCCTGGCAGCGATAGCGCAGCAAGAAGTCCTGGTTAATGGATTCCTTATCTCCATTGTCGAACCTGGCCTCCTTTTGCAGGCTGAAGGCCGCATCGGCGGGCTGGTAGTAGTTGACGAACGCAACCGCATCGACGAAGCCATTCTGAATCGGTTTCACCGCAATCGTGTTCGACTCGGTGGTTTTACCTGAAGCGTTCGTGTTCGAGACGACTACGTTGTAGCCTTCCGGAGCCTTCGGCTTGGTTTCGGTAACGGTGCACTTGGTGCCAACCGGCAGACCCTTGACTTCATAGGTCCACAGGTCGTTATCCGTATCGGTAGAGGCATCCTCGGGAAGCGAGAAACTTCCACCAGCCACACCGTTGTCACAGGTGTAGGTGAACTCGAACTTGCCACCGTTGGCAGCAGCCGCGGCATTCGCATCGATGTTGCTGTCACCCTGGACCAACTTCATAACCTTGAAGCCGCCAGTCTGTTCCTCGTAAGTGTTGGTCGCGATGACTTTGATGTCACCAGCCTGACCCATCACGAACTTGACCGAGGAACCTACCGTCGCACCATCCGCAGTGGCGTTAGTGGCAGACCAATTGGGAGCGGACATGTTGACCGGAGCGGACCGGTAGGTTTCCTCGATAGTGCACTTGGCGCCGGGAGTGACATCAATGGTGCTGGGCGTTCCCGCCTGGGTGCTATCCGTATTGGCCGCGCCGCCCTTAGCGGGAGCGTAGAGGGTCTGATCCGTTCCATCATCACAAGTGACGTGGAAAGTCACGTTGCCGCTAGCCTTATCGGTAGCACCAGTTGCAGCCTTCTCCAGAGTCAGCTGAGCCTTGTTCTTAACGATGTTAACGGTCTGATCCGCGTGCTCACCGGTGTGCTTGGCGATGATATTGAGCTTGCCGTAGGCAGAATCAATTTGTCCGCCACCGGCGTACTTCGGGTCGGAAGTCGCCAGGACTTCTTCGTAATAGAACTTATCGCCGTCCTTAACCTCGGAGGCCTTCAACTCGTACGGGAACAGACCCGGCAAGGTGCCGTTACCGATAATCATCGGGGCGGGGACAGTGTCGGTCAACACCGTGGTGGGGACTCCGCCGCTAACCTTCCTAAGCGTGCCAATCAGGTACTTGGCATTCGAACCGGTATCGGCGGGGATGTTCTCATACTTCAAATCATCGGTAAGGGTGATGACTTCATCCGTACGGGAGAACGTGGCGGTTTCTGCGCCTCCGGGCACCGAGTCAGCGCCATTCACCTTCGCGGTGGTGGAAATGGAAGGCTTCGGTTCGGGAACGTGGGTCCAAGATACTTCCAGTTTTCCAGAGACAGTGAGGTCCTTCTTTAACACCACGACCTGAGCTTGAGTGGGGCCGTTCGGCTTATCAATGAAGTAAGGATTCTCAACGTTCTTAACCGAACCCGCGAAGGAAATCTCAAACGCGTTTTGATTAGCAATCTTCAGGGTCACCCCATTGACCGCATCCTTCAGGCTAATCTTGTTGATGGGGTTACCGTCCTTATCAGTGGCACCTTGCACCGCAAGGTAAACCTGGTCACCAATTATCTGGCCTTCTTTAGAGCCCGGGTCGTAATCGTTCAACTTCACGGTCAACAGGGAAGTGCCATCGTTAGCCGGTTCCAGAGACACCTGATCGAGGTGCATGGTTTCCAGAGCTTTAATGACATTGCCATCCGGGCGATTCTGGTATGCAGTACGAGCTTGCTCAATGAGGGATTTGACATCGGTAACACCCGCATCACCCCATGACATCTTGTCAAGGTTCCAGGCACGCCCATTATCGGTAATGCCAAAAATGACCATCCAGATTGCGTTCTGGTAATGACCCCAGTTGGCACCATTACTATTCTTGGCGAAATGCCAAGCCAGGGCCTTAACGGTTTCTGCCTTCTCAGGGTTATCTTTAGCCCAGTAGATTGTGGATTTGGAAGGGTCAGTGTAAATCTTGTGTCCGCCAGTTTGGAAACCATAGAAAGGCTCCACGCAGAAACTCGCCTGTCCGTCTACTTTGAAAGAGTTCGTATTATCGCTGGGATACAGAGCCAGGAAATCAATTGCGGGATGATTTGCCGTACCTTCATTTCGATGCTTTTTCCCCCATTGCCAGACATTTGACTGGCCTTTTTTATCGGCTGTCCAGTTCTTAACCAAGATAAATGAACCCACGGGAACGATAGGTCCGTTTTCTTCACAAGCCTTAATGCCGGGGAACTTAGAGGCGCTGGGAGCTTTGCTGTATTGCTCTTCGAACCAGTCCATGCCCTGCTTGAGCAGATTATCGAACTGGGCGTTTAGGTTATCCACCATTTTTTCCTTGGTGGCAGCGTCGATGTTATGGTCCTTCACGAACTGGTCCAGTTGATCCATCACATCCGCTTTAGCGTCATCGACCTGTTTTTTGAAGTCTGCAATAGCGGTGTCTTTATCAACGCTGGGATCAAACTTGAGCTTGATTTCTTTCATCGTGGGCTCAAATTTGTAAGCGAAAGGAACCGCGCCGGAAACGACCGTCTGGGTCGGCGTCGGGTTCGCACCCCGGTCCTCACCCACAGCCGTCGGTTCAGAAGGCTCTGTCGAGGGTTCTGCGGAGGTGGCAGCAGGCTCGACCGGTTCTTCAGTAGTATTTGCAGGCAACTGCGGAGCATTGGCGGAACCGGTGGACTCGGTGGAGGTACCCGAGTCGCCGGAGGGGTCGGCAGTCTTGCCAAAAATCCGCGCCTGAGTCGCGCCCGTATCTGCAGGAGCGCCAGCCGCTGCCATCGCTTCGCCTTCGATGGGTTCTAAGCTCAGGGTGAGGGTACCCTCATCTTCCTCAGGCTCAGCAGAATAAACAGCAGAACGGTTGGAGGAAGCCGCCTGGCTGGAAGATCCTGAGGGGTTAAAAGGTAGCGTAGTGGAGGAACTACCAGGGAAGATTACCCACGCCCCAAAACCCCTCTCGGTGTTAGCAGCAAGTTTTTTCTTAGCAACAGGGCCACGGTCGGGGGCAACCTGGTCTAGGGCATCGTAACCATCCCAGTAGGGGTCGCCTGCTCGGCCGACACCGCTGGCCTTGGTAATACATTCCTTGGGTAGGTAGTGCGCTGTGAAATCCCCGACCTGGGCTGTCTCGCCGTAGTGCGCCGCAGCTTCCTGCGGGTCTTTAGTCGAGAACAACTGTCCGGTATATGCCAACCTGTAGCGCACATTGCCGTTGGAACCGACATTAAAGTTTGCATCAGGCGAAACGGTCACCGTGGGATGAACCGAAGCCTGGGCTGCCGGAGTGGCCGCCAAGGAGGGCATAACCAAACCGCCAACGGCCCACGCGACGGCGATAGCCGAAGCTATCACCCCCGCGGTCCAGTTCCGGCTCTTTTTACCTTTTTGCTTATAGCTCACCAAAGTGGGCTTTCCGGGCTGATTTTGCCGCGGTTTCTTGGCTATAGCACTCATGCTGAATACCTCCATATTGTTAGCCATTTCTTCGGTCTGGGCCCTGGTGGGGACACTTCACCTGCTTATATACAGTGATAAGAATACCAGGTTTCCCAGCTATCTCCAAGAGTACTTCCAGGATTGTGCTGACAATCTGACTATCACTCCAGAGTCGTTCGGTAAACCCCAGTATTGCTTTAGGAAAACTCAGCTTAACCGGGCAAAATTCGCCAAAAATAGCGGCAGTTTTCAGCGCCCTCCAAGAATGCGAAGCTGAGTTTGTCACCTCGAACCGGGGTTCCAAAACGGCAAATAAACAGTAAAAAGTGCGTTTTTCTGCAAAATTCCCCAGTATTTTCCGCAAACCTTAAAATAACCTTAAAAATTGAATTCGAACCTGAGAATGAAGCCTCCCACCGGCGCTTTTGCCGTCTAATTCGACCTGCAACACCACCGCTGCGGAACCGACCTGGTGAAAACGCCTTCGTTCTCGAACACAAATCCCCGCCTAGGCGACGCCGGAAAATCGACCAGACATTTCCAGGATTCCTTCAGACTACACGAGGCCCCGGTTTCAGATAATGAAACGGGGAAACCCTCGGATATGGACAGAAACCCCCAAAAATCCGCGAAAAATCCCGGTGAAAGAATTTGGAAAAACAACTTGTAATTTCCTGAAAATCGGGTATAGTTGACTGTATAGCGGCGTTGATGCTGGACTTGTCCGTAATCAACTGTCCGCGGGGAGAGAAATATGGAGGAACCATGCAGACACAAAAGAAGGGCGTATTTGCCGCAGTGGCGTTAGCCCTAGTGGTAGCTTTGAGTACCCTACTGCCTGCTCAGGCTGCCGACCACGAATCCAAACTGACCGGAAACACTCAAGTACAGCCCGTAGAAATCTCCTACGGCAGCTACGAACAGGTTCTGGTGGAGGTCAGCGCCGACTAACTCAGTCAGCCACAGCCTCATGACCCGCCGTAAAACGGTGGGTCTATTTTGTTATACTTAGCGGTTTTTGGGATGCTGAGGTTTTGAACCGCAGATTTTTGGATTGCCGTTTTTGTGCACTGCTGATTTTGCGCCGTCGATTTCGCTTTCTCCCGGTTTCCTCTCCTGCCGACCGCGCCGCCCCGAACCCACTTCGGGCTACGATAGCCTTACACACTTCGGTGCGAGCCCCGGCCTAATGAGCACATTGGCCCGGCGAACACCAAGCTCGGGCCGACCCAGATTCGGCGCGTGCCCCGGCCTTGTGCAGGCCTAACCCTGCGCGAACCCTAACCGCATACCCAGAAGGAGGAACGTATGGAACGCAGTAAAATACTGGAAACCCTGCAGGAACAAGGTGTCGAATACAAGCTGGTGGAACACCCGCCGGCCACGACCATCGAGCTGGCGGATGAATATATCGAGGGCCACGAGGGCGTGCGCACCAAGAGCCTGTTCCTAACCAACCGAAAAAAGACCCGCACGTACCTTTTAATTACGGACGAGTTTAAACAGATTGACCTGAAGGGTTTCGCGGATACGGTCGGGGAAAGCCGCCTCTCGTTCGGATCCGGAGAGCTGCTGGCTCAGACCCTCGGCCTGGAACCGGGAGTCGTCTCGCCCCTCGGAATGATTGATCCCGGCCACCGTTCGGTCGCGCTCTACCTAGACAAAGCCATGATGCAGGAGGAAATTTTCACCTTCCATCCGGGCGACAACCGCGCCACCCTGTTCCTGGGGACCCAGGATTTCCTGCGACTCTATGACGAGCTAGGGATTGAATATCATCTGGTGGAGGTGTAATTCCGCACGCTGGTTCCGCGCCGGTTGGGTCGGCTGGCGGACTTTATTGGCCGAGTCGGAGCGGTTGGCCGGGCCGTCCACACCGGGTGACGCAGGTTCACGCTAGTTGGCGGACTTTATTAGCCGAGTCGGGCCGTCAACGCGGGCGCCCAGCCCGTTGTTACGTCACCAGCCCAACCGCAGGCACCCACGCTATAACCACCTCGCTTGTGAAAGCCCCAACTAATGCCGGGCCCGCCTCGCTTGTGACATCGTCAGCACATGCCGATGCGTACCCCCGCCCGCATACCCCGCGAATTTGCGCAAGATAGCGGGTTCGGGTAGTATCTTCTGGTGCCCAAAGGGCCTATAGCTCAGTTGGTTAGAGCGCAGTCCTGATAAGACTGAGGTCGCTGGTTCGAGCCCAGCTAGGCCCACCAACCCCGAATCGTCGGGGTTTTTTCATAACAAACGGGGCTATAGCGCAGCTGGTAGCGCATCTGCTTTGCAAGCAGAGGGTCGGGGGTTCGAGTCCCCCTAGCTCCACCGGACAGAACATACCCGCAGCTCATTTTCCTGCTGAGGTGAGACGAACCCCGCGCCGAACTTGGGGCAAAATCACGCTATGGCAATGAGGGTCAGCGGTACACCTCACTTCGGTGATCCACGTCAACAACCAAAATCACTAACTCACAATCGTCTATGTAGCAGATTATCCGGTAATCCCCTACGCGATAGCGCCACAATCCAGCCAGATTACCCACTAACGGTTTGCCTACACTGCGAGGATCATCAAGGTTGGCGATTTCACGAAGTTTGGAAGTAATCCTTTTCGCAATTTGCTGGTCCAGTTTGGCCAGAGAACGCTCTACACCCTTATCGAACCTAATCAGCCAAGCCAAGATGATCCTCTAGCTCGTCAATCGTCACAGTTTCCAGCCGTCCCCCGCGATAGTCCTCAACTTTTTTCAAGAGTCCATACTCGTATTCCAGTTCTGCGATGGATTCTTGCAAAGCCTGGGTGACGTAATACGTCCGGGAACGCCCCGTAGCCTTTGCCAGATTGTTGTAACGCTCAATCAACTCAGCAGGTAACCGCACCGCTGTCGGTACCGTAGAAACCTTAGTAGCCATAAAACCCTCGACCCCTGCGCTGTAAACATCGTATTACATATAATACAATGCGGCGCAAAAATCTACCAGATTACGCCACGTCTTCGCCCAGACGGACCAGTCGACCAGTCGGCACCTACAGCGTAATCGGAACATGAACGGGTTGAAAACACTCAGTCAGGCTGTAACAAATCTGATATTGACCCGAGGTCTGTAAGACATTATCATAATAATGTAAGACGTTGGAAGGTGTCAAATGAGTTCAGTTACAATCCGCGTTGATGCTGCAACGAAAGAGGCTGCTGCCTCCATCGCAGAGGATTTTGGCTTTGATTTATCTTCTGTTACCCGCGCTTTTTACCGTCAGATGGTGCGGGAACGGCGCATTCCCCTGAACCTGTCCTACCCAGAACCCAACGAGGAATCGGAAAAATCGATTCACGAAGCCGAGGAAATCATCGCCCAAGGCGGCACGGGGCGCTTCAAAAACGCCCAAGAAATGTTTGATGACCTGGGGATTTAATATATGTCACCGCTTATTCCTGATTACACCCCCAGCTTTCAACGCGATATTAAATCTCTAAAACGTAAGCATCGAGACACGACTGTGTTGCATGAAGTAATCAGGCTCATTCTCGAAAATACCCCGGCATCTCATGATGAGCTGCGTCGACGACACAACGCACATACGTTAAAAGGTAGTTGGGCAGGAAGCAACGAATGCCATGTGGCTAATGTCGGTGATTGGCTCTTAGTTTGGCGCACTGGCAACGGTATCGCCGTGTTTCACGCACGGGCAGTCACGACGACATCTTTCGGTGAATAATTTGTCACTGGTCGGCGGACGTTATCCTAAAAGTACATCCCCGCCACAGCGCGGGAGTTCCTGGCGGCGGGGTTTTTTGATAGGTTCGAGACATGAGTAAAACCCCTGGAATGCCGGATCTGTTGGTGGTTGGTACCGGCTTATTTGGCCTCACTATCGCGCGGGAAGTCGCCGAAGCTGGATATAAGGTTGTCATGATTGACCGTCGGGCACACTTGGGCGGCAACGCCTGGTCCGAGCCCGAAGCCCAGACCGGCATCGAAGTTCACAAGTACGGCGCTCACCTGTTCCACACTTCCAACCAGCGAGTGTGGGACTACGTCAACCGCTTTACCAAGTTCACACCTTACATTCATAAGGTTTACACGACGGTCCACGGCGAGGTTTTCCCCATGCCCGTGAACCTCGGCACCATCAACCAATTCTTTCACGCCGCCTACACTCCCGACCAGGCCCGCGAACTCATCTCCCGGCAAGCCGAGGAAATCCAAGGCGAGGACGCCAACGAAAACTTCCGCACGAAAGGCATCTCCCTGGTAGGAAAACCGCTGTTCGAAGCCTTTTTCGAGGGCTACACCGCGAAACAATGGCAGACCGACCCCACCGAACTCCCGGCCTCTATCGTGTCTCGCCTCCCGGTTCGCTACAACTACGACAACCGCTATTTCAACGATACTTACGAAGGTTTACCGGTTGACGGATACGGTGCTTGGCTGACGAACATGGCCACCCACGAAAACATCACCGTCCACCTGGACGTGGACTTTTTCGATGAAAACCCCAACAACCCTTGGTCAAAAACCGCTACGGTCGGGCGTATTCCTGTCGTCTACACCGGGCCGATTGACGAATACTTTGCCTACAGCGAGGGCGAGCTGGGGTGGCGCACCATCGACCTGGAACTGGAAGTGAAACCGACTGGGGACTTCCAAGGCTGCCCGGTCATGAACTACGGCGACCCCTCCGTGCCCTACACGCGCATCCACGAATTCCGTCACTTCCACCCCGAACGCTCCGCCCGCTATCCTGCGGACCAGACCGTCATCGCACGGGAATATTCCCGCTTTGCCCAGCGCGGCGACGAACCGTACTACCCCATCAATAAGGACACCGACCGCCAACGCCTGATAAAGTATCGCGAACTTGCCGCCGCCGAACCAAACGTGCTGTTCGGCGGGCGTTTAGGTACGTACAAATACTTGGATATGCACATGGCTATCGGGTCCGCTCTGGCACGCGCCGAAGCGGTAGTGTTGCCGCATCTGCGCGGGGAACGCTCCTCCATTTCCTTTGTGGCCGGACAGGACGATTAACCGGAAGATTCCCTTTACCCGGTGAAAAACCGGATATTTCGCTACCATTAACTCAGGCAAACTCGAGCCACCGGTACTGGCACCCGCCAACCGGGTCGGGAGTCTGGCGTGACATCGCCGCAGCAACCCCGGCAAACCCGCCAACCGTGCAGGTCAGCCTATACCGAGAGGACAGCTTTGGAACACAACATACCCTTAGCCATCGCCCTGCAGGTGGTCGGGTCGTTTTGTTTCGCCCTCGCTGCCCGGTATCAAAACAGCGCAATCCGCCACGAGGTCAAACACAACCAAAGCCGGCGGCGCCTGAAATCCGACCAGCTCCTGGCGAGCCTGAAAAACCGCCGGTGGTGGCAAGGATTATTGCTGATGGGAATATCTTTGGGGTGCCAGATTACCGCCCTGTTCTTTGCCCCGGTCACGGTAGTGCAGCCCGTGGGACTGCTGGCTTTCCCCTGGTCCATGATTTTGCAGGCTCGGGTCGCTCGCCAGCGGATTCGCAAGCGCGAGGGGGCTTTGGTGGCGATGACAGTGCTGGCCACCGGGGTTTTTACCTTCCTGGTGTCCTACTATTCCGCGCCGGATCAGCCTCTCACGGCCATCAAAGTCTTTATCGGCGCCATCACGATTTATATCCTGGCCGGTACTTTCGGGGCGTTGGGCGCAAAAGGGCCGCGCGTGTGGCGCTCGTTTTTTTGGGGCAGCGGTGGGGCTATGTTTTACGGTCTGGAAGCCTCGCTGGTGCGTACTCTCATCATTTTTGTGCGCCAGCATAACTGGGCAGACAACCCGATGTTTTGGATAGTGCTGGTGGTTTTGGTCATTGGTTCGCTGACCGCCGGGTGGATGGTGCAACAGGGTTACGCCACCGGACAAGCCGAGCTGGTCGTCGCCTCGATGACCATCACTTCTCCCATCATCGCGGTGTGTTTCGGCATCGCCGTGCTGGGTGAGGGCAAGAACTTCACCGCGGGAGTCACGTTGGGGATTATCGCCTGTGGGTTGGTCGCCATCGCTGGGATTGTCGGGCTGACACACTTGAAAGCCCATCAGCCCATCGTTTTGGAACACACCGCCGGAATCGCTATAGATTCGCCCTCAGCTCACGAGGAAAAGGCCGACCCGGTGAACCGTTCGGACGGGCCCGGCACGCCGGGGCCGGACACGCCCACAGCAAGCTAGTTGAACCGATAGAGGTGCTGGGCCAGGCGGTAGGTCTTAACCGCGGCCCACTTCAGCGGCGGTTTTTTCACGCTCGAACCCAGAACCAGCGGGTGACGCTTTAGGTTGCGCGCCATGCGCGGGCTCTTGGCGTAAATGTGTTTCCACATCTCATCGCGCATCCGCATCGCTTCGTGATCGCCGCGCACCAGCGAAAACGCCGAAGAAGCCGTGACGATCAGAGCCAGGAAACCTTCCATATACTTTGCCAAGCGCGGGTTGGAAACGTCATCGGGCAGGGTGTAGGCATCGACCATCGCCCGGGTGACCCGCATCTGTTGATCGAGGCGGCCCAGCATGACGGTCTCGTTGACGGACTGGTCATCACGCCCGATAAAGTAGTGATACAGGTCAACCGGTAAATAGTACAGTTTCTTAACATAAGGGAGGGGAACATAGACAAAAATGTTGTCGACATAGAACGTGTGTTTGGGCATGACCATCCCGGATTCCCGCAGCACCTGGGTGCGGTAAACCGTGGAGTGCATCAGGATATTTTGCCCCACCCCGAAGTTTCCGACCTGATTCCAGGTGATAACCCGGTTCAGCGGCAGAGCGCGGTTGTAGCGGATGACTTTGCGCGAACCCGTCAACACGTGCTCGTACACATAATTACAGACAACCAGGTCAACCCGCTCATTATGTGCCAGGAACGTTCTCAGCTTGGACATCAGCAGGTTTAACCCGACCCGGTCCAGCCAGTCATCCGAGTCAACCACCTTAAAGTAGTGGCCGCGAGCCGCCTGCAAACCCGCCATCACCGCGCCGCCGTGACCGGCATTCTCCTGGTGAATGACCCTGATTTTGTCAGGCATCGCCTGCGCCCACTTGTCGGCTTTCGCCCCGGTATTATCCTTTGAGCCGTCATTAACAATGATGATTTCGGTGTCCTCACCCGCCCCAATCATCGAGGAAATACAGGCGTCCATGTAGTCCTCGGAGTTGTAGCACGGAATGACAAAAGTCAGGGTTATCTCGCGTTCCGCCGGGTTCTGAGAAGGGTTTGCGGTTTGCGCGGTGTGATTCGTTTCTGCCATCGGGTTCCTTCACTAGATTTCGTTGTTATTTCGTCAGTCCCCGTCAGTCGGGGAGGGGCTCAATCGTCCGTCATTACCACGTGTAGCCCACCCACCATGCGGGCAATCAAGTTGTAAATCACGGCAGCCAGCCAGCTCAGTACAGTCAAAATAATAATCTGGAGTACGCCAAAAATCGCGACCAGAGCAATTGTCCGACTAAACGTCAAAGCGTCAACCAGGTTCACCAATGCCGTGGCGGACAGCGCCTGTAAAAACCCTTGCATGGAGGAAAATACGTGCAGCATGTCCAGCACAATCCACAACACGATAGACGCAACCAGCATGACTATGGACAGCGCGACCGCGACCAGGAATCCAATCTTCATGGCCGAGAGCGGATTGATGCGTGACAAAGTCAGCTTCACGCGGCGCACATCGGGCAAATCGGCAGCTTCTTCGCGTTCCTGCATTCGCTTCGCTGCCTCCATACGCCGAGCCGCCCGGGCCGCTTCCCGCTCGGCTTTCTTGGCAGCCTTGGCGGCCGCGCGATCGTCGGCATAAGTTTTCGCTGAGGTGGCTGGGGCTTCAGGCTCCTCAGCCTCATCGGGTTGACTGTCAGTCGAGGGTGCATCCGCTGGCGATTCCTGCGGGGTTTGACCTGTCAAGCCGGCCGTGTCTGCCGGCGGAGGCGGGGGAACCGGTTTTGTAGCCTGACTATCGGCCTGCAAAGCACCTGAATAGGGGTCGGCGTGGCCCAGCTTGGCCCAGGATACGCTGGGATCTTCGCTATCCTCAGCCGTATCGGGATTGGGGGCGGGATTATTCCCGTCAGATGTTCCGTTTATCCGCATGTTCCATCCCCTTCAGATGTTTTCTCGATTTTAGAGCCTAGCCACCGGCGGCTCAATTCATGATTCTCGGTTCTCACTGTGACGATTTAGAGGACTTTTGCAATATATCGCACAAAGTGGGAAATCCCGCATCGCTCATTCTCGCTATTCCTCCAGCTGCGAATCATTGTCCACGTTGAGGGTGATAGCAATTACCCCGTCGCCCTCATCAGCCCGGGAGAAAATGACGCCCTGAGTGTTGCGCCCGGTCCGGCTGACTTCATCGACCCGGGAACGCACGATTTTGCCTCCCGCCATGATGACCAGCACTTCCGAGTCCTCCTCGGTGACCAGCGCGCCGACCAGGTCGCCACGAGCCTCAACCAGGTTCGCGACCTTAATCCCCAGGCCGCCGCGGCCCTGCACCCGGTATTCCGACAGCGCCGTGCGTTTCGCAAATCCGCCCTCAGTCACCACGAACAGGTCCGCGTCCGGGCGCACCACGTCCATGGTCAACAGCTCATCCTTGGTCCTAAACCGCATCCCCGTCACGCCGGACGTGGCCCGACCCATCGGGCGCAGCTGCTCATCGCTGGCGGTAAACCGCAAGGATTGGCCGTGACGAGACACCAAAATCAGGTCGTCGGTCGCGTCCGCCAGGCACGCGGAAACCAGCTGATCCGCCTCCCCGGCATCGTCCTCGCGCAGTTTAATCGCAATCAACCCGCCGGTACGGTTCGTGTCGTAATCGGTCAGTCGAGTCTTTTTCACGAATCCGAGCCGGGTCGCCAACACCAGGTAGGCTTTGTCCTCAAACGAGGAAACCTGGAGGACCTGGGCGATACGTTCCTCGGGCTGGAAAGCCAGCAGGTTCGCCACGTGCTGCCCTTTCGAGTCGCGCCCGCCTTCGGGAATCTCGTAGGCTTTCGCGCGATACACCCGCCCGAAGTTCGTAAAGAACAGCAGCCAGTCGTGCGAGGAGGTCGTAAAGAAGTGCTCGACCTGGTCCTCTTCGCGCAGCGTCGCGCCTTTAATGCCTTTGCCGCCGCGATGCTGGGATCGGTAAGCGTCGACCCGCGTCCGTTTCGCGTAACCGCCACGAGTGATGGTGACCACCACGTCTTCTTCGGGGATGAGGTCCTCCATCGACATTTCCCCGTCAAAAGGCACGATGGTGGTCTTGCGTTCGTCGCCCCACTTTTCGGTGATTTCACCCAGTTCCTCAGACACAATGGCGCGCTGGCGTCCGGGGCGAGCCAAAATGTCTTCATAGTCGGCGACTTTCGCCTCTAATTCGGCGTGTTCGTCCAAAATCTTTTGACGTTCCAAGGCGGCCAACCGGCGTAGCTGCAAAGCCAGAATCGCGTCAGCTTGAACCTCGTCCACCTTGAGGAAATCCATCAACCCGACCCGGGCGTCTTCTGCGGTCGGAGAGCGGCGAATCAACGCGATAACTTCATCGAGCGCGTCCAAAGCCGCCAGGTAGCCTTGCAAGATATGCAGCCGTTCCTGGGCTTTTGCCAACCGGAAAGCGGTGCGGCGTTTGATGACATCGACCTGGTGGGCGGTCCAATAGTGGACAAAACCGTCAATAGACAGGGTCCGGGGCACCCCGTCAACCAGCGCCAACATATTGGCGGGGAAGGAATCTTGCAGCTGGGTGCGTTTGTACAGGTTATTCAGCACGACTTTCGGAACGGCGTCGCGTTTCAGCACCACCACAATCCGGGTTCCGGCGCGGTCCGACGTTTCGTCACGAATATCCGCAATGCCCTGCAACTGGCCGTCTTTGACCAGTTGCGCAATCTTGACCTGCAGGTTATCGGGGTTGACCTGGTAGGGCAGCTCGGTCGCCACCAAGCAGGTGCGTCCGTTGAGTTCCTCCACGTTGACCACCGCGCGTTGGGTGATGGAACCGCGGCCGGTCCGGTAGGTTTCCTCAATCCCGCGCCGACCCAGAATCGTGGCGCCGGTGGGGAAATCCGGGCCTTTAATACGCTGCAGGCAGGCCTCGAGCAACTCTTCGCGAGTGGCTTCAGGGTTTTGCAGATACCATTGGGCCGCGTCAGCGACTTCCCGCAAGTTGTGGGGCGGAATCCGGGTCGCCATGCCCACCGCGATACCCTCCGACCCGTTAATCAGCAGGTTCGGGATACGGCTGGGCAGCACGGTCGGTTCTTGGGAACGTCCGTCATAGTTGTCCATGAAATCGACGGTGTCCTCGTCGATGTCACGCACCATTTCCATGGCGAGGGCCGCCATCTTGCATTCCGTGTACCGAGGCGCGGCCGGGCCGAGGTTACCGGGAGAACCAAAGTTGCCTTGACCAGCCACCAAGGGGTAACGCAGTGACCAGGGCTGCACCAACCGGGCTAGTGCGTCATAGACCGAAGAATCCCCGTGCGGGTGGAAGTGACCCAAAACGTCGCCCACCACGCGCATACACTTGGAATACCCGCCGTTCGGGCGGTATCCACCGTCATACATGGTGTAGATGACGCGGCGGTGTACCGGTTTCAGCCCATCGCGCACATCGGGCAGGGCGCGGCCCACGATGACGCTCATGGCGTAGTCCATGTAGGACTTTTTCATCTCTTTTTCCAAATCCACCTGCATGACGCGGGGGGATTCCGCCTCGGTAATCACGGGGGCATCAGGATGAAGGATGTCCTCGACTTCGGAATCGTTGTTGTCTTGGTTATCAGCCATTTCCCTTGTCTTTCAATAGCTTGGTGAGAGTTTCACCGTGGCTTGTGGTTGTCGTTCGCTTAGATATCCAAGAACCGCACGTCTTGGGCGTTGCGTTGGATAAAGGCGCGCCGCGAACTCACGTCCTCGCCCATGAGCAGCGAAAATACTTCGTCAGCGGAAGCGGCCTCGTCCATCGTGACCTGTTTCAACAGTCGCACGCTGGGATCCATCGTGGTTTCCCACAGTTCCTGGGCGCTCATCTCGCCCAAGCCTTTGTAGCGTTGAATCCCGCCTTCCTTGGGCATTCGCGCCCCGGAGTCCAGACCCAAGCTGACTAGCTTGTCCTTTTCCTTGTCGGAATAGACGAACTGGTGAGGTTTGTTGGACCACTTCAGGCGGTAGAGCGGCGGGGTGGCCAGGAACACGTGACCGTTTTCGATGAGCGGACGCATATAGCGGAACAGCAGGGTCAGCAGCAGGGTGGTGATGTGTTGGCCGTCCACGTCCGCGTCCGCCATCAGCACAATCTTGTAGTAGCGCAGTTTCGACAGGTCGAAATCTTCCCCAATCCCGGTGCCAAAAGCGGTGATGAGGGACTGGATTTCTTTGTTGTCCAAAGCGCGGTCCAGGCGGGCCTTTTCCACGTTGAGGATTTTGCCGCGCAACGGCAGGATAGCCTGGTGAGCCGGGTCGCGCCCCGCCACCGCCGAACCGCCTGCCGAATCGCCCTCGACCAGGAAAATTTCACATTCGGAAGCGTCCCGGCTGGAGCAATCCCGCAGCTTGCCGGGCATTGAGAAGGAATCCAAAGCGGTCTTGCGCCGGGTCGCGTCCCGGGCTTTCCGCGCCGCGTTACGGGCCTGCTGGGCGGACTGGGCTTTGGAAATAATCGCCTTACACTCCGCCGGATGCGCATCGAACCAGTCTCCCAGCTGGGAATATACGGTTTGCTGTACGAAAGTGCGGGCCTCGGTGTTGCCGAGTTTCGTTTTCGTCTGGCCCTCAAACTGGGGGTTGCGGATTTTCACGGAAATCACGGCGGTTAAGCCCTCGCGGCAATCGTCGCCGGAGAGATTATCGTCTTTGTCCTTAATGAAGCCTTTTTCCCGGCCCACCTTGTTCATCAGCGAAGTTAGCGCCGCGCGGAACCCTTCCTCGTGAGTGCCGCCTTCGGTGGTGTTGATGGTGTTGGCGTAGGTATAGATGGATTCAGAGTAAGCGCTGGTCCACTGCAGGGCGATTTCCAGCGCCATCGCGTTATCGGTGTCCTCCACGCTGGCCTCAAAGTCGATGATTTCCTCGTGGATGACCTCGGATTTCTTGGTGGTGTTGATGAAATGCACGTAGTCGTGCAGACCGTTTTCGTAACAGTAAGACACCGAGCGGTGCCCGACCTTGGGAGAATCCGCCTCCCCGTCCTGATCCCCGGTCACGAAATCGCCTTCCGCAGTCACGTTGGGGCGTTCATCAGTGAGGGTGATGCGCAGTCCCTTGTTCAGGAAAGCCATCTGTTGGAAACGGGTCCGCAGGGTTTCATAGTCAAACTCGACAGTTTCAAAAATGTCCGGGTCCGGGTAAAACACCTGAACGGTCCCGGTTTCATCGGTGGGTTCGCCGCGGCGCAACGGCTGGATGACTTTGCCCCCGTCACCGAACTCGATATGCCACTGGAAACCGTCTCGTTTCACGGTGGTTAAAATCCTCGTGGACAGGGCGTTTACCACCGAAATGCCGACCCCGTGCAAGCCGCCGGACACCGCGTAGGACGAGCCACCGAACTTGCCTCCCGCGTGCAGAATCGTCATGACGACTTCCACCGTGGGGCGGTGTTCACTGGGGTGTTCCGCCACCGGAATACCGCGGCCGTTATCAGCCACCCTCACCCCACCGTCAGCTTGTAAAGTCACCTCAATATGGTCACAGTACCCAGCCAAAGACTCATCGACCGAGTTGTCTACCACCTCATAAACCAAGTGGTGTAAGCCCCTCTCCCCGGTGGATCCGATGTACATACCGGGCCGGACTCGCACTGCTTCCAGGCCTTCGAGGACCTTAATGTCAGAAGCGTCGTAGTGCTCCTCGGGCGTTTCAAAATCGCTCACGTTTGTGTCTCCTTTTTTCGGCTTTTTCGCCAATATAATCCTATCGAATTTTTTGGCAATTGCCCTTTAGAGACGCGTAAAGAGGGATTTAACAGGTTTTATGTAAAATTATGGCAAACCGGGTTTGGGGGGTCTGCGGGCCGTAAATCCCGGCTTTAGAGTTCTGGCAAGTTTTGTCATCAGGCCGGTTGGCCCGGTTTTAACCGTAGGTGTCGCGCGGTCCGCGCCCCGGAACGCTGCGCGGTCCGTGAATCCAGGACGGCACTTGGGGGCCGCGAATAATGATTTGGTTCACCACTCCCGCCCCGAGTCGCCGGGTTAGTTGTTTGAGCAGTTCGGGAAGCAAAAATTTCAGCTGGGTGGCCCAGGCGGTGGAGTCGGTACGGACGATGAGTTTGCCCCCCTCGAAACTCTCTACTGTGGAATGGGCCGCTACCTGAGCACCGACGTATTCTTCCCAATGTTTTTTTACGTCCGCGATTTCCAGCGGAGTCTGCCACCCCAGACGCCGAGCCAGATGCCCCAGGAGGAACCCGGCCTGTTGCGGGTCATTCCGGGAGGGACGTGACAAGTCGGTAAAACTGGCGGTGGCCGGTCCTGGAGCGGCCAGCTGCTCGATGCGCTCCGGAGTCGAATCGAGGCTTTTGGCCAGGTCAGAGTAATATTTTTTCGCAATTTCGCGGTCCAGCCATTCCCGTTCGCTCAAACTGTCAGAGTCGGGCTCGGTGGTGGAAAATCCGCGTACTTTCCCGGTGAGAGGATAAAAGCCCTGGCTAAACATGAGTTCCCGGTAGCGTTTTACAGCGCGGCGCGGCAGGGGGGAATGCATGGTGGGATACAGCCCGGAATAGTCGATGCCTTTAGCCACGACTGACCCCCTCTCCTGCTGACGGTGACTGTCCCGCCATTATTCTGACATTATTGCAAAAAATCCGGTGCCGCTCCCTGACCGAGAGGCTCTACGCTACTTTCACGGGTTTCTGGGTCGAGGGTAACGCGGTAGAACGCGGCGTGCAGGGCGTCGGGGATTTCGGTTCCGGTGGCGGAAGTAATAAACACCTGGTCGGCCTGGTCAATAGCCCACAGCAGGGTGGCGCGGCGCTGTTCATCTAGTTCGGCAAACACGTCATCTAACAGCAACACCGGGGCATCGGCAAAATTCTCGCGCAGCAAGGAAAACTCCGCCAGACGCAGACTCAAAGCATAGGACCAGGACTCGCCGTGCGAGGCAAACCCTTTGACCGGTAAGCCGTGCAAGTGCAGCTCCAGTTCGTCACGATGCGGACCGACCAGGTTGACTCCACGCCGAGCCTCATCGGCGCGGCGCTGGATCAGGGCTTGGCGAAACGCGGTTGTCAATAAATCCGGGTCTGACCACAGGTTTTGCTGTTCATCTGGGGGCAGATCAAGGGTTTTCGTGACACTATCCGCATATGTCAGGCCCACCGGGGCGCTATGTCCGGCAATCCGGGCATACACCTGGGGCAGATACTCGCCCAACAGGCTTACCACCCGCGCCCGTTCACTCATGATTTCCACCGCCGCCGGCACCAGGGCATCGTCCCAGATAGACAGCTGGATTTCATCTATCGGCGCGCGGCGCTTCGCCAAGTCTTTTAAGTAAGCTCCGCGTTGACGGGCGACTTTCGTGTATTCGCTCAACGCCCCGGCCAAGGTCGGACGCAGCTGGATAGCGATACGGTCTAAGAAAGTGCGGCGCGTAGCGGGATCGCCTTGGACCAGTTGCAAATCTTCGGGGGCAAACAGCACGGTAGACAGGTGTCCCAGCAAGGCGCGCGGGCGCACATTGTGCCGGTTTATCATGGCACGATTGGCCCGGCCGGCCAACAGTTCCATCTCTAACAGTTCCCCATTAGCCTCCGGGTCCGCGATGTCGCTACCGGGATGAATCCGAGCCCGGATTACTCCCGCGCGCGGTAGCGCGGGTGAGCTGGCCGGATCTCCGGTTTCGCGAAAAATCAAACCCGCATCCGTGCCAATCCGGTGCGAAGCCAACACGGCCAGGTAGTTTATGGCCTCTAGCAGGTTCGTTTTGCCCTGCCCGTTGGCACCGACAAACACGTTGGTTCCCACCGGAAAGTGCACAATCACCTGACGGTAGGAACGAAACCAGTCCAGAGCCAGGTCGGAAACAAACACGCGCCCCCCTGAAACCTCACTTGACCATATCGAAAACTTCTAAATGCTGGTGCGGATGGGCATAATCAGGTAGCGGAACGTCAGGTTATCCTCGCCCGTTTCTTCCTTTTGACCAGTAATGACCACGGGTTTCGCCTCATCCTTGAACGACAAGCGCGCATAGGGCTCATCAATGGCGCCCAGGCCTTCCAGCAACATTCGCGAGTTGAAAGACACCGCGATGTCCGGGCCGTTCAGCAGGGCGGGAATCGTGTCGCTAGCGCTGTTCTCTCCGCCGTTGCCCGCCAGGAACTCTAGCTGACCGGAGGTAAAGCGCAGGGAAATCTGTTGATTAGAGAGGTTCGAGGACACGATAGCCACGCGCTTGGCCGTTTCAATGAACTGATCGACCTGGACCACGGCCGTAACATTAATCGGTTCAGGGAACAGACGGCGCACGTCAGGATAGTTTCCGTCGTTAATCTGGGATGTAAACACCCGACCGTTCGCGGCCAAACCAATGAGGGAAGCGGGACTGTTGGCTGAACCCACCGCGATTTCGACATCGCCTGCGGTAGCAATGTTCTTTGCCGCATCGCTCAAGTTCTTGGCTTTCACCACCAGGTCTTGATTACCGCCCTGACCACCGGCCCACGGCATTTCCTTTAACGCCATCCGGTAACGGTCTGTCGCCAAGAGATAGAGCTTGTCCGGGCGCACCTCCAAGGAAATGCCCGTCAACAGCGGCAACGTTTCATCACGAGAGGCGGCCACCGCGACTTGTGAAATGGAATGAGCAAAAGCGGCAGCATCGACCTTCCCGACACTTTCGGGCAACTGCGGCAACGGCGGGTATTCCTCAGAATGCATCATGATGAGGTTTTGTTTGAAAGAACCGCAGGTGATGTGCAGGTAGTTGTCCTCTGTAGCGAAGGTCACCAGGTCAGTTCGAGTCGGCAAGGCTCGTGCCGTTTCGCTGAGCAGTTTGCCGTCCACTACCGCCACACCGGGCTCAGTGACATCTTCGGCTGCGACCGTCACGCGGGAAGAAACTTCGTAATCATAGGAGGAAAACTCGACCCCGTCCTCTCGTGCTTCGATGCGTACTCCGGAGAGCACCGCCACCGCCGGACGAGGTGAAATGGACCGGGAACTCCATGCCACAGCTTCTGCCAAAGTATCGCGTCTCAACACGAGTTCCATGAAATTCCTCCCGAATGCTAAATGTTGTTATACAAACTCTAACCCAAAACCGCATAGTTGAGTACTCCCGTAGTTTGCCGAATTTGCAACCACGGGCGCGAGGTTCACGAGCCCCGACGATTCGTTGATGAAGGTAGAAAGGCGCAAAATAATTTAAAAATAATTATCTTCATAACCGGTGTGAATTCTGTGTAAAACCCGATTTTGCAAGGTGGGAGTTCGGAATCACAAATCTGTAGTTCAGTTGATAACCTTCGGGATAAATTCAGCGGGCCTGTGGATGAAATGCTGTCCACAATTTCTTCCACAACCAATCCCCGAAAAATCCTGCTCTCATCCCCAGATTTGTCCACATTTGCGAGTTTGGCCTGGTTTTTAGGTGCGGGATAGGTATGTATGAGGTGGGGTTTTGTGCCGTGAAGTGTGGGTCGGGGTCGCGGGGGAGGACCCTAGCGACATCGAGGGAGCACCCTCCCCCATCGCGTCTCCGCTTCGCTCTCGCCGCGATAGGGCCCCCTCCCCAGCGTCGTACGGGTTCCTCCCCTCGCTCCCCTCCCGGTTCCCGGCGTTTCTTTAGTGAAAGTGGCACCAGGATCGACAGATTCCCCGCGACCTTAAACCAGTACACCGTAACTACACTCCATACCTCCCCGTGACCTTGAGAAATACTTTCCGCAACGACCTTGTGCACAAAAAAATGCGGCCGGGGTGAGAGAAACGTGAGGCGAGAAACTGTTGGAAAGGCAGTGGAACTAGGATTCGCGGGTGGCGCGGCGCACCGCGTCGGAAATGTCGGAAACAGACTTGAACGTTTGGGTGTCTTCCTTCATGGAGGCTGCGACCTTTTTATTGGCGTGCATGACGGTCGTGTGATCGCGACCCCCGAAAGCAGCTCCGACCTGGGGAAGTGACAAATCGGTCAGTTCCCGGCACAGGTACATAGCGATTTGGCGCGGCCCCACCACGGTGCGCGACCGGTTCGCGGAAAGCAAGTCCTCGGACTTCAACGCAAAATATTGGGCGGTGCAGTTAATAATCATCTCGGGAGTGATTTCTTTGGCGCCCTTGCCGGTCATCAAGTCGCGAATCGCCAGTTTCGCGGTTTCTATGGTGGCAGGCACGTGGTTTAGCGACCAATACGCCGTAACCCGAATCAACGCACCTTCCAAAGCGCGAATGTCGGAATCGACGTTCGACGCGATGAACTCCGCCACATCGTCGGGCATCTGCAGGTTTCCGGCTTGGGCTTTTCGACGCAAAATCGCGATGCGCGTCTCTAGGCTGGGGGGCTGAATATCCGCCATCAAACCCCACTCCAAGCGGGAACGGACCCGTTCTTCAAACCCTTTCAGCTCCTTGGGAGCCACGTCAGACGTGATGACGACCTGTTTTTGTGCGGTGTGCAGCGTATTAAAAGTGTGGAAGAACTCCTCGAGGGTTTGTTCTTTACCGGCTAGGAACTGAATGTCGTCGATGAGCAGGAAGTCGACTTCCCGGTAGCGAGCCTGGAAATCGGCGAAAGTCTGGGAGGCGATGGCGTTGATGAACTCGTTGGTGAACTCCTCGGAGGAAATGTATTTCACCTTCGATTCGGGGTACAGCTCCAGGGCGTAGTTACCGATGGCGTGCAACAGGTGGGTTTTGCCCAATCCGGGACCGCCATAGATAAACAGGGGATTGTAGGCTTTTGCCGGTGAAGCCACGACCGATTCCGCGGCCGCGGCGGTAAACGAGTTCGAAGAGCCGATTACGAAAGAGTCAAAAGTGTAGGTTGGGTTTAGTCCCGTGTTCGAGTCGATGTGCAGGACTTGGTGACTTTCCCCAGGTTCCCATACGGGAGCGGCGGGGGCGCTCGGCTGGATGGGCAGGGGTTGGACGGGTTCATAAGTTTGGGGTGCGGGCGCCACGTTGCCCAGGTTTTCGTCCACCGTCACAATCAGGTTGTTAATAGGGCGATTCAAGACCTCACCAAAAGTTGTTTTAAACAGTTCGTAGTACTTCGACTCAATCATGGTCTTGACATCGTTGCTGGATACCGCCAAAACTGCCGCGTCCCCGGATTCTCCCAAACCTTTGGATTGGCGAATGAGCGCTAAATCAAAGTCCCCGATTTTGCCTGAAGCACTGAGATTTTGTAGTGCTTGGGCCCAAAAATCGGTTGGTCCAAGGTCAGCGTTAACTCCGCTTTCCCAGGCCGCATTGTCCACGGTAAGTATCTCCTCGGCAGTTGCTTTTTTCCAGATAAAACTGAATAAATCTTGCCACTCTTTGGTGGAATCCACAAAGTTATCCACAACCTGTGGACAAAGTTACAACAGTGTAACTCCGTAATGAAGTGCAGTTACATCTATGTTTTCCAATTTTTTCCGGGCCATTCCGCTCAGTCGGACTTTTGCGCTAATTTGCAACGAACCTGTTACCTGGGCTAAATTGGAACTTCGTCTTATGACTTAACTGCGGCTCGGGATTACCCGGGATTATTTTTCAGGAGAAAAAAGTGACTAAGCGGACTTATCAGCCCCATAATCGTCGCCGCGCCCACAAGCACGGCTTCCGTAATCGTATGGCCACCCGTGGGGGACGGGCGGTTATCAGCGCTCGTCGTCGTCGCGGCCGGAAGCGTCTGGCGGTCTAAGCCCAAGCTGATGCTGGCCAAAGCAAACCGGCTGACTCGCGCCCAGGACTTTCGCCTAGCGATGCGCGAGGGGTGCCACGCTCACGGCCCTAACCTGGTGTTCCATCAATATGTCGGAACGGGAGATGAACCGGCTCGCATCGGTTTCGTTGTGGCCAAGCGGTTTGTAAAGCACGCTACGGGACGTAATCTCATTAAGCGCCGTTTGCGTCAACTGGTGCGCGATCGCCTGGTGGAGTTTCCGGCGGGTTCTCTAAATGTGTTTTATGCCAAAGCCGGCATCGCTGAGGCGGATTATTCGCAGCTGGACAAGCAAGTCGGGACGGTGTTGCAAAAGATGGCCCGCAAACGCCACCAGGTTACGCACGTTTCGCCGCAGCCCGGTTCGTCAAGTTTCTCGCGCGGTAATGGCCGGTAAAAGTTAGGATAGATGCGGTGTTAACAGGCAAGACATTGTTGCGGTGGGGTTGGAATCTGCCGGCAAACTTGGCACGCTTGCTGATTCACATCTATCAACATACTTTGTCAAAAGCGTTCGGACCGGTGTGTAAGTACTATCCCAGCTGTTCGCACTATGCGGATCTGGCACTGCAAGTACACGGACTGTGGAAAGGCTCAGCGTTGACCCTGTGGCGGTTGCTACGGTGCAACCCCTACTCTGACGGTGGCGTGGACTACCCTCCGGTCAAAGGTTCCTGGACGAATCCCTGGACTGAACCTGGCAGCGTCAGCGCCCAAACTTATGACCTACTGCCCGGTCAAAACTCACTGTGGAGCGCCGGGGTGAGAGGGGAAACTATGGAAATGAAAGAAGGAATGGTGTCATGCTGCTGAGCCTGGTCCCGGCTGCTGGGGAAGCCAAATTGTCCCTCTATGATCAGATTTTGTACCCCTTTATGTGGGTGGTGGGTTGGATTTTGCGCGGTGTCCACGAGTTGCTGGAACTGTTCGGGGTCAAGCCCGGTGCCGGCATTGGCTGGGTACTGGCCATCATCGGGATGACTATCGTGGTGCGCCTCATTATCGTGCCGCTGTTCATCAAACAGATTAAAGCCTCGCGCGCCATGAGCCTGGCGCAGCCCGAATTGACCGCCATCACCAAGAAATATAAGGGCAAACGCGACCAGCAGTCCATGATGCGTCAGCAGGAGGAAATGAAAGCCGTGCAAAAGAAGTACGGCGCATCCATGTCGGCCTCGTGCCTGCCCCTTTTGGTCCAGATGCCGGTACTGTTCGCACTGTATCGCTTGCTTTACTACATGTCGGCGATTGCGCAAGGGACCATGCCTGAACACGATTCCATCGGGGGGATGGGTCAGGAGCAAGCCAAAGCGCTGTGGGATTCCACGTTCTTTGGCGAATCGTTGGGTCAGACCATGTTCGGTCCGACATCTACCGTGCAGACCAAGATTGTTATCGGCATTATGGTGGCTTACCTGGTCGTGACCATGTTTGTGCAGACGGCGTTCCTGTCGATGAAGAATATGAGTGACGAACAGCTCCACTCGGATAACCCGATGGTGAAGTCCACGAAGTCCATGATGTACTTCATGCCTCTGGTGTACCTGTTCACTGGCCCTGTCGTGCAGGTGGGATTGCTCATTTACTGGGTGACCTCCAACACGTGGAGCTTGGTGCAGCAGTACTTCATGATTCGGGCCTACCCCACTCGCGGTTCGGCAGCCGCGCGGTGGCGCGCTGACGCTCATGAACAGAAATTCGATAAATACCGTGCCGAGCAGGAAAAACAACTCGATGCCGAGTTGAAAAAGATTGAGTTGAACGAGGTGGGACTCAATCAGAAGGGCGTTCAGGTTGCGATGCGGGAAGCCCGGTTGGCCCATATTCGTAAGTTAGAGAAGCGTCGGATGGAACTGGGGTTGGACGAAATGAACTTCGGTTCGGTTGATGCTCAAGGTAAAGGTGGCCGGCAGCAGCGGATGCAGCCGGGTCAGAAGGGTTGGGAGGAATACCGGGCCCAGTTTGATCAAGACAAGGCAGAGGCCGAAGCCGAGGCGGAACCTGATCCGGACGAAGTCGGCAAAGATGGCCTGACTGCCAGCCAACGAGCCACCAAACAAGCTGAAAGACGTGCAGCCGAACGTAAAGCGAAGCAAAAGAAGTCAAAAAAGAAGCAAGGGAACAGGTAGACACGATATTTTCAGGGCAGCACGACGCACGGCGTCGCCTGGGAATCGAGGAGCATAAACATGAGTGAATCAATGGACGAGTTGGACATTATTGAGGAAGGCACCGAAGTCGTTGCCAATCGCGCCTCCAAAATGGAGCGACTGGAAAACGAAGGTGATTTGGCAGCTGATTATTTAGAGGAACTGCTGGACATTGTCGATTTGGACGGCGACATTGAGATTGATGTCGAGAACGGACGAGCCTTGGTAGAAATCGTTACCGGGGACGCCGAACCGGATCGTCGTTTGAAGCGGCTCATTGGCCGGCACGGCGAAGTGTTAGAAGCCCTTCAGGAACTGACTCGCTTGGCAGTACAGTCTCAAACCGGGGAACGTTCCCGGTTGATGCTCGATATTGCCGGCTACCGTTCCAATCGCCGCCTCGAGTTGCGCGAACTCGTGGAGCGCTTGGGTGCGCAGGTCCAGGAAACCGGCGAGCCGGTCCAGCTCAATCCCATGAATCCGTTTGAACGCAAGGTGTGCCACGACAAGGCAGCGGAAATGGGTTTGTATTCCGAATCCGAGGGCATGGCCCCCAACCGCTATGTAGTCCTGTCGCTTGACGAAGGCGATGATGAGGACTACGAGGACGAGCCTTTTGACGAATTTGATGACAACGCGGACGACGCTGGCGACGATTTGGCCGATGACGCGCAGACCCCGGACGATGACGCTCTTGATGACGACTCGGCCGTCTCGTCTGACGAAGCCTAACAGTTAGAGGCTCGCAGAGAGACTGACCGTGACAGATTCAGCTGAGGATGAGCTGGCCGACGAAACCCCGGGTGAGATTCAGCTTGAACCGGAGCCGGAGGGCCTGGCCGATGTCTTTGATACCAGCGCCGACCAGATGCGCTACTTTGCGGACCTTCTCAGCCACGAAGGCTTGGAGCAGGGTTTGCTGGGACCACGCGAGGCCGGTCGCATTTGGAGTCGCCACCTTTTGAACTGCTGGGTACTCAGCGAGTTTTTGCCCGAGAGCGTGCAGGTCGCCGATGTCGGTTCGGGAGCTGGGCTGCCCGGTTTGGTGTTGGCTATTGGTAGGCCGGATTTGAGTATGACTTTGATTGAGTCCATGGCTCGCCGCTGTGAGTGGCTGCAGTTTTGCGTGGAGGAACTCGGTCTGGACAACGTGCGGATTCGTAACGCTCGTGCTGAGGACCTTCGGGGGAAACAGGCGTTTTCCTATCTGACGGCGCGGGCGGTCGGTAACCTTTCGACCCTGCTGGGCTGGACGGCGCCGCTGGTGAAAAAGCACGGCACGATGCTGTTCTTAAAAGGCGCTTCGGTCGAAGCGGAGATAGATAAAGCGAAAGCCAACTACGTGTTTGCCAAACAAAAGGTATCCCTGCCCGAGGTGCTCACCGTTTCCACACCTTTGACCGGAGAACCAACCCGCGTGGTGCGGCTGACTAAGAAATAAGCAATTGTTTCACGTGAAACATTTTGCTCCGGCGTTAGCCAGCTCTGTTTTGGGGCAAATGGGAGGACCAATGTGAGACATTTTCGTGTCATCGGTTTGTTCAATTTGCTCCGAACACAGCCGGTTGGCCCGCGTGGTTGACCTGTGAAAACAATTGTCAACCGGCGCAACCACGCGGAATACCTTGTGAACAAGGTGTGGATAAGTTTTCGGCAATCTTGAATTTTTTCGTGGTCACCCATGAAGTAGACTGGAAGGAAAGAAGGGAGTTTTATGGTGGCAGAAAACGAACGGCCTAAGGTCGTAGTCCCCCATCAAATCGAGCGTCCGGATTCCATTCACCGGACCTTGCGTCCGCGGGTGCCGACCTCCGAGAACGAGACCCCCATCGCTCGTGAACTGCGCAAATCAATGGAGATGCGCCAGGCAATCGCCTCCGAGGATACTCCCCAGTTGCGCCACAATCACATCGTGGCGGTTGCTAACCAAAAGGGTGGAGTCGGTAAGACGACCACCCTGGTCAATATGGCTATGAGTTTGGCGCAGCGTGGCGTGCAGGTGCTGGTCATTGACACTGACCCGCAAGGCAACGCTTCGACTGCCCTGGGCATCGACCACCATGTTGGCAACCCCTCACTCTATGATGTTTACACCGGGCACTCTACCCTGGCGGAAGTCGCTCAGCCTTGCCCGCAACAGGAATCCCTCTTGGTCGTACCCGCCACCGTGGATTTGGCCGGGGTGGAAATGGAACTGGCTGATCAGGCGGACCGCAGTTTTTATCTGCGCGAAGCCGTCAAGTCTTACTTAACGGATAAGTCTGGTTGTTTGGTTTTCATTGACTGTCCCCCTTCGCTGGGGCTGTTGACCGTCAACGCATTTTGTGCCGCGCATTGGGTCTTAATTCCGGTGCAGGCTGAGTACTACGCCCTGGAGGGCATTTCCCTGCTGACTGATACCGTGGGCAAGATTCGCGATGCCTTAAATCCTCACTTGGAAGTGTTGGCCTTCCTCATCACTATGTTCGATAAGCGCACGAATCTGGCTGCCCAAGTCGAAGCCGATGTGCGCTCCCACTATCCCGAACAGACTTTACCTACCAACATTCCGCGTCAAGTTGCTATCTCCGAAGCTCCCTCCTGGGGTCAGACCGTCATCACTTACGAAAAGAATTCGCCAGGTTCGCTGGCTTATCAGATGGCGGCGTTAGAACTGTTGGGGAAATTAGCGGCGAAGGAAAACTGACACATGGCGAAAAAACGGGCTTTAGGTAGTGGTCTGGGCGCTTTGATTCCCGGTGCGCAGTCGCAGCCGCGGGGTGTGGACGTGCTGGTTCCGCCCAAGCCGGGGACGAACCCGACCAAGAGCAACGACAAGGTTCACGAGTTGTTGAGTCCCGATGCGATGCAGCGCAAATCGGCAAACGCGCCGGACACTTCCCTGATGCCGGTTCCCGGCATGACCGTGCAGGAACTTCCTATCACGGCAATTAGCGCCAACCGAGCCCAGCCCCGCGAGGTGTTCGATGAGGACGCTTTGGAGGAACTGGCGAATTCGATTCGCAGCGTCGGTATCTTGCAGCCCGTCACCGTGCGGCAGATTGGCACCGGCAAGAAACCTCAATACGAGCTGGTCATGGGGGAGCGGCGTCTGCGCGCGGCCAAGCTAGCGGGGCGTACCACGATTCCGGCCATCATTCGGGAGACTGCTGATGATGAGATGCGGGTCAACGCCCTGCTGGAAAATATCCAGCGCGTGAACCTCAACCCTTTGGAAGAAGCCGCCGCCTACCAACAGATGATTGAGGAACTCGGGGTGACCCAAGAAATCTTGGCGAAACGACTGTCGAGGTCCCGTCCCCAGATTGCCAATACGCTGCGACTGCTGAAGCTGCCCGCGGAAGTACAGGTGCAGGTGGCAGCCGGGGTGCTGTCCGCAGGTCACGCCCGCGCCTTGCTGGCTCTGGATGATGCCGCCGCGATGAAGCAACTGGCACAGCGCATTGTGGCTGAGGGCTTGTCGGTACGCGCCACCGAGGAAATCGTAGCGGTGGGCGATAATGACTCAGCCAAGACCAACGAGCCGAAAAAGCGCCAGGCCACCCCGCTCAGCCCAGACATGATGGAAATGAAAGCTCATTTGGAAGACATCTTGCAAACGCGGGTAAACCTGCAAATCGGGAAAACCAAAGGCAAGGTCACCATTGAGTTTGCCGATGGCGATGATTTAGCGCGGATTGCCAAAATTATTGCCAGCCGCTAAGGCAGTGGATGCCACACCGAGCGGCACAGAGTTCAGGTAGGCCGTGTGCCAGCCGCAGGGTTGACGCGAGCCACGGCGGCGGGGACGGAATTGTTTCACGTGAAACAATACCCTAATCCGGGCCGCGGAAACGAAGGCAGTCCCCGGTGTCCTGGTGAAACAAAGTAGGGGAAACTAATCGAGTAATCAGGCGACCGGGCTTGTGAAAACTAATCGAGGCGCGAAAATGACGGCTCCCCGAGAGAACTCGTGAAGAACAGCTAGGCGGATTTGGCGGTAGAAACCGCAGACACGGCTTCACCGTTAGCAATCAGGGCTTTTTCCTGTTCCACGGTCAGGGCCAGACGCCGGATACCTTCGCGGATTTGTTCCTCTGGAGGGTAGCAGTAGGCAATGCGCAGGTAATCGGAGCCACGTCCGTCCGCGTAGAAAGCCGTGCCCGAAACGTAGGCGACCAGGTTTTGCACGGCGCGGGGCAGCATCGCGTTCGTGTTGAGGCCCGCGGGGAAATGCACCCAGGTGTAGAAACCGCCGACCGGATGCGTCCACGTGCAGTCAGGGAGGTATTTCTTAAGGGCTTCCAGGGTGGCGCGAGCCCGACCGCGGTACATGACGCGGAACTTGTCGACTTGACCGTACCAGTCAAAGTCGTGCAGGTATTTCGAGATAGACATTTCGGCAGCCATCGAAGGAGTCAGAATCGCGGTTTCGTTAGCGACCACCAGCTTTTGCGTAATTTGGTCGGGAGCTAGCGCCCAGCCGATACGAAAACCGGGGGCGAACATCTTGGAGAAAGAACCCAGGTAGATGATGCCATCGGGGTTAAGGGGCTGCAGGGCCGGATAGAGATGACCGTCAAAACCGAGCAAGCCGTAGGGGTTGTCCTCCAAAATCAGCAGGTGGTGGCGTTGGCAAATTTCCACGATTTGCGGACGGCGCTGTTCAGTCAGGGTCATGCCGCCGGGGTTGTGGAAATTCGGGACGGTATAGAGGAACTTAGCCGGGCGACCGGCCTTTTCCAGCTCAGTCGCGGCTTCTTCCAAAGCCTCGGGAATGAGCCCATCCTGATCCATTAAAACGTGATGGACGTCACACTGGTAGGAGTGGAACACCGACAGGGCGCCGACATAGGAGGGGGCTTCCACCAAAATCGGGTCGCCGGGATCCACAAAAAGCTGGGTGAACAGGTCTAATGCGTGTTGAGAACCGGCGGTGATAGTGACGTTGGCGGCAGAGGCGTGGATGCCTTCCAAACTCATAATGTCGGTGATTTGCTCGCGCAAAACTTCCAAACCTTGACCGCCACCGTACTGCATAGCGGTGGCCCCGTCCTTTTCAAACATCTGCTGGAAAGAACGCGCAATCTGGTGCAGGGGCAAGTCTTTCAGGTTTGGCATACCACCGGCCAGAGAGACCACCTCCGGGCGGGAGGCTACGGCAAACAGGGCTCGGGTCTCGCTGATTTTCAGGTTGCTGGCGCGCACCGAGAATCGATCCGACCAGTCGGTTTGGCTCATTACAGAAGCAGAAGTCATAAATACGTTCCTTTGAGATATTTCCTGCAAGTTTACGCTGGGGTGAAACTGAGCCAAAATTTCGCGACGACACACCGGGACACGAAAGCGGTCCCGCGCTGGGCCCGGGAGAAAGGAGTAAAGCCGGAGACCCAGCGAAGGACCGCGGAGTAGTGTGTGTCCCTCTATTGTAATGGCTGAAACGCAAACGCGGAGGCGAAATCAGTTTCAGTGACGCAAAAACGTCACAACAGAGGCTTATCAGACGGTTCGTCTGAAAAACCTCAGGCGAGGGCGGCTTCAATCTCTGATTTGAACTGAGAGCGGGGCCGGCCCCCGATAATCTGATGAACGACCTTGCCGCCCTTGAAAATGTTGAAGGTCGGAATGGCGGAAACGCCGTACTGAGCCTGGATAGACGGGTTGTTATCAACGTCACACTTGGCGACTTTCAGGCGATCGCCAAACTCAGCGGCAATCTGGTCCACAATCGGCGCCATCTGACGGCACGGACCGCACCAGACGGCCCAGAAATCCACCAGCACCGGCACGTCAGATTCCAAAACCTCGGCAGTAAAGTTGCTTTCGTTGACTTCAATTGCTTCGGACATAGTCATTCCCTTTCTGTTGTGTTTCATTTCCCACCCGGTAGAGCAACCGGCCGGAAAATCTGTGTTGGGCTCAGAGGTTAATCTGAGCGTCTTGGTCGTTAATGTAGCGGTCCGCGTCAATGGCGGCGCGGCATCCGGAAGCCGCGGAAGTCACCGCTTGGCGATAAATCGCGTCCGTGACATCACCGGCGGCAAACACGCCCGGCATGGAAGTTCGTGTGGAGGGAGAATCGACCCAAATATTGCCTTGGGCATCCAACTGTAACTGATCGCTCACCAGCTCGGTGCGCGGCAGGTGACCAACTGCAATAAAGATGCCGCCGACCGGTACAGTCTTGGTTTCCCCGGTTTGCACATTTTTGAGAGTGACAGATTCGACCTTGTCCGTGCCGTTGATGGACTCAACAACCGTATTGAACTCGAAGGAAATCTTATCTTCCTTAAACGCCTTGGCCTGCATAGCTGCGCTGGCACGCAACTCATCCCGACGGTGCACCACCGTGACCGAGGAGCCGTAGTGGGTCAGGAACACGGCCTCCTCCATCGCGGAGTCCCCGCCTCCAACGACCATAATGGGTTGGTCACGGAAAAAGAACCCGTCACAGGTGGCGCAGTAAGACACCCCGTGACCGGCGTGCTTTTCCTCGCCCGGTACATCCAAAGTGCGGTAACCCGACCCGGTCGCGATAATGACCGTGCGTCCCTGGTGAGTACCCTCATCCGTCACGACAGTCTTAATGTCGCCGCGCAAATCCAGCTTTAGGGCATCCTCATAGATGACCTCAACCCCGAAACGTTCGGTTTGATCCAGCATTTCCTGCATCAAGTCCGGGCCTTGAATCCCGTCTTTAAACCCGGGATAGTTTTCCACCAGGGTCGTGTTCATCAGCATCCCGCCGATATTCATCGACCCTGCCACCAGCAGCGTTTTCAAGGCTGAACGTCCGGCGTAAATCCCTGCGGTGTAGCCGGCCGGACCCGAACCGATAATAATGACGTCGTACAAAAAGACTCCCTTTGGTAGAAACTGTATTGTAAATTTATTGTAGCTGTGAATCCTTACCAAGGAGATAGAATTCGCTGAGAGCCTAGCGAAAAATGTGCCGAAAAACGGCTGACTTGGACAAAGCCAAATGTCTGACTCTAACCGAGGACCTGTATCTCGGAAATATTCAAACGAAACTCGCCGCCGGCAGCGGTAGGCATTTCGGTACACCACAAAACCAGGCTGTTCGTTTCTACCGGCTGAGCCAGATGATAGGTGACTGTGGAGGACAAGGGTTGAGACCCCAAAACGGTAGCCTCGCGGAAATTCTCGGCATTGCCCTGACGCAGCTCCAGATTACCTCCTGTAGAGGCAGAACTCACCACGACTTTCTTAACCTGCACCGGAGACTCTCCGAGGTTTATCACCAGTCCGTAACCGCGTCCCCCAGCCAACACGGCCGAACGCAGCGCGGCACTGCGCCAAGACGTCTCGGGCTTCCCGTCAACAGCTAAGCCAGCCAGTTCCGGATGGTCATAGCCATCGGGCAAACCCGAAACGGAAGCGACACCGGCGATGGGTAGCGGGGTCGGCTCGGCTTCAGGAAGCACCTGCAAATCAGGAACGGGAGATAAGTCCAGGGAATTATCGGTCGGTACTGACGCGGAATGCGGCCAGAACCAGACCAGCAGCGCCAAAATCGTGACCACAGCAACCGTCAGCACTGTAATTTTTAGCGTCAGAGCCGATTCAGCGGCGGGAACTTCCTCATGTTTGGGAGTGTAGTCGGTGGCAGCTTGGCGCGCGTCGCTGATGCTGGTGTTCAAAACTTCGGTGGTTTCGGCTTTCCAGCTGACCCAATCTTTGCGCAGGCGTTTGCGGTCAGCTCCCCAAGCCTTGCCGGTGGTTTCGTCAATGACATCCTCACCGGTCAAGGTGTCTTCATCGGGCACGTCAATGACATTTTCCTCGGAGTCAGCCGATTGGGACGGATTATTGAATAATGGAGTGGGCTGAGGAGGAACACCGGTAGAGACAGAACGAAACACCGGTGTGCCGTTTGACTTGGTGTTATCCACGCCGCCCCCTTAATCTCAGCTGATTAATGTATTTTATCCCGTGTTTGAAATTCGCGGCAAAACATCGGGGACTTTGCGTAGCTAGCGGCGCAACTTCGCGAGGAAGCCTCGCACTTCGCGTACCCGGAAAAGCCACAGCATCCCGAAGTACAGAGGAGCCATGACCAGCGCCACCACCAGGCAACGCCACGCCCCGGAGACAAAAGTGGCACCGTAAGTCCAGTCCGCACCGGGAGTCGGGATTACAAAAGTCAGCAGCACCCAGGCCGGAATCCCCGCCACTACCGTAGCCACCAGCAATCGCAGATAGTGCCCAAAAATCTCTTGAAAAACGGATTGAGAAAAACCGCGGCGATGCAGCAACACCAGACCCAACACAGCCGAAGCGGTGAGAGACACCGGCTCGGCCGCGGTCGTGACCGGAACCCAGAAAAATGGGCTGAGCAGGAAATACGCGATCAACCCGAGGATGGCGGTCACGAACGGAAAGAACAACATCAGGAAAAACTGGGCACGGGTGTCTTCCAGGGAATACAGAGCCCGCGAGGTGGTGGAAAAAATGACTTGTGCCGGAATGCCCAAGCTCAAAATGGTGAGAATGACCGCCAAAGCCTGGGCTTGCTGGGGCGGCAGGGCGGTAGCGGTGACATTGGCCAGGGGCAGGGCTCCCACAATCAACATGCCTGCCAAGAGGAAGTTAAACAGGCTCGATAACCGGGCGGCATGCAAATAGTCCCCGGCCAAAGCCGGGATGTCATCCCTGGTGGCGTGCAGGGCCATGGATGTAAAGACCGCGGTGGTTACGGAAATCGTCACCAGGGATTGGGGCAGCATATACAGTGTGTTGGCGTACTGGTAGATAGCGAAACCGGGATAGAAATTACCGTCCAGCTGACCGGCACCGTTAGCCGCCGAGGCGATACGCGCCACGATTAGGTTCATGCACGTATTGGCTAACAGGCCCGCGAAAGCCCAGGCCGCGACCCGTCCGGTGTGACGAAAACCCAAACCATGCCAGTGAAAGTTGGCGCGCAATCGAAAACCGAGATGCATCAGGGGAAACACCAGAATAATTGCTTGCAGGGCGATACCCAATGTCATGGAACCGGCCAAAAGGGCAATCCGAGGCGCATCCCACCTGGAGACATCAAAGTCGTGGGACGGGGCGGTGCCGTAAAAGTTGATGAATACTCCCAATCCGGCAATCCCCACCAGGTTATTGACCACCGGAGACCACATGTAAGGACCGAAGCTGGACAGGGAGTTCAACACTTGTCCCAGCAGCGCGTAGGTTCCATAAAAGAAAATTTGCGGCAGACACCACAGGGCAAAAATGACGGTCAGGTTAAACAGCTTCGGCTGCATTCCCCCCGCGAACAGCATCACCAGCGGCCAGGCCAGGGCAACCGACAGCACAGTCAAACCCAACAGAGCGACAGAAGCCAGGGTGAGCAGGGCATTTACCCGATCAACCCCCTCTTTACCGTCGTTATTCGCCAGCGCACGCACGATGGTCGGCACCAGAATCGCGTTCAAAATCCCGCCCGCCAGCAGGTTATACAGTGTGTTGGGCAGGATATTCGCGGTGTTGAAAGAGTCGGCGATACCAAACCCGCCAATAGCCACCACCAGCAGCCATTGCCGCACAAAGCCCAGCACCCGGGACACCAAGGTTCCCGCCGCCATAATCGCGCTGGATTTCCCCGTTTTCGTGTTCGCCACCCCGTCAGCTACTTTGCGCAGCTGCGGGGGGTCTTTCGGGTTCGGGTTGGAATCCGACACCGGTTCATTCATCGGGTTTTCACTCACGCCTGGTCTCCCGTTTTGAGCTTACGGTTCTTTGGGCCTTTCACAATACGCCGGACTATCCCGAAAACCAACACGGCAGCCAGCAAGCCAGCCACAATATAGGTTCCGGTGGACTCCCATTCGGCTCTGACCCGCACCTGGATAGTTTCCGCCGCGCCGATACTTTGCCCCGCCGGGTTGGTCAGCTGCACAGTGACCTGCACATCCCCGGAACCGACCGCTTTTACGGGAATGCGGAACTGGCCGATGGAATGGGGCGCAATCGTGAGGGTTTCGACCGGATCGAACTGCAGACGGGTATCCGTTGGGGTCAGTTTCAGGCGTACGCTCACGGCTTGGTCCCAGCCGTTGGAGACGGAAATCGGCAGTTGGGCGGTCTTATCTATGAGGTTGATGACCGAGGCGGGTTGCGAATTGATCAAGCCGAAAATGGTCGCGGAAATGTCGGGGTCAATAGTATTGGGCACCACGTCGTCGGATTGGGCTGGTTCGGAAGTGGTCGAGGACTCATGGCGCGCCGAGGATTTACCGGCCCAGATGGCGCCATCTGGAGAGCTGGTGTTGCAGGTCGCACAGGCACTGGCGACCTGGAGAGCCGAAAACATGGAGTTAAACCGGCCCGGGTCGGACACGGCAGCACTCAGGGCGCTGCCCGCACGGAGATTATCCGCCGCCGCAAACGTAGGATTGGTAAACCATGTCAATGGCTTTTGTCCGGGAACTAGCTTTTTAGAACCGGTAGAAAACGCATGAGAATCGTTTCGTCCAGCCAGTGGCGGCGCCGGCACCGTGACAGTTCTGGGGTGAGGAGCGGCGTTGTCGTCAGGCTGGGGTAGTACCGTGTTCCAGGCCGGGAAACTCAGCCAGCGAGCCTGACCGAGCCCTTGCATAACGGCCTTTTGCGCCGGCGTAGCACTGTAATCGCGGTCGGCACCGGCCGCAAATAGGCGCGGGGCAAAGGGCCGCTGCCGGGTCAGCACCGCCGTGGACGCTAGCGCCCACTGCCGAGCCCCCACGGTAGAAAGCCGATAGTCTGAGGGAATCTGTGCCGCATCCAGTGCTGGTTTACCGTTCAACAGCCGGGACAAGTCCGCGTCCAGGGTCCAACCGGCCGCGGTGACGTCTCCGGGCTCGGAAAACTTGATGCTTTTACGGCTATCCGCGTCATATGCGGGCGGCTTTGCCGACTCCTTAAATTCTGAGTCCGGGGACAGCAGCAGCGGGTGATTCCCCCAAGTTGCCACCTCTTGCGCGACATCGCCGGTGGGTAAGTACGACACTGTAAAGTCCGGCCACAACACCAGATTTCCTTGATAATCTGGGATTCTTTGGGTGACTTTGGTACCCAGGTCAACCGCGGTGGTGCGCAGTAAATCCTGGGCTGCCGGCGTCAGCCAGCTGGTGTTCGCCGCCCCAAAATCTCCCGGCGGTAGATACGCGGGAGGCTGCTGCCCGCAGTTGCCCGCTGCGAGCAGTTCTCGTAGCGGTGCCACGGTGGGACGCGGCTCAGTGCCGGGTGAGGGGGTCGTGTCGGTCAAATTCAACAGGCGGGAGGCTGCATCCAAACCGTTCAACTCAGTCGCAATCAAAAACGGGTCATAGACGAGAGTCAGCGGGGTAGCGTCTGCCAGGGCGCACACGTCCACGAGTCGCTGGTTCGGGCGACTGCCCAAGTTTGGCAGCGCGCGGTCCGCGGCCAAAACATCGACGCGCGTGGTGGTGAGAGGCACGAAAGCCAGCAGTTCGCTGGGTTCAAATGCCGCCCCGGAATCCCACAGCAAAAACGAATGATCCTGGGCATCCAGTGGCTCCATTTCGGCTACGGACTGCGCTTCGTCTGTCCGAGGCGCGTCCTGATCCGGGGTAAAAGTCAAGTTTAAAGGCCGCGGCCCCCACCCCTCCGAACCCGCCAGCGGCAGGTCGCTGACCGGCACGCGCAACGTCACCTGCTGGGGTTTACCCGCGGTGAGGCGGGTGATTGTCTGGGTCGCAACGGTTTGGAGTTTTCGCCGTAAACGTGTGTCATTATCCCGCGCATCCATCCACTGGTTCAGTTCATTTCGCGTCACCGGGGTTTGGCTGGACACAGCAAGACTGAGCGTGCCCTGGGACGCATGGTGATAATCCGCGTTAACCTCCAGAACGGCGTTCAGAGTTAATTCGGTGGTGTCCGGGGTCACGATGGGGGTCATCGCGGTGATTTCCAGGTGAACGCCCTGGTGGTTAAATCCCGATCCGCAAAAGGTGGGAGCGGAGTGTGAGCTGGTCGCAGACGTACAGGGGCTGGCAGAAGGGGTGGGGGACGGTTTTTCCGTTTGGGCTTGCGCAAGGTCGGGCGTGCCTCCAGCCAGCGACACGACGGACAACGCCGCTAAACCGATAAAGATGCGGGAAATGAACGAAACCGACGGGCGCATCTTCAACTGCGCACCTCCAACATTTTTCGAGCCAAGGCCCCGATACGCCGTTCGGCCGGAAAAGCCAGGCGTTTGTCCAGCAGGGACAGCGGCACCCACTGCGCGGTGCAAGCCTCGCGGTCAGGATCATTCTCCACCGTAAGCTGCCCGTCGGTGGCCTCCAGCAAAAAGTGGTGCACGACCTTGTGAACCCGCCGGTCAGTACCGGAAAACCAGTAATCCATCGAAGAAAGGTAACGCACCGGACGGCATTCGATACCCGTCTCTTCCTGGACTTCACGAGCGGCGGCTTGGGGAATCGTCTCGTCCGGTTCCACGTGCCCTTTGGGCAGCAGCCATTCCATACGGCCGGCGCGACCCTGACGCAAAATCAACGCGGCGCACACCTTTCCCTCGACAAGTTTCACCGCCAGCCCCCCCGCGCTGACCTCCTCCACAATCGGTAGTAGCCGCCCTGAACGGGACCGGTAAAAGCCCTCGGGGACGGGCTGGTTCGATTCCGGTGCGGCTGACATACGTCGATTTTATATAAAATAGTGCAGAGGTTTTTCTAACCGGTTGAAAATACGGTAAAAAGTCCCGGTAATGAGCGGAACATTGTGAAGGAAACGTACCCAGAGAGGAGGGCCATGACTGAGACGACCGCGAACATCACGTCCCCGGCACAAACTCCCTCGGCAACGGCCGCGGCAGGGGAAGAGCCCGGCACGAAAGCGAGCCGGCAGGACGCGGTGCGCCAGGCGCTGAAAGTGAAAGTGGTACCCCTCGGGGAGGTTTTTGCCGCTGCCGGTTTTGAGATTGCGCTGGTCGGAGGGCCGGTCCGCGATGCCCTGCTGGGGATTACCCCCCACGACCTAGACCTGACCACTTCAGCGCGTCCCGACGAAACCGAGGCGGTGCTCCGCTCGTGGGCGGACGCGGTGTGGGACGTGGGACGCAACTACGGCACCTTGGGAGCCCGCAAAGGCGACGATGTATTCGAAATCACGACCTATCGTAGCGACGATTACCAGCGTGATTCGCGCAAACCCACCGTCAAGTTCGGCGACACCCTGGAGGGAGACCTGTTCCGCCGCGATTTCACGGTTAATTCCATCGCGCTGCGCCTGCCTACCCTGGAGCTGGTGGATCCTACCGGGGGACTCAACGATTTGGCCGCCGGAGTTTTGCGCACCCCCATCGATCCGGAAGAATCATTTTCTGACGACCCCCTGCGGATTATGCGTGCGGCCCGGTTCGCCGCCCAGCTCGAGTTTGACGTGGATTACGAAACGATGCAGGCGATGGAAACGATGCGCGAACGGCTGTCCATCGTTTCGCCCGAACGCGTCCAGGCCGAACTGTCCCGACTGATGACCGCCAAAGCGCCGCGTCGCGGGCTGGAGCTGATGGTTTATACCCAGCTGGCCGACCAGGTCCTGCCTGAACTGATGGATTTGCTCGACATGCAGGATGAACATAAACGTCACAAGGACGTGTGGGAGCATTCCTTGACGGTGCTAGACCAGGCGATTGCCCAGGAAACCGGGCCGGACGGACCGGTTCCCGCCCCGGACTTGGTGCTGCGCTTGGCGGCGATTTTGCACGATATTGGCAAGCCCGCGACCCGGCGTTTCGAGGCCGGCGGGGTCGTGACTTTTCACCAGCACGATGTGGTCGGCGCCCGGATTACCCGCACCCGCCTGAAAGCCTTGAAATATGACAAGGCGACGATTCGTGACGTGTCCCGCCTGGTCGCTCTGCACCAGCGGTTTCACGGCTACGGGGAACAAGTATGGACCGATTCCGCCGTGCGCCGCTACGTCACCGATGCCGGTCCCCTGCTGGAACGCCTGCACCGCCTGACTCGTGCCGACTGCACGACCCGCAACGTGAAAAAAGCCCACCGCCTAGCGGCCGCCTACGACGACCTAGAAAACCGGATTCGGGAGCTGAAAGCACAAGAAGAACTGGACGCGGTGCGCCCCGAACTCAACGGGGACGAAATCATGGAAATCCTGGGGATTCCTGCCGGCCCGGAAGTCGGCAAAGCCTATCGGTATATGCTGGCCTATCGGATGGAACACGGGCCGGTCGGACACGATAACGCCACTACCGTTCTGCGTGACTGGTGGGAAAAATGGCACAATGGTACGAACGAACAGGACAAAGCGCGGTAACCCCGCTTCACCGCTAGAGGTGAGTCGGGAAAACTGTGGCGAGGACAGGTAACATGGCGAAGGCAGCACGACCACGCACCGTAACCGGGCAATCCGTGCGACAGGTGCGCCCCAAACGGCGCAAACACCACTATGTGCGTAACTTTTTCCTGACCCTGCTGTTCCTCATTATCCTGGCCATTGTGGGCGCGATGGCGACGTTCCTGGTCGTTTACGCCACCACCGAAATACCTAAACCGGCCGAGTTTGCTCGCGCCCAAGTCACCTCCGTGTACTATTCCGATGGAGCCACCGAAATCGGCAAGTTTGCTGAGGTAAACCGAGAAATTATCGAAACGAAAGACCTGCCCAAACAGATTGGCAATGCGGTCGTGGCCTCGGAGGACCGCACCTTCTGGACCAACTCTGGGGTCGATTTGCGCGGCATCGCCCGGGCTTTCCTCAACAATGCGCGCGGCGGGGCCACACAGGGCGCCTCCACCTTGAGCCAACAGTACGTGGAACGCTACTACATGGCGGAAAACACGAACCAGGGAAACATAGTGCAACGGTACTGGGCGAAGGCCAAAGAAGCCATTATGGCGCTGAAAATCAACCGCCAGCAGGAAAAAGACGAAATCCTGGGCAACTATTTGAACACGATTTATTTCGGCCGCGGTTCCTATGGGATTCAGGCTGCTGCGAAGGCTTATTTCGGCAAGAACGCTCAGGACATCGATTATTCCGAGGCGGCCCTACTGTCCGGCATTATCCCGGCGCCCTCCGCCTACGATCCGGCCGTGAACCTGGAACTTGCGGAAAAACGGTGGAAACGTGTCATTAAGAATATGGCCGCCGATGGCTATATCACCCCGGAACAGCAGACAGCGGCGCAGTTCCCGGCCACGATTCCCCCCACCCAAAGCGTGCAAGATTTCGGGGGAGTGAACGGCTATTTCATGTTCCAGGCGCGTCAAGAGCTGAAAGATTTGGCTGGCTTGACCGAGGAACAAATCGACACGATGGGTCTGAAGATCATCACGACTCTGGACAAAGACAAAGTACGTCTGATGATGGATACGGTGGCGAAGCTGCCAGCGGGCCATGCTCCGAACCTGCACGTCGCGATGATTTCCACTGATCCGACAACCGGGGAAATTATCGCGGAATATCCGGGTCAGGACTATTTGAAAGTCCAAATCAACGCCGTCACTCAGGAACACTTCCAGGCAGGGTCAACGTTTAAGCCTTTCGGCATGATTGCTTCCCTAGAACAGGGCGGGTCCTTGAGTGACACTTACCCGGGGAACTCCCCGCAGATCATTCAAGGCGTGCCCATCAAGAACTTCGCCGGAATCTCATACGGTACCGTCAGCCTGGCGCAAGCTACGGCGAAATCAATCAACACGGCTTATGCCGCTTTGAACGCGAAGGTCGGACCGTCCCTGACCAAGGAAGTGGCGATTCGTTTGGGCTATCCCGAGGATACACCGGGCTTGGATAATTCCCTCACGAACGTGCTGGGTTCGGCTTCTCCGACGGCGGCAAATATCGCTGAGGCTTACGGAACTATTGCCAACCAGGGCAAACGCGAGACTGTCCACATGATTCGCCAGGTCATGGACACTTCCGGGGACATTGTCTATATGCCGTCTTTCTCAGCAGACCAGGTCATTGAACGGAATATCGCTTTGACCGCCACCCAAGCCTTGACGGGACCTTTCCAGGCGGGAGGCACCGCGACTAAAGCCCAAATCGGCAGGCCATCCGCCGGCAAGACCGGTTCGTCCACCGACAACAAGTCCGCGGTTTTCGCCGGATTTATACCCCAGGTCGTGACCATCGTCGGTCTGTACCAGTCGGGACCCAATGGGGAGGAAGAATCTATCTCACCGTTTGGGGGTATCCGGGAAGTTACCGGTTCCACCTGGCCGGCGTGGCTGTGGAGGCAATATATGTCGGGAGCCGTGAATGGCCTGGAAGTCGAGCAGTTCGCGAAGGCTCAGAAACTTAAGAAAGTGGAAGTTACGCGGTCGGAGGAACCGAGTCCCACCGAAACTGAACCTTCCCTGCGTCCCAGCCCCGATGAGTCCTTGTCCCCCAGCCAGTCCCCGTCTCCTGCTCCCGCGATGCCGCGCAGTCCGGGGAACCTACCCTCGAATGAGCCGAGTTATCCACCGGGAGGCAGTGAAAATAGTCCGGGCGGAACCGAACCCAGTCCCACCATTCCGGGTACTTCCGGATACGTTCCGAACCCCGGTAACTCACCCGTTGCCCCTTATCCGGTACCGGGTGGGGAAGGCGGCACGACCGAATCGGGCGCGCCCGTTACCTAACCGGTATTGATTTCACAAGCCCGGTGGGGCCGGTCAGCTGATGCGGACACCTGGCGGGTCCCCGGCGGGGTAGCTACTCTAACATTGTTACAGTACGTTACAGTAGCTGGCACGCAGGCGGGTTGGGGATTGGTATATGTGCTGGTAGCGGGCGGTTTAAAGGGCGGCGAAAGGGTAACTCTAAAATGTTAGAGTAGGTGTTACAGTAGCATATAGCGCCCTATTGCAGCCTCCAGGAAGCGCGCGGGTCGTTGACGGAATTTCCTTCCCAGGCAACGACTTTGAGCTTTTGCAGACGCTGTAAATGTCGCAGCACAGTGGGGCGGGCAAAACCGGTGGCGTCCGCAATCTGGCCCGTTCCCAACGGTCGCCCGGCTAAACGCAAAACGTCAATGATTCGCCGGGCAGTATTCGGCAGATTCTCGGTCAGTTGGGTCGGCAACGCATCCGAGGCCATCAGCGTCAGATGCACGAAATTCTGATTCTGTTCATAGAGCGGATCTGTCAGGCCGACTCGTCGCATTTCAGCAAAAATACGCCGAATACCCTCACCGAGTTCCTGGGTAACGTTCAAGTCAGAAAGGACGCGGGCGATGCGGGGATTGCGTGCGTGTCGGTGGATTGACAGTGGGTCGTTCAAGTCCACGATGCCGGGGAAACGCCCCGGGTTTGTCACCTCAATACGATTGGTGAAAATCTCAACCCGGATGTGATCCCCTGAAATGCTGTACGACCTGTGCGTGACCGCATTAACCAATGCCTCAAGCCAAGCCTCTTTGGGAATTATGGGTATATCAACAAACATGCCGTCATTGCCCAGTGCCCGCCGGACGGGAACCAATCTTTCAATCTCGCGAGATGCCTGGTTAATCTGTTCCGGAAGGGAACCCTCGATGCGAATATCTGAACCGGCCTCGAGCATCTGGGTATTTCCGGCACCGCGCTCGTTGCCGATGTACTTCAAGACGCGAACATAAGCGTTGGGATAATCGGTTTGCGGGTGTGGGGCAAAAAGTAAGTAGGCAGCCACCGTGGGTTGGGAGTCTTTGGTCAAAAGGTTACGTGCCCGCAAGGCACCCTCAGGGGTAGATGCGTCCAATACCCGTTGATATTCAGCGACTAGTGTGTCAGACAGTTCGGACAGTTGCGTGGAAGGAGCGGGGGTACCATCGAACGGAGTCGTTCCCCGGTCGTACTCGAGCTCTCTTCTTTCGGCAAAACTAAGTTTCCGGGACTCATCGCCGACCCGCAGAAAGCAATCACCGGAAGTATTTTCGTGAACCAAATCCCCGGGTTCCACTTCCAGGATAAGGACCAGGCCCTCCTTGGTGTTCAGCTCTCGAACCCGCGTTTTGACTGGTGGCCGGGTGAAATCAAAAGGAGCTTGACGGATTTCGTTGGCTTTTTCGGATTGCACCCCGTCCACCTGACCTGCACACAGACCAACCGCAATCACACCGCCTTCGGCATTGGCCATAGCAATCAGTGGTTTTGCCAAGTCTTTGGGCTGAACCCGGCCCGACTTTCGGTCAAACCACTGGTCCTCGGGGATTTGCAACAGCAGACTGACGGCAGTGTCCGCGTCGCCGTTGAGTGCCCTCTCGATTTCATTCGAACTCATGAATCTACTCTAACATTGTTACAGTACGTTACAGTAGCTGGCACGCGGGCGGGCTAGTGGTTGGTATATGTGCTGGTGGTTGGCACTTTGAGGGGTGGTGGGAGTCTAACCCTAAAACGTTAGAGTAGGTGTTACAGTAGCATATAACGGGCGGGGTGAGGCGTGTTTTCCGACTCTACAGGTGGGTGAGTCCTCCGGCTTTGCAATACCAACCCTCGAATTGGCTAAAGTCAGCGGAAAACGTTAGAATCGTAAGGCTGTTTTGGCGCCGCGCCAGGACGGCGACTCCTGCTCCGGAGGGACCGGGGCCGTTAAGACCAAAGGAGAGTTACATGCGGAAATACGAAATGATGGTGATTGTCGACCCCGAGGTCGATGAACGCACTGTCGAACCCTCGATGAGCGCCCTGTTTGGCCAGGTAGAAGACCTGGGGGGCAAAGTTGAGAAACTTGATGTGTGGGGCAAGCGCAAGCTCGCCTACCCCATCCTGAAAAAGACGGATGGGATTTACGTGGTTGTCGACATGGAAACCACCCCGGAAATCGCCAAGGAATTGGACCGTCAGCTGGGCCTAAACGAGTCGATTTTGCGCACCAAACTGATGCGCAAGGATGCCTAATTTTTCCAATCAAACGGAGGCAAATTTTGGTCTCCAGGGTCCCTGATATGTTGAGTAAAGCCGGTGACGGTGGCGCACAGCGAGCGGATTTTGGCACCAAGCCCCGAATTGATTAAGACGAAGGAGAAACAATGGCAGGCGACACGATTATCACGGTAATAGGCAACTTGACGGCGGACCCGGAACTTCGCTGGGGTCAGTCCGGTACAGCTTTGGCTTCTTTCACGATTGCGTCAACTCCGCGTTCGTTTGACCGGGCCTCCAACAGCTGGAAAGACGGCGAAGCCCTGTTCTTGCGGTGTACCGCTTGGCGGGAACTAGCGGAAAACGTTGCGGAATCCCTGCACAAGGGGTCGCGCGTCATCGCGCAAGGCCGCTTGCAGCAGCGTTCTTGGGAAGCCCAAGACGGCTCTCGGCGCACCTCAGTAGAGATGACCGTAGATGAGATTGGTCCGTCTTTGCGGTTTGCCACCGCCTCGGTGAATCGGACTCAGCGCGGTGATGGCGGCTTTGGCGCCGACGCAAATGGCGGCGGCTACAACTCTCCCGGCCCAACTCGGCCGCAGCCCACTTACGGGGCTCCCGCCGGAGGATCCGATGGAGACGCATGGGGTTCTCCCGCGCCCGGCTTCGGCGCCCCGGGGGCTCCAGCCGATTCCACCTTCGGCGATAATCCACCGTTCTAAATCGGTTTGCCGCCTTGAGGGGCTTTTCTCTGCGGCATTCCGGCACAACACAGATAAGTTTTTCAACACGTTATATATAAGGAGATCAATATGGGTAAGCAGATGCGCAATAACACCAAACCCATTAAGAAAAAGACCAACCCGCTAAAGGCTCAAAAGGTTGGCAACATTGACTACAAAGACACCGCTTTGCTGCGCAAGTTCATTTCGGACCGCGGCAAGATTCGCGCCCGGCGCGTCACCGGTGTGACCGTGCAAGAACAGCGTCAGATTGCGAAAGCGGTTAAGAACGCCCGCGAAATGGCTTTGCTGCCCTACTCCGGTTCCGGCCGCTAAATTTGAGGGAGGAAGTAAGCAATGACTCAGAATACGAAAGTTGTTTTGACCCACGAAGTCGCCAAGCTCGGTAACGCCGGCGACGTGGTGGAAGTACGCCCCGGTTACGCACGCAACTACCTGTTGCCCCGCCGTCTGGCAATGCCGTGGACCAAGGGATCCCAGGTAGAAATCGACCGGATGAAGGCTGCCCTGGCCAAGAAGCAGATTGCCTCTATGGAAATCGCTCAGGCGGTGCAAGCCAAACTCGCCGAGGGAGACCCGGTGTTGATTGATGCCAAGGCCGGTGCGAACGGGCGTCTGTTCGGAGCTATCACCACCGCTCAGATTGCTGCGGCGGTGAAGGAGCAAAAGGGTGCCGAAATCGACAAGCGCAAGATTGTCATCGAGAAGCCCATCAAGTCAGTCGGTACCTACCAGCTGACGGTGCGCCTGTTCGAAGAACTCACCTCACCGTTGGAAGTCACGGTGCGGGCCGAAAAGTAGAACCTAAACAAACGGTGCCGGGAACCTGCGGGTTTCCGGCACCGAACGTTTTTAATAATCCGGGGGCGGGGGTTCTTCTTGATTGTGCTGAATCCCCGAAACAAAACGTGAAAACTTGCCTTGGAACTGCAGGTTGATAATTTCGGTGCGTCCATTACGATGCTTGGCGATGTTCAGGTCAGCTTCGCCGGGACGATCGTCCGTGTTGTAATACTCGGGACGGTGCAACAGCAGCACCAGGTCAGCGTCCTGCTCCAACGAACCCGATTCCCGCAGATCGCTCATCATCGGTTTCTTATCGGTACGGGACTCCGGCCCACGGTTCAGCTGGGCGACCCCGATAACCGGCACTTCCAGCTCTTTGGCCAACAGTTTCAAGGACCGCGAAATCTCGGAAACTTCCTGTTGACGTGACTCGATACGTTTGTGTGAACTCATCAACTGAATGTAGTCCACGACAACGAGGGACAAGTCATGGGAATGCTTCAGACGCCGGCATTTGGCTCGGATATCGGGCATGGTCAGGTTCGGGGAGTCGTCAATAAAGAAAGGCGCGGACTTCATCCGGTTATACGCCGAAGCGATATTGTCCCAGTTAGCTTGGTTCTGTGGGCCGTCGTTGGGCATTCCCGCGAACAGGAGGGACAGCGGCACGCTGGCTTCCGCCGACAGCATCCTCTTAATAATGTCCGCGGCTGACATCTCGAGAGAAAAAATCGCCGCGGTACGTTTCTCTTTCAGAGTCACGTGACGCAAAATGTCCAGGGCAAAAGTCGATTTCCCCATCGCCGGACGTGCCGCCACAATGATGAGCTGACCGGCGTGCAGGCCGTTGGTCACCCGGTCAAAATCGAGGAACCCGGTGTGCACCGTGTGCGGGTCGTCGTCAGTCTGTTGGATTTCGTCCAAGACCGGGGTCAGCAGCTCGGACAGTGAACGGTAGTCCTCAGAAGTACGTTTCTCGCTGACTCGGTCCAGTTCGGCGTGGGCGGTATTAATGAGTTCGTCAGCGTCCGTGGTGTCGATGGCGTAACCAAGTTGGGTGATACGGGTGCCCGCTTCGACCAGGCCGCGCAAAGTCGCCTGGTCGCGCACAATTTGAGCATAGTAGGCGGCGTTAGCGGCGGTGGGCACCGAGTGAACTACAGTGTGAATGTAATCCAAGCCACCGACACGGGAGAGTTGACCCCGTTTCTCTAGTTCGGCCGGCACCGTCACCGGATCGGAGGCCGCTCCCGCCGCGTAGAGGTCCAGGATAGTGTTAAAAATAATCTCGTGACGCGAGTCATAGAAATCGCTGGGCAATAGCAGCTTATAGGTGTCGGCGATGGCGTTCTTGGACAGAATCATGGCGCCGAGCACACACTGTTCAGCCAGGATATTGTGAGGGGGAATCCGGTCGAGTGCAGAGTTGTCTGGTTCTTCCATGCGGCCTCCTCTGGCTGACACTTCACCCCCACGAAGCAGGGGTGAAAAGTATAAACATCCGGGCTCAAACCTACGCTTTCGGCTCTAACTTAGCAAACCATTTTGGTGGAAAATAGGTGGATAACTCGGCACAAACCTGTGGATAGATGGTGGGTAAGGCGGTGAATTGGTCTTTTAAGTGTTTTACTACCTCAGTGAGCCTGACGCAGTTTTGTGTGATGTTGCGGTTTCGAAACTCACAGCTTATCCACAGTCGCTGTGGATTAATAATCCCTGTCGAGAATTTTCCAAACCTTTCACCACAAAAATAAGGTTACATCATTCAAACAGGGTTTGAACTGGGTATTTAGCACATTAATGGCTTCTCTTAGCACACTTAGTATCGCTTTGGCAAGTAAGCAAAAGGAACAATTGCCTCACTCAGCCGCAATTTTATCCACAGGTTATCCACACCCCGTAGAATCTAGGGAAAAACCGGGAAACCCGGGAGGACGAACTCGTGAATAACTATGGAATGAAAAGAAAAAATCTCACGGATTGACTAGAGGATAACCTGTACGTTTACCAAAAAAATCCCAAGAAAAGCCCTCGACCTGGTATTTGCCCCTCTAAAACTCATGTAGAATGTGCAAAGTCAGCTCAAGGCTGAGCCGATTAAACACGAAAGGCACGCGAAAGTATGAGTGTGAAAGAAGTCCCTCCGATTGACAAACATGATTTGGAGCAAACTGAGGGCGAAAAGAAAATCTCAAAGGTCCGGCTAATCGGGCTTTTCGGTGGCATCATCCTGGGTGCCATCGTTTACTTTTTAATTCCTCGTGACGCGGTGGACATCATTACGCAGTCCGTTGGCGCCGACGTCATCGAAGAAGAAGAAATGAATGTGGGCGCGGTGTACCTGGTCGCCGGTATCGCGGTCATGATGGCTATCTGGTGGATGACCGAAGCTATCTCGCTGGCAGCTACGGCAATGGTTCCGCTGGTGTTATTCCCGCTGCTGGGAGTCAATGACTACGCGGGTACCGCCGGATCCTATGCTTCGGACACGATTTACCTGTTCATGGGCGGGTTCATCCTGGCTATCGCCATGCAGCGCTGGCATTTTGACCGGCGCGTGGCGCTGGGTATCGTCCGCATCGTCGGGGTCAAACCCCGCCGCCTGGTGCTGGGCTTCATGATTGCTACCGGGTTCATCTCGATGTGGGTGTCCAACACCGCAACCGCTGTGATGATGCTTCCCATCGGCCTGTCCGTGATTCAGCTGTTTGAATCTGCCCAGGACAAGAACGCCGCCGTTGGTAAAGGCCTGGATGTGGAAGCCGCCTACGGCGGAGCTATCCACGGTGGTGTCATGTCCGGTCTGTTGAACGAAGGCGACGACGTGGCCTCGACCACGGCGGAAAAGCACGGTATCAAGCGGTCCAACTTCGCTGTCGGTTTGATGTTGGCCATCGCCTACTCGGCCTCTATCGGCTCTCTGGCGACCCCCATCGGGACTCCGCCGAACACCCTTTTGAAGGCGTACATGAGCGATACCCTGCACTACGACATCAACTTCGGCAAGTGGTTCCTGATGGGTCTGCCGATGGTGATTGTCTTTACGCTGTTCGCCTGGTGGATTTTGACCTTCGTCATGTTCAAGCCGGAAATCGAGGAAATCCCCGGCGGCAAGGAACTCATCAACGAGGAATACGCCAAGCTCGGGAAACTGCGCGGCGGCGAACTGCTGGTTATGTTGCTGTTCATCCTGGCCGTGTTCTGCTGGATTTTCGTGCCGCTGATTTTGAAGGCCACCGGCATTGAAGGCCCGAAGAAGCTCGACGCTATCGTGGCGATGAGCGTAGCGGTGCTGCTGTTCATTATCCCCGGCAAGACCAACGGGGAACGTCTGGTGACCTGGAACGAAGCCAAGACGATTCCGTGGGACATCCTGCTGTTGTTCGGCGGCGGTCTGTCGCTGTCCAAGCAGTTCCAGCACACCGGCCTGTCCAACTACATCGGTGAGATGGTGAAGGGACTGGCGGGAGCTCCCATTGTGATTATCGTCCTGGCTGTGGCCGCCTTGGTGCTGGCACTGACCGAGTTGACCTCGAACACCGCTACCGCGGCCGCGTTCCTGCCGATTATTGGCGGCGTGGCTATGGGTATCGGTCTGCAAGGCCCGAACGTGATGATTCTGACGATTCCGGCTGCTTTGGCTGCGACCTGCGCGTTCATGCTGCCGGTCGCGACCCCGCCAAATGCTATCGCTTACGGTTCTGGGTACCTCAAGATTGCGGACATGATCAAGGGTGGTTTCATCATCGCCCTGGTGGGCTTGGTGTTGATTACCATCACCGTATTTGCCCTGGCTATCCCCATCTTCGGTTTGGCTTTGCCATAAACGATGGCTAGTTACAAACATGTCGGTCGGCGGGTTTCGCCGGCCGACAGGTTTTTAATCGTGCCAGCCCGGTGCAGTGCGGGGGCGAGGGGGAGGATCGCTTAGGCGCGCCAGGAAAGTTTCCAGCGGACCCTTGCCGAACCGTAACCGCCACAGGCTCGCGGCCAGTAGGAAAACCGCAATCATAATGATGAGGGAGGGAATGAGTCCGGGATACCCGAACCAGCGGAAAGTGATGGCGTGCCAGATGACGTGGAGGGTATAGGTGGTCAGCGCCATCGAACCCAACGCCGCCACCGGGGACAAAAACCGGTTGAAAGTCGGCCCTGCCAGCAGCAACAGGGAAGTCAGTCCCACGCACCACGCCGTGTTTGCCACCGTCTCCGCTACGGAATCCGTATGTGGAGCGATATAGACCAGGGTTTGATACCAAAACTGGGCCGGGGTGGGGTTGGCGATAGACAGGGTGTCTTGATTGAGAATGACCCCGGAAATCCGTCCCAGACGCAGCGAATCGATGGCGGTGCCGACCCCGAAAATCACGCCGGCGACACCCAGCCCGAGTCCCGCACCGTACTTCTGCAGTCGGCGCGACTGCGGGCTCACCCCCGCCCAACCCAAACGCCACAGAATCAGTCCGGTGAGCACATAGATGAGGAACGTGGGCATCTGATAGTCATTGAGCCCCAAGACCACGCCGATTTCGGAGGGTAAAAACAGCAAGTTGAGGTAGTGCCACAGTGGAATACCCACCACCAGCAATAGTCCGATGACCCCCAGCAGGCCCGGAACTGACAGGCTCGAAAGGAACAGGGCGCAAACCATCCACACTCCGTAGTTATCGAGAATCAGCAGGATACGGGTGTTGATGAGACTGAGCAGGGCAGCGATGAGGATTAAGACAGCGGCACGCACCAGGATTTTTTCACTGTAATAGCGACGCGACAGTGCGGGGGAGTCGGCGAAACGCCGCGCCAGACGGTCTTGCATAATGCCCAGTGAAACCCCCGCGAGCAGCGCAAACAGCGGAGCGGAACGTCCGTGAGACAAGGCCATCACGCCAGAGACGGGACCTTGCACCGAAACCCACATATGCGCCGTGAACATGCCCAAAATGGCCAGGCCGCGAGCCATGTCCAAGCCGACGACCCGACCGGTCAGGGCAGGTCGACCCAGCAGCCGCTGCGCAAAAACCGTCACAGAGGCAGTTTAGCTGACTTGGGGAGCGGAACTGATATTGCCGGAAATCACGTTTCATTCAAAACAATTTTGTCAAAGCATGGTGGGAATTTGTAACACGTTTGGTTAAACCGGTGGTGTCTGGTCCAGACCCAAACGGATTAGCTGCATGGTCAATTCTCCGCGGCGCATACCAAGTTTTGCGAGGGCACATTTCACGTACGTACTCACGGTATTTATGGACAGTCCGGTTTCGGCCGCGATTTCTTTGTTGGAGTAAGCCTTGCCTATGAGTTGAACGATTTGGCGTAAATGCTGGGGTAGAGCATCGATTTGGGATTGCAGCTGCAGGTTAGCAGGTTGAGGATTGGTGGACACGAAATAGTCCATAACCATCGATAACGGCTTGTTGTCCAGGGCGTTCCCGCCTCTGTACACCCGTTTAATGGCCTCACCAATCTCGCGGAACTCAGTCTCTTTGGTCAGAAATCCTTTCGCTCCGGCTGTTAAGGCCGCACGTAGCATATCGGGACGTTCAAAAGCAGTCAGCATAATAATCCGTTCGTCCGGATTGCGTGTCAACGTGGATGTAACCGTTTCAATACCACTCATCCCCGGCATGGCCACATCTAATAGCACCACATCGTGATTTGTGTTCTCAATGAGATTCATCACCTCGAGACCGTTTCCTGCCTTGCCGACGATTGTTATGTAATCCAAACTGTTCAGGAGGATGCTCATCTCGTGCATATAAAGGTCATCATCGTCTGCAAAAATGACCCTAATAACTTCCTGTCCGCTCACTTTGTCACTTTCATCTCGAGAGGTATGGTGATGTGTAACACCCAATGCTCCCCAGTCCGTCCCGCCTCGAGGACACCACCTGAAATATGAAGTTGCTCCCCCAAAAGTTTCAAACCCCTGCCGCTGCTCAACACCGGATTGGCAGAGAAAGAACTAATTGAATTCATCATCGTGAAATCTACTATTCTTTCCATATTGTCAACCTCAATAGACACACGACATGGCTTTTCAGGGTTGCCGTACTTTATCAAGTTCGTCAGGGCTTCACGGACACATTCACGCAGCAAGCTGGTTACGGCGGTACTTAGTGTGCGCAGGTTCTCAGGGTCGGTGTCGATTTCTACGTTGAAGCCAAATCCCGTCGCGATGTCTCTAGCCGTATCTAGCGATGTGGCGAGGGGTGTGGGGGTTGCTTTCAGTGTAGGGTTTTGTCCCAGCAAACTTAATGTTCTTCGCAGTTCGCTGAGGGCTCGCACAGACTCTCCATGCAGCAACTCCAAGCGTAGTCGGGTTTCCTCACTTGTTTCGGGGGAATCCTTGGCATCTTCCAATATTTTGGCCGACAGAGTTGTCAATCGGGAGAGCGTTCCTGCCGTATGGTTGTGCAACTCTGCTGACAATTCCTGCTTGGTCTGTAATAGAGCTAATTCGTAACGGTGTTGTTCCATCACCGAATGTATGTTCAGCCGCAGATTTTCTTCAATGTACCGGCGCAGCACAAAACCTGCCCCGAAAGCAAAAAGCAGGAGCAAGGCGTAAAAAACGCTGGCAATCGTATTGTATTTACCAGCAAAACCAATCAATATCGCAAGTGAACTGACGAGCGTTGCAATCAAGCTTTGCTTCCACCAGCCGCGCCAAGACCAGTCAAAAATCACCGGAATCGTCAAGTACACCACCAGACCAAATTCAACCGTGGGAACCACATTCATAGCAACGACTGCAGCAATAAAAACCCATCCACCTACGCGAGGGAAAAATATGTAGCCAAGAAAAACTACGAATCCGATTAGTTCACCTAAAACACTCCAGGGGTTGTCACGAATTCGGGTAATGCTGAAGTCAAGAACAACACCAAGGAACAGCACAGCTAAAAGAATCTTATTCCGGGAAATCCAGGATAAACAAGGTTTTGTAAGGTGCAAACTTCCCTCCCCATGATGCTTATACTCAGCATAGCTGGGGAATGATGTCGCAGATTGTGATTTCAGAGTGTTCCTCGGCGATCAAGTCGCTGTGCGGCCCACAGGCTCCGAAAGTCAGACCCACGGTGCTTAGAAAAGCAATTTGAACAGCAATAATACGCATCAAAGCCTCCTCGTAAACACGTTTAAGCGCACTCTATCGGAATCCTCTCCGAGGTGGAATACCCCAATTTTGGGATATTTTCACGACCGTGGTTTTGCTCTAGTGTAGGAGGCAACGGCCAAACTGGCCATAAATTCGTGTGAAAAGAGGGGCTTTGCAATGATTAATGTTGGTTCGTTCCAAGGGACATCAATGCCTAATGTCAGTCCTCACGTTTCAACCGCGCAGGGCTTTCAGAAATCGATGGAAACGACCTCATCAGTGACTGTTTCCCCAGGTGGGGTGGAAGCCTGGGGAACTAAGGTCGATTTGAGGTATATGTTTGACAAGCTCGAAAAGCACGGGTTTATCAATGCGGATGAGCGAGCCTATTTGACACAGAAAGTTACCGATTGCAGCCAAATTTATAAGGCGGTCTCTGATTTGAAGGGGCCTGGTTTGGCAGCCAATGCAGCATACAAAATGCAGGAAGGTGTTTTGCTGCCTAACGGTGTCTTAACTTTGACAAATGACCGAAGGACGGTGCAGCGTTTGGCTCAGTTGACGCATTACGAAGTTCAAACCATTGAGGCCGCGCAGGGGTCAGATATGGGCATCGGTCAAATCGGGATGTTAGCAACAACTGTTGCATTGTCAAAGGAAAAAGGCATCATCAGCGGCGAGCTGGGTTTGAAAGATTTTAATATGCTGAAAAACTGGTTTAAAGAAAACGGTAAACCTGGAAGCAGCGAGTTCATCGAAACCCAGGAAATGCTCAGTAAGCTATATGACCTTCTAGCCAGAAAAGACAAGCATTAGGTCGCACACTTAAACACATCTCTCTAGGCTTCGATTCCAGTTCAAATTGGTGTTCATCAGCAATTATAGAGGCATCAGAAACTGCTTGAACTGTTAGTCTGTGAATGCCGGCGTTGTATTGCCGGGTGGTGTCACCAAGACACCTAGGAATATCTATGACCCGGAAGTCTGGAAACGGAGCTTTTCCGGCGGGTCGGGGTGCATCCAGATGGGGGGAATTTCCATCATCGTGTGTGCCCCTGACCAGCCAGCTTGCCCGGCTCGGTAAGCCGCCCGAGCCGCCGCCACCATGACGTAGGCCGTGAACTCGGGGTTGTCGTCCATGTCGATTTCCAACTTGATTTGTTCGTTGACGCCTTGGGAAGTCGAGGCGCGCGACAGAACCAGCCCCGCGTGGGTCAGTCGCGAGTGGAACTCGCGCATTTCGTCGGGGCTCAAGAACGTGACCTGAGTGTCGTAGTCGGCGAACCAGCCCGGCATTTCCATGATTTCCTCACGCAACTGTTCCTTGTCGTAGGCCGGGTCGGCCACCACGTAGCACTCCAGATAGTGCAGGGCCTTGCGGGAATCATCATAGATAGGTTCCCCGTTCAATACTGCCGTGAGGGGCTCCTCTTTGGGCACCTGGTAAGCCACCGCGTCCAACACGCCCTCGAAGGCGCGAATCGCGTTGGACCACTGCATGGAAATCCCGCGCCCCCAAAATGTGTAGGTTTTCGTCTTGGGGAACAGGGAGTCAGAGATAACCCGGAACATTGACATCAGGCCCGGTTCCCAACCCACCGCGCACAAAGACACGTGTTTGGTGGATTGTCCCGCCTGGTCCACCGCCGCGAAATAGTCGGGGAAAGCCTGGTAGACGGGCTGAAAAACGGGCTCTTTGATGAACGCGGGTAGCATCATGCCCGAGACTTCATGAATGCCCTCATCGGGGTTTTCCTCCTCTGACGTGCCGGGAGCCGCGTTTGTGTCCGGCGACGTGTCTGGCGTCGCCGCAGACGCATCAGCCGTTTGCTCCACGCCCGCCGCGGCGTCACGAGCCGCCTGGCGCTGGGCGATGTCTTTCGCCATCCGTTCCAGTTCCTCCAGGCGGAGCTGGCGTTTCGCTTCGACTTCCTCGGCGGTGGGCGGTGTGCCGCGCAAGGGGTGGGAGTCGACCGTGTGGAAGTATTGGGCCAGTTGCGGGGTTTCTTGCTGCAGTTTCGTCCCCAGGGTGTCACAGATAATGACGACATCGATACGGTCGGCAAACTCTGCCACCTTGTCAGTGGGGTAAACTTTGGCATAGGAATTTTGGAGTTTTTGCGGGTCGCGCTTGGAAAAAATCGCCACCAGTTCCATGTCGCGGCACTTGCCGACTGCTTTGGCAGCTGCCTTGCCGTAGTTGCCGAATCCGACCACACCGACGCGAATACGAGTGTCTTCTTGCTGTGTCATTGCTTGCCCCCATTGGCTCGTCCTTTTGATTACCTTAGCGTTAATTGGTGTGAAATAAGGGAGAATCGGGGGTGCTTCAAGTTTTAAGAAAGCCAGGACTGTCTTTAAATTCAAACCCAGTTCAATAGTTGCCAACAAATGTTTATTGAGAATTCTTGGAATTCTCCAGTTTGGAGGACAAAACCTGGTGAACAACATAGGGTCGAAGCATGGTTGAAATTCGAGTACATGGGCGCGGTGGTCAGGGTGTGGTCACCGCTTCCGATTTAATGGCTTACGCGGCTTTTGCTGACGGCCACCACGCCCAAGCCTTCCCGTCTTTCGGGTCGGAACGGACCGGCGCTCCCGTCGTGAGCTATTGCCGGATTGAAGATAAAGAAATTCGCTCCCGGGAACCCATCTTGGATCCCGACATTGTTATCGTCCAAGACCCGACCTTGCTGGCCATTATGGATCCGTTTTCGGGACTGAAAGACAACGGGTATGCGCTGGTTAACTCCCAAAAGACTGCCGCTGAACTGGGCGTATCCGAGTTGGAGGCGAGGCTGCCGCGGGGTCACTTTATGGCGATGCCCGCCTCTGAAATCGCCCTGGAAAAGCTGGGACGTCCCCTGCCGAACGCAGTTTTGCTGGGCGGGTTGGCGGCTCTGACCGGGATTATCAAACTGGAATCGGTAGAGGACGCCATCCGCGGCAAGTTCAAAGGCAAAGTCGGCGACTCCAACGTGGAGGCCGCCGCCGCGGCCTACGAATACGTGAAAAACAATATGGCCTGAGAGACGCCAACGGTACCGGGACGGTGTGGTGCGCCCCGGACTTCACACGAAAAGGAAGAAGAAACAATGCTTAAACAAATCGAAGGCTCCCAGGCGATTGCCCGGGCTGTCGCGGCTTGCCAGCCCGACGTGGTCGCTGCCTACCCCATCAGTCCCCAAACTCACATCGTCGAGGCCCTGTCCGCCCTGGTCAAATCCGGGCAGCTGGAACATTGCGAATACGTCAACGTCGAGAGCGAATTCGCGGCCATGAGTGCCTGTATCGGCTCCTCGGCAGTGGGGGCGCGTTCCTACACCGCCACCGCTTCACAAGGTTTGCTCTATATGGTTGAGGCCGTGTACAACGCTGCCGGCCTGGGCTTTCCCATCGTGATGACCGTGGCGAACCGGGCCATCGGCGCGCCCATCAACATTTGGAACGACCACAGCGACTCGATGAGTCAGCGCGACTCCGGGTGGATACAACTGTTCGCCGAAAATAACCAAGAGGCCGCAGACCTGCACGTACAGGCGTTCCGAATTGCGGAAGAACTCAGCGTACCGGTGATGGTGTGCATGGACGGCTTTATCCTCACCCACGCGGTCGAACAGGTCGACCTGCCCGAACCCGAACAGGTCAAACAGTTCCTGCCGCCCTACGAACCACGCCAGGTACTGGACCCCGACGACCCGCTGTCTATCGGCGCGATGGTCGGCCCCGAAGCCTTCACCGAGGTGCGCTACATCGCCCACCACAAGATGCTCCAGGCCCTCGACCTCATCCCTCAGATCCAGTCCGAGTTTAAGAGTATTTTCGGGCGAGATTCCGGCGGCCTGCTGCACACGTACCGTTGCGAGGATGCCGAAACCATCATCGTGGCGCTGGGCTCCGTGGTCGGCACGCTAAAAGACGTGGTGGACCAACGCCGCGAGAACGGCGAAAAGATCGGCATCATGTCCCTCGTGTCCTTCCGGCCCTTCCCCTTCGCCGCTATCCGCGAGGTCCTGCAGGGCGCAAAGCGCGTAGTCTGCCTCGAAAAAGCCTTCCAGCTGGGGATTGGCGGAATTGTTTCCTCCGAGCTACGCGCGGCCATGCGCGGACTGCCGTTTACCTGTTACGAAGTCATCGCCGGACTGGGCGGACGCAACATCACCAAGAATTCACTGCACGCCATGCTGGATCAGGCCGTGGCGGACACACTCGAGCCCCTGACCTTCATGGACCTGGATATGGAACTGGTGCAAGGGGAACTGGAGCGGGAGGCCGCCACCCGGCGCTCCGGCGCTTTTGCCACCAACGTGCAACGCGAACGAGTGCTGCGCACCAACGCAAAAATTGCCGAATCCGGGCCGAAACCCAAGGCGGACAAAGTCGGCATCCCGCGCGTGGCTTCCCCTTCCATCAAGCAAGACGCCGTGTCGGTAGATCCCGACCAGGCTGAATAAGCCGGAACATGAGGAGAAAAAATGACTGAAATCACTCAATCTGCACAGACCGAAATTCCGGCCCGCGAACAGGTCAAGTTCTATCAAGTCGGCTCGTTCGCGGTGGGCAACCGTTTGGCGGACCTGCAGTGGCGCTCCCTGCAATCCGACCCGAACCGGAAAAACTCCCTGACCTCGGGACACCGCGCCTGCCAAGGCTGCGGCGAAGCGCTGGGGGCCCGTTACGCTATCGATACCGCCACGGCCGCGGCCAACGGCAAACTGGTGGCTATCAACGCGACCGGGTGCTTGGAAGTGTTTTCCACCCCGTACCCGGAAACGGCGTGGACGATTCCGTGGATGCACTCCCTGTTCGGTAACGCTGCCGCCGTGGCGGCCGGAGCGGCCGCGGGTTTGAAAGCGATGGGCAAGGACGATATTCGCGTCGTCGCCCAAGGCGGGGATGGCGGTACCGTCGATATTGGTATGGCCTGCCTGTCCGGGATGTTTGAACGCAACGACGATGTCCTGTTTGTTTGTTACGACAACGAAGCCTATATGAACACTGGGGTGCAGCGTTCTGGTGCGACCCCGGCGGCGGCGCGTACCGCGACGACCCAGCCGGTCGGCGAACATCCCGGCAACGTGTTTACCCAGGGTAAAGACATGCCGCGGATTGCGATGGCCCACGAGATTCCTTACGTCGCCACCGCGACCGTAGCGGATTTGCGTGACCTGGAGTACAAGGTGCAAAAGGCCATGACCTACCGCGGGGCGCGCTACCTGCATGTTTTGGTGCCCTGCCCGTTGGGATGGGGCTCGAACTCGAACCTGACGGTCACCTTGGCTCGCTTGGCGATTCAGACCGGGCTGTTCCCGGTGTATGAAGCGGAGAACGGGGAGATTACGTCCGTCACCAAGATTCGCCGTCCCGCCCCGGTCGAGGCTTACCTGAAGCCGCAGCGTCGTTTCGCTCACGTGTTCAAAGGGCCGGATTCGAGCGAAGTGTTGGCGCGGATTCAAGCCATTGCGGACCGCAATATTAAACGTTACGGCTTGATTGAGATGGATTCGCTGGACGAGGACGTGCGGGAACGTATCTTGAGCGCCCCCGATGACCCGGCGGGCCGTTTTGCCGCGGCACTGCCCGGCCGGCAGGTAATGGACGTGAGCAGCGAACCCGAAGCGGACTAACCGGCGCTTGGGCGAGCTATTGAAGAAGTTAGAGGAAAACGAAAATGACACAAGCCAAAGCTGAACTGAAGAAAGAGGAGACCATTCCTTTTGCGATTACCCTCGAAGTCGGTTCTTCCCTAGAGAACGAAACCGGCTCGTGGCGCACCGAACGGCCCGTCTACGTGAGCAACCTGCCGCCGTGTAACAAGGCCTGCCCGGCCGGGGAGAACTGCCAACGATGGCTGTTTTACGCCGAAGAAGGCAGGTATCGCCAGGCCTGGGAACAGATGATGGCCGACAACCCGCTGCCGGCGGTGATGGGACGCGTGTGCTACCACCCTTGTCAGACCGCCTGTAACCGCGGCATGGTGGACGAAGCGGTGGGTATCAACGCGATTGAACGTTTCGTGGGGGACAAAGCCCTGCTGGAGGGGTGGACGGTCGGTCTGCTCGCCCCGGAAAGCGGCAAGAAAGTGCTGGTCGTGGGGGCGGGACCCTCCGGGCTGTCCGCCGCCTACCATCTGCGTCGGATGGGCCACACCGTCACGGTACGCGACGCCGGTCCGATGGCGGGAGGCATGATGCGGTTCGGGATTCCCTCCTACCGGCTGCCGCGCGGCATCCTGGATCAGGAAGTGAAACGTATCGCCGACATGGGGGTCACTTTCGAGTTCAACTCGAAGGTAGAGAACGTGGCCGATGTCGCCGGCGATTTTGACGCCGTGTTCCTGGCTATCGGAGCCCAGATGGGGCGTCACGCCGACATTCCCGCCGGGGATTCCGCGAAAGTCATGGACGCGGTGGATATGTTGGCCGACATGGAAAGCGACGAGAAACCGATGCTGGGACGCCGCGTCGTCATTTACGGCGGCGGGAACACGGCCGTGGATGCGGCTCGTACCGCGAAACGCCTGGGCGCCGAGGAAGCCATCATCGTGTATCGCCGGACCCGCGACCGCGCCCCCGCCCACGATTCGGAAATCATGGAGGCCGAGGAAGAAGGCGTCATGATGAAGTGGCTGTCCACCATTAAGCACGTGGACGGTGGGGCCATCAGGATTGAGAAAATGGTGTTGAACGAGGACGGCTTCCCGGTCGGCACCGGCGAATATGAGGAGTTGGGTGCCGATTCCGTCATTATGGCACTGGGCCAGGAAACCGATTTGGGTATTGTCGAGAACGCCCCCGGTATCGAGATTGAAAAAGGCGTGGTAAAGGTCGATTCCCGCATGATGACCGGGATGAAAGGCGTGTTCGCCGGGGGCGACATGGTGCCCTCCGAGCGTACTGTCACCATCGCCATTGGCCACGGCAAGAAAGCCGCCCGCTGCATTGACGCCTACCTTCATGGCGAGGAATACCGGGCGGGGGACAAAGCCCCAGACGCTTCCATCAAACGCATGAACACCTGGTATTATGCGGATGCTCCCCGCCGGATTCGAGACAAGATTGAGGGGCCGCGCCGCGCCTCGACCTTTGACGAAGTCGTGCAGGGCCTGGACGAAGAATCGGCCGTTTTCGAGGCTCGCCGCTGCATGAGCTGCGGAAACTGTTTCGGATGCGACAACTGCTTCGGGGTCTGCCCGGACAACGCCATCACCAAGATTCGACCCACCGAGTACGTGTTCAAATACGACTACTGCAAGGGCTGCGGCATCTGCGCCGAAGAATGCCCGTGCGGGGCGATTTCGATGGTTCCCGAAAATATTTAGACCCGGTTAGGGTGCCGGCTCGGTCAAGGTTTTGTAAAAACTTGGCCGGGCCGGTGGGTTTTTAGGCGGTTTTTCACGCAAAAGTCCGGGTGTTGTGGGTTTTCCACAAGTTCGGCCAGGTCGGGTTATCCACTTTTAAAACGGTCACAAGTACGGTGGGGCAGTTTCTCCGGTTACGTTGGGTGTGACGGAGCCTCACGGGTGACGGGGAAAAGGGGAAACATTATGGCGCAGATGTGTTACTGGGGACTGTTCAGTCGACAGCACGCCCAGGCGTTAGCGTATTTTTGTAAGGGTGAAAACCGGACGTGGCTGGGTCTGGCGGCACAAGCCTATAACGATCAGTGGCGAGACCGGCTACGGGACTTAGAAATTTTGGGCGACTATATAAACGAGTTGGAGGACGCGAAAGCCAGCTTGGAGGCACTGCTGTGAGTTGGCTCGATGATGTGTCTCTCGGGGACGACCGCAGCCCGGTGGTGGGACACCCCCAAGATTTTTTGGTGGGCGGGGGACCTGGCTTGTGCGTGAACACCGAAGAAATGGAGCGGATGGGGGCGAGCCTGCAGCACAGCGCACAAGCCTTGGACGTGTTGAGTCACTGGATACCGGCTGAGCAGTCCCGCCTGGCGCACCGGTACTATGTGGTTCACGCTCGCCTGGTGAGTTTGTGTGAAACCCCGGAAGGCGCCGCCGAATACGGTCCGCAGCTGGCGGCCCTGGAGTCGGCCTGGGTCCGGTTCGAGGATGCCGCGGCGGTGGCATGCCACGGCAGCTGCGGTACCGTGGCACTGAGCCAGAAAATCGGGGCGTTATCCCATCAGCTCGAACGGGCCACGGGTCTGTATAAACTGACCGAGGACGACCTCAGGAACCTATTCGCAGCCTTTGATTTTGAAACTATTATGATGCGCCTGGTGGCTCAACATCTGGCTTTACGAGAATCCTTCCCCGCTAGTTTCACCGTCGATGGCCGGGTGTATCACACGAAACAGATGAGCGATACGGAGCTGGCCGCAGTGTTCCTATCGTGGATGCAGGCAAAGCTCGGAGCCCAGTACTACGGGGCCTCGAACTCGCTGCAGGTCAGCGGCAACGGTTGGAACGCCATTCTGCACACCCCCGGCTTCGAAGATTCCCCGGAGCTGAACGCCGCTTTTGACGGCTGGTTTGACAAAGTCACTCCGCAAGAGTTGATTCATGCCTACGAGTGGGATGACCCCTTAACTGTGGCCGGGGTATTGCTCTTTGGACCGATACAGTTCTTTACCTACCGGGGCTTATTGGAAAAAACCGGTGCCGTCCCGCGGAAAACTATGCCTTTCGGCAAACAGCTGCCCGCACTGTGGCTGCGAACCTACGACCAGACCCTATATGCCAAGTTTGCTGCCAGCCAGCAGGAGACTCGTGATACCCGCCGGGCGAGCTTTTCCAAAACTCCTACCGGCGAGCTCATCGGGGTAAACCGGGCGCAACGCTTGGAGCACAAAGTATTGGCGACCCAGGACTACGACCCTCGTAAACAGGGCGGAGGCGCGGGCCTAGGGCGGACGATGGAGGGCAGTCAGGCCGGGGCTACCCGAACGTTGCCGAAAAACCCTGGTGACGTGTTCCGTTACTCCAACACGATTGACCCATACGGGGACAATGGGGCGTTTGAGATTCAACGCTGGCGCAATGCTGCGGGTCAGAAGGGAGTGCGGGTCATCCTGCGCGGCACCGAGAGCTGGGATGCCGGTTCGGGGATGCCTCAGGATATGTTGACGAACACGGAAGCGGTGGCGGGAATGAAAACGGGTCCGGCGCGGGCGGTCGCGGCGGCGCTGGAACACATGAATGTGGACAGCGCCACACCGGTGGAACTGGTGGGACACTCCCAAGCCGGGATTGTGGCGGCGAACCTGGCGGCGGATCCGTCCTTCACCAGCCGCTACAACGTGCGTTCGGTGATTACGGCCGGTTCGCCGGTGGCGGGGACGATGGGCCGGGTACCCGAAAACATCCACATGATTTCGTTTGAAAACAGCAACGACCTGGTGCCCAAGTTGGAGGCGGGGCTGAACCCGGGCTCAGCGAACCACGTCACGGTGTGGGGCAACCGAGGCAGTCTGTTCAACATTCCCGAGGCGCACAATCGGGACTCGGTTTATGCCCAAATGGCAGACGATTTCCTGAATGCACACTATTCGCAAGGTGATTATTTCCTGAAATGTCGTAACAATGACATGAATCTTAATGAAAAAATCGTGTTTGCCGATTCTCAGAGGTTTGAAATTACCCGTAAATAATTCATAGAAGAATTGCAGGTTAACTCGTTGAGAAAGGAAATTCTACAGGAAACAAATTGCGGTTTTTCAGGCATTTTCCATGAATAATCAGGGGGAACACCCTTCCGTTTGAGGGGGTTAAAACGTTACTATTATAGGGAAGAAATGGCGTCTTGGAGATGCTGAAAACAAACAGGGACAGGTGAATAAGGATTATGAAACCGAAGACCCCGAACATGGATGTAAAGACGAACGAAGGTTCGCAAATCGGCACGGCGATGCGTCCGATGGTACACGGGCGCGTTCGTTTTGGGCGCTTCCTGGTTGGCGGCACCGCGCTGGTGGCTATGGTGGCTGTGGCCATGCTGGCCGGCAGTCCGGATTTGAGCCGTTCTCCCGTCTTGGGCCAGCCCCAACAGACCACGAACGCCGAAGCCGGAAACTCCTTTGTAGCCGAACCTTTGGCTCCCTCCGCAGCAGCTCCCGCGAAGCCGAATCGTATTGGTGGTGGCGGTCCCACCGCGACCGCGATTGCGATTGCCCGCACGGCTTTCCCCGGCGGAGCCTCGGAAGTTTACGTGGCGCGCAACGATAATCCGGTTGACGCGCTGGCCGCCTCAGTGCTCCCGAACGGCCCGATTTTGCTGGTTCCGTCCTCGGGTAATGTCCCGGCTGATGTCTTTAATGAAATTAAGCGTTTGCACCCCTCCAAGGTTGTAGTCCTTGGCGGTGAAGGTGCGATTAGTGCCGATGTGGCCGGTCAGCTCAGCACCTACACCGGGGTCGCCAATGTGACCCGTCTGGCTGGACCGAACCGTGTGGCTACCGCGGCTGCTATCGCCAAGTATGCCTACCCCAACGGCAACGCTAAGGTTTACGTTGCTGACGCGATTGGTTCCAACGGTTTGGGTTCCCCGGATGCGGCCGCCGCGGGCGTGCTGCGTGACGGCCCGATTATCACCGTCAGCGGTAACGGTGCCGACATTGCCACCGCTGCCAGCACGGTGAAAGCTCTGGGTGCCTCCCAGGTCGTGGCTTTAGGCGGCGAAGGCGTGGTTCCCAGTTCCCGGCTCAGCCAGGTGGCAGGCGGGGCGGCGACTGCTCGCATTGCCGGAGCGGATCGTTACTTGACCGCTCAGGCTATCAACCAGACGGTGTTCCCCAGCGCCAGCCACGTTTACTTGGCTTCCGGCTCTGACTTGGTTTACCCGCTGATTTCCGGCTCGCTGACCGATGGCCCGGTGCTGTTAGTTCCCGCCAATGCCCAGGGCAACACTCGTAACCTCGTCACGGCCTTCGGCAACCCGACGGTAACCGCTATCGGAGATGCCAGCGTGGTGTCGGACAGCGTGTTGAATGTGGCCGCTGGTTTCTCCCAGCCCACTCAAGCTAAGGCTCCCTCTTCCGCTCCGGTTGCTGGGGTATCCCAGGTCTACACCAAGTACTCGATGCAGCCCTCTCCGGCTGACCAGGCCCGTGAAGAAGCGGTGTTCAACGCCATTAACGCGACACGTAACAGTGCGGGTGTCCCGTCCTTGACGCGCGACCCGGTGATGGACGACGCGGCCCGCGCTTGGGCACAGCAAGTCGCTCGCACCGATGTGTTTGTGCACTCCAACGGCGCGTTGAAGTACGCGGATTTGTTCCCGGCGGGCTGGAAGTTCGCTGGCGAGAACATGGTGGGCTACTACAATGTTGACCCGGCTGCTTACGCCGCGGGCTCCACGAAGGCTTGGGTGGCCTCTCCCGGTCACTACCGCAACCTGATGGATGCGCGTTTCAACCGCACCGGTATTGGTACGGCCACCGGCCGCCAGTGGGTGTACACGGTCCAGAACTTCGGACAGTACTGAGTCTTTTAGGGAAACCTCCCTTTCATCTCCCTGAGTTTCGGTGTCAAGCATGCTTGGCACCGAAACTTATTTCACCAGAGCTTGGTTGGACGCGAGGAACTGCCCGGCTGGCTCGTGAGTTCATCAGGCACAGGGGGTAGTGTATGAAATCTGCGATTAAATCGGGGTTGCTGGTCTATGTGACCACGAAGGCCGATTTAATCGCAGATTTGAAACAGGTCGGGTAGCATAGGGCGATGTCTGTTATGGCCGGAAGCAACAAAAAAGCCCGCCGGACACGCGATGAGGGCGTGTACTGGTTGGACGACACCCCGGTGTACCTGACGCGAAAAAACGTGCGCAACCTGCGGCTACGTATTAATGAACGCGGTGAATTCCATCTCTCTATTCCCTGGCGGGCATCGATGTCGATGGCTCGGGACTTCCTGCACGAACAGGCTGCCTGGATCGCCCGGCAGCAGGAGCGCTTCGCTAGGCGACAAGCGGCGCAACCCCGACTGGTGGATGGCGAAACGGTCGCGTGGTGGGGTCAAGACGTCCCTCTGAAGGTTGTCGAGGACCCTCGCCCTCGCGCGCGTGCCACTGCGGAAGTGGGCGCCGGAGCGATTGTACTGCACCTGCCGGTGGGTGCCCCCCTGGAAAAACGCCAACGCGCTTTGGACAAATTGCGCAAAACATCCCTGGAAATCCGGTTGGCTCCGGTCTTGGCCAAGTGGGCGGCGGCTTTTGAGATCGAGCCCGGACCGGTGCGGATTCGACGCATGAAGTCACGTTGGGGATCATGCAACCCGCGTACGCGGGCGCTGACGTTCAACCTGGAACTGAGCTCGAAAGATCCGAAGTACCTCGACTACGTGGTGGCTCACGAGTTTACGCACTATTTTCATCCCAACCACGGCCCCGAATTTCATGCTTTGCTATCTGCCAAGCTGCCCCAGGAACGCCAGCTGCACCGCGCTTTGAACCGGCGCAGAAACACCACTTGAAACCCAAATCACGCCCCGGAACCGAAATCCCCGGCGGACACGTCCAGGGCCACAGCGAGCCGTCACCAAAACCCATCACCGCACCCCCTAACCGCACCCATATCCGAGAAAGCGAAGCCCCCGACGGAATACCGCCGGGGGCTTCGCTATTTGAGAATCTCAGAGGTTACTTGGACACAGTCCCCTTCACACTCTTGACAATCTTTAACACCTGCGAGTTGGAGTCAAAGTAGGCCACGTTAGACAGGTTGCCGTCCTTGTCAAGGAAGAACAACACCGGCACGTAGTTGGGTCCCACTACGTTGAACAGCGGGTAGCCGTTGAGGTGGAAATCGCTTTCCATGTCGGACAGGCCCAAACGGCTCAACGTGTAGCGCACGGTGGAAGAATTCCCGGACAACATAACTTCGGCAAAGTTGAACCCTGACTTGTTGATGTCGTGCAGCTGGCGCCAACTGGCCTGGCAGGCCGAGCAATCCGGACGTCCCAAAGCCATCACGGTCGGACGCTTCCCGTCCAACAAGTCGCCCACCTTGAGCGATTTGCCGTCCAGAGACTGGAGGGTGTAACCGCTCAGATTCTTGCCGTAGGCGGGGCGAATCTTGGAAGCTAAGTCGCTGCCCGACAGGTGTGCAAACTCACCGTTTGCGGCCCTCTGTGCATAGCTGAGCGTGGTGAGTTCACCGTTATCGCCGGGGTCGACCGGGTCATCGCCGGGATCATCAGGATCCACGGTCGGATCCGGAGTCGGTTTGTTGTCATCCGGGTCAACCGGGTCGGCCTTATCGCTAAACGTACGCTCCACGAAGGCCGGAAGCGTCTCCGCGGTTTGGGCTCCACCAATGTTGACCAGGCGGCCGTTGGCGTCCAACAGCAGTGTGTTCGGCGTGGTCAGGAAGTCTGCCCGGGCAGCCCAAATGGTGTCCACCGCGTCATAGTAGATATGGGGACGCATGGCTTCCAGGCCGTTTTCGGTGATGACCTTGTCAACCATGTTCACGGTTTCTTGTATGTTATCCGCCACGGAAGTCACAACTTCGATGAAGTTGTACTGGGTATGGTCGAGTTTCACCATTTCCTTCCAGGTGTTCACACAAGCGCCGCAGCCCGGGTAGCCGAACATCAACACGGTGGTCTTGTTCGGATCCACCAGTGACTCTAGCGACTTCACCTGGCCGGAGGCGTCCTTCACCCGGTATTGCAAGAAGTTCTTGCCATAGTGGTGGGTCAAGGAATCGTAAGCCACATCGGTGTGATGCAAGCCCTTGAAATCTCCGCGTTTTTCACGTTGGTCAAAGGTCAACCAAGATAACCCGGAATTGGGCTGAACCTTACCGTCTGAGGTGACCCGGAACAGGGCCAGACCGTTGCCGTCAACAAAGTTGGCTTTCGTGGCCGTTATCGCGATGCGGTACACCCCGTTGGGGGTGTTAGCCGGCAGCTTCACGTCCATGGTAGCGTCACCGCGGTTACTCATCGTCAAATCCTGGGAGGCAATAGCCTGACCCGCAGCATTCGTGACGATGACTTTGGCATTGGCCTTGCGGATGTAGTTGCCGTCCAAGTCATTGACCAGCACATTGATCTTGGCGGTGTCCCCCGCCCGGTAAGCCGGAGCATCGGTGGAGGCCACGATATCGAGAGCCTTCACATATTCGGGGAACACGGCATCGCGGCCCTCGTTGAGCCACTTGGTCATACCGCCGTTCATCCAGTAAATGTACTTGAAGCCTTTTTCCTGCATGAGCTTGGCGGTGGCGCCGCTGCGGACCTGAGTCCGGCACAGCAACAGGTAGGTCTTGTCCTTATCGAGGGTATCCAACCACTCGGACAGGCCATCGGCATAGTAGTCGCGGTTCACCGCCCCATCGATGTGCGATTCGAGGTATTCCGCCTTGGTACGCATATCCAACAGCATGAAGTCATCCTTGCCCAGGCGCTCCCCGAGCAAAGTCGCGGCTTCATCAGTTTCAATCATCTTGTAGATCTTTTGTTTTCCATCGTTGGGATCAACCGGATCCGGCTGGGGATATTCGGAACCAAAGACTACCGAATAGTGACCCACGCCCCGGTAGTATCCATTCGCGGCTATGGTGACTTCGACGTTGTAGCGTCCTTCACTCATATCCGAATTCGGCTGGATAGAAACCCCAGTCTGACCGTAATAGTTCGTGCCTTTCACCAGGTTAGCCTCAAAACCATTAGGACCGGTCACATTGATGTAGGCCGTGGCGTAGGGCAGGGCGTAGCCGTAGGCGTTACGGGTCGTGATCGAAATCTGAGCCTGTTGACCAAAGTCATATTGGGTCGAAGCCGACTGGAAGTACACCATCGGGGTGTATGCGTTGATTTGGTTGACGACATCGAAAGACATCGTCGCCACGCCCCGGTTGAAACCAGGCTGAGTGGTGGTGAAACGTGCCAGGTAGGTACCCGGAACGGCGTTGCGAGCCGTGGTGTAGCTGTAGGTCGTCGCTCCTTGGTAGTTCGCCTGACCCTGATCCGAGTGAATAACCTGACCAGAGGGGTCAACGATGTCCACCTTTACCTGAGCTCCCGCCGCGTAACGTTGCGGTTGCCAGGTACTGACATAGAAGTTGATGGTCCGTCCCCGAGCTACCACAGAACGGTCTGTGGAAACTTTCGCCTTTAAGCTGGGAGCGGTGGGATCAACCTCACCATCGTCAGGTTTCGGCTTGTTGTCGTAAACCGTGTAGGTGAACGACTGGCGAGCCGACTCGTAGCCGTCCTTAGAGACCGCCACGGTGAGGGTGTATTTCCCGGCTACCGTGTTGAGAGAGGCGGGCACCTTGAGGGTGGCCTTCCCATTGCGGTCGGTGATTCCGCTCAAGCCGCGAGAAACGCCCTTCGGGTTGATGACTGTGGCGTTCACGTTGGTGTTTTCCACCGGGATGTTCGCTTGGTCCTTAACCGCCAGGTTCACGTTCAAGCCGTTGTTCTGGGCCACCTGGGTGGCGCTCAAAGTGGCAATCAGTTTCAAGGTGCGCTGTACCGGGGCCGGTTGCGTGACGGTGACTTGTACCGAGGCGCTAATTCCGGAACCGTCAGTCGCCTGCGCGGTAATGGTGGCATTGCCCGCAGCTACGGCACTAACTTTACCGGAATCGTCAACCGTAGCAACCGCACTATCACTAGAGGTCCACTTCAATACCTTGTTGGTGGCGTTTTCAGGGGTGATGGTGGCTTGTACCGTATCGCTGGAACCGACCTGCAGCGACAGCTGCGAGGGGCTGAGCAGGATACCGTCGACACGCGTCTCATCGCCCGGCTTCGGCGTGCTACCGGCCGGAACGGTGATGGCTTTCAAGCTCACGTTTGAATTGGCGCGGAACCGGGTCAAATCTCCCCAAGAGCTACCATCGTAGGAAATGTAGGACTGACCGGCGCGAGCGGTGGCACGTGAGGAATAGCCCCACTGCGGCTGCTCAATCGGGATGGGGTAGTTATATCCCGGAGTAGTCAGCTTCACCATAATGGCGAAGGTGCGGCCTTTTGCGACGGTTTGCGGGTCGAGGTCTACCGTGTGGTAGCCCGCAAAGGTTAAGCGGCCCGAAGCTACCTGGTGAGAGGTGTCAAAACCTTTCGCGGGGGTAAAGTTCGGGTCTACGTAGACTTCGTAACTGGCGCCGTTAGAAGGCACGAAGAAACCGGCTTCCTTGACATCCACGTTTTCCTTGGTAGGACCAAAGACGTTGGCAAACCAGCCGGTCGGGCCTTGCCCGATGGTGCCGGTCATGCCCAGCGGATCGTAGTACCAGATGGTGCCGTTGTCGGTCTTGGGTTTCAGAACGAAAGCAGCGTTATTGGTTTTGCCCATAATCCCGTCATAGTAGGAAACATAGAAGTAACCGTTGTCGTTGCCCCAGTTTTGTCCCCAGGAGTTCTTAACAATCCAGGCCCCGTTGCCCGGTGGACGGTAATAGAAGTTCGAGGCGGAGTAGTTGTCGTCCCAGCCCAGGATGCTCACCGCATGGTTGGGTGTACCGTAGCCGCGGTCATAATGACCCATGGTGCGGAAGTTCAGGTAGTTCGTGCCGCCATAGACCGTGGTATACAGCGCTCCGTATTCCATCACCGCACGCTTCAAAGTTTCCGTGTCTGCTCCCGAGCGCATTGTCGGCAGGTAAAAGACCTCGTCAATGTCGAATAGCCGGCTCAGGTTGGACGGGGAACGGAAGTTGTAAGGGTTGTAGGGGTCGTCCTGCTCGGCAATCGGACCGCTCCAGCGCGCCAGGTAAGCCGCCGCGACTTGTTCTGTGCCGCCATCATTGGGACCCCAGTCAAAGCCGTGGGTGTTGCGCATATTAGCTTCCGAATAGTCCGGGTTTGAGTCGAGCCCTTTGGACTGCGCAATCGATTCTTCGGAGGAATTCGCCGCGAAGGACCAGCACGATCCGTTGGGTCCCTGGTCGCGCACCGGGGTAGAGCGGTTCAGTTCGCGCAGATCAAAACGAGCCGGCAGCTCGGCGGGGCCGCTGGAACGCAGCGGAGTGCGCGCACTGCCTAGCAAGTTGTAGTTGGTGTTGATTTTTACCGGGTCTTGGCGCTGACCATTTTCACGACTGCTGGGAGCTCTGAAGGATCTGTCAGTGCTGCGGGTGCGGCTGCGGTCGTGGGTAAAACTTGGGTTCAGCGGAGCGTCACTAACAGTCAAGTCCGCGTTGAGACTGGGATTTGGTTCAGTGTTCGGATCAGCTGCTGCCACGGTGGGCACTGAGGCACTGAAAGATAATCCTGCGATGGTGAGTAGGGAAACGAACCCCACTTTGATCTGAGATAGTTTCTTCATGATTTTCCTAAACAATAGGTTCTCGGAATCAAGGCCGTTTGCATGACTCCCGGTTTCTATCAGAAACAAAAACCGTTACTGGTAATTTAGGGAGAAAAACTTTAAAAAACAAAAAAACGTTCAAGCACGTTTTTTTCTATTCAAAAATGGAGATAAAGCCGCAGTTCAGAGAGTTTTATTTACAGACCCGTAAAAAAGCCTAAAAATGCGCTATTTTTGTATTCAATATAGCCACAATCTGAATACAAACTATGGATTATAAATTTCAACATACAGAACATGAACGTAAATTTGGGTGCTGCGGACAGCGTCCCTGCGCAGATGCATATTTCGCTGATTGAACAGATTGGTAACGTATGATTCCTGTCGACTACTGCGAATTTGTGTGTTCATTTGCACACCGAGACGGCTCGGGCACGTTGGTATACAACAGAAAAACCCCTGCGGACTGTGCTAAACAGTACCGCAGGGGTCCGTATCTAAGGATGCTTAAATCGAGTGAGGACTATTGTCCACAACCGCATGACGGTTCCTCAGACTGGCCGCACTGGCAGCTCGCATCGTCACGCTTCGGCTGCAAATCCATCCATTCGCGAGGCTCCACGCGTACCCCGGTAAAGAACGGGGTATCGACGCGCACGAACAGGCGAGCTTCAACCTCACGCTGCTTGCGCAGCACTCCCATGACCCGATCCAGGCGGTCAGCCTCTAGGGTGATGGTCCATTCCCAATCTCCCAGAGCAAATGCTGCCAGGGTTGAAACCGCCACGTCATTGAAATCGTGTCCGTTCATACCGTGTTCCTTGAGGATGGCGTTGCGCCGCGCCTTGGGCAGGTAGTACCAGTCCCAAGAGCGCACGAAAGGATAAACTGCGGCGTACTTGCGCGGGGCGAAACCGCCCCAGCAGGCGGGCAGGTGCGATTCGTTGAACTCAGCGGGCAGGTGGCGGCTCATCGCCGACCATACCGGCTCGAACAGAGCGGGTCTGCCGTGGCACGTCCCGATAGCCCCCACCTTGCGGAAGGCTTCTTGCAGGGCTTCAGTATTATCGGCCAGTGCCCAAATCATCAGGTCAGCATCGGGGCGGAATCCCGACACGTCATACCAGCCGCGCACCACTACGCCGTTCACCGCTTCTTCCAAACGGTGGGTAATGCGTTCCAGACGCTGCGGGTCAGTGGGCAGAGGCCGGGTCCGGCGGAACACCATGTGCAGGGAGTAATTCTCTCTGGCGTTGACTTCGTGATAATCGACCGCGTAATCGCGCGGGTCGCCGGTAATTTCCGGAGCTGTTTGAACGGATTGGGGATGTCCCATGGTTTCTCCTTTGATTGGGGTTGGGTTAACAGTGTGATGAGGACGAGAATGGTGAGGGCGCGGATACTGGCAGCAGTTCGGTCCGCAGGTTTCCGCCAGCGGCGGGTAGGTGTCGGGCTCCACAGACTGTTCGGGGTGTTCCCCGCGTGCAAAGGCGGCCCGTTCGTAAACCAGGTCAGCCAGTTCATCCAGGAACTCAGGGTCAGATTCCGCGGTGGCAGCCCGCCGATAGTCCAAGCCCAGTTCCTGGGCGGTAGTGGCAGCCTCGGTGTCGAGGTCATAGACGACTTCCATATGGTCCGAAATAAAACCGAAGGGAGCCACGATGACCCGGCGCACCCCGGAGGCCGCCAAATCGCGCAAGTGGTCATTAATATCGGGTTCCAACCACGCCTGGTGGGGGGAACCAGAACGCGAACAAAACGCCAGCGACCACGGCATTTCCAGTCCTTGTGCAGCAAGTCTGCGGTTGATGGCTTGCGCTATCGCGAGGTGCTGGGCCAGGTAGGTCCACCCCTGCCCCAGAGCGTCTTGCTCACGGGTCACCGCCGGCAAAGCATTGAGGGCTTCAGGGGAGAAGTCAGTCAACCGCTTGCGTAAGGCGACGCTGGGCCGGCTGACGGGAGTATCAAAACGGTCGTCAAACAGCGCCGGTTTCCGCACTGTCGGGGAAGCCTTGGTCGCGCTGTGAGCACAGTGGCAAGACCCGGAATGTCGCGCCATCTCCAGGGGAATCGAATGCGTTACGTAAACCAGGTGAACCGATGAGGGTGACGTTACCACGGAGTGGTCAGAAGTGGGAGTCACGTTTAGGTCCCGGGCAGCCGCCGCGATAGCGCGAGCGTTTGCGCTGACAAATCCGGGGGTGTTTGCAAAAGGTCGCACCCGGTCCAGCGTGACTTCACCGGCCACCTCGGGGCGGGCAGCGCGCAGGTCAGCCAGCGCCTGAGCCAGGTTTTCCCGGTATTGCCGACATCCCGAATAACACGTGTAGGCGGTAGTGAACAGCGTCAAGATCCGGCGTGCTCCCCGGTCAACCAAGTCAATCAGACTTTCGCTGAAGTACGGGTGCCAGTTGCGGTTGCCTACCGTATAGATGAGGTCGTCGCCGAGGCGTTGGTGCAGGCCGGCCAAGAGCTCGTCATTGCGGGCATTAATCGGGGAAACACCGTCAAACAGGCGGTAGTGTCCGCCGACTTGTTCCAGGCGAGAATCGGGAATCCCTGCCCCGCCGGTAGCATTGCGCAAAAACGGCAACACGTCCTCCGGGCCGTTCGGACCGCCATAGCTGACCAGCAGTAACGCATCGTAGGGAGACAAACTGTGCATGTGATTTACCTGACTTCAGCGTTCAGAGCGGCTTCGAGAACATCGGGAGTTAGTCCCCATACAGTTGCTAGGGCATCAACCCACTCGGTACTCAAACCCGCCTCGGCCGCCATGTGGGCGGAAACAGTGGGAGTATGCGCCAGCTTGGCAATGACGTGATGAATCGCGGCCTCCGCGACTTCCCGAGGAATCATGTCGCCGGCAGGAAGTCGGTCAATCTCAGCAGCAGCTGCTTGTTGAAAAATAGCGCGCAACTGCACGATAGCCGGATCCATGTGGCGTGCGGCCACTGCCGCATCGTACTCGCTCAAGCCGTCTTCAATAATTTCATGCGACCGACGCACTTGGGACACTGCCAAAGCCGGAACCCGGTGGCGAATATCCTCCAAATCCCACAACGCGACTCCCGGCAGATCTCGTACGCTTTCCTCCACGTCACGATGCAGTGCCAGGTCCAAAATGGTCAAGGAACTGTCGGGGTCGGCCAGGCTGGCGTGCACCTGTTCGCGGCGCAGTACCGGGGCGCCGATTCCCCGCGCGGTGACGACCAAATCCGCCTGATGCAGCGCCGAAACTAAATCAGCGGCGGAAACGACGCGGGTTCCGTGATTCTTGGCAAAGGCCGTGACCCGCTCGGAAGTCGAAATATTGGCGATATCGCGCACCCCGCGGGCGCGTAGCTGGGCGACCGTACTTCCGGCATAAGCACCGGTGCCAACCAGGAGAACTTGAGCCTGTCGCCATTGGGGTAAACGACCGCTTTCTTCCGCCACGTCCAGCGCCACGGAAACCACGGAACGCCCTAGTCCGGTCAGTTCAGTCTTACTGGCAACTTTCCGGGCGGTGGATAGCGCTCCTTCAAACATGCGCACCATCAACCCGTGAACTTCGCCTAAGTCTTGGGCTCGCGTAAAGGAACGGCGCACCTGACCCGCGACCTCGGCCTCACCCACCACCATAGAATCCAATCCCGCGGCAACCCGATACAGGTGCTCGGCGACCGCACGACCCTCAATAAAATTCCAGGCCAACGCACTGCTCTCGGTATGAGGTGGGTGGGGAGCCTCGAACTGTTGCGTTTCGGAGGGCAGTTCATGGGCGGGAACCAGGCGTACTCTCGGATCGGCCGAAGCATAGATTTCCACGCGGTTACAGGTTGAAACCAGTACCAGGGAATGTACTCCCGGGGTCTCGAACCATTCCGATTCCTTTTCCGCAGCTTGAGATGCCGCCTGAGCCACTTCAGCCAAGCTGTGGGTCAGGTGATTGACGGTGTAAAGTTGAAAAGGCATCAACCTTTTTATACCTTAAATAGAATTACCCCCGCAAAACAGTTACTAAGGGTATCCTAAGTTAGGATTGTATTTTGGCTGCAGTTTCTATGGGTCTTGACCCACTATTCTCTGGTTCACGGATGCGTGCCGCGCTGAACGGAATCAGACCGGCTACCACACCCGTGTGGTTCATGCGCCAAGCCGGGCGGTCCCTGCCGGAATATCGTGCCCTGCGCGAGGGAAAATCCATGCTCGCCGCCTGCACCACCCCGGAGATCGCCGCCGAGATTACCCTCCAGCCGGTACGCCGCCACCACGTCGACGCGGCAGTGTTCTTTTCCGATATCGTGGTGCCGCTGTACCTGGCCGGCGCAAACATCGATATCGTGCCCGGCCGCGGACCGGTATTGAAACAGCCTCTGACCAGCGCCGCCGAGGTAGAAAAACTGACCGAATTGGAAGTTTCGGACTGGTCGGTCATCGAGCAAGCCGCCGCCCATGTCCGCCGCGAACTGCCCTATGAAAAAGTCCTGCTGGGATTCGCCGGAGCGCCCTTCACGCTGGCCTCCTACCTGTTGGAAGCCGGTGGGCCGCGGCGGCGAGAATGCCTGGAAACCCGCGCTTTTATCGAGGCGGAACCTGCCGCTTGGACCAAATTGGCGACCTGGTGCGCGAAACTGTCCGGTCAGTTCATGAAAGCCCAAATTAACGGCGGCGCCGAAGCGGTGCAACTGTTCGATTCCTGGGCAGGAGCCCTGACAGCAGAGGAATACCGCCGCTTCGCCCTGCCCTACTCGACGCTTGCCTTCCAAGGCGCGCCGGGAGCCACGCACGTTCACTTCGGGGTCGGCACCGCTCACCTCATCGAAGCGATGGGCGAAATCTCCGAGGTAGTTTCCGTCAGTTCCGACCTGAGCTTGGAGGATGCCGCTCGGCGCCTGCCCGGGAAAGTCCTGCAGGGCAACCTCGACCCGGACCTGCTGGTCCCTGCGGAGCAACCGGCACAAACTGACTCCAACCCGACCGATGCAAAACCAACTGACCACATGGAGCAAATCTGGCGCGAAGCCGAACAGGTTCTGCAGGCTGGGTTGGCCGCTCCCGCCCACATTTTCAACCTGGGACACGGGGTGCGACCCGACACCGACCCGGGGGTGCTGACCGAACTGACCGCTCGAATCCACACTTGGCGAGCCCCGGCCACGTCCCCCACCGAAAACTCTCAAAAACCCACCAAACCCACCAAGTAACGCTTCTGAAGGGAAAACACCATGGCTGACGACGGCTTTGACATGATTATCCTCGGCGGCGGGCTCGGCGCGCTGGCCGCCGGATACGCGGCGACAAAACGCGGGCTGCGCCCTCTCATCTTGGAGGAGCGCGGACGCCCCGGTGGCCTGGTCTGTTCAGGAGTATTCGGGGGAGCCACCGTGGACATCGGGGCCGAATCCTACGCCACCCGCACTCCTGAAGTCACCGAGCTGTGCCAGGAACTGGGCTTGAACCCGGTCGCCCCCCACAGCGATTCCTGGGTGTGGGACCACGGCCGCAACGATGCCGTGCGCATTCCCTTTGGAACTCTGGGGATTCCCGCCGACCTTGACGACCCGGTGTTCGTGGAGGGACTGACCCACATCGCCGGGCCACAAGCCCTGGAGCGCGCCCGACAGGATTTGACGCTGCCCGCGGAAGTCGGCGCGGACGCGAAAAGTTTTGGGGAACTGGTAGAAGCCCGGTTGGGTAAAGCCGTGTTGGACGCCTTCGTGACCCCGTTCGCGGGAGGCATTCACTCCACGCACCCCAACGGGCTGGATCCCGACCGGGTCGCACCGGGATTGCGCGCCGCCCTGGCACGTACCGGGTCGCTGACCAAGGCGGTGGCCGCCACCCGTAAACCCAACTCGATAGTAGTGATGATGCCCGAGGGCGGCATGTTCAAGCTGGTAGACGAGCTGGTGAAACGTATTACCGACGCGGGGGGACGCATCGACAACCACGTGCGGGTCATGCATGTCGAAGCCGGCATCGGAGCGGAAAACCCGCGTTGGGTCGTGTGGTGCAAACACACGATTTCCAACACCAAGTACCAGGGCGGGCCCCCGGAAGAAACCGGTAATGCTTTCGGGCTGGCGACCGACCGGATTGTGGTGGCGCTGCCGGGCAACAGTGCGTTAAAAGTGCTGAACTCGGCCGCGGCCTCGATGCTGCGCCTGAAATACCACGCTGAACGCGACCACCGGGACGCTACCCTGCGGTTTGACGCGGCGGCCCTGGAAGAAATCGGTGATTTGACCACCGGATTCCAGCTGCACAAAGGCACCCACGTCATGAACGTGACCCTGGCGGTCAATGCACCCCAGCTGGACAACCCGCCGCGCGGGTCGGGTATGTTGGTCGGGCCTCCGCCCTGCGGACCTGATGAGGACCCGAACGTGTTGCAGGCCAAAGCCATCACGAACTATTCCGCGAAATGGCCCGGCACGATGGCGGGAGCCGCTCCTCACACGCATATCCTGCGGATTTCCTACGGTCGGGAGGGCGACCCGGACGGTTTTGTATACCAGATTACGGTGGAGCGGGCTTTGGCTGACGCGTCGCGGATGCTGGGAGTGGAACTGACGATGGATCAGGTCCTGGATTCGCGCCGCATCTTTTGGGGCGATGCCATGACCCACCCCAACGCCGAGGAACGCGCCGTGCTCAACCAGATTGCCGCCGCGGCTCAGCGCGTGGAGGGCCTGGACCTGGAAGGCGCGCTGTTTGCCGGGACCGGGATTACCGCCGTGGTTGCTCGCGGATTGCAGTTTCAATAGGCAGGTTCACAAGGGCGGGGCGGACCGTTGCCGGGCGCTCACGCCGCGATGACGTCGGTAGCGCTGAAGTCCGTGCCTTTGAACAGTAGCGGTTCGTTCAGGGCGCGGGAGGCAGCGTAGGAAAAACAGTCCCCGAAGTTTAGCTTGGCCGGGGAACCCGAGCCGCGGGCGAAATTCTGGATGGCGTAGCGAGCCCAGTAGAGGTGGTTTTGATCCACGGGGGTGATTTCAATGCCTAGGGCGTGGAGAACCTGTGGTGGATTACCGTACTTGCGCGCCACGAGTTCGAATTCAACTGCGGTTCCCGCACTGATTTTCGTGTCGTCGCTACGGAGGATTTTTTCGAGATATTCTCGGTAGCCGGGTTCCTTAGCCATAATGGCGATTAAAACTGAGGTGTCTACAATCACTTCGGTAGTCCGTCCTCATCGTAGAGGTCGTCATCAGTCAAGAAAGTTATCCCTTCCTCCTCCACTTTGGCTTGAATTTCCCTGATGGCCTGCAGTTTTTCCTCATAAGTCGGTCGGCGCGTGGTCTCGAGTTCCCGCTGGGCCAGTTCGCGCACCACGGCGGTCATGGTCATGCCTTTACGATTCGCGAGTTCGCGAACGTTTTCATACACCTGGGGATCTTTGATAGTCAGCATCGGCATAGAAAAATTCTACCATGAATGCTAGAAATACGGAAGGGTGGTTTGCCCCTTCGGTTACAACTTAGCCCTGCTTTGGCTTAAGCTAGAACTTATGCAAACGATTGGCAGCGCTGAGCGTCCGCTCGTGATTGGCACCCGGGCCTCTGCCCTGGCTTTGACCCAAACCCGCACGGTAGCCTCCGATTTGGAGCAGCGCGGGTTACACGTCCAAGTACAGACCTTTACCACGGAGGGCGACATCAACCGGGCTTCCCTAGCTAGCCTCGGCGGAGTCGGCGTGTTCGCGGCGGCTCTGCGGGTGGCGCTGCTGGAGGGCCGCTGCGATCTGGTGGTGCACTCTTTGAAAGACCTACCCACCGTGCCGGTAGACGGTCTGGTGGTGGCGGCCACCCCGACTCGTGAAGATCCGGGGGACGTGCTGGTGGCGCGCGACAGTCTGGGTTTGGCGGATTTGCCCGCCGGTTCGCGTCTGGGAACCGGCTCACCGCGACGAGCCCGCCAGATTGCTGCCGCACGCCCGGATATTACGTTGGTAGACATTCGCGGCAACGTCCCTACGCGGGTCGGGCGGGTGAAAGGTTTGGCTACCGTGGCTGAACGGGCCGGCCTGCAGCCGGGCAAGGCCGCCGAGGACCTGGACGGGGTGGTGCTGGCACGAGCCGGACTGCGCCGCTTGGGAATGGACGAGGCCATCACGGATTCCCTGGAAGGCACGGTAATACCGGCCGGAGGACAGGGTGCGCTAGCCCTGGAAACCCGCCCCGAACTGCTGGACAGCGAAGAGGGACGAAACTTCGCCCAGATCCTCAAGTTTGTGGACGACGAACCCACCCATTTAGAGGTCAGTGCGGAACGCGCCCTGCTACGCTACCTAGAAGCGGGCTGCGCTGCGCCCTTGGGCGTGCGCGGAGTGGTGACCTGGGACAAACGAGTCGAAGCACCCTCGGGACGCCTAGAACTGACTGCCCGAGTGATCGGAAATCAGGGCGAAGTCTTGGAAGTCAACGGGGAAACCACCGTACTACTGGGGGCCGAAGCTGCGCAGCGTGATTTCGCGCTGGCCGCTGCCCAACAGCTGGGGGTGGATTTAGCTGGGGAACTTTTGGCGGCCGGAGCCGCAACAATTGCCGACCTCAAAGCCACCAAATCTGAGCCAACCCAGAGTGGTGCAAATCAGACGGTAGATAATGAAAAGGAATTGTGGGGGGAATAACATTTGATGAAACCTAAACTGTTGGTGCCCAGGGTACCGGGAGACGTGTTGGCACGGGGATTAGAAAAGGCGGGTCTGCCGGTGGTGTGCGCGCCCGTGACCGAGAAAGTACCCACTGCCAGTGAGGACTGGTTCGAGCCGATGCAGCGGCTGCAGAACGGGGAATACGACTGGGTTGTACTCTCCAGCGTGGCAACAGCCACGTTCCTGGACGCTCACTATGACCTGGAAGATTTGTTTGCCCAAGTGCAGGTCGCAGCCGTAGGTGCCGCCACCGCCGAAGCCATCCGTCAGCTTGACGGTCATGTTGACCTGGTAGGACCCGATCCAGCCTGCGCCGAGTCGCTGGTCAAGGCGTTTCCGCCGGGGACTGGAACGGTGCTGCTGCCCGGTGCGGTTGGGGCGGCCCCGACCCTGGGACAAGGGTTGAACCGCAAGGGATACAACGTGGAAAAGCTGCGGCTCTATGAATCCGTGTGCCTACCCGATTTACCGCTGGAATGGGAGACCGCCCTGGCTCCCGGAACGCTGACCTACGTGCTGGTTACGGCCGGTTCGGTAGCACGCGCCGCCCATGAACTGTTGACGAAAGCCGGCGTGAAACAATGGCCCGAACCCATCGCTTTCGGGAAATCTTCCGCCACCGTGCTGCGAGAACTGGGCTGGTCCGCCGCCGAGGTTTGTGAAACCACGAACACCGAAGGGGTCGTTCGGGCTTATGAAAACGTTGTTCGAGAACTAGAACAGAAAGCCGCGCGAGATTAGGGGAGAACTATGACAGGATTACCGCACGCCGCAAATTTGGGGGTAGGACCGACCACCCCGAGCGCTACCGGGGGACGGCACACCGGGACTTCTGAAGCCGAAGCCACAGCCGGAACGAAAGAAAAGGTCGTGCCTGCGCGGAAACTGCCCCACGGTCTGACCCCTTTTGTGCGTCCCCGCCGGTTGCGCACGTCTGTGCCGATGCGTCGCCTGGTGGCGGAAACCCGCTGGAGCCCTGAACAGCTGATCCTGCCCGTATTCGTGCGTGACGGGATTAGCGAACCGGTAGAGATTCCGTCCATGCCCGGCCAATACCAGCACACGCCCGAATCTTTGGCGCAGTTGGGCCGGGAAGCGGCGGATGCCGGCATCGGGGGCATGATTGTGTTCGGGGTCCCCACCGACGCTGACAAAGACGAAACCGGTTCGGCAGCTTGGGATCCCAACGGGATTCAAAACCGGGGCATCTCCGCCCTCGCTGACGCGGTCGGGGACCAGCTGGTGGTCATGGCCGACACCTGCCTGGACGAGACGACCTCGCACGGACACTGCGGACCGTTGCGCCCTGACGGTGTGGTAGACAACGATTGGGCGGTGTCCTGTTACGCGGCTACGGCGGTGTCACAAGCGCGGGCCGGGGCGGCCGCGGTCGGCCCCAGCGGCATGATGGACGGCCAGGTCGCCGCTATCCGTGAGGCTCTGGATGAAGCCGGGTACAGTGACGTGGCGATTATGGCCTACTCCGCCAAATATGCTTCCGGCCTGTTCGGGCCGTTTCGGGACGCGGTCGGTTGCGCTCTGAAAGGCGACCGGCGCACCTATCAGCAAGACCCCGCCAACCGCCGCGAAGGACTGCGCGAAACCCTGCTGGACATTGAGGAAGGCGCCGACATGGTCATGGTTAAGCCCGCCTCGCTGTACCTGGACGTGCTGGCTGACGTGGCCGCGGCTTCACCGGTGCCGGTGGCCGCCTACCAGGTGTCTGGCGAATACGCGATGATTGAGGCGGCAGCCGCTAACGGCTGGATTGACCGTTCCCGGGTCATCGACGAGTCCCTGACCTCGATTGTTCGGGCCGGAGCGGACATCGTGTTGACCTACTATGCGATTGAGGCGGCGCAAGGCTTGGCCTAACCGAGCCCGCGCCACGGTGAGCTAGCCGAACACGTAACCCGAAAGAACTTGTGACACAGTACTTTCATCACCCAAAGGAGGGCGAAATGACAACGAATGCTGATTTGTTTGCGGCGGCGCAAGCCGTCATCCCCGGCGGGGTCGATTCCCCCGTACGCGCCTACGGTTCGGTCGGGGGCGTGCCGTCTTTCGTGACTCGCGCCAAAGGTCCGCGCGTGTGGGACGCGGAAGGTCACGAGTTCGTTGACCTGGTTTGTTCCTGGGGGCCGATGCTGCTGGGTCACGCCGATGAACGGGTGGTCGAGGCCGTGACGCGCGCGGCTGAGGCAGGTCTCAGTTTTGGCGCGCCCACCGAGTCGGAAACGTTGCTCGCCGAGGCTATCCGCCAACGGGTGCCGCTGGCGGAAAAGGTCCGTTTCGTCTCGACCGGAACCGAAGCGACCATGACCGCTATTCGCTTGGCGCGCGGGGCGACCGGGCGGGATTTGATTATCAAGTTCGCCGGCAACTATCACGGACACTCTGACGGTTTGCTCAGCGAAGCCGGTTCCGGGGTTGCCACCGGCGGTTTGCCCTCCTCCGCGGGAGTACCGGCGGGGATTTCGGCCCTGACCTTGGTGGTGCCCTACAACAATGTGAAAGCGGTGCAGGAAGTGTTTGCCAGGCGCGGTTCCGAGATTGCCGCGGTCATCGTGGAAGGCGCTGCCGCAAATATGGGTGTCGTGGCACCCCGGGCCGGATTCCTGCCCGAAATTTCCCGGCTGTGTCGCGAGTACGGGGCGTTGATGATTCAAGACGAGGTGCTGACCGGGTTTCGGGTGTCGCCCTCGGGCTGGTGGGGGTTGTCCACCGGGCGGGAATATTTGGAAAGTCCGGAGGGTACCACGTCCGGGCCGGCGGGACTGTTCCCGGTAGGGGTCGCTGCCCAAAACGAGGGTGTGACTTTCGGCGAGTTTTGGACCCCGGACTTGTTGACTTTCGGCAAGGTCATCGGGGGAGGCATGCCCTTGGCGGCTCTCGGGGGCCGCGCCGAACTGATGAATCAGCTCGCGCCTCTCGGCCCGGTCTACCAGGCCGGAACCCTGAGCGGTAACCCCCTATCCTGCGCGGCCGGGTTGGCCACTTTACAAGGTGCTGACACCTTCGTGTATGGCAAGGTTGATGCGGTGGCCGACACGATTGCGGGCGCTCTGGACGCGGCATTGAACCGCGAGGGCGTGCCCCACTTCATCGGGCGCGCCGGGTCGCTGTTCTCCGTGTTCTTTTCCGAGACTCCCGTCATCGATTATGCCGGCGCGAAAGCCCAGGAAACCTGGCGATTCGCCCCGATGTTCTGGGAGTTTTACCGGCAAGGCGTCATGCTGCCGCCCTCCGTGTTTGAAGCCTGGTTTGTGTCCGCAGCCCACTTCGGCGATGATGCGGCCATTAACCAGATTCTGGACGCGATTCCGGCCGCGGCGAAAGCTGCCGCCACCGCACAGGCGCCCCAGGCTTGAACGCAGGCGCCAACTACCCCTCACAACTAGTGAAAGCAGAACAAATGGTTACTGAATTTCCCACCGAACACGTTGATTTGGGGGCATTGAGCCCGGCGATTGCCCTCGGTTCACTGGACGGACGATACCGCGGGGTCGTGTCCCCGCTGGTCGACTGGTTTTCCGAAGCGGCGGTCAATCGGGCACGCCTGTTCGTTGAGATAGAGTGGCTCATTTGGCTCACGGACCAGGAAGTGCTGGACGGCGCGCCGGTGTTGAGCGCGGCGGAAAAGTCATATCTGCGCGGCCTGGTCGGGACTTTCGGGGCGGACGAAATCGCTACGCTGAGCCAAACTGAAGCGAAAACCAAGCATGACGTGAAAGCGGTGGAATACCTGTTGAAGGCTGCCCTTGAGGCCGCCCCGGAGGCGTTAGGCGGCACGGAAGGACAGGCACTGCCGGGCCTGAAAGAAATGGTGCACATTTTCTGCACCTCCGAGGACATCAACAACCTGACCTACGCGATTTTGATAAAGCACGGGGTGGGACGCGTGTGGCTGCCCGCCGCCCGCGCCCTGCAAACCCAAATCACCGACCTGGCCCGGGAAAACGCGCAAGTGCCGATGCTCGCCCACACCCACGGACAGCCCGCCACCCCCACCACCTTGGGACACGAACTGGCCGTGTTTGCCTGGCGTATGAACCGCCAGCTGAAACGCGTTGAAGCCCAGGAATACTTGGGCAAAATCAACGGCGCGACCGGCGATTTCGCGGCGCACACGGTGGCGGTACCAGGAGCGGATTGGGCGGCGCTGTCCCGCGGATTCGTCGAGGACCGGCTCGGACTGACCTGGAATCCTTTGACCACCCAGATTGAATCCCACGACTATCAAGCGGAACTTTATGCGACGGTCACGCACTTCAACCGCATCGCCCACAACCTCGCCACCGATATTTGGACCTATATTTCCTTGCGGTATTTTGCCCAGGATTTGGCGGCGCAAGGTTCGACCGGGTCCTCGACCATGCCGCATAAAATCAACCCGATTCGGTTCGAAAACGCCGAAGCGAACCTCGAGATTTCCTCCGGCCTGTTCGAGGTGCTGGAACAGACCCTGGTCACGACCCGGATGCAGCGCGACCTCACCGATTCCACCACCCAGCGCAATATCGGCACCGCGTTTGGCCACTCCCTGCTGGCAATCGATAACCTGCGGCGCGGACTGGCCGGGCTGAAAGTTGATGCGGCCGTGATGGCAGCCGATTTGGACGACAACTGGGAAGTGTTGGGCGAGGCGGTCCAACAGACCATGCGTGTGGCGGGGATTGCCGGAGTTTCCGGCATGGATAACCCCTATGAGCGCTTAAAAGAGCTGACCCGCGGGCACAAGGTGGACGGGGCTCGGATGCGTCAGTTCATTGCCGACCTGGGGCTTCCCCCAGAGCAAACTGCACGTTTACAGGCCCTGACCCCCGCGACCTACACCGGGCTAGCCGCCCAGCTAGTCGACTATCTCGAATAAGCGTGCTCAGTCCACTAAACAGGGCCGATTCCGGTTCCGCCGGGTGGGAATAATCCGGCGCAACCGGTGGTTAAAATAGACAGTGGCCCTACGAGCGGCCAATATCGCAAAACAGCAACGAAAGGAACCCTAATGGCAACCCTCACCATGAACCTCGACGGACTGACTTGTGACATGTGCGTCAAGCACATCACCGCTGACCTCAGCGACCTATCGGGCGTGGAGCGCGTCGAAGTGGTGCGTGACGAAGGCCGCGGTGTCGCTACCGTGACCGGCGAAAGCCTGCCCTCCGACCAGGTCCTCACCGAAACCGTGCAGGACGCCGGCAACTACCGCGTTGTGTCCATCAACCGGTAGATTTTGTTTCCTTCGCTGTCTCCATTGGTGGTGTTGGGGCGGCTGGGGGTAAACCCGGTGGTTTGATGACACACAACGAAACGACAGTTAATTCCTCCGCCGACCCGGCGCTGGATCCAGCGGTGGACCCGACCGGGTTGCGCCGGAAAGACCTGGGGCGTCGCCTGGTGGTGGCCGTGATTTTTGGTCTGCCGGTGATGGCGATTTCCATGCTGGAAGTCCTGCAGTTCCCGGCCTGGCAGTGGGTCGTAGGCCTGTGCAGTCTGCCGGTGGTGGGGTGGGCCGCCGCGCCGTTTCACCGCGGGGCTCTGCGGGCGGCACGAGGGGGGTCCACCACGATGGACACCCTGGTTGCGTTGGGGGTGAGCGTGGCGACGCTGTACTCCTGGGGGGCGCTGATTTTTACTCCCGCCGGACACATCGGCATGACCATGAACATGAGCCTGAACCCCTTGACCGCAGCGCACGAAACAGGCTCCGGCGGTGAAATCTTTTTTGAAACCGCCGTGATGATTACCGTATTCTTGCTGACCGGACGATATTTGGAGGCCCGAGCCAAGTCCTCGGCGACCTCGGCGCTACGCGCCTTGCTGTCCCTGGGGGCAAAACAGGCCGTGCGCGTCACCCGCCCCGGCGACCCTCGTGACACGACCACGCCTTGGGAAACTGAAACTATCGACGTCGCCGCGCTGCAGCCGGGGGATTACTTTTTGGTACCGGCCGGGGAAAAAATCGCCACCGACGGCATCGTTTTCGAAGGACACTCCACCGTTGACGAATCCATGCTGACCGGCGAGCCTATCCCGGTGGAAAAGTCCGTGGGCGATAGTGTGACCGGCGCCACCATCAACGTCCAAGGCATGCTGGTCGCCCAGGCCACCAAGGTCGGTGCGGAAACGAAACTGGCCCAAATCACCCGACTGGTGACCCGAGCTCAAGCCGAGAAAGCCCCGGTTTCTCGCCTGGCAGACCGGGTGTCGGCAGTGTTCGTCCCGGTGGTAATCGTCCTGGCTGTCCTGACTTGCGTGCTGTGGCTGGGACATGGACAACCGTTCCCTGCCGCTTTCACTGCTGGGGTATCAGTGCTGGTCATCGCCTGTCCGTGCGCGTTGGGGTTGGCAACCCCGATGGCTTTGCTGGTCGGGTCCACCCGAGCATCCCGGGCGGGCATCCTGCTGAAAGGCCCCCAGATTTTGGAGGAAACCCGGCGCATCAACACCCTGGTCATGGACAAAACCGGCACGCTGACCAGCGGGGAAATGCGCCTGGAGGACGTGACGGTGTCGGCTCCGAGGCCGGCGGAATTGGTGTCGCTGGGGGACACCGAGGCTCTCACGTTGGCAGCCAGCCTGGAGGCCGGTTCCCCCCACCCGATTGGAAAAGCCCTGGTCGCGGCCGCAAAAGCAAGAGACTGCGGGAGTGGGTCCGGCGCCTTGACCGGGTTCGCCACGTTTATTGGGCGCGGCGCCGGAGGTTTCGTGGACGGCGTGGCCTATGCGATTGGGAAACCGGAGTGGCTCACGGCGATGGGCGCGGACATTCCCCCGGAGCTGGCTGCGGCGATTGGGGCCGCCCAGTCACAAGGGCGGACCGTGGCGGTGTTGGCTACGGGTGCGGACTGGTCGTCACAAGTTTCCGTGGACGCCTCCCCGATGTTGTCAGGCGAGCCGGCCGGTAACGGGCAGCTGTCGGTGGAGCGGGCCAGCACGGAAATGACCCTGAAAATCACGGGGATGACCTGTGCGTCTTGCGTGGCCCGAGTGGAAAAGCGGCTCAATAAACTCGACGGGGTTTCGGCCTCAGTAAACCTCCCCTTAGAAATCGCCACCGTGACCCTCAGCGCGGAAGTCCCGGCTGAAACCCTGATTGCACAGGTCGAAAAGGCCGGGTACGGGGCCAGTTTGCTGGACAGTGCGGGAACCGCGGTCGAACCGGGCCGGCGCAGCGAAAACAATATCGCGGCGGTGGCGGGAGACCTGGTGCGGGCCCGAGCCCTCGCCGTGTTTACGTTCAGCGACCCGGTCAAACCCGAAGCCGCACACACGGTAGCCAGCCTGAAAGCGGCCGGTATCGAAACCGTCCTGCTGACCGGGGATCAGAGCGAACCAGCACGCCTAGCAGCCGACCAGGCCGGAATCGAAACGGTCGTGGCGGGGGTCAGCCCGGAAGGCAAAGTCGACGCGATCCGGGAACTGCAAGACGCCGGGAAAATCGTGGCAATGGTCGGGGACGGTGTCAACGATGCGGCCGCCCTGGCCGCCGCCGACCTGGGGATTGCCCTGGCCACCGGCACCGATGCGGCTATTGGTGCCGCGGACATCACCCTGGTGAACCCCAGTCTGGAGGCAATCACCCAGGCTATCAACGTGTCTCGAGCCACCCTACGAAACATCAAACAGAACCTCGCTTGGGCTTTTGGTTACAACATTGTGGCCATACCCCTGGCGGCCGCGGGAATGTTGAACCCGGGGCTGGCGGGGGCTTTCATGGCGTCCAGCTCGGTGCTGGTGGTGCTGAACTCCCTGCGCCTAAACCGCGTCCACCTGTGATTTCGCCGGTTTTTTAGACGTGGGGCATCGCGGCACAAACCCGGGCGGCACTCAATCCCTTGGGCGGATTGGCGCTGGGCATAAAGACGCTAGACTAAGGGAGGCCAGCGAAGGGACGGTAGAAGTGGCTTCTGGGGATGATGCTGACGCTTTGACGCCGGCGCGGCGCAAACGAGTGCTGTGGGTGTGCTCGATGACTGTCGTATGTACCCAGTTGTATCTGAACGCAATGAACGTGACTCTACCGGCGATTCGGACGGATTTGCACGCCAGCACTGGGGAACTGCAGTGGTCTTTGAACATTTATGCCCTGGCTTTAGCGGCCATGCTGATGGTGACCGGAGCCTTGGGTGACCGTTTCGGACGCCGCCGCACCATGATTGTGGGCATGGCGACTTTCACGGCTGGTACCGTGTTGGCTGCCGCCGCGTGGGTGCCGCTGGTGCTGATAGTCGGCCGCGGCTTGCAGGGATTGGGAGCCTGTATGCTGCCGGTTATCAGCCTCGCGGTCATCAACGAGGTGTTTCGCGACCCGGTGGAACGCGCGAAAGCCATCGGGTTTTGGAATGCGCTGCTCGGAGTCGGTTTAGCCGCCGGGCCGGTGTTGGCTGGAGCCTTGGTGACCTGGGTTGATTGGCGCGCCGTGTTCTGGGCGCCGCTCCCGCTGCTGGCGTTGACCTTGGTGGGCATCATTCGGGAAGTCCCCGAATCGCGCGATGAAACCGGGCGCCGCCTGGATATTCCCGGCCAAATTTTGACCGCGGTACTCATGGGTGCCCTGACTTATGACATCATCAGCTTCGGGGAAGGCATTTTTGGTCTCCGCGAGTGGATTCTGGCGGGGATATTCGTGTTGGCCTCCCTCGGTTTCGTGTGGCGAGAAACCCACACGCCCTGGCCGATGCTGGATTTTCGTTACTTCCGTTCCGTTCCTTTCGTCGGGTCACTGTCCATCATGGAGTTCGTCTTTATTACCCACGGTGGCTTCATGTTCGTGTTTGCCCTCTACCTGCAGCTTGATCTGGGTTTCACCCCGTTGCAGGCCGGGTTGATGATGTTGCCCCTGGCGCTTGCCAACACGGTTGCGGCCGTCGCGGCGGGACGTATCGTCGCCGCTGGAAACTACCGCGCGGCGTTCCTGGTAGCTGGCATCGGCACCTTGCTGTTGGGAGTCTGCCTGCTACCCCTGAACAGCACCGGCCCGGTCGTGTTGCTGTTCGTGGCCACAACCCTGGCCGGGGTGGTGCTGGCATTTACGAATATGCCGGTGACGAATCGGGTGCTGGCGGCCATGCCGGAAAGCCAAGCCGGGGTTGCCTCCGCCACGACTTCCACCGCCCGCCAAATCGGCATGTCCTTGGGCATTGCGGGCTTCGGCGCGTTCATGAACCTGGGGGTGGCACGCGGCCTGCCCATTCACGAGGCCGCCCACCCGGCTTGGTACATCACCATCGCCCTGGGGGCGGCGGTAGCCGTCATCGCGGTGGTGGCCACGACCGGCTGGGCGCGCGGCACCGCCGCCAGAGTGCGCCAAAGCCTGAGCTGAGCGCGCGCCCGGGGAGGATTTCCAGAGCTGCCAGGGCCACGCCCCCTGTTATGGCCGGCAAAACCGGAAATCTGCAAGTCCTGCAAGTTTCGTTGGCCTTGCCAGGAGTGCCCACCCTGCCAGAACACGCGCTCAACCCAGACCTCCTAGCCCAGGAATTCCGGTCCGGCTCGGGACGTCGACTGTGCCTCCGCTACCAGCCCGATTTTCAAAGGTTTGGCCACCCGAACGGTCACCATCCACCCGGAAACCGAACAAGTCTCCAGGTGAGAACCATTCTTGGTAGCGTATTCACCAGCGGTCGCGCAACCGTCCCCACCGGTCAACACCGCGGTAGCCCCGGCGATGGCAGCCAAATCGCTGGCCTGGTGAGCGGCGGTGGCGCCCGCCGCAGCCACCCCAACTTGAGCCAAACCCAAGGTCAAAGCCAACCCCAACAGAATCAGACCCAACGCCATGACCGTTCCTGAGCCACGCTCCTCACGCAGCTTCCCTCGGAGTAACCCCTGACCGGCTGTTTCACCACGAATCTTCACGAGGAATCACCGCCTGGGCTTTAGCGCTCATACCGAGCATTCCGAGCATCGCGGGCATTTTCTTGGTAGCGCTGCACTGCACGTCCTTGCCAGTGGTGCTCACGCTCACAGAACCAGCCGAGCCTCCGGCTCCCCCCAGCAGTCGATTGCCGGCCGCCACCGCTGCCGCGCTGTCCTCACCAATCGCCACCGACCGGCAAGCCGCCCGCGCCGCCGCGTTGACCTGAACGCCCGCCATTCCGGCTGCCCCGGTCAACGCCAACGCCACCACAATCATGATGACTGCGGGGAAGGTCAGCGCAAGCTCGGTCGTAACCATCCCGTTTTCCGAACTGAGGCGTCGCCCGTGAGCCAGCCAGCGGCGCACCAGGCGTCGGCTGAACTGCTGACGCCAACCTTTCCCGACATTCATCATCATGTTCAGACCTGCAGAGCCTGTTCGATGATGGACTGCAGCGCGTCTTTCAACTCGCCGCCTTTCATAATCATCAGCAGCAATCCCGCAAAAGCGGCCGCTGCCAGGGTACCGATGGCATATTCCGCGGTCGCCATGCCGTCCTCCTCGCCCTTCAGACGAGCCCAAAAGGACACTGCTTTCGCTTGCAATGCGCTAATCTTGTTCATTTTCTTTCTCCTTTATTGAAATTTGTCTCGCGGACCTTCCGCGCGACCACCAGCCGCCACCGTGACGAACTGGCACCCCCTTGTATGTTGACAAAGGGAAGTCTGTTTTCGGCCCTCATGAAATGAGGTCCTCAATCGTGGACACCACCACCGGCACAATCCCCAGCGCAAAAAACGCTGGCAACAGGCACACACCCAGCGGAATCATCAGCCGCACCCCCAGACGTTCCGCTGCGTCTAAAGCCCGGTGAATCTCGGCGGCCCGAGTTCGCGAAGCCCCGCGCACCAGTAGCGGCACCGGGGACGCGCCTTCTTCCCAAGCCGGCTGCAACACGCTGGCCAAATCAACCCACTTGGCATCTGCCTGAGCCCACGCCTCATCCCAGTCCGCCCCCAACAGCAGCATTCGCGCCACCACCGCCAAATCCGGTTCCTCACTGGCCACAGACACAGCCTGCAGAGTGGACGTCAAAGACACCCCGTTTTGCTGACAAGCCGCAATAATGTCCATCGCCAAAGTCGGATCGAGGCCTGGTGTCGTGATGCCCGTCGCCTTGCGAATCATGGCTGTTGACCACAGGTTTCCCGCCACCATCAAGGCCAGACCGACAACGAAAACCCAGGTATTGATACCGCCTCGAAAGGCCATATCGATGACATCCACCCCGATAAACTGAGCCATTCCCAGCGCCGCCAAAGGCAACACCCCCAGCAGGCGAGCGGTGGCTTTGGGACCGACCTGCGCGGTGTGACGTTTCGCAGCCGTCTCAAGTGTGGCGGCAATCCCGTCCGCAACCCGGTTCAAAATCTCCGCCAAAGGCGCTCCGACCTGGGTAGCTACCTGGGTAGCAATCAACATACCCCGCAAGGCTTGAGCGGCCGCTTCCGGGTGGCGCACCCGAGCCAGCTGGTTTGCTTGCACCGTCTGCCCCGCTCGCAAGTTATCGAAGCGTTCTCGCAGTCCCGGCCGCGGATGAGCCACAAAGGCTTGTATCGCGGCGAAATCCAGGCGCGCATCCAGACGGTGCAAGGTGGTGGACCAGGCGTTTTCGATACTGGCGCCCGCCTCCAAGCGGGTGGCGATTTCCGCACACAACAACCCCACGTCCAAATCCCTCAGACCCTGCTGTGCCGGGCGCCCGCTTCGCCGGGAGAACCTTGCACGCCAGTGCGGTGCCCCACCCGAATCTTTCGCGCCGCGAACACCCTCTGTCCCGGCGCGGGAGGGCAGGTTGCGCGGTTGCGTGTCACGCCCGCTGCGCGAACTGATTCCTGCTAACAGTCCCGCGCCCGCGAGCAGCACCACGGCCACCACCACGGTAACCAGCTGTGTCGAATCCATCAGCGCACCCCCTTGATGTCCGCAAAATCGTTTGCTAACTGGGCTGACGTCTGATTGCGCACGCCCACGGGATTCCATTCCAGGTGGGGAACTTGCCATTTCGGCGGCGAATTCGGGGCGGCAACCCGGTTGGTCTCTGGCAGTTCCGGGTCCGGGTGCACAAGTGTCGCGTCTGAAAGCACAAGGTCGGGATCCGGGTCTGTGTGTTCCGGTTTCGGGCTCACAAGGTCGGAGCCCAGCCTAGGTGCGTCCGTTCCGGTAGCGGGCGAACTGGCCGCAGGTGAAACAGTCGGTACCGGTTCCCGCGGCGGCTCGGGCAGCTCAAACCGCGCGGCAAAGTCCCGCCAGCCCTCCAACCGCTGCACCGCCCCGGTCTGAGGATCGAAATTCAACACCGCTTTTGCCGCCAAAGCCCCGTCAGAACCGCGGGCCAGACGAGCCAACTGCACTACCGCGCGACGCACCCGCCCGTCCTGATTACGAAACCGGCGCAGGTGCACGATGACATCGAAAGCCGGCAAGGATTGGGCACACAAAGCCTCGCGGCTCATGCCCGCCAAAGCTCCCAGAGCCTCCAAACGCGCCGGCACTTCCAGAGCCGAATTGGCGTGAACCGTCGCCCAACCGCCGCGGTGACCCGTATTCAACGCCGAGAGCATCTCCCGGACTTCGGCACCTCGGGCCTCACCCAAAATCAAACGATCCGGGCGCATCCGCATCGCGGCCTTCACTAAATCGGACAAAGACACGCCGCCAGCTCCCTGCACATTAGCCCCTCGCGCCTGCAAATGGACGACGTGCGGATGAGCCGGACGCAGCTCCGAAACCTCCTCGATGCAAATGAGACGCTCATCTGGGGCCGCCAAACCCAGCAAACACGCCAGCAAAGTCGTTTTCCCGGTGCCGGTAGCCCCGGTTATCAACCCGGAGGCCCGCACCTGCACCAATCGGCGCAGCGCTTCAGCTAGCCATGGGGAAACCATGCCGGAAGCCACCACCGCCTCCAAAGGCAGAGCCACCGGACTGGGTACACGCAACGAAATCACGGTCGAATCCCCTGACAGCGGTGGTAGCACGGCGTGCAGACGCACTCCTGAAGGCAGGGTCGCATCGACAATTGGGGTCGCGTCGTCGAGTCGCTGTCCGGCCGCGGCCGCCATCCGCACCGCTGCCCGGCGCAGAGACACCGCAGACCCCATGGAGAAATCCGGCACTTTTTCCAAACCCGCACCGGCATCTATCCAAGCCTCATCAGGGCTGTTGACCAGCAGATCCGTGACTCCGGGCCGGGTCAGCAGGGATCCGAGCGGCTCATCGACCCCCTCTAAGGATTGGCGCAGCCCGCGAGCGCCCTGCGCCAACTCGCCGGTCGTGGTGGCTGCCGGAGCCGTTTGTAAAACGGCCTGCGCCGGGTCTAAACCGCCAGCGACCAGGCGTCTCATCTCGGTAATGTTCATCGTCGTGTCCTCTGTTCCAAATGCAGCAAGCCTGCCGCGAAGTTTTCCGTAAGGTGCGCCACTTTTCGGGGTAGCGGGGTGGTGAGCCCGTCACGGCCGAAACTGTCCCAGATTTGCGTGGAGTAGGACCAGTCCGAAACTGCGATTTCCGGGTGAATTTCGCGCAGCGCTCGGCGGGCTTGCCGCGGGGGCAATCCTCCGCCCGGAACCACGATGAGGTGTGCGGGTGAGGGCAGATCAGGGGGTAGCGTTTCCCAAGCCTGCAGTGTCGCGCGGGAATAGTCCGCAACCCACACCACGGCATCCGTCCTCACTGTTCCGCGCGGCACCCCTGTCCCGGATAGTGCCGGCGCCCCGGCTCCGGAACCTAAATCCAGCACTAGGCAGGGGAAAATTCCCGCCAAATCGCGCAGTACGCTCGGAACAGTTTCGGCGCGTACTATAAATCCCGAACCGCCCAACAACGCCACGTTTTCCCACGTGGGCAGGCCCGCCGCGGCGCGAAATCCCGGAATTTGCCCCGTGGTCTGCCAAGCGCTCCAATCCAAATCCGCTCCGCTGACCGGTGCTACCCAAGCGTCTAAAGGCAGGTAGGAGCCGCTGCAGTCCACCCAGCAAACCGGGGCAGTACCACTGCTCCCTTCGCCATCGCGCAGGGAGTCACGACAGGTCGCGTATCTGCCCCCGCGCCCTCTGTTGTGGGTACGCCCTCCTGCTCGCGGGTGTTCACGAGTGCGTTCGCTACCGATTTCGCCCTCTGCCGCCACCGCGAGGGCATGCGCCAGCAACCCCGCAATGACCGTTGTATTGACTCCGGGCACCAGGCCGCGAACCGCAACGGTGAAAGCGCTACCGGACTGCTGGAGCATGAGGCCCAGCACTTCACGCTCATCGGCGGGCAAAACCAGAGCAGGCCGCGCCTGCGCGCCTCCGCCGGTCTCGCCTTGCAGACGCACCAGGTAGGTTCCGCCCGCGAGTCGACCTGGACAGGCGGTGGCCGCTTGGGTAGAGCAAAAGACCGGGCCGGGACTCGTCCCTGACCAGTTTCGCGGCACCGTGACCCGCAAATCGGCACCTGCCAGCGTGGCGAGCATTTCGAGCTGCTCCCGCCACGCTTTCTCGTGCGGTTCGCACAGCAGCGTCACCGTTTTGGAGGTATTGACCATGCCCCCAAGTTTTCGCCGCCGTGCAACAGACCAGAAACGGAAAAAATTTTACCTGTGGAAAACCCCGAATTCACCGCCCTGTGGATAACGTGATGAAATGGGTGACTGACTGGGAAAACCGCGAAAACTTGACCAAATTTTGGGGAAGTTAAGTATAGCTGCAGTCCCGCGTTATACAATGGCTCGGTGTCCGAAAACCTTCCGCAGCCTTCCAGGAATCCGGTTCCTGGGCAGACAGGCGGCTCGCAGCAACGCCGCCAGGAGCAGCCGTTGCCTCCTCATGCCCGCCCGCAGGCCCCGGATGGTTCTCTGCCGCCCGTTCAAACAGCGGGCAATCCTGCGGTTCCTTTCCCACGCCCGCAACAAAAAACAGTTCAGCCTCGCGTGTTGCCGTCCCGTTCCGCAGTGCGGCGCGGATTGGTGACTCCTCCAGGGCAACCCTCCCCGACCCCGCGACCGAATGTTCAACCCGGCCAACCTGTTCAACCCGGCCAGCCAGGTCCCCCAGTCGGCA
>ERZ1031273.14-NODE-14-length-123743-cov-35.218243_pt1 | contig 123743 bp, 97 predicted proteins | sample MGYA00516575_ERZ1031273 | MGnify/ENA primary metagenome ERZ1031273 (study PRJEB33718, sample SAMN03159816) | human skin metagenome | collected 2014-02-25 | study: EMG produced TPA metagenomics assembly of the PRJNA266117 data set (Human skin bacterial metagenome... | reverse complement strand
GCCTAATCAGCAGTAATGCTGAAAGTCAGACACACTTTTTGCTACTTAACCCTGAAATTATGTAAGTGTTACTGCTATGGCTTCCTTTTTGTACAAAATCGGTAGATCCGCTTATCTTCACCGCTGGCGATTCCTCATTGTATGGCTGCTGCTCATCGCGGGCATGGGTACCGCGACGGCAACGCTGTACAGCGGCACGTCTGAGAACTTCACCTTTCCCGGCCTTGAGTCAGTTGAAACTCAAGAAGAGATTCAGCAGCGCTTTGCCACCGATGAAGATCAGCTAAGCGCACCCACGGGCACTGTGGTCATTCAAGCTCCAGAAGGCAAGACCCTCGAGGACCCAGCTATTGCAGGCGAGGTCGATGAGCTCGTCGCCGCAATGCGGAGCACCGAAGGGCTGACGAAGACCGAAGAAATTGTCCCGCCCATCATGGCGGCTGAGGGGATGAAGCAGCAGGCCATCCCGGCAATGCAAGCTCAGGGATTCCCTGAGGAGCAGATCAATTCGAACCTGGAGGCCGTCTCCCCACTGAGTGCCGATAAGACCACCGGCACCATTTCCGTGACTTTCGATGCTGCGACCAGCATGGATATCGAAAGTGGAGTCCGGGATGCGTTCACGGAAACCGTCGAAAAGCACAAGGGCGATCTGAACGTCGCCTGGTCCGGTAACGCGTTCCAAATGAGCGAGATTTCCGCCACTGCGGAGATTATCGGCATCATCGTGGCCGCAATCGTGCTCATTGTTGCCTTCGGAAGCTTCGTCGCCGCTGGACTGCCGCTGCTGTCGGCTGTCATCGGCCTGGGAATTGGCATGGCGGGCATCTTCGCCGCCACCGCTTTCACCGACACCATCTCCACCATGACACCGACGCTGGCGTCGATGATTGGTCTGGCTGTCGGCATCGACTACGCGCTGTTTATCGTGGCTCGCTTCCGCAACGAGCTGGTTGCACACGTCGATGGCTCGAACCTTGAGCCGAAGGAACTGGCCGCCGAGCTCAAGAAAATCCCACGCGAGGAGCGTGCACATCTGGCGGGCCTGGCCGTCGGCAAGGCTGGTTCCGCAGTGGTATTCGCAGGCCTCACCGTGCTGATTGCTCTTGCGGCACTGTCGATCATCAACATCCCGTTCCTGACCGCAATGGCGCTGGCCGCAGCATTTACCGTCGCTATGGCGGTGCTCGTTGCCATCACGTTGCTGCCGGCTATTCTCGGCCTGTTCGGCACCAAGGTTTTCGCCGGTCGCGCGCCATTTGTGAAGGCACCGGACCCGGAGAACGACACCCCGACCATGGGCCTGAAGTGGGTCCGCATCGTGCGCAAGCGTCCGCTGGCGTTCGTCCTGGGCACGGCAGTTGTCCTAATCCTGCTGGCCATCCCGGCTACCAACCTCCGTTTGGCCATGCCTTCTGACGGCATGATGGCCAAGGGCACTCCTAACCGCACGGCCTACGAAATGACCGAAGACGCTTTCGGCCCCGGCCGCAACTCCCCGATGATTGCGCTGGTGGACTACAAGGATCTCGCCGCACCGGAAAAGCAGAACGCCATGATGTCTGCCCTGACGGAGCTGCAGAGCGTCGATGGTGTGGTAAATGCTCAGGTCATCGCTACCAATGGCAATCCACAGGATCCGAGCGATCTCGGTGATGCCGCCCAGATTCTGATTACCCCGGCGTACAGCGCAACCGATGAGCGCGCTGCTGACCTGTTGCAATCCATTCGCGACGCCGAAGGCAAGTACAACGAGGACACGGGCGCCCGCTACTCCATCACCGGTGTTTCGCCCATGTTCGAGGACATCTCGCAGCGGCTTTCCGACGTGCTGTTGCCCTACATCGGCATCGTGCTGGTCTTGGCCTTCCTACTGTTGATGCTCGTCTTCCGCTCCATCTGGGTACCGCTGGTGGCAGCTCTCGGCTTCGCACTGTCTGTGGCCGCAACCTTTGGTGTCACGGTGGCTCTGTGGCAGGAGGGCGCCCTGGGCATCATCGATGACCCGCAGCCGCTGATTTCCTTCCTTCCAATCATGCTGATTGGTATCGTCTTCGGCCTGGCCATGGACTACCAGGTGTTCCTGGTTACCCGTATGCGTGAGGGCTGGGCGCACGGCAAGACAGCTGCTAATGCAACGTCCAACGGTTTCAAACACGGTGCTCGCGTGGTCACCGCTGCGGCACTGATTATGATTTCGGTGTTCGCCGCCTTCATCCTGATGGATGAACCGTTCATTAAGGTCATGGGCTTTGCCCTGGCAGCCGCAGTTCTCTTCGATGCCTTCATCGTCCGCATGACATTCATCCCGGCCATGATGTTCCTGCTCGGCGAGCGCGCCTGGAAGATTCCGCGCTGGTTGGACAAGATCCTCCCATCCGTGGATGTGGAGGGTGAGAACCTCAATAAGCAGTTCGGAAATGCTGAGGTGACCACTACAACTGAGGTAGCTACTGAAGCCAAGTAGCACCAGCTAGACAGCCATAAGCCCCGCCTCGACTCCAGTTTCGGAGGAGTCGGTGCGGGGCTTTTTGCCTACGTGTGGGGCTTTTGCGTAGGGCGCGGTTTAGGCCAAAGACAACGGCAAAGCCTAAGTCGATGGCGCGGTATATCTCAGCCACCGCAATACTGCTTTGACACGACGGTTGTAATCTTCAGGTTGGAAGCCGAGCTTCAAGAACACATTCGCCACATGTTTACTCACAGCGCCTGCGGTTAGTACCAGGCGTTTTTCTATTTCCTTATTACTGAGTCCCTGCGCCATCAGGTCGAGCACTTCGCGCTCACGTGGAGTCAGCTCGGCGATGCCGTCCTGCTTTGCGGCCAGTAGCGTCGCAACCACTTCAGAATCGACCACGGTACCGCCGCCACGCACTTCTTCCAGCGCCGCAACGAAGTGCTCGACATCCGAGACGCGTTCCTTAAGCAGGTACCCAAAGCCACTATGCTGCAGCAGGCGATCCAGGTAGCTGGCCGCCACGTATTGGCTGAGCACCACAACCGGCTGGTCGGGGTTGTCCTTGCGAAGTGTGGAAACCGCGAGCAGTCCGTCGTCACGCATGTTCGGCGGCATCCGGACATCGGTGACGATGACATCGAACGCCTGCTCTTCGGCGGTGGCGAGCAGCTGATCTGCATCGCCGACGGCGACAACCTCGTGCCCCAGCGCCCGCAGCAGGCCGGTCAGCCCCTCGCGCAAGAGTACGGAGTCCTCTGCCAGCAGTACTTTCATCGCGTCCTTCCTTGGCGAATCGGCAGTTCCAGCAGCAATTGGGCTCCACCGTCGGCGTTGGTGAGTTCCACGGTTCCACCGAGCGCCGCCGCCCGTTCGCGCAGGCCCGCAATGCCGGTTCCACTGTCATGCTTTACGACGTCTACAGCGTCCGCACTCGATGGTTTTTCCAGGCCTTCGCCATTGTCGTGCACAGTGACCGTAAGCGTACCCAGATGGGACACGAGCGCCTTCTTCGGAGCCTGAACCGCGAGAGTGATATCAGCTCGATCGGCATGGCCATGCTTGGTGGCGTTGGTCAGCCCCTCCGCTGCGCAGTGGTAAGCGAGCAGCGCTGTGGTTTCATCAATCGGGCCGAAGTCGGAGACACCGTCCTCACGAACAGAAACCTCCATGCCAGAGTGCGCTGCCAATTCCTCTACTGCTGCGACTAGGCCATTTTCGAAAAGCACTGGCGGGGCAATGCCAAGCACCACGGAGCGCAGCTGCGCAAGAGCCTGCGTTGCATTGCGGTCGGCGGCGGAGAGTGCCTCGGCTACCTTTTCCTCAGTCTTACCCATGCGAGCAGCGGCAATGTTGAGTTTCAAGGCGGTCAGGTGCTGCTGCGGACCGTCGTGAAGCTCGCGCTCAATGCGACGGCGCTCGCCTGAGAAGGAGTCAATGAGCACATCGCGGGACTGGCTGACTTCCTCGCTGGATGGTGCGAGGATGACGCGGGAGAGCCAAATGGACAGCAGGCCGGCACCGAGGTTGATGGCGATGGTCAGCACCAAAAAGACGATGGCGAAAACCCAGGCAACACCGATTTTCTGTGTGGGGTCTGTCAGAGTCCAGCTGAAAAACTCCACTTCATCAACCAGGAATGGTGCGCCAAAAAGTACACCAACAGTGAACCCGCCGCCGACCCACGCTATGAAGGTGACAAAGCCAATGGCCAACTGGACAAGCAGGTTGACGAAGTTGCGGATGTCGAACCAGCGATTGGTCACGCGGTTGGCGATTGGGGTGCCGGACCACGATGCTGCCCAGCGGGAGAGCCAATCGGCACCGCGGCCAATGAGCGGAATCCAGGGCAGAAGAAAAGCGGAGACAATCAATCCCGGAATGAACAGCAGTCCGAGAATAAAACTCCAGGCCAGCGCGATTAAATTCTTTTTCTTTGTCATAGTTTCAAAGCTAAGTTGGCCCGTGTCCAAATACAGTGGAGCTAACTCCCCTAAATTCAGTCGAGCTGAATACGTCCCGGCTTCTTTTCGCCGATACCTCGGTCGGCCAGTTCGTCATCAATGTACGTTGGCCGACCGACAATCAACCCAAGCACTGCTAGCACCACCGTGGTGCCAAGCAGTACGACCAGAATAGGTGTCCACGTTTCCGTCGTTCCAGCGGCCACACCCACCAGGAATGGCCCGACTGCGGAGAAAATGTAGCCGATTGGCTGCACGAAGCCGGACAGCCGCGCGGTCAGCTCATGGCTGCGCGTGCGGCCCGGAATCAGCGCGATAGCCATGGGGAAACAAAAACCACCCACGCCCAGCAGGAACGCAGCCCCAATCGCGTATCCAACACCAGTTTCCGCCGCTCCCCGCTGGTCGATCAGAATCATCAACGCGTACCCGAGGAAGAAAAGGCATCCGAGAACAAAGGCAACGTAGGACATGGTGCGGAGCCGTGCAATCAGCGGCGGCATCAGCAGTCCGCCGATGATGCCCAACCCTTGAACAATCATGGACGCTGCAGTGGCTATGTTTACGCTGATACCTGCGTCGATAAGCATTTTCGGCATCCAGCCCATGAGCACGTAGGCGTTCATCGACTGCACGCCGAAGAAAACTGCCAGTGCAATGGCTGTCGGTGACTTCCAGATTGGTGTGCTTGCCGAGGCACTGACCGGCGCCTTCGGGTAGTCGAATCCGATGCGTGCACGCAGCGGCAACCACACGACGAGCTGCACCAGGGCGGTGATTGCCCATGCGGCAAGCGCCCAGCGCCACATTTCGATACCACCTGCAGATGTCTCGGGAGAATCGCTAATCAAAAATGCCGTCGCTGGCCCCAGTCCACCGCCGAGGGCGAGCATGCTGGAGTACAGCATCATCAGCACGACCGTATGGCGACCACCGCGCACCTTAATCCACGCAGGTAGCAGTACATTTCCCAGCGCAATGCCAGCAACCGACAACGCAGTAAACAACAGGAATAGCCAGATGCTGCTCACCCACGGGCGCACCGCAAGACCGACGAATAGCAACGCTGCAGACAGTGTGAGTGCGCCGCTTAAACCCATGCGCTTGCCGACGGACACCGCGGACAACCCAATCGCGAAAAACGCGAGCCCCGGAATGGCCGTAATCAGACCACCAAAGGCGGAGGATGCGCCGAGGTCGGAGAGGAGCTGATCGAGCACCGGACCAATCGACGCAATACTCGGGCGCAAGTTCAGCGCCGCAACGATTACGGCTATGACAAGGACGGGGACGCCGAGTGCAATGGCGTTCTTCGAGGACCCAGGAACTTTTGATTGAGGTTGCCCTGGATTTTGTTCTGCTGCCATAACAGTGGACGTTACCGCTTTCTGTTAATGACTCTCTATCTGATTCAAGCCGCTCGTTCGGAGTAGCTTTAAAGATTGACGTACTCGATGTCGCTGTTGTCCTATCCTGGACTACAGCGACATCTCTTTTTCTGTATCTATTGACAGTCTTTCGGCTATCTCTGACGTAAGGATTGAACTGAAAATGGTTGAACCGATTTCTGATTCCATGCTCATTGCCTATGACGGCTCCGACGAAGCCAAGCGGGCGCTGGCCTACGCCGGAAAACTGCTGCGCGTTAAGAAGGCCTACATTCTGACGGCCTGGGAGCCTCTACAGCGTGCTGCAGCACGCACTGCTGGCGCCTCTGGCATGATGCAGCCCGACTGGGACGCCACTACTGAAGACGGCGATCCCGCTCACGACGAGGCCGTCCGTATTTGCCGTGAAGGTGTGCAGATTGCCGCTGAGGCCGGCTTCGTCGCGGAGCCCTACTTGGTAGAGACTGAAACTACTATCTGGTCGGCCATCGTCGATGCAGCTCACGACCTCGATGCGGGCGTGATTATCTCCGGCACTCGTGGTGTGACTGGCTTGCGTGGTCTGTTTACCGCCTCGACCTCTGACGCGTTGCTGAAGAATGCTGGCCGCCCGGTCCTCGTCGTTCCGGGGGAAAAGGAATAATTTCTAGAAAATTTTTAAAAACTTACTTAGCTGATAGAAAATGGGTTAATCTCTCAACTAAGAAAACTCAATGACCGCTGAAACCACCCAAAGTTCAAGGCAGGGAGAGATTCCCAGCTGTTCCACTGGTTTACAGAAGTCACAGAGTGTAGTTTTAAAAACAGTATTGACTTAATGCACACGAGGAGTCCTCAACATGGCATACGAAACTGATTCCGAGCAGCGTCGTAGCGTTGGCCCTGCCCTGGCCTCGGCGCTCATTGGCGCCCTTCTCGGTGGTGCCGCTATCTTCGGCATCGGCCAGGCTCTGACCGAAGACCGAATTCCGGAAGCACAGGCTGTTTCCACCGATGACGCTCTGCTTGGCGGTGTCGAGTACGGTCAGCGTTAAGCCCTTAACGCTAACCCTCCTTTAACGCTATGCCCACCTTTGTTCGAGCGCGTAAGCGCGTGCTTGTACCTTGGTGGGTTTTGCTGTGCCTGCTGGCATTCATCCAGTCCCCCGGCAAGACTGTCGCTGACACAAAGCACGACCTGACAGAAGACCCCATCGGGTTTTTGTCCGCCTCGCTCAACATGTGGTCAGACACCATGCCACTGGGACAGCTCCAAAACCAGGCATATGGCTATCTCTTTCCACAGGGCACATTCTTCGCGCTGTTCAGCTTGCTGCCCGATGTCCTAGCGCCCGGCTGGATCATCCAGGCGCTGTGGTGGAGTCTTACTCTCTGCTTGGCTTTTACTGGCGCATATCGCGTGGCCGAAGCTATAGGCGTCGGCACGCATACCTCTCGCGTACTGGCGGCGTTGTTGTACGCGTTGTCGCCGCGCGTGATTACGACGTTGGGCGCGATTTCGTCCGAGACCTGGCCCGTAGCGCTGGCACCGTGGATTCTGCTTCCGCTCCTGCGGGTCGCGGCCCGGCGCGAGGAACTGCCCTGGCGTGCGACTGCCCGTGCCGTATTGCTGTCCGGTCTAGCGGTACTGTGCACTGGCGCGGTCAATGCGGTCAGTACAGCTGCGGCTTGCATCCCCGCAGGTCTGATGCTGCTCTTCTTCGCTTTTACGGGGCCTCGCCGCGGGCGTGCGTGGGCGATGCTCGGCGGTTGGCTGGCTGCGTGTGCAGCGGTCAGCATGTGGTGGATCGTGCCGCTACTACTGCTGGGCAAGTACTCGCCACCGTTTACGGACTACATCGAGTCCTCCGGCGTGACCACTCGTTGGTTGAGTCTCGGCGAGACGCTCCGCGGCTCCACTTCGTGGACCCCGTTTGTCTCTTTCGAGCGAGTCGGCGGAAATGCGCTGGTCGCGGAGCCCATCCTCATTTACGCCACTCTGGCTGTGGCGGCGATTGGTCTGCTTGGCTTGGTCATGCGCTCACTGCCGCTGCGTCGGATGTGGCTGATGATGCTGCTCATCGGGCTTGTCATCGTGGCGGCCTGGACGGAGCCATTCGGGCTGGTGTGGGAATCGGCTCGAGAGGTGCTCGATTCCACGCTCGCAGCAGTACGCAACCTGCACAAATTCGACACAATTGTGCGCCTGCCACTTGTTATCGGCTTCGCTCATGCGACAGCCCAGCTGCCATGGCCGTGGCGAGAGTCGGCGAACGAGCACAAGAACGAGCCGGCGAGCGATTCAGCAGCCACTGGCTGGCAGCAGTGGCTGCACCCTGAGAAGCACCCGCGCGCTATCGCATCGATGCTGGTTCTGGTGGTTATCGCCAGTGCCACCGCCCCTGCGTGGAGCGCCCGCCTCGCTCCGGCAGGCGGTTTTTCCGAGGTTCCGGGCTACTGGCACGAAGCTGCCGACTGGCTGAATGAGCAGGGCGAGGACACCCGCACGCTGGTGATGCCGTCATCTCCGTTTGCTGATCAGACATGGGGCAATACTCGCGACGAACCGCTCCAGCCGCTTGCCGACGTGCCCTGGGCCGTCCGCGATACCGTGCCACTAGTGCCCCCAGAGGCGATTCGCGGCCTCGATGGTCTGCGCAATTCGCTGACTCGGGGCCGTGAGGTACCGGCGCTGGATGCCACCCTGCGCAACAATGGCATCGGCTATGTGCTGGTCCGCCACGACTTGAGAGTTACCTCGAGGGGCGATTCACTGCGTGCCATCACCTCCACGCTGCAGGACTCCCCGACCATGGAAAAGGTGGCGGAGTTCACGGACGAGGACGGCCATACCGCTATCCAGATCTGGGGCGCGGGCCCGAAGGAGCTGCGCAATCGGGCCCTTTCGCCGCGGTTGGTGGACACTACACAGGTGCCGCTGGTCGCCGGTGGTCCTGAAGTGCTCCCGCGGCTTGATGAGGTCGATTCCGATGCCCCGGTGCGCATCCTGTCAGGCAAGAACGCCGGCACTGTCACCGACACTCCCGCCCGCCGCGGCCGCAACTATGGTGAAGTCGTCGGAGCGGAGTCGGCAATCCTGGCCGAAGACGAGGACTCATATGTCCGCAACCTCGTTCCGGACTACCCCGTCGCGGGACTGCCGCTAACACAGACAGCAACGGGTCGCGCCACAATTGAGGTTTCATCGTCGGCCTCTGAGCCATACAACGTCGGTGGTGCATCGGCTGACCACTCGGTCAACGCAATGCTCGACGGCGACACCTCCACCTGGTGGGAACCCCTGGCGGGCAAGAGTCAGGCTGAGTGGGTCAAGCTGTCGTGGAAGGAACCGACCGATAACGCAGTGCTCAGCCTGACCGGTGCTCGCGTTCCGGCGCAACTGCGCATCCAGACCGATACAGCTTCCAGCTCCGTACAGTTGGTCCCGGGTGAGACGACCCGCATTCCGCTGCCCGGCGGCAAGACCACATCTGTGCTCATCACAGCAAAGATTGCTCCTGTGGGGTTTGCTATCTCCGAGCTAGGACTGGTGATTCCAAAGCGGGACACTGGCTTCGACGCATTCGAATCCAGCAACCCCGATTCCGATGAAGAAGCGGAACTTTCCGCCGAGGATATAGCGGAGGACCTCACGCCGGTTCGTGTCCCGGTGGTACCGAATTCCTCGTCGCTGGCTCAGCGTTGGGTCTTTGGCCAGGAGATTCACGAGGGCACGCTGGTGCGCCTGTTCACCGTTCCGAAGCCGGTAAAGGTGAAGGTCGATGCTGATACCTGCCGCAGCAGCATCGGAGACCCGTGGGCCAGCCTCCAGCGCGGTGACGGTTCTGATCACCGCGGGCTGACCTGTGGTGAAGAGATTGAGCTCTCGCCGGGGCCATGGCGCATCGATGCCAAGTCCGATTGGGTATCGCTCACCTCGACTGACTACTTCGCACCGTCAGCTGAGCAGCAGAAAGCCACGCCAATCGACCTGAACAATCCTATTGACGCTGCCGACCACGATCGCATCGTGTGGTTGCCAATCTCTGTCAATGCTGGCCACGAGCTTCGTGTCGGAGGTGCCCCCATGAAGCCGGTAACGGTCTCTGGTTGGCAGCAGGGTTGGACGATTCCGGCTGGAATTGGTGGTGCAGTCGAGCTGACCTATCCACCGCAGCAGACCTGGCGTACTGGAATCCTCGCAGGCGGCGCACTCGCAGCTGTGTACGCACTGGTCGCTGTGGGGCTGGCTTTCGCTTGGCGACGATTCGCTCTCACCTCTCCGATTCCCGCATCTTCGCTGGGCAATGACTTGCCGCGGGCGGCTATTGGCATTGCGGCTGCCGCGACAGTGACCCTGGTATCCAGCTGGCCTGGCGTGGTCGTTGCCCTCGTGGTGGTTGCCGCTACCCTTGGTGCGGTTTTCTGGGCACGGAAGCGTGGGGACGTCGTCAAGCCATGGCTGAACGTGCGAAATGCACTAATTGTGGCGCTTGCTGCGATGATGTCGATTGCGGGCTTGGTGCTGGCGGCGAACCCATGGCCAAAGGATGACTACGCCGGTGCCGGCTGGCCGCTTCAGTTACTGCTGACGGCGGCGCTGACGATCGTGGCGTGCTGCTCGATGCTTTCCGGTGGCGGTGCTGATGACGACACCGACAACACCGCTGATTAAAAGCCGTTAGCGGTTGACCCAGACGCGTGCGAAGAAGCGGCGGGCAGGTTCCTCGACGAGCGCGTAGGAGGCGGCGGCCACCGGAATCGACAGTGCGACCGTGACAATGGTGACACTGAGCAGATGTCCGGTGAACAGCTTCACGCCAAGCAGCGGGAATGCAATGGAGAGCATCGCCACATGCCAGAGGAAGATACCGTACGACCAGCGCCCTAGCGCCTGCATGATGGGGTGTTCAAGGAAGCGAGACTCCGGCGCTATCGTCCAGGGGCCGATGATGGCGGCACCGAAGACCAGACCGCACAGCAGGCGGCGGGTGAATTCCCAGTTGGTGAGCTCGACTAGCCCTTCGGGACCCAGGTAGGAAGCCAGAACCAGCGCACCAACGGCGATCGCCAGCCACAGCGAACGGCGGCGTGCCCAGCGCTGCATGGTCTCCACCTTCGCGCGGGCGGCATCGGTATCGACGCCCTGGAGCGATTCCAGCTCGGCGAGAATCATGCCAGCTGCGAACCAGGAAAAGTAGGCAATCGGCTGAATATGCGGGTTAACGCCTTCTGGGTACGGCAGTGGCAGGTAGGGCCAGCCGAAGCTCAAGATCGCAAGCAGGGAAATTGCCACTATGCGGCGCCCCTGCTGGCGATGTGGGTCCAACCGGCTAAGCCCAATGGCAAACAGCGGCAGCGCGATGTAGAACGCGACCTCCACCGACAACGACCACAGGTGCGTCAACCCACCGTGCAGCGAGCCGGAGAAATACACCTGTGTCAGCGTCAGATTTGTTAGCCAAATCTTGAGATCCGCGCCGCGCCCCACCGGCAGTGCGATGAGCACAATAAGCACTAGCACCCAGTACGCGGGCATAATGCGCGCGACGCGCTTCTTGTAGTACTTCGCCCAGCTCTTCTTCCGTCCGCCGTCGGCATCGGACAATGCTTTACGACGGGGAATTCCGCCGTAACCCGAGCGGTGAGAACGCCACAACAGGAATCCGGACAGCACGAAGAATACGGCCACGAAGAAGTCGAAGCGGCCGAGGATGCGCTCCCACAGGGCTCCCACATCATGCCCGGTCTGGAATGCGACGTGCGTGCCGATGATGCCCATCGAAGCCACAGCTCGCAGGCCCTCCAGCGAAGGCAGGAAGCCTGGGCGGAATATGGTGGCAGAGCTCGATGCAGTGCTGGATCCCGAGCTGGATGCAGTGTTCGGCATAGCGCTCGACGCTGTGTCTTGCCTAGCGCTTGGAGCTGCCGCAAATGCCTTGGACGTCATAGTACTTTCTTACACGGATACCGGAATGAGTAAAATCACTTGTATTCTATTATGAAATAAGTCCTGTTCAGGCCGGTTTTTCCAAAACTCTTTTGTTTTCCCGACAAGTTATTTTTTAAAAACACACCACATAACTCCTAACTTCCTGCTAGGTTTTGCAGCAGAAAGTTACGTACAGTTAAAGGACTATCCGCTGATGAAGAGAACTCTCGGACATGCACTGATTATCATCGGTGCTGCATTGATTGTCATTGCCGTCCTTCTGCCAACCTTCCTGGTGCCTCGCCTCCGGGTCATCCCACTTGACACTGTGAGCGACACCATCACGGAGGTGCGCGACGGCACCCTGTTGGACTCCAGCCAGCTGGGCAAGAATGAGCCAACGCCAAACCGCAAGAATGACCCGCGCTGCAAGGCAGAGACGGACGAAGAGAAGCGCGATCTCCCGGTCCACTGCTTCATCAACGACAAGACTCCGATGCAGTCGAAGCGCCACGTTGAGATTGAGGAGCCGGCTGACGACAAGATTGCAACTCTCCAGGTCGGTACCACTCTGCTGCGCGATGACCGCGAAGAGCCGAAGAACCTCATCAATGCGACCCTCGACCGCATCACTGTTGACCGCAGCACTGCGTACCCGGTAGATGACCCGATCTCCAGCGTTGCTATTAACGCACCGCAGGGTGGTTCGGACACCAAGCCGCCGACGTTCACCCGTCCGGGCATCCAGTACCAGTTCCCGTTTGGTGCTGAGAAGAAGTCCTACCCGTACTACGACGTCCAGGCGATGCGTAACTTCGAGATTGACTTTGTCGGTGAGGAAACTCAGGATGGCGTCAAGGTCTACAAGTACTCCATGACCATTCCGCCGCAGAACCTCTACGAGTCCCTGACCGAGCACTTCACTCGCGACGGCCGCAAGCTCACCGAGGCTGACAAGTCCTCGCTGGCTTCCATGCGCCTGAGCTTCCCGGCTCACAAGTGGGGCCTGGAGGGTGACGACGACGTCGAGCTGGATCGTTACTACACCAACGTCCGTACTGTCCGCGTCGAGCCGACTTCTGGCGTGATCGTCAACGGTACTGAAGAGATGTTCATGTTCTACGCCAAGGACGACAAGGAAGCTGAAGAAATTGCTTCCAAGGCTGGCCGTGAAAAGGAAGCCAAGGAGCAGAACCGTACCGCGATGAAGTACACCGCTCAGTGGGACGAAGGCTCCAAGGGCCGCCAGATGGACCGCGCTAAGGAAGCACGTAAGTCGCTGACTATCGGCGGCACTGTCGCACCGTGGATCCTCGGTATCCTCGGCCTGGTTCTCATCGTGATTGGCTTCCGTGTTCGCAGCAAGTCCGCCTAAGACGCCAAACTACGGTGCCACAGGCTCTCGCTTACCCTAAGTTTCACTGAGGAAAGCGAAAAATAATTTAATATAGGGCACGTGACACAACGTTTCCGCACTACTCTGACCCAGTCGGCTCGCTCTCATTCGGAGCGAGTCGCCTGGGTTTTTGTGTTGTCGTGGATTCTCCTGCTGACCGCTGCCGTGTGCTGGCCGCTCTTTGTGCCCCACAAGGCCCCGGCCGATGGTCGCTTTGGGGCACCGATGTTTCTGCTGCGCGACATGGTCATCCCCAATCACCCACCGCTTACCGACGCGGCCCTGGGACTCGGCCCCGCTGCGGCACGAGCTGTTCCGCAGGACACCGCACTGTGGGCACTGGGCTACTTTGTGGATGCCAGCCATTGGGTGCGCTTCGGCATGGTGGGCGCCTGTTTGATTGGTGGTCTTGCAGCTGCTGAGCTCGCCCGCAGGTTCACTCGCCACGGCTCGGGCACCAGTAGCGCATCCGGTGCGGGCCTTGTACCCATGACTCCGAGCTTAGCCAGCCAGCTGATTGCACCGACGATGCTGCTCTGGAACCCGTTTGTGGTCGAGCGTTTGCTCCAGGGACAGTGGTCACTGGTCATCGCCGTATTGCTGCTTCCGGCAGTTGTTCTGGCAACGCAGATGGGTAGTGCCTTGTGGCGCACCAGCGCAATTGCCGCTGCGGGTCTCACGCCGACCGGTGCCCTTTTGGCTGGTATCACCGGCATTGTTACCGCTCGCAATAACCGCGACCGCGCTTGGATTGTGGCCACAACAGTAGCGGTCAGTTCACCGTGGCTAGTGGCATCTTTGCTGAACCCGAGTGCAGCTGGGTCCTCTGATGCGGCTGGCGCTGCCGCATTTGCGGCCAGAGCAGAGGCACACGTCGGCACGCTCGGCAGCCTGTTGGGATTGGGTGGCATCTGGAATAAGCAGGCTGTGCCACTGACGCGCGAGGTTGGTTTTTCGGCGATTATGGTGCTGGCACTCCTGGTGCTTATGGGTCTGGGATTCCGTCGTGCCTGGCATTCGCAAGAGCGCTGGCGGGGGCTGATTATCACTGGCGCCACGGCCATCATGCTCGTCGCTCTCGCCGCAACAACGCCGGGCATTTTGATGATGGGTTGGGCGCTGGAGCACATCCCGGGCGCGGGCCTGCTTCGTGATACGCAAAAGTGGATCGCGCTCGCCGTCCCCGCCTATGTCATCCTCGCCGCAAGCGGTGCGGAATACCTGGCACGCCGCGCTCGCGGGGCCACCGCCAATATCGGCCAGTGGTTGGCTACTGGCGTCAGCGCGCTCATCATCATCGCCGCTGTCCCCACGCTGCCCGCCGATGTCGCTCCACTCCGCCCCATTCCGTCATGGGAGGGCTGGTCGGCGGTTTCCGGTGTCGTCGCGCTTGACGACGATCGCGTTGCGGTTCTACCTGCCGGTTCTTACCGCATCATTAATGGGCGCCCTGTCCTCGACCCGGCTACGAAGATTTTGCCCGCTCCGGTGGTGAGCTCCGGCGAATTGATCGTGTCTGGGCAGTCGGTGTCTGGCGAGGGAGCCACAACCGTTGAGCGTACGCTGCTCGGCGGTGCAAAGAAGCAGGAGGAGCTTGCGTCTGTGCTCCAGAGCCTTCGGGACCAGGGCGTTGGCTGGGTCCTAGTGGAGAATTCGCCCGGCAACTTCGGCGATTCAGCTGACATTGTGGCAGCGCTAGATCCCGTCTATGAAACACCTGACCTGCAGCTATACCATGTTCCCGGCGTTATCGATCCGACCACAGAACCAAGCCAGGGGGCCTATGCAGCTGCGTGGATAGCCTTTGGAATCTGGACTCTTTGCCTGCTCGCTGGGCTACTGGCGGGACTATTGGCTGGAGTAAAGGAAGCGCTACTGCCCCGCCGCAGGTAGCAGATTGTCCAGAGTTGGGTTTTCCAAGACATTCAGAACTGCCTCGCCAGTTTTGTCCCAGCCAAATTCTGCGGCACGGGCGACGCATGCCTTGAACATGGCGCGATGCAGTTCGCCGTTATCGAGAATCTGTCGTGTCTTGGTAATTAGGTCAGCTTCATCGCTGGCCAGCAGGCCAGTTTCACCGTCGTTGACCGAGTCGCGCAATCCCGCCGAGGATCGGTAACCGACCGTCGGCACGCCGTGCTGCGCCGATTCGATGACGGCGAGCCCCCAGCCCTCCTTGCGCGAAGGCATCAGATGCAGACATGCCTTGGAGAGGATGCGGTGTTTATCCGCCTCGGTGACCTGTCCGTGGAAGACCACGTGATCCGAAACGCCCTTGTCACGGGCGTAGTCCACGAGATTGTCGTGCCACCACCCCGAGCCAATAACATCGAGAATCGCACCTGGACGATCCTGCACAAGATCTGCGAGCACATCGATGGCGTGCTCAATCTGCTTATGCGGGACCAATCGCGACAGCGTCACCAGATGCGGTGCTGGACCGTCGCACTCGGATAGGTCTGCCATGATTTCGGTCGACTGCAATTCCCCCGGAATCGGGTCCACACCATTGCGAATCACCGCGATGCGCCCCGGCGACACTCCGAGTTCTACCAGTTCAGCGGCACTTGGTTCGGAAACGGTGATGTAGCGGCTGCGGCGGTGAATCATCGGCGACAGACGCGACTCAATGAACCACCCCAGCTGGCTAATAATCGGCCCCGCCACTGGCCACTGCTCGCGGTGGCAGTGATGTGTCAGGAGCACCGTCGGTGCGCCGGAGAAAATCCGCGCGAAAAAGGGGACACCGTTTTGGGTATCGACCACAACATCCGGCTTGCCGCCGAGCGCCTTGGCAAGTGGCCCCACGCCAAATCTAGCCCCCAGCATCGCGGTCCAGGAGCGCACGTAGACGGAGAAGTTTCCACCAGCGCGGGAGAAAGTCACGCCGTCACGACGTGAAAGGGCCGGTGCGCCTGGGTAGCTGGCCGTGCGGAACACCACAGTGTGGCCTTGGTCGGCAAGGTAACCTGCGACGCGCTCCAAATAGCGCTCACTACCTCCACCTTCGGGATGACCAGTGTCGCGCCAACACAACAATAAGATTTTCATAACAATATGAGCCTAACGCTCGGCACGGCTTTCGTTGCCGCTTTAGCTCAAATCCATACTCCCAGACCCAACCAGTCCATTAGATTGTTTGACGTGACCAGCTTTCGCTTTCCCGCTTTTATCGTCCCGCCCGCTCTGAAAGAGCTGCGCAGCTTTGCTACGCTGTCGCGCTCATTTGGGCTGCTCAACGACTTCAAATACGAGCAAACCGATCCCGATATCTTCTACGGGCACCTGGCTGAGGACACCATCGGCCTGTTGGAAGGCATCGCAGCTGGGGCGGATGGTGCGGCGGGGTCGACGGACACAGGGGGCACGTCGTCAAGCGTTACGACGAATACCGCACTGCGTGGCAAGCGCATCCTTGATGTCGGCGGCGGCCCTGGGTACTTTGGCCGCGCATTTGCCCAGCGTGGCGTGGAGTATTACACCTGCGAGCCCGATGTGGGTGAGATGGCGGCGGCGGGGATCAAGCTGGAGTCGTCGGTACGCGGATCGGGGCTGGAGCTGCCATTTCGCGATGATGCTTTTGACCTAACGTACTCGTCGAACGTTGCCGAGCACGTGCCCGAGCCGTGGACGATGGGCGAGGAAATGCTGCGTGTGACCAAGCCGGGTGGTTTGGTCGTTTACTCGTACACCATTTGGTACGGCCCGTTCGGCGGCCACGAGATGGGGATGACGCATTACCTGGGAGGTGACCGCGCGCGGCGCATGTATGAGAAGAAGCATGGCAAGCGGCCGAAGAACTACTTTGGCGAGTCCCTGTTCAAGGTCGGTTGCGGTGAAGGGTTGAAGTGGGCGCGCGCTGCCGCGGAGGCCGGCGACTGCGAGCTGCTGGCCGCTTTCCCGCGCTACCACCCATGGTGGGCCTGGTGGATGGTGCACGTGCCGGGGCTCCGCGAGTTCGCGGTGTCGAACCTGGTGCTGGTGCTGCGGAAGCGGTAGGGGGTCAGTTTCTCCCGGAGCGTGCTCCCCTGACTTCGTATCGTCTGCCACTAGACTGGAAACTCAAGCATTTTTACTGATTGAGCGGGGTTTTCACTATGAGTGACGCAGACCGGGCACAGCTGCACAGGACTATTTGGAACATCGCCAACGACTTGCGTGGCAGCGTGGATGGTTGGGATTTTAAGTCTTATGTGCTCGGCATGATGTTCTACCGCTTTATCTCGGAGAAGCTCACCGAGTACATCGATGACGGCGAACGTGCCGCTGGAAATGAGGACGCGGACTACGCTTCCCTTTCTGACGAGGATGCCGAGTGGGGCCGGGCCAGCATTGTCGAGGAAAAGGGCTACTTCATTGTGCCCTCTGAGTTGTTTACCAACGTCTGCAAGCAGGCGGCTGACGAGCACTACCGCGAGAACCTCAATGAACGACTGCAGCAGGTATTCAAAAATATCGAAGCATCTGCAAAAGGCACCGCTAGCGAAAGCGATCTTCAAGGGCTTTTCGACGACATCAACCTAGACAGCAACAAGCTTGGCAACTCGGTCATCGAACGCAATAACAAGATTTACGATCTGATGAGGCACATCGGCAATATGCCTCTCACCGTTAAAGCCGATGACAACTCCATCGACCTATTCGGTGATGCCTACGAGTACTTGATGGGTATGTACGCCTCTCAGGCAGGCAAGTCCGGAGGCGAGTACTACACGCCGCAGGAAGTCTCTGAGCTGCTGACCCGGATTACCGTGGTGGGAAAGAAGAGCGTGAACAGGGTGTACGACCCAGCTGTCGGCTCTGGTTCGCTGCTGTTGAAATTCAAGAAGGTGCTTGGCGAAGGCGGTGTCCGCGAGGGCTACTACGGCCAGGAAATCAACCTGACCACGTATAACTTGGCACGCATCAACATGTTCCTGCACGATGTGAACTTCGATAATTTCGACATTGCGCTGGGCAATACCCTCACCGAACCTGCACACTGGGATAACCAGCCGTTTGAGGCAATCGTGTCCAACCCGCCCTACTCCATCAAGTGGGAGGGCGACAACAATCCTCTGCTGATTAACGATCCACGCTACGCACCGGCGGGCGTCCTGGCCCCGAAATCGAAGGCCGATTTGGCTTTTACGATGCATATTCTCTCGTGGCTTGCGACGAACGGCACTGCCGCAATTGTTGAGTTCCCCGGTGTGCTTTACCGTGGCGGCGCGGAGAAGAAAATCCGCAAGTACCTGGTGGATAACAACTATGTGGATACGGTTATCCAGTTGCCGCCGGATCTTTTCTTCGGCACTACCATCGCGACCTGCATCATCGTGTTGAAGAAGTCGAAAAAGGACAATTCGGTTCTCTTCATCGATGCCTCCGCAGAGTTTGAGCGAAGTGGCAACAAGAACCGACTAAATGAGAAGAATCAGAAGAAGATTCTGGATTCCTTCACTGCCCGCGAGGATGTGGAGTATTTCACCAAGCTGGTGCCCGCTGAGGAGATTGCAGAAAACGACTACAACATCGCAGTTTCCTCCTATGTCGAGCCCGAGGACACCCGCGAGGTCATTGACATCGTAGAGCTGAATAAGCAGATTGTTGGCATCGTGGAGCGCCAGCGCCAGCTGCGCGAGGCAATCGATGAGATTGTGGCAGATCTTGAGGGAACCCGCACCGATGTCTGACACGAACGGCGACATGAGCATGGCGTCTGCGGGCGAGCTGGTGATGTTCCGCACGGACGACGGCGCTACTCGCATTGAGGTACGGCTTGTCGACGAAACCGTCTGGCTCACCCAGGCCCAAATGGTGGAGCTGTTTCAGTCGTCGAAGGCGAATGTCTCCGAACATATTAGGAATGTGTTTGCGGAAGGCGAGCTGCCCAGGTCAGAGGCAACTGTTCGGAAATTCCGAACAGTTCGACTCGAAGGCTCAAGGGAAGTTTCGCGCGAGCGGGAGCACTACAACCTCGACGTGATTATCTCCGTGGGTTACCGAGTGAGGTCCTTGCGGGGTACTCAGTTCCGACAGTGGGCGCTAGGCGTTTTGCGCGAATACCTGATTAAGGGCTTCGCCATGGACGATGAGCGCCTGAAAGAGGGCGGTGGCGGAACATACTGGCGTGAATTGCTGGAGCGCATCCGCGATATTCGCTCTAGTGCGAAGGTCATTCATCGCCAGGTTCTAGATTTGTACGCCACCAGCGTGGATTACGATCCGCGGGCCGCTGTGAGTAAGCAGTTCTTTGCGACGGTCCAGAATAAACTTCATTTTGGTGCTCACGGCCACACGGCAGCCGAGGTGGTTTTCGAGCGTTCGGATGCCACAAAGCCAAACATGGGGTTGACCAATTGGAAGGGCGAGCGCATCACCAAGGCTGAGGTGGAGATTGCCAAAAACTACCTTGCCGAGGACGAGCTAAAACGCCTGAATACCTTGGTTTCTGCCTACTTCGATGCGGCAGAGTTCCGTGCCCAGATGCACCAGCCGACGTATATGGCGGACTGGATGGATCACCTCACCACAATGATTGCGGCCATGGGTGGCAAGTCCTTGGAGGGAGCAGGAACGGTTTCCCACCGCCAAGCGATACAGAAGGCCCATGCGGAATACGAGAAGTACAAATCAGTGATTGATACCCAACCGAGTGGTGTGGAACGGGACTATCTCAAGGAAATCACTGCAGTTCAGAAGCAGATCCAGCAACCACCGAAGGAGCAGAAGTGAACCAGATCGAAAAACTCATCGAGGAACTCTGCCCGAATGGTGTAACGCATCTGCCGCTCGAAGACTTTCTGACAATTAGAAATGGTAAAGACCATAAGCACCTGGAGGATGGGGAGATTCCTGTCTACGGCAGCGGAGGAATCATGCGCCATGTAAATCAGGCAGCTGCTTCGGGCCCTTCAGTTCTCATTCCGCGAAAGGGTTCCCTGGGCAATCTTTTCTACGTTGAGGGACCTTTTTGGGTAGTAGACACTATTTTCAGAACAGAGATTAATGAAGATATAGCGTTGCCTAAATTTGTGTTTTACGAACTTCAAACTCTCGGCCTGGGCGAAATGAATCAAGCTGGTGGAGTGCCAAGTCAAACTCAAAGCAAGCTAAAAAAACTTAGGATTCCTATTCCACCTCTACCTATACAACAAGAAATCGTAAAAATTCTCGATACCTTCCAATCGCTGGAAGCGGAGCTGGAAGCGGAGCTGGAAGCGGAGCTGGAAGCGAGGAAAAAGCAGTATGAGTTTTATCGTAATCAACTGCTGACGTTTACCGAGAGAGAGAGAGAGTCCAGCGGACAACGCTAGGGGACATATTCGGAATGAAGGCCGGCAAAGCGATACGACGAGACGAAATCAGTCCAGTGCGTACTGCTTCTCACCCATTTCCCGCCTTTGGCGGAAATGGAGTTCGCGGCTATGTTCGGGAGGCATCGCATCCAGAAAGGGCTGTGCTGATAGGCAGACAAGGGGCTCTTTGCGGAAATGTAAATTGGGCTCCTGAAGATTTCTACGCAACAGAACATGCGATTGTTATGAACGCCCATGATTCAGTCAACATTCGCTGGGCCTACCACATGCTCAAATTTCTTGACTTAAACCAATACGCAACAAAATCCGCCCAGCCAGGTTTATCTGTGCAGCGGCTGAAATCAGTTCCAATCCCCATCCCTCCTCTCGAAGAGCAGGAGCGCATCGTGAATATTCTCGACAAGTTCGATGCACTCGTGAACAACCTCACCTCCGGCCTGCCAGCCGAGATTGAAGCTCGCCGGCAGCAGTACGAGTACTACCGGAATCAACTACTGACTTTTAAGGAATTGGCAGCATGAACCAGGACGGCGTCGGCAAGCGACGAGTAACCAAGTACGACCCGATTGCTGTCGGTGAGCAAAGCACCGTCGTAGCGGAGTACAAGGCCGAGGAGCGCATCTCGGAGGACTACCAAACCGAGGCGCAACTGGAGCAGGAACTCATCGACATCCTCCAGTCGCAGGCCTACGACTACCTGCCCATCCACAGCGAAGCAGACCTCGTTGCCAACCTGCGCCGTCAACTCGAAACTCTCAACCACGTCACATTTAGCGACGCGGAATGGGAACGGTTCTATCGCACCTGCGTCACCAGCGCCAACGACGGAATCAAAGAGAAGACCCGTCGCATCCACGAAGACCACATTCAGGTTCTTACGCGTGACGACGGCACGAGCAAAAACATCCGACTGCTGGATAAAGCAAATGTCCATAACAACCGGCTGCAGGTCATTAACCAGTACGAGGTTGGAAAGGGCGAAGGCGGTGCGAAACACTCCAATCGTTACGACGTCACCATCCTGGTCAATGGCCTTCCCATGGTGCACATCGAACTCAAGCGCCGTGGCGTAGATTTGCGTGAAGCCTTTAACCAGATTAGGCGCTACCAGCGCGACTCTTTCTGGTCCGGTGACGGTTTGTTCGATTATGTGCAGCTGTTTGTCATCAGTAACGGCACGCTGACCAAGTACTACTCCAACACCACCCGTGAACTACACATCAAAGAAACGGGAGGAAAAGGCCGCCCGGCGCGCGGTGCTAAGAGCTTTGAATTCACATCGTGGTGGGCTGACGCAAACAACAAACCCATCCGGGATCTTGTTGGCTTCACTAAGACATTTCTGTCCAAGCACTCGCTTCTCAATATTCTGACTAAGTTCTGCGTCTTCACTGCTGCGGAAGAACTACTGGTGATGCGCCCATACCAGATCGTCGCCGCTGAGAAGATTCTGCAACGAGTTGAGATTTCCAATAACTATCGTGAACGCCTTGGCACCACGGAGGCTGGCGGCTACATCTGGCACACAACCGGTTCGGGGAAAACCCTCACCTCATTCAAAGCCGCACAGCTGGCTAGCAAACTTTCGCATGTAGATAAGGTTCTCTTCGTCGTCGACCGTAAAGACCTCGACTACCAAACCATGCGTGAGTACGACCGCTTCCAAAAGGGCGCTGCGAACTCCAACACCTCGACCGCCGTGCTGAAGAAGCAGCTGGAAGACGACGACGCATCCATCATCATCACCACAATTCAGAAGCTGTCGAACTTCATCGCAGGCAACAAACACCACGATGTCTACGGCAAGCACGTGGTCATCATCTTCGACGAATGCCACCGCTCCCAATTCGGTGACATGCACACTGCCATCACGAAGGCGTTCAAGAAATACAACCTCTTCGGTTTCACCGGAACGCCCATCTTCGCCGACAACTCCACCAGCGGAACCAAAGCCAACCTCAAAACCACCGAGCAGGCTTTCGGCAAACGACTCCACTCCTACACCATCGTTGACGCCATCAACGATAAGAATGTCCTGCCCTTCCGGATTGACTACGTCAACACCATCTCGGTTGGAAGCGTTAAGGACAAGGAAGTCGCAGGCATCGACACCGAAGGCGCACTCCTGGCGGAGCCACGCCTGAAAAACGTCGTCGACTACACGCTCGAACACTTCGCTCAGAAAACAAAGCGGGAAACCTTCTACGAACACCGCGTTGTCGAGAACGTATCCGCCTCAGCAAAGGCCCGGCACCGCGGTCGGATTAAGGAAATAAAGAAAGAACAACGAGTTCGTGGCTTCAACGCTATCTTCGCCACCGCTTCTGTTGAGGCTGCCTACACTTACTACAACCTCTTCAAAAAAGCGCAAGTATCACTGCCAGAAGCAGAGCGCCTGAAGATTGCCATGATTTACTCATTCGCACCAAATGAGGCCGAAAAGGATGAGTCACCGACGATTCCGTCGTCAAGCGAAAAGAAAAGCGATGCGGCAGCTACTGCCGTGGCCGACGAGGCAGGCCTGCTCCGTGAAGAAGGCATGGAGCCCGAGCAGCTACCCAAGGTTGCGCGCGATTACCTGGAAGCGGCGATTGCCGACTACAACGGGTATTTCAAGACCAACTACGACACCTCCGCCGAGAAATTCCAGAACTACTACAAAGACCTCTCCCTGCGAATGAAGAACAGGGAAGTCGATATGACCATCGTGGTCAACATGTTCCTCACCGGATTCGACGCCACTACCTTGAACACGCTGTTCGTGGACAAGAACCTGAAATACCACGGGTTGATTCAGGCATTCTCGCGTACCAACCGAATCCTCAATTCCGTCAAGACGTACGGCAACATTGTCTGCTTCCGAGACCTCGAAGACGCCACAAATCAGGCGCTGCGGCTCTTCGGCGATACCAAGGCGCAAAGCGTGGTACTGCTTAAGCCCTACGCTGAGTACTTTGCCGAATATGCCAAGCTAGTGAAGCGACTGCTCCAGGAATACCCGCTGGATAAGGTCATTGTTGGCGAGAAGGCGAAGAAGGAGTTCATCAAGCTCTTCGGCGCGATTCTGCGTGTCCAAAACATCCTGACTTCCTTCGACCAATTCGCTGATGACGCGCTGTTGACGCCGCGCCAGGAGCAGGATTACCGCAGTATCTACCTCGACCTTTTTGCGGAATTCCGTACTGAAAGCGACGGGGACCGGGAGTCCATCAATGACGATGTCGTCTTCGAGATGGAGCTAATCAAGCAGGTCGAGATCAATGTCGACTACATTCTCATGCTCGTCGAGCAATACCGTGAAACCCACGGCAGCGACGAGAGAGAAGAAATTCGTGCCCAGATTTCTCGTGCTGCAAACTCCAGCCCATCGCTGCGGAACAAGCGCGACCTGATTGAAGAGTTCGTCAGCACCGTGAGCCTGACACAGCCCGTTGATGAGCAGTGGGAGGAGTTCATCAGGACCAAACGCACGGAAGAACTCAATGCGATCATCACGGAAGAAAGACTGCGGATGCCCACTGCGCAATCTTTCATTGAAGAGGCGCTGACCACCGGCATTGTCAGCACGCTTGGCACCGGAATTGTTCGAGTTCTTCCACCAATGTCGCGGTTTACCCCAGGTAATGAGCGTGAAAAGGTCAAGACGCGGGTGCTGCAGCGCATCCAGGCCTTTGTCGAACGCTATCAGAACTTGGGGTTCGCCGAGGATGATGGAGAGGCGGCATGATGGTTGCGGGCGGACGTTTGCGGGGGCTGGAGGGGCTGACGGAGTGGCAGCTGGGCGGGCGTAACGGTTAGGCCTTCACATAGCAGACCGTTACCGCCTCACTTCCGCGACTCCACGCCCCAAACTACTTATGTAATTACCCCCGGTTTCTCCCATAACCGCAGGTAGACAGGTGCGACGAGCTAACTTTCTCCCCAGTACCCCTCAAATTACCCCCGCCAATCCGGCATTCGTTATAGAGTGACGCACGACACTTTACGACGAATCTGTGAGGTAAAAACACATGACTTCCGCCACCATTCAGCCGGGCGGCGAAGCCTTCATTTACGAGGCAATTCGCACCCCGCGCGGCAAGGGCAAGAAGGACGGCTCCCTCCACGAGGTACGCCCGGTATCGCTTCTCGTCGGCCTCATCGACGAAATCCGCAATCGTTTCCCTGACCTGGACGAAGAGCGCATCAGCGACCTCATCGTTGGCTGCGTCAGCCCGGTCGGCGACCAGGGTGCGGACATTGCCCGGACCGCAGCACTCACCGCAGGTCTGCCGTACCGCACCGGCGGTGTCCAGATCAACCGCTTCTGCGCTTCCGGCCTCTCCGCCATCAACTTGGCTGCTCAGAAGGTCCGCTCCGGTATGGACGAGCTCGTCCTCGCCGGTGGCGTGGAGTCCATGTCCCGCGTGCCAATGATGTCCGACGGCGGTGCAATGGCGATGGACGCACAGGTCTCGTTTGCGACCGACTTCGTCCCGCAGGGTATTTCCGCTGACCTGATTGCATCGCTCGACGGCTTTGACCGTGAGTCCCTCGACGAGATGGCAGCACTCTCCCACGCTCGTGCCGCAAAGGCATGGTCTGAGGGGCGCTTCGACCGCTCCGTCGTCCCAGTCAAGGACGCGAACGGCCTGACCATCCTCGACCGCGATGAGACCATTCGCGAGGGCGTCTCCGCAGAGTCCCTCTCCGGCCTGCGCGCAGCCTTCACTATGATGGGCGAGCAGGGTGGCTTCGACGCAGTTGCACTGAAGAAGTACCCGCAGCTTGAGCGCATCAATCACGTCCACCACGCAGGTAACTCCTCCGGCATCGTCGATGGCGCTGCACTGACCCTGGTTGGTTCTGAGAAGGCCGGCGCAGACATGGGTCTGACCCCACGCGCACGCGTTGTCGCCACCGCCGTTAATGGTGTCGAGCCGACCATCATGCTCACCGGTATCGAGCCGGCTGTCCGCGAGGCACTGGCCAAGGCCAACCTGACGGTCGACGATATCGACGTGTGGGAAATCAACGAGGCGTTTGCCGCCGTCGTCAAGCACGCTCAGCAGAACCTGGGCATCGACTACGAAAAGCTCAACATCAACGGTGGTGCAATGGCCATGGGTCACCCGCTGGGTGCAACCGGTGCCATGATCACCGGCGCCGCAATCGACGAGCTGCACCGCACCGGTGGCCGCTACGCCCTCATCTCGCTCTGCGTGGCTGGCGGCATGGGTGTTGCAACCATCATCGAGCGCGTCTAAAGCAAACCGGAACGAAACTCACAGCGACAATTACCGCGGTCACACCGCGATAACCACAAAGGACTGACTGATTTATGAGCACAGATAACATGTTCCGGTGGGATCAGGACGACGCCGGAATCGTCACCCTCACCATGGATGACCCGAATGCGCCGGTCAACACCATGAACAAGACCTTCCAGGACGACATCCGCGCCACCGTGGAGCGCCTGGAAAACGAAATTGGCGACGGCTCTGAGACCTCCATCAAGGGCATCGTCATCACCTCTGCGAAGAAGACCTTCTTCGCAGGCGGCGACATCAAGCAGATGTCCAAGGCCACTGAGGACGATGCAGCTGACATGTTCAACATGGTCGAGGACATGAAGGCCTCCCTGCGTCGCCTGGAGAAGCTCCCGGTGCCGATTGTTGCTGCCATCAACGGCGCAGCACTGGGCGGCGGCCTCGAGGTCGCGCTGGCTGCTAATTACCGCGTTGCTGCCGATGCCCGCGGTTCCAAGATTGGCCTGCCAGAGGTCACCCTCGGCCTGCTGCCGGGTGGCGGCGGTGTCTCCCGCGTCGTTCGCATGCTGGGCATCCAGGATGCGCTGATGAAGGTCATTCTGACCGGCGCCCAGATGAACCCTGGCAAGGCCCTCGCAGCTGGCCTCGTTGACGAGGTTGTTGCTCCGGAGCAGCTCATCGACACTGCTCGCACATGGCTGACCAGCGAAGATGCTAAGGCCGCACAGCCGTGGGACGAGAAGGGGTTCAAGATCCCGGGTGGCGACCCGAAGACTCCTAAGCTCGCAATGAACCTGCCGTCCTTCCCGGCAAACCTGACCAAGCAGCTCAAGGGCTCCCCGATGAAGGCTCCCCGCCTTGCTATGCAGGCTGCCATCGAGGGCTCTCAGGTCGACATCGACACCGCACTGCGTATCGAGTCCCGCTACTTCACCGAGCTGGTCACCGGCACTCAGTCGAAGAACATGATGCAGGCGTTCTTCTTCGACCTCAACCACGCTCAGGGCGGCGGCTCCCGTCCGCTGCAGGCTGATGGCACCCCGTACCCGAAGCGCGAGTTCAAGAAGGTTGCCGTTGTCGGCGCCGGCATGATGGGCGCAGGTATCGCCTACGTGTGTGCAAAGGCTGGCATGGAAGTTGTCCTGAAGGACATTTCCCTGGAGAACGCCGAGCGCGGTAAGTCCTACTCTGAAGGTCTGGAGGCCAAGGCTCTCAAGCGCGGTCGCACCACTGAGGAGAAGTCCGCAGCGCTGCTGAACCGCATCAAGCCGACTGAGTCCTACGACGACCTCTCCGACGTCGATCTGGTCATCGAGGCCGTCTTCGAGAACACCGACCTCAAGCACAAGGTTCACGCCGAGATCGAGGCTGCAGTTCCGGAGACCTGCATCCTGGGCTCCAACACCTCCACCCTTCCGATCACCGAGCTGGCTTCCCACGTCAAGCGTGAGAAGGACTTCATCGGCCTGCACTTCTTCTCCCCGGTGGACAAGATGCAGCTGATTGAGATCATCTCCGGCGACAACACCGACCCGGCTATCCTCGCCGCTTCGCTGGACTTCGCTGTTGCAATCCGCAAGATCCCGATTGTTGTCACCGACTCCCGCGGTTTCTACACCTCCCGCGTCATCGGCACCGTCATCAACGAGGCCCTGCGTATGGTCGCTGAGGGCTACGACCCGGCCATCATCGAGGCCGCTGGTCGCCAGGCTGGTTACCCGGCACCGCAGCTCCAGCTTGCCGACGAGCTTAACCTCAAACTCATGGAGAAGATCGCTGGCGAGACCCGCGCTGCCGCCGAGGCTGCAGGTCAGACCTTGGACGAGGGCGGCGTACCGGATTTGGTCGAGGCCATGCTGCACAAGTTCGAGCGCCCGGGCAAGCTCGAGGGTAAGGGCTTCTACGAGTACGTCGACGGCAAGCGCTCCGGTCTCTGGCCGGGCCTGTTCAATGAGCTCCGTGAGGAGCTGAACATCGCCCCGATCGCTCCGGAGGACACCGACCTGCAGGAGCTGGTCGACCGCATGCTCTTCATCGAGGCCATCGAGACTCAGAAGTGCGTCGACGAGGGCGTTCTGCTTCACGACGCCGACGGCAACATCGGCTCCATCTTCGGTATCGGCTACCCGGCCTGGACCGGTGGTACTCGCCAGTTCATTAAGAACTACGACGGCGCCACTGTTGTCGACCCGGCCGCAGCTCACCCGGAGCGCCGCGGCGTCGCGGGCTTCGTCGAGCGCGCCGAAGAGCTGGCCGCTAAGCACGGTGAGCGCTTCAACGCTCCGGAGTCCCTGAAGAAGTAGGACTACCCCGAGCGCACCCCGGTTGCTGGAATTGTTCCAGTAACCGGGGTTTTTCGCCTTCGAGATCACCTCTACGCGCGTAGCACCGCTGAACGCACCAGCGCGCCAACCCCAATTCGGCCTACCCGTTAAACTGCGCACATGGCTCGAAATGTCGCTGATCTTCCCACCGCACTGCCTGAACTCGCTATCTCCCAGGAGGGATTCGCCGCCCCATCACCGCAGCTGGTCATGCTTAACGACGAGCTCGCGACCCAACTCGGTCTCTCCCCACAGTGGCTCCGGTCAGACGCTGGCCTGAAGTTCCTCACTGGCCGCGGCGCCGATCACGGAGTCGGCCAGGAAACCGATACCCCACTCGGCGCATACACAACCCCGATGGCCACGGCCTATGCCGGCCACCAGTTCGGCAACTTCGCAGGCCTACTCGGTGATGGTCGCGCGCTCTTGCTTGCCACAGTTGAGGCTGAACCGGGGCTGACTGGGCTGCACTGTCCGCCTAACCAGCCCGACTGCCCCAAAGAGACAACCCACAGCGACAACACCCAGTCCTACGAGATTCAGGCGAAAGGCACCGGCCCCACGCCCTTTTCCCGTGGCGGTGACGGCAAAGCCACGCTGACCTCCGCGCTGCGGGAGTACCTCATCAGCGAAGCCATGTATGCGCTCGGCATCCCCACCACCCGCGCGCTGGCGGTCATCAAAACCGGCGAAGAGATTTACCGCGGCTCGCAAACCCCATTCGACAACACCGACCCCACCACCGAACTTCAACCGGGTGGCATCGTCGTGCGCGTAGCATCCAGCCACCTGCGAGTTGGCACGTTCGAGCTGGTCGCTCGCTCCGGAACGGACACCGGAATCATGGATCGGCTCATCGAGTTCGCCGCGCAGCGGCATGGCTACGAGGGTTCGGCGGAGTCGGTTCTCCGGGACGTCGTCAAGCGGCAAGCCAATCTCGTTGCGGCGTGGCTGGCCTGTGGATTTGTCCACGGCGTGATGAACACCGACAATGCCAGCATCGCGGGCGAGACCATCGACTTTGGGCCGTGTGCGTTTCTGGATGCGCACGACCCCCGGGCGGTGTTTAGCAGCATTGATCGAGGCGGTCGATACGCGTTCGGCGCGCAGCCGACGATTGCCGGGTGGAACATGTCGAAGCTCGCGGAGACTTTGCTACCGCATTTCGCAGGCACCCCGGAGGATGCCCTCGCACGCGCCCGCGACATCCTGGGCGAATTCGCCGACGAGTTCACCGATGCGCTCAGCCGCAGGTGGCTGCCCAAGTTGGGGATTCTCCCCTCGCTTTACGACGACCCGCTGGCCATCCCCCTGGTGCAGCAGTGGCAGGCGTTGCTGGCGAAGTTTGGGCTCGACCATACGAATGCTCATCGGGCGCTGATTGAGGTTCTGGCCGATGGTGATGGGGATACAGTTGCTGCGTTGGCTGCGCTGACCAGGCTGACCGCTGATCCTGCGTTCCCCGCCGCCGCGGCTGAGTGGGGGCAGTTGTGGAAGCAGACGCGGGAAGAGCTGGGAATCGACCAGACGACGGCCCTGACACTTATGGAGGAAACGAATCCGCTGTATATTCCGCGAAACTACCTGGTCACGGAAGCGTTAGCGGCGGCAGGGGCGGGGGATCTGACCGACTACCGGCACCTGCTGGAGGCGGTAACCAACCCCTTTGAGTCGCAAGACGTCCCTGCGGGGTTCACGGAGCCGGCACCGCGGGAGTTGGGTGCTTTCCACTCGTACTGTGGGACTTAATGCGCTGCCTCTCCGCCTCCTCCAAAGTCCACTTCCTCTTCCAAAGCCCACTTCACGACACAGGTGTCACCTCGTGCCAGCTGTGGAGGTGGCATGAGGTGACACCTGTGTCGTGAAGTCGCGGATGGGGCCGGACAGGAGCCCGGCGGTGGGACAGCCAGAAATTCAGCAGCCCCAACCCCTGCGGGGGTGCCAGGATGTTACAACGTTGCACCACTGCACAGGATTAACTCCCCAATCGAGGGTAAAAGACACCGTCAAATAAGGGATGGTTCGCCTGATTAATACTCATATGTTTTTTGGACTTGTATGGTTAGAGACTGTATTGAACGGTCGTATCCAAACCTTAGAGCCCACCACACCCAAGTTGTCACCACCACCATTGCCTATGCAGGTGGGAGGTGGGTATCTAAGTCATTTGGAGTGAGCCGATCACCAAATTCATATCGCCTATCTGGCAGAATCTAGAAAGGCTCGCGATGCATAGACCCGTTGCCTCCGGCCCCTTCCACACCCGGCAGAAACTCCGGCGGAAGCTCCGACAGCGAGAGAAGTCCCGTGCCACAAAACTGCACGCAACAACGCTCAGCGGAAAAGGAAAGTTCACGCTGCATGTCCGCCAGATCCTGGCGGCTTTGCTGGTAATCGCCTTGCCAGGAAGCGCGCTCGCTGCCTGCAGCACTGACCAGCAACAGGTCGGCGCGGGGTTCATTGTGGTCCAGAACTCCGAACCACAGTCGCCGCTGTACACCACTGACACCAATGAAACCGGTGGTGGCGATATCCTCCGCATGCTCTACTCAGGTCTGGTGCGCTACGACACCGACGGCTCGATGATCCTGGACCATGCGGCAGAAATTAAGCCCAACGAGGACTCGACCCATTTCGACATCACGCTAAAACCGGGCTGGACCTTCCACAACGGCGAACCAGTCACCGCGCAGAGCTACATCGATGCCTGGAATTACGCTGCCTACGGCCCGAACCTGCAGAAGCAGCAGTCCTTCTTCGCCAACGTGCAGGGTTTTGATGCTGTTTCGGGAGAAAAGGCCACGGAGAAAACACTCTCCGGCCTGAAAAAGGTCGATGACCTGAGGTTCACCGTGGATCTGACCAACCCAGATTCTTCCTTCCCGCTCAGCCTCGGCTATGTCGCGTTTATGCCGCTGCCGAAGGCCGCGTTCGAAGACAAGAAGGCTTTCGGTGAACACCCAATCGGCAATGGACCGTACAAGATGGCCGAAGGCCGCGCTTGGCTGCACAACAACCAGCTAACTGTGGTTCGCAATGATGACTTCGCCGGTGAGCACAAGGCCCGTAACAACGGCCTGGTATACCGCTTCTACTCGGACGTGGACACCGCATATGCAGACCTCCAGGCCGGCCGCCTGGACACGCTGCCACGCACAATTCCACCAACGGCTCTCGCCAGCTTCCAAACCGACTTCCCCGACTCCAGCGCAAACGTCCCGACCTCCTCTTCGCAGTACTTCGCAATTCCGCGAAATCTGCCAGGTTTTTCGGGTGAAGAGGGCAAGCTTCGTCGTCAAGCGATTTCCATGGCGATTGACCGGAAACTAATCACTGAGAAGATTTTCTTCGACACCCGCACCCCGGCGCGCGAGTTCAGCTCGTTGACGCTCGGCGACCTTGACCCGAACGTACCTGGCCAAGAGGTGCTGGAATACAACCCGAAGAAGGCCCGCCAACTGTGGGCCGAAGCCAACAAAATTGCGCCGTTTACCGGCTCGTTCGACATCGCCTACAACGCCGACGGCGGACACCAGCAGTGGGTCGAAGCGGTGACCAACATGATTGGCGAGACCCTCGGCATCGATTCCCACGGCAAGGCCTACCCGACCTTCAAGCAGCTGCGCGATGAAATCTCCAACGAGACCATCACCAGCGGCTACCGCACTGGCTGGGCAGCTGACTACCCATCTGTGGCCAACTACATGATCCCGCAGTTCGTCACCGGTGGTTCCTCGAATGACAACCACTACTCCAATCCGGAGTTCGACAAGCTGATTCAGGAGGCGGCCTCGGCAAAGAGCGCAGACGATGCCAAGCCAATTTATGTCAAGGCTCAGTCTGTGCTGATGGAGGACCTGCCAGCGATTCCGCTGTGGTACCCCAATGCTTCGGTGGCGTGGAACCCGAAGCTGCGCAATGCCGTAGTGATGTGGGACGGCATCTTGGACTACCCGATGATTGAGAAGGACTAGCACCATGGGTTGGTATATCGGAAAGAGACTCCTGCAGATGGTGCCGGTATTCTTCGGTGCCACACTGCTGATTTATGCAATGGTCTTCGCCATGCCAGGCGACCCCATCGCTGCACTGGCTGGCGATAAGCAGCTGCCACCGGAGCAGGTCGCAGCACTGCGCGCCCACTACCACCTGGATGAGCCTTTCCTCGTCCAGTACTGGGAGTACCTCAAGGGCCTGTTCACCCTGGATATGGGCGAGACCTTCTCCGGTCGCTCGGTCGGCGAGGAAATCGCGCTGGCCTTCCCTATTACAATTCGCCTGGCTCTGATGGCCGTTGCCATTGAGGCCATTTTCGGTATCGGCCTCGGCGTTATTGCCGGTATGCGCAAGGGCGGCTTCTTCGACTCCACCGTTCTGGTGATGTCCCTGCTGGTTATCGCAACTCCGACCTTCGTGCTCGGCTTCGTGGCCCGCTACCTCTTCGGTGTGCGCTGGGAGATTGTCTCCCCCACCGTTGGTAGCGATGCCTCCTTTACCTCCCTGCTGCTGCCGGCATTCGTGCTGGGTCTCGTCTCGGTTGCTTATGTTCTGCGACTGACGCGCTCCGAGGTCTCGTCGGCACGCCATGCCGACTTCGTGCGCACTGCCCGCGCCAAGGGCTTGCCAACCTCTGAAGTCACCCGCCGCCACATCTTGCGTAACTCGCTGATTCCCGTTGTGACCTTCATCGGCGCTGATCTCGCGGCTCTGATGGGCGGCGCAATTGTCACCGAGGGCATCTTCAACGTGCCAGGTATCGGTGGCCTGATCTTCCACGCCGTCCAGATTGGTGAAGCTCCCACCGTGGTCAGCATCGTGACCATCCTGGTGGTTATTTACATGTTCGCCAACTTGCTCATCGACTTGCTCTACGCAGTCCTGGATCCGAGGATTCGTTATGCCTAAGCCAGATTCGACGCAGTTAGATTCGACTCAGCCAGAAAAGCAGGCCAACGCCGTGCATACCGGCACCGCACAGTCCGGCACCGCGCAGGCCCCCGCCGCCCAGGCGACGAACCCCGACCACAAGCAGTTACCGGATACCCCACCACTGGGGCTCTGGGGTTCGGCCTGGCAGAACCTGCGTTACCGCCCACTGTTCTGGGTTTCCGCATTCATTATTTTGCTCTCCATCGCAGTGGCCGCATTCCCGTCGCTGTTCACCTCTGTGGACCCGACGGCGGCAAACCTGCGTGACTCGCTGGCCCCAGCCCGCGACGGCCACCCGATGGGCTTCACTCAGCAGGGCTACGACGTCTACGCCCGTGTCATCTACGGTGCCCGCGCCTCGGTCATCGTCGGCATCGGCGTCACCCTGGCCGTGACCGTGGTGGGCATCATCCTCGGTGCCATCGCTGGCTATCTCGGCGGTTGGGTCGACGCGGTGCTCTCCCGCATCACGGACATGTTCTTTGCCATCCCCCTGATTCTCGCCGGCATCGTGCTGATGCAGCTGTTTACCGAACGCACCATTTGGTCCGTGGTCTTCGTGCTCGCTGCTTTCGGCTGGCCGCAGATGGCGCGCGTGGTGCGCTCCTCGGTGATCTCAGTGAAAAACGAGGAATACGTCACCGCCTCCAAGGCGCTCGGTCTGTCCAGCACCGGCATTCTCTTCCGCCATGTGCTGCCGAACTGCCTCGCCCCTGTCATCGTCATGGCCACGACCTCACTGGGTATTTACATCGTCGCCGAGGCCACGCTGTCCTACTTGGGCATTGGCTTGCCGACGACCACCGTTTCCTGGGGCAACGACATCTCTGTCGCACAGCAGGTGCTCCGCCAGGCCCCGTCCAACCTGTTCTGGCCAGCACTCGCCCTGGCGATTACCGTTCTCGGCTTCATCCTCATGGGTGACGCTTTGAAGGATTCTCTCGACCCGAAGGAGCGTCGTCGATGAGCACCGACACCAATACTTCCGCAGCGCCCATTCTCACCTTGAAGGATGTCTGCATTGGCTTTCCGACGACCACAGCGTCCGGCCGCCGCAGTAAATCGTTGACCGATGTGGTGCATGACGTCGACCTGGAGGTTTTCCCCGGTGAGACGGTCGCCATTGTCGGCGAGTCCGGCTCGGGTAAGTCCACCACTGTCCACGCCGCGCTGGGGCTGTTGCCCGGTGATGGTGAAGTCACCGGTGGCACCATCACCTTCGATGGCCGTGACATCACACACCTGACCGACCGCGAGTTTGTTAGCATCCGCGGCAACGGCATCGGCCTGGTCCCCCAGGATCCGATGACCAATCTCAATCCAGTGTGGACCGTCGGTTCCCAGATTAAGGAGGCGCTGCGCGCCAACAGCATCGCCACTGGCTCCGAGGCCCACAAAAAGGCGATTGAGCTGCTGGAACAGGCTGGCCTGCCGAACGCTAAAAAGCGTATCGACCAGTACCCGCACGAGTTCTCCGGTGGTATGCGCCAGCGCGCGCTTATCGCGATGGGCTTGGCCGCGCACCCAAAGCTGCTGATTGCCGATGAGCCCACTTCCGCTCTCGACGTGACCGTGGCGAAGAAGATCCTCGACCACCTCGACAAGCTCACTAGCGAACTCGGCACGTCCGTGGTGCTTATTACCCATGACCTCGGCTTGGCTGCCGAGCGCGCTGACCGACTCGTCGTTATGCAAGCAGGACGTGTCGTGGAGACCGGCCCTGCCCTGCAAGTTCTCACCCGCCCGCAGCATCCATACACCAAGCAGCTAATCGCGGCGGCTCCGTCGCTGGCTGCCCGGCGCGGTGATCGCGTGGTGGCGGCGCCGACGACATCGGATGCGGACCAGAAGGAGATTCTGGTCGCGAAGAACTTGGTGCGCGACTTCGCCATCCGCGGCGACCGTCCGTGGCGCAAGGATTCCTTCCGCGCCGTCGATGACATCAGCTTTACGCTGCGTCGCGGTCGCACCATCGGAATCGTGGGCGAATCCGGTTCGGGCAAGTCCACTGTCGCCAACATGGCGCTGGGGCTGCTCGATCCGACCGAAGGCGAAGTGCTTTTCGACGGCAAACGCGTCCAGGGCCGGAATCGTAAAGAGGAGCTGGAGCTGCGGCGTCGCATTCAGCCGATTTTCCAGAACCCGTATGCGACGCTGGACCCGATGCGCACGGTGCATTCCTCCATCGAGGAGCCGCTGCGGATTCACAAGATTGGCACCAAGAAGGAGCGTGAGCAGCGCGTATTCGAGCTTCTCGACCGCGTCGCTCTTCCCGCGGAAATGGGGCGCCGCTTCCCCGGTGAGCTGTCGGGTGGTCAGCGTCAGCGTGTGGCGATTGCGCGTGCACTGGCCCTGAACCCTGAGGTTGTGGTCTGTGACGAGGCGGTGTCAGCACTCGACGTGGTGGTGCAGGCTCAGGTGCTCGAACTGCTCGCTGAGCTGCAGGAAGAGATGGATTTGGCCTACCTGTTTATTACGCACGACCTCGCTGTGGTGCGGCAGGTGGCTGATGAGGTCATCGTGATGGAGCACGGCAAGATGGTTGAACACCGTCCGACCGACAATCTCTTCGACCACCCGGAGAAGGAATACACCCAGCGGCTGCTGGACGCCATCCCTGGTGCGTCGTTGGATTTGGATCTGTAGCTGGGCGGTGGCCTGTTTCCCCAGGGCACTTCGCTCCGCCCCCCTTCTGGGCCACTTCACGACACAGGCGTCACCTCGTACCAGCTGTGGAGGTGGCATGAGGTGACATAGGTGTCGTGAAGTGGCTGGGCGATTTTGAGTCGGAGCGGATTGAGCGGGAGAAGAGAGAAAGCTATCCGGAAAGACCGTCCAGACAGCCTGCTAGTCCTCCGGAGCAAGCTCGCTTTCAGTAACCCACTTGTGGTTCTTCATGGTCATACCATCATCGTCAATGTCGACCATGTACACCGGCTCCTGGGTGGAGTAGTCAACAGTGCCCTTGGCCCCCTTCATGCCCGCCATATGCTCGGCGTTGATGGTGATCTCGGAGCCGTCGGCAAGCGGTGCTTCGCCTGGGTTCTCCAGCTCCTCATGAACGACCCAGCGGTGGTCCTTCACCGGCTCACTGCCATCGGTCGGGGTGTAGGAAACGGAGTAGGTAGTGGTGTTGAAAACACCAACAACCTTGCCTTCTGCACCCTTCATGCCCGGCATGTGATCGGCGAGAACCTGCACTTCACTGCCGACCGGGAACTTCGCGTTGTCCGCCGCAATCATTCCCTCTGGAGCCGGACCACCATCGGCCGGATGGTCATGGCCGGCCATCGCGTCATCACCATGGTCACCATGACCGCCATGCTCATCGGCATCGTCCATATCATCCATGTCGTCATGGCCCTCAGTGCTGGTGGCCGACACGGAAGAGCTGGTCTCGCTAACAGTGCTGCTTGCCTCAGTACTAGCCGAATCATCGGAGGAGCAACCGGCCAGCACAAGGACGCTGGCGGCACCCGCGACTACGAGAGCATCTAGTGGTCGAATATTCTTTGCCATGGTTGAGCTCCTTTGTTGTTGATGTCAATCAATCTATGCCCTCACCCTAACAACGCTCCCCCGCCGTCACCATGCCTTACTTCCCGCGGCGGACGGAAATCGTCCAGCCAGCTTCACCGGTCTGCTCAAAGTTGGTGACCTCGTGGCCATCCTTCGCAGCCCAGCGCGGAATCGCATCCGTGGCCTGGGTGCAGTCGAATGGGATCACCAGCTCCTCGCCGACCTCAATCTTGTTGATCGCGTCCTTGGCCTCGATCAGCGGGAAGGGGCACACCGCGCCGACGGTGTCGAGCTCGTAACGCCCATCGCCCAGTGGCTTGAGCTTGCCGTCTTCCTGCTTGACGACGCTCCGGTCGAGCAACGCTACCGGCGCGACAGTAAAGGCACCCGCCAGCGGGGAGGCCTCGGTGCCAGCGACACCGGCACCTTCGCTACCCGGCAGGGACACAGGCGAAGTAGCAGCCGAAGTGACCGGAGCAGTTGCCGATACCGCTGTGTCGTTGGTGGTGGAAGGGGTGCTCGGGACGTCGTTAAGCGAAGATGCGGACGGCTTCAGCCAGAGCTTTGCGGCGATAGCGACACCTGCGGCGATGGACGCCAGTGCGAGCCAACCCTGGTAGCTGAACAGCGAGGTCTGAACCATGCCGTTACCGACGGTGCAGCCGCCGGCCCACGCAGCGCCGACACCCATGAAGATGCCGCCGACGACGGAGCGAGCGCCCTGGGTGGCGTCCGGGACGCGGAGGCGGAATTCACCGGAGGCCTTGGCCGCGATGAAGGAGCCGACGAGGATGCCGAGGACGAGGAGGACGCCCCAGTCGAAACGCTCGGTGTCACCAGTAACAACGTAGTTGGCGAGGTTGGAGGACGGAGTCGTGATGCCGAGGCCGTCGTTGCGGCCGGTGGCGGCGGACAGCGGCCATGCGATAACGCCAAGTACACCGACGATGGCGGCGGTGGCGTACACGTGCCAGGCCTTTTCAGTCAGAATGTGCGCGAGACCGGACTTGCGCGGCGCCAGAGTGGCCGGGCGCGGGCCGGAGAATTCTTCGCGCAGGAAGCGGACAGCGAAGTATGCCGTGACGGCGCTCAGCGCGATGACCAGTGGCCAGATGCTAATGCCCAGAGAGGCGTGAATGCTGGTCAGGCCGACGGTGCGTTCCTTCAGGGAATCCTGCAGGCCGTTGAGGAAGCCAGTCTTCATGGCAGCAGCGGATAGGGCGTAAAAGACCAGTGCGATCCAGGAGCCGATCAGGCCCTCACCGGAGCGGTACCAGGTACCCGAGGCGCAGCCACCGGCCAGGACGATACCAAGTCCGAAGATAACGCCACCGACAATAACGGCCAGCGGTGCCAGCTCGTTGTATTCGGGAGTAATCACGCCGGCGCTGGTCAGTGCGGCCAGGCCGATGGCGTGGACGGAAATAACAATCAGCAGGGAGACAAAGCCGCGCCAGCTGCGCTGAGTGAAGATATCGCGCAAGAAGCCGGTGACGCAGAAGCGTCCTCGCTGCATAACAAAGCCGAGCACGGCACCCAGCGCTAGTCCTGAAATGAGCATGAGAGTGTTTCTCCTAAAATTATGAGCCAGTCCGCCATCAAAGCCATAATGAACAGACCTGTCTATTAGTGGATTAGAAGCTACTCTACACAGCGAAAAAAGTCCAACTTAATGAAGTTTTCATAGGGTAGAACACCTGCCAATAGACAGACCGAACCGTATAGCTGCTGGTGAGAAGCGCAAGTTGTGGCAAGCTAAAACACTATGAGCGCACAGAATTCAGCCCTGGTTGGACACCAGCGACACCAGCGGTTCCTTGCGATGCGCTCGATACTCGACCTTCCTTTTACCCATGCTTTCGCCCTTGATCCTCAGGCGGTCATCGATATTTCCGGCGTGGCCCGCCTCAGCGAGCTCAATGCCAAAAATGTCGCAATAATCGACAGCTTGCGTTCACTCGCCCACACCAACACGCAGGACTTTTACGCCATCGATGACGCAGCAGAAGCTCTGGGGACCGCCTTGCGAATGGCGATTTCCTCCCGGCAGCTACTCTGGTTCAGCTCGCTGCCCGAAAGTGATGTGAAGAAGGTACAAAACATCCTCGGCGGCGACATCGTTCATGTGGTGGGCCCGGAACTGGCCGTCGATAAGCTCGATGGCAGTACCCTCGAGCTTCCCACTGCGCTGAAACAGCGCGGAGAACCACTGGTGCCCATCGCTATCTCGCCAAGCGAGCTGGTGCAGGCCTGGGCACACGGCAGTCTCGAGCAGCAAAAACTGCTCGCTTACCTGTTGGAGGGAACAAATACGCTGGTCATGCAGCAAAAGGATCTGCATGCACTACGCAAAGTCGGGACCAAACTCATCGAGCGCAACCCCGTGTGGCGCCTGCTCTACAACCCGAAAGTGTTGGCCTATCTGGTGGTAATGGTCTACTCTTCGCTCCGCGCGCTACCTGTGGTTTTCGTCCCCGGATTCCATGGCAATGTCTGGGTGCTGTGGAGCATCGACATCATTACCGCTATCCCCTACACCTGGGGAATTGTCGAGATGATCACCGGCCGCTCATTCGGCCGAAGAATGCTGGGGCTCCTGATCACCCTAGTGACTTTCGTCTCGCCTTACGTCTACTTCTGGGCCAATGGGCGCGATTATCCGATGTGGGTCACCATCTTTGTCATCGCGTTAATTGTCGCAGCCTGCGCCGTCGAATACGTCCGCTGGCTGCGCGACCGCGCCATCTCCGCAATCCTGCGCCAACCACCCACCAACTGCCGCTAGCGACCGCTAAGCGAGCGCCGCACGCCGCCAATAATCAGCCAGGCACCGGCGGCAACGTTGACAGCCACAAGCCCGTGGATAGACGCCTTGCTTAACGACGCTGCCATCGTCTCACTTGCGATAAGCATGCCGGTCGAGACAATCCAGATGAACGTTGCGGCAATGTTGGCAATCCGGCCGCGTTCCACGCGGAATGGATGCGTGTAGTGCAGCGGCACCAACGTCATTGCGCTGAAGATAAAAATGGCAGAGATACACACCGCCATCGGCGCGTTCCATACCCACAGCAAGACCGCCACGATATTCCACGCGGCGGGGAAACCAACGAAGTAGTAGTCGCCGGACTTGGCGGCTTCGTTGGCATAGCAGAACATCGACGACACCAGGACCAAAATGATCAGGGCAATCGCCAACGGCCGTGGCCCCAGCGGCAGATACATAACCATGAAAGCCGCGGGTATGGCGGTCCGGGTGAGATAGTCGACGATATTGTCCACCACTGCGCCGTTAAACCACGGGACGACTTCCTTGATGTGATGCTTACGCGCCATATTGCCGTCGACACCATCGACGACGAGGGCAATGCCCAGCCAAAACCACATCCAATGTGGGCGGCCCTCCAACAGTGCGACCGCAGCCAGCGTTGCCCACACCAAACCGGTCAGCGTAAAGGCATGCACAGCCCAGGCGATGACATGCTGGCGCCGGGTGAAGCGGGTGAAGGTCGCGGCGGTGCTGGCAGTATCGGCGCAGGCAGTATCTGGCCCACTGGCGGCACTAGAACTGGCATTGTCGGAGCGGGTAGTAGCGTTCACGGCAGATGTCCTTTAGAGAACAAATGCGCACAACTGCAAACCTTTATCGCAGTTGTGCGCAGAGTCGATTTTTTCAATCGGTGAGTATAACGGCCGATGGGTCGTTTTCCCGTATTTTTACTCGGGCTTGTTCCGAGTTATTTAACGACGATCCTCGAACCAACCGGTAACAGCCGGTGCTGTGTTCTCGTAGACCAGCTTGGCTTCGGTGTACTCCTCCAGGCCGGTCGGGCCCAGCTCACGGCCAATACCGGACTGACCAAAGCCACCCCACTCGGCCTGTGGCAGGTAGGGGCCAAAGTCGTTGATCCAGACGGTACCGTGACGCAGCTCGCGGGAAACGCGCTCAGACACCTCGCGGTTGGATGACCACACCGCACCGGCCAGGCCGTATTCGGTGTCGTTGCCAATCTCGATGGCCTCGTCAACCGTGGTGAAGGTCTCCACCGTCACTACCGGGCCAAAGGCTTCGTCGTGGACGCAGTCCATATCGCGGGTGACCTGGTCAATCACGGTTGGGAGGTAGAAGTAGCCGTCGGCAAGCGAGGCGGAACCATCGGCGGTGGTACCTGCGGCGATCTCGCCGCCTACGCGCACACGAGCGCCCTGCTCACGAGCTCGATCGACGTATGCCGCGACCTTATCCAAGTGCTGCTTCGAAATCAGCGCACCGGTCTCGGCCTTCTCGTCGAGCGGACCGCCGAGCTGGATGTGTCCGGCGCGCTCGACCAGATCGTCGACAAACTTCTCGGCGATGGACTCCTCCACAATCAAGCGAGCGCCCGCCGAGCACACCTGACCGGAGTGCAGGAACGCAGCATTGAGGGCATTGTCCAAAGCGGCTTCGTAATCGGCGTCGGCGAAGATGATGTTCGGGTTCTTGCCGCCGAGCTCAAGCGCGACCTTCTTCACAGACTTAGCCGCTTCACCAGCAATAATCTTGCCAGTGACAAGACCGCCAGTGAAGGAGACCATGTCCACCTTCGGATGCGAGGACAGCGGTGCGCCCGCTTCGGCACCAGCTCCGGTAATGAGGTTGGCAACGCCCGCCGGAACACCCAGATCATCGATGACGTGCATGAGTAGAATTGCTGTGTGCGGAGTCAGCTCCGCCGGCTTGAGCACAAAGGTATTGCCCGTGGCCAGCGCCGGTGCGACCTTCCATGCGGTCTGCAGCAGTGGGTAGTTCCACGGCGTAATCAGACCACAGACACCGACGGGCTCACGCACAATACGCGCGACGACGGACGGGTCATCCGCATCCACGAGACGACCGGCATCATTGCCTGCAAGCTTCCCGAAGTACTCAAAGCAGGCGATGATGTCATCCATATCGGCTGCCGCCTCTGGCAGGCGCTTACCGGTATCCATGGCCTCTGCCCAGGCAAATTCGTCCTTGCGCTGCCTGATGGCAGCACCGATGTCGAGTACCAACTTGCTGCGCTCAGCTGTGCTCCAGGATGCCCAGGAACCTTCCCCGGTACATCGGAAGGCGGCGTCGGCGGCGGCGATGGCGCGCTCGGTGTCGGTCGCATCTGCTTCCGCAACTTCGGCGATGAAAGAGCCATCGGCCGGGCACTCGATAGTGCGAGTGTTGCCAGCGGCTGCAGCGGACCAGGTGCCGTCGATAAACAGCGTGGCCGCGCCTTCGTGGGATTTGGCGGTCTCGGGTGCGAGGGCCTTATCAGTAGTTGAAGGCTTAAAGGTCATTTAGGAATCCTCCTTGGCGTAGTCATCAGACCATTCGCGGACAGGTTCGGCATTATCGGACAGATCTGAGGTGCCCGGGAGATCAGACTGCATGTGCAAAAACTCCAAGTGCCGTTCGTAGAGGTCGAGGACGTCGGAAATCAGCTGCTCTTGGGTGTAGCCATAGACGTCGTAGCCGAGCGAACCGGTCAGCGTGAAGACCTCGAGGCGGTAGTAGTAAATATCAGCATCACTGTCCAGGTGTACCAGGCCAGCAAAAGACGGCGTCAAGTGTTCAACCGGATAGACCTGGTAGCGGAAGCTCATCTCCTCGCCGAATCCGACCTGCAGGTCAATCTGGTCAATACCGACTTCTTCTGCTGGTTCACGGTGCAGCGTCACTTCACCGCCACGTTCCCTGATAGCATCTGCCACCTGTTCAAGTGCGGGCTGCACCACTCGGTCGAGGTAGCGCATGACTGGCTTCTTGCCCGGGAAGGACATGGAGCGGGCAAGTCGATTGCGCCAGTCACCCTGTTGGCCATCCACGGCGCGGCCCGACATCGCCCCGTGGAGGGCTCGACGTGTCGAATCCTGTTGCAACAGCTCCAGTCGCAGCGACTTAAACAGGCCATACATCACCAGATAGATGACAAAGGCAAACGGCAGACCCATCACAATCGTTGCCGACTGCAGCGTCGGAATACCACCGACATAGAGCATGGAGATGGTCAGCACACCGACCACGACAGCCCAGAAAATACGGGTCCACTTCTTACCGTCCTGCTGTGTGTCGGTGATCTTCGAAGTGAAGTTACTCATCACCAGTGCCGCCGAGTCCGCCGAGGTGATGTAGAGCAACAGGCCAATCAGAGATGCGACTGCAGCCACCATCATCGGCGCCGGGTACTGCTCCAGCAGCAGGTAGAAGGCACGCTCCGGGTAATCCAGTGCAGTCTGGCCAAACTCCGAATCGCCATTGATGACCAGGTCCAGCGCCGAGTTACCGAATACCGACACCCACATCAGGACGAAGAGGAATGGAATGGTCAGCGTGCCGACGACAAACTGGCGCAGGCTACGGCCACGGGAAATACGAGCCAGGAACAAACCGACGAACGGTGCCCAGGCCACCCACCAAGCCCAGAAGAACAGGGTCCAGGAATTCAACCATTCCTGCGCTCCGGAGAACGCGTAGGTATCCATAGTCATGGATGGGAACTTGGAGACGTACTCGCCGACGTTCATCACCAGGGCGTCAAACAGGAACGCCGTGCGACCAGTGACCAGGATGTAGAGCATCAAGCAGATGGCCAGGCCAACGTTGAGCTCCGAGAGACGGCGAATCCCCTTGTCAACACCGGAAACCGCGGAGGCGATAGCCACCGATACAGCCACGACGATTAGAGCGATCTGCCAGGACGTACTCTCATCCACCCCGAACAGCACGCGCAAGCCGTAATTCAGCTGGACGACGCCGATACCCAGCGAAGTTGCGACACCGAAAACGGTACCGAGCATCGCTGCGATTTCGACCGCTTCACCAGCGGGGCCGTGGATGCGCTTGCCAATGATTGGGTAGAGCGCCGAGCGAATGGTCAGTGGCATGTTCAAGCGGTAAGCGAAGTAGCCGAATGCCATGCCCATCAGCGCGTAGAGCGCCCAACCGGTCACACCATAGTGGAAGAGCGTGAACACCACTGCCTGACGCGCGGCTTCGATGGTCTCCGCATCTCCGGTCGGCGGGCCATAGTACTGTGCCACCGGCTCTGCTACCGAGAAGAAGAGCAGGTCAATGCCGATACCTGCGGCAAAGAGCATAGAGGCCCAAGAAAACAGGCCGAACTGAGGTTTGGCGTGATCGGGGCCGAGCTTAATCTGCCCCGTTCGCGAGATGGCGATGTAGAGCATGAAGAGCACTGCCACCGTCGCGGTCACGATATAGAACCAACCGAAGTTCTTCGATACCCAGGCGACAATGCCTGCTAGGGTGTCCGCTGCATTGTCCGGGGCAAAAATAGCCCACAGGGCAATGGCGAGAATACCAACGCCTGAAATAATAAATACAGGCCAGTTGACCTCAGGCTCAGAGGTCACACTCGCTTGCGCTTGTTGTGGAGGGACCGACTGCGATCGCTGCATTTCTTGCGACGATCCAGATTTTTCCTCCGTTACCTTCTCAGTTGGCGGAGTATCAGACATAGGAAAATCCTTCAGATTCGGGAACTAACCCAGCATACCTAGTTTGAATAATCCCTCAAGTCTTAGAATCGATTCAGAAGAATTCTCCACCCCAACATCAACATCTTCACCTGCATATTTATCCAGTTTTCAAGGCGTTTAAAATCATTCCAACTGGAATTGAATACCAATTGTGTGGCATTCTATATAGGTGAAGGGGATTTGAGATACGCCTCCGGCCACTTATTCCAATATCAATATATAGGGCCTGCCTTTAAATATTACTTGGGGCTTATCGGGGCTTATCGGGGCTTATCGCAGTCCTTGAAAACCAGTCCGATATACATCGGCAAACAACCTACGGAGGTACACCAGAACATGGGAGCTTTCCCGGCTGTCTTCAACTTCGGTAAAAAGAATGGCAACACCACAGTCGAACACCGCGACGTCGTCATCGTTGGCGCGGGCTCTGCCGGCTCTGTGCTGGCTAACCGGCTGTCCGCAGACCACACTCAGCAGGTGCTCGTACTCGAGGCCGGCCGCATGGACTCCCTCTGGGACCTCTACATTCACATGCCTTCGGCGTTCTCCTTCCCAATCGGTAACAAGTACTACGACTGGAAGTACGAATCCGAGCCGGAACCGGAGATGAACGGTCGCCGTATCTACCACGCCCGCGGCAAGGTCGTCGGCGGTTCCTCCTCCATCAACGGCCAGATCTACCAGCGCGGTAACCCCATGGACTACGACAAGTGGGGCGACACCAAGGGGCTGGAGAACTGGGGCTGGAACCACGTTCTGCCTTACTTCAAGCGCATGGAAAATGCACTCGGCTCCGACAAGGACGACCCGCGCCGTGGCCACGACGGCCCACTGCGCATGAAGCGCGGTCCGGCCGATTCTCCGCTGTTCAAGGCCTTCTTCAAGTCTGTCCAGCAGGCCGGCTACAACTACACCCCGGACGTCAACGGCTACCGCCAGGAGGGCTTCGGCCCCTTCGACGCGAACATCGACAAGGGCCGTCGCCTCTCCGCTGCCCGCGCATACCTGCACCCGGCTCTGCAGCGTCCAAATCTGGAGCTTCGCACCCGCGCAGAAGCCACCCGCATTCTCTTCGAGGGCACCAAGGCCGTCGGCGTGGAGTACGCCTGGAAGGGGCGCACACGTCAGGTGCGAGCAGACAAGGTCATCCTCTGCGGTGGCGCTTTCAACTCTCCGCAGCTGCTCGAGGTCTCCGGCATTGGCGATGAGAAGGTCTTGAATGCCGCCGGAGTGAACGTCGTCAAGCACCTGCCTGGTGTCGGCGAAAACCTGCAGGACCACCTGGAGGTCTACATTCAGTACAACGCCACCCAGCCGGTGTCTTCACAGCCGTACCTGGAGAAGTGGCGTTGGCCGTTCATTGGCCTGTGGTGGCTGCTCACCCACAAGGGCCCGGTGGCAACGTCGCACTTCGAGGGTGGCGGTTTCGCGCGCTCCAACGACAACGAGCCCTACCCGAACCTGATGTTCCACTTCCTGCCGCTGGCCATGCGTTACGACGGCACGAAGATCGATAGCCCGCACGGTTTCCAGTTCCACGTTGGTCCGATGTACTCGGATGCCCGTGGCCATGTCCACATCACCTCCTCGGACATCAAGGTCAAGCCGTCGATCCTGTTCAACTACCTGTCCACTGATCAGGACCGCCGTGAATGGGTCGAGGCTGTGAAGGTCTCCCGTAAGCTGCTGGACACTCCGGCAATGAAGGAGTACACCGACGGCGAGATTTCCCCGGGTGCAGATGTGCAGACCGACGAGGAAATCCTCGAGTGGGTCCGCAAGGATGCCGAGACCGCACTGCACCCATCCTGCACCTGCAAGATGGGCCCGGCCTCCGACGAGATGGCCGTGGTCGATCCGGAGACCATGCAGGTCCACGGCACCGAGGGCCTCTACGTGGTTGACGCTTCGGTCATGCCGGGCATCACCAACGGCAATATCTACGCACCGACCATGATGATTGCCGAAAAGGCCGCTGACCTCATCGCCGGCAAGACCCCGCTGGCACCGCAGGACATTCCGTTCTACCGCGCTGGCCAGGGTATGCCGCTGGATCCGCCGGAGAGCAACAAGTAGTTCTTGAGCTCTTGAGGCGGTAGCGCGGCGCCTATTGCGCAACGCCGTACGTCGGCACCGGCCGGGTTCTCCCACGCGGGGGAATCCGGCCTTAGTGTTACTCTCGCCCCTATGAGCAGTACAACCTCGCAGACACTCGAAAACCTCCGACGCTCATCAATCATTTTGGCGCCGATGGCCGGTGGCCCATCCACGCCCGAACTCGTCGCTGCCGTTTCCAATGCTGGCGGGGTTGGCACCCTTGCCGCCGGCTATCTCACTGTCGAAAAGCTCACTGAACAGGCACAGCAGACGTGCACACTGCTTGACGACGGCAAAGGTTTCGGCATCAACCTCTTCTGCCCCAACACGGCTGACGCCGGTGTCGGAACCTCAGAGGAGGAACTTGCTCAGTGGACCGCTTTTCGTAATCGTCTGGCGCCGGCTGCTGCCCACTTCGACATCGACTTGCCTGACACTCCGACCTGGTCAGATGACTACTTCTCGGCGAAAGTCGAGGCAATTCTCGCTGATGACTTTCTGCCCAATCCCGATGCCCTGAAGTTCGTCTCCTTTACCTTTGGCTACCCAGATAACGAGGTCATTGCTCAGGTAAAGGAATCTGGCCGCAGCGTGGTGCTCAATGCGACCTCAATTGAGGGCGTACGAGCGGCGGCTGCAGCTGGCGCTGATCGCATTGTCCTGCAAGGACTAGCTGCGGGTGGGCACCGCGCATTTGTGGAGGGGAAGGATTCGTCCGACAGCATTGGGGCCTCTGTAGAAGAGCTTGCCCAAGCAGTCACCGAAGCATGCGCAGTGACCGATGTACCTATCATCGCCGCTGGTGGGGTGGGTAACCGAGAGGACGTCGTCAAGCTTATGGAAGCCGGCGCGGTGGCTGTGCAAGTTGGCACACGGTTCCTCACCACCGCGGAGGCGGGTACGAAGGAGACGCACCGACGGGCACTGCGTGATTTGGTGGGGCGTGACACCGTTTTGACTCATGCTTTTTCCGGCAAGCCAGCGCGTGCCATCGAGAACACGTTTACCCGGGAGTTTTCTAGGGTCGCGCCGGAGCTTTACCCGCAACTGCACTACTTGACCACGCCAATCCGTGGTGCCGCGAATCAGGCCGGTGACCCTGAATATCTCAACTTATGGGCGGGTATTGCTTTTTCTCAGTGCGAGAACCAAACTGCGGGCGAGGTTGTTGCGGAGCTTTCCTGCTCAGCCGAGTAATACGAAGCCACCGAAGCTACAAACAGCACAATGACCAGCCACGGGCATATATCGCGGCTGGTCATTTGGCTTTATTTGTGACGATGGATTTTATGCCGACGGCGCAGTTGTGGCGTTAGGCGTCGAGCAGCCAATCGTTCGGGCTGAACAGCTCGAAGTGAATGTTATTGCGATTGACGCCACGCTTGGCAAGCTGATCACGCACGGCCTGCAAGAAGCCATTGCCACCGCAGAGGTAGAACTGCGCCCCCTCCGGCAGGTCAACATCGGTCAAATCCATCAGATCCGGCTCGTACCACACCTGCTGGCGGGCATTGACCAGTGCAGAGACTGCGTTATTGCGTTCTGCGCGCAGTGCGTCGGTGTTCTCGGCGCGGTCCGCGTGGAGGACGACAACATCACGCTTAGAGTCGGCGGCCACCAGGGCATCCAGCATGCCGATCATGGGGGTGGCGCCAATACCTGCGGAAATGAGCACTACCGGGTCATCGGACTTTGTATCCAACACCAGGTCACCTGCAGGCAGAGAAATTTCGATGGCATCGCCCGGCTGCACCTTTTCCCACAGCTGTGTGGAAACTTCGCCAGCCGGCAGGTCCTCGGAGGCATCGACACGACGAACCGCGAAGGTCAGAACACCTTCCTCGCCGCCGACCAGAGAGTATTGCCGTAGCTGGCCGGCGCCGTCCGGCATGGTCTGACGCACAGAGATGTACTGTCCCGGGAGGTAGGAAACGGGGGTTTCGTCGTCAAGCTTGACGGAGAACACTGCGACGTCATCACCGCGCTCTTCACGGGAGACGACATGAGCGGCGCGGAAGACATCTCCTGCTTCGACACCGAGGTCGTCATAGAGCCCCTTCTCGAAGTTGATGAGAACGCGCTGCATCTCCAAGTAGACGGCATCCCATGCGTCGCGGACAGCCCCCTGAAAGACCTCTGGGGTGAGGATTTCCTCGATGGCATCGAAGAGGTGCTTGTGTACGATTGGGTACTGCTCCGGCTTGATGCCAACGGAGATGTGCTTGTGGCCGATGCGGGAAAGCAGTTCTTCCGGGGCGGGAGCATCTGGGTCGACCAGGGTAGCTGCGAAGGTAGCGACGGATGCCGCCAGCGCCTTCTGCTGAGCACCCTGCTTCTGGTTGCCGCGGTTGAAGGTATCGGCAATGAGCTCTGGGTGAGCAGCGAACATCCGATTGTAGAAGTTCGGCGTGATCTTCTCGATGTTGGCACCGACGACGGGCAGGGTTTGAGTGACGATTTCAGCCTGCTCTGGAGTCAGGCCGTTCTTGTTAACATTCAGGTTTGGCATGACTTCACAATAACACCATATTGCGCATTCTGTTTGCGTATTATTGCCCAATGGGGTCCATAACTACTCTTTGTGGTTGAGTTTTACCCGTCTTGAACTGCACAAATGGCAATGTCGAAAACTTCACCAGAAAACTTCGACAGCACCATTTTTAGCTTTTTCAACCCGCGGTCAGACCTTCAGCTCTGCACCTAAACCGGACGAATATTGAGCTGGGTACTCCCCTGCGGACCGTCTCCCTCGGGGCGATTGGCATCCACACCATTAGCCGATTTGGGCGGAATGAGATCAGCAATCAACACCGGATCCAGTGCGGCGAAGAACGCCTCCTGCGCAGCCGCTAACTTGCCACGCAACAGGCACGTCGGCAGTAATGGGCAGTCAGTGCCGACACAATCGACGACCTCGTTGTTTTCCAGAGTGCGCAGCAGCTTGCCGACGGATTTTTCCGTAGCCGACTCGCGCAGATAGATGCCACCATTGCGCCCCTTGACCGCCTCCAAGAAGCCGAGCTCCACAAGTCGCGAGACAACCTTGGAAACATGCGCGCGAGACGCATTGAGAGACTCCGCCACCTCAGCAGCGGTGTACTTCCGTCCCGGCTCCCCCATCGCCATCAAAGTGATGACACGCAGGCTCAAATCAGAGAAAAGCGTTAATTGCATTGCGTGTCACCCTTCATCGTTGTACTGCACAAACCACCCCCTTGCCAGCCACTTCGGGCAACAAGGGGGTGGTTCTATGTTCTAGCTTTTAGCAAGGCTAGCTAGCAAGATCTTAGTCCTGCAGGCTCTTCTCGATACGAGCCTTCAGAGCCTCGAACTCGTCCCAGACTTCCTGCGGAACGCGGTCGCCGAGGAACTTCAGCCACTCCTCGTTGTCCGGCAGGTCACCCTGCCACTTAGCAGCCGGTGCCTTCAGGGCTTCCTTGACATCTTCAAAGTCGATGTCCAGGCCAGTCAGGTCCAGGTCCTCTGCCTTAGCGGTGTGACCAACAACGGTCTCCTTGGCGCCAACACGGCCCTCAATGCGGTCAATGATCCACTTGAGAACGCGAGAGTTGTCACCGAAGCCCGGCCACAGGAAGCGGCCGTCTTCGCCGCGGCGGAACCAGTTGACCAGGAAGACCTCTGGCATCTTGTCGCCGCCCTTGACACCCATGTCAATCCAGTGCTGCAGGTAGTCACCGACGTTGTAGCCAATGAACGGCAGCATTGCCATCGGGTCATGGCGCAGGGAACCGACCTTGGCCTCAGCGGAAGCAGCGGTCTGGCCGGAAGCCAGGGTTGCACCGATGAAGGTTGCGTGGTTCCAGGACAGTGCCTGGGTCACCAGCGGCACAGTGTCCGGGCGGCGACCACCGAACAGGATGGCGTCGATCGGGACACCCTGCGGATCGTCGTACTCCGGTGCGGCGACCGGGCACTGCGAAATCGGGGTGCAGTAACGGGAGTTCGGGTGCGAGGACAGCTCGTCGGAATCCGGAGTCCAGTCATTGCCCTTCCAGTCAATGAGGTGCTCCGGCTTGCCTTCCATGCCTTCCCACCAGACGTCACCATCGTCGGTCAGCGCGACGTTGGTGAACAGGGTGTTACCGGCCTCCATGGTCTTCATGGCGTTCGGGTTGGAGGAGTAGTTGGTGCCCGGTGCAACACCGAAGAAGCCGTTCTCCGGGTTAACAGCGTACAGGCGACCGTCCTCACCGAACTTCAGCCATGCAATGTCGTCGCCGACGACCTCGGCCTTCCAGCCCTCGATGGTCGGAGTCAGCATAGCCAGGTTGGTCTTACCACATGCAGACGGGAATGCAGCGGCGATGTGGTAGGCCTTGCCCTCTGGGTTGGTGAGCTTCAGGATGAGCATGTGCTCAGCCATCCAGCCCTCTTCCTTGGCCATGACCGAAGCGATACGCAGTGCGTAGCACTTCTTGGCCAGGATGGCGTTTCCGCCGTAGCCGGAACCGTAGGACCAAATCTCCTTGGTCTCCGGGAACTGGGTGATGTACTTCTCATCGTTGCACGGCCATGCAACGTCCTCCTGGCCTTCCTCCAGCGGAGCGCCAACGGAGTGCAGAGCGTGGACGAAGTCCCCGTCCGGACCAATCTTGTCCAGGGCATCCTGACCCATGCGGGTCATGATTCGCATGGAGAGAACCACGTACTCCGAGTCGGTCAGCTGAACACCCAGCTTCGGCTCCGGGTCGGTAATCGGACCCATGCAGAACGGAACGACGAACATGGTGCGGCCCTTCATGGAACCGCGGTAGTGCTCGGTCATTTCCTTCTTCAGCTCGACCGGATCCGCCCAGTTGTTGGTCGGGCCAGCGTCCTCTTCCTTTTCAGAAGCGATGAACGTGCGGGACTCCACACGAGCAACGTCCTTCGGGTTAGAGCGGGCAAGGAAAGAGTTCGGGCGCTTTTCCTCATTCAGCTTGATAAGAGTTCCCTTATCAACCAGGTCCTGGGTAAGGCGGTTCCACTCTTCTTCCGAGCCATCAGCAAAGACAACCTTGTCTGGCTGGGTCAGTTCTACGACCTCAGCAATCCAGCGCAGCAGTTCGGCGTTCTCGGTCGGGGCCTGGCCCTCGAGACCAGGAATAGAAGGTGCGGACATCAGTTCTCCTGACTCATTGATTCGCGTCTTAATTTAAGGTTACCGGGGGATACCGAAAGTTGCCGGGCCCCACATCGACAATCGGCTCGTTCCCGCATTTGCAAGCCGTTACATCACAGCTTTACAACAAATAATTTTCCCCGCCCCATTCTTGCGACCTGTTCATTTACGGCCATAACCAGGGACCAAGGCCAGCCTCACCATATAAATTTACAACCATTAACCCCTTGCGGGCAGTTACCCCCATTTGTAAGCAACCGAGACACGGGTACCCCCGTGCGCAGCGTTCCCAAAGTCGTTAGTCCCAGCTGCCCCGAGCGGATTGCTCCCATGAATACGCATCCCACTTCCCCGCGGCTGATGCCGGTTCCACTGCTGCTCCGCCCATCGCGTCAGCAGCCCTCACATCATCACTGCTCCAAGACTCCCAAGTGCCGTCAAAACGGACCGTCGTAACGTGATCCACCGTGCCGTCACCGTCCAGATCTGAATAGATTGACAACCCGGAATCGTCGGCAAGCGTAATTGACCCCTCGTCGTCGCCGAGGTCGTAGAGCTGCCCATCGACCTCCACAACCAGCCCGGCACCACCAACGTCCGCCGACTGCCCATCAATCGGTGTCGCCGCCTCCAAACCACACGGCGTAGCGGGCGAACGCGCCTCCACCCCGCCATCGGACGCGGGTTGATCGGAAAAGTACTGCAGTAAAGAAAACTCATCCATCGTGATATCCCCCTATTTCTCTTCGCTGTCACAGCTATCGTGCAGGCGTTCCGGTGTACTCCGCCAGCTGCTCTATTCGCCATCCCGGACCCCGCGCACCAATGGCTTCGCGCACCGTCATCTCCACGGACTGTGTCCATTTTCGCCGCAGATGGGCAAGGTAATTTGCCCGCCACTGCGAGGTGCGTTGGCGTGCGTTACGACGAATCGTTGCGCTCACCGCCACCACCGCAACACCGAGGCCTATTGCGAGTGCGACCAGCTGCGCCGCAAGCGTCGGCACCCCAATCCACATCAGCAATCCGTGGACGATCCGCACTGCGCCGACCGCCACGCCAAGCGATGCCACCGCCACCAGAGTGTCCATGACATAACTGGGGCGAGCCGGGCTTGCTGGAGCGGGCACTGAAATTTCCACACGAAGGCCCAATTCGTCGCCACACCGCTGTTGCAGCCGCGTCGCTGCGACCTCGGCACGACCCTGAAGTTCCGCCTGATTACCTGCGGGGCCGTCAGCCACTTCCTGGAGTGCATCCCGCACTGCGCTCTCAGCTGCCAACTGCATCTTCCGCTGCAATCGCGCCGCCGCCCCGGCTCCGCGCGATCGCTCCTGTGCCAGCTGAGCTCGCACATTTCGAGCCCGGCGCGCACTCAGTGTTTCCCCCGGGTTTCTGGGCGGACCTTCTGCCAGCAGAACCAGGGTTCTGGCCATCCTCTCGTCCAGCGCTCCCATTGGGATTGTGCTGTCGATTTCCTGACGCCAGGCCTCGGCATACTCACCATTGCCAATCAGGCCAACTGCAACACGGCCGGTGGCTTGGCTAATGGCTGCAACCGTGCTGACGCACTCCCGCGTGGGCTGCACCTCGCTGTCTGCAACATAGAGCACGACGGCGCTGCGTTTATCCACAAACTCCAGGCGACGTGGCGGAGTCGCAGTATCAACAATCTGCGAGAAGTCCGCGCGGTCCGCTGCGTCCCCGGCTTTGGTGACAAGAAGCGGTGGCTGCTCCGGCCTCTCGGCCGAGACCGGGAGTGGCTCAACTACGTCCGGTGCTGCCATAACAGCTCCTCCAGGCTGTCTCTAGCCGCGGGAAAGGCCGCCGCAATCTCAGTCAACTGCACTGCGAGTAGCCCGTCATCATTGCGTGATCCGCCTTTCGCCCCGTGGCGTTCAGCAATCTTCCGCAACGCGGAGCTGAACAAAAAGGTGTGTTCAGCTGTCTCGTTTGTGGTGATGTCGCAATACTCGTCGGCAAGCGAATGGCGAATCGGTTGTTGCTCGATGACCAGCGCGACAGGGACGGACAGCTTGTCGGCCAGCTCCGCGTGACATTGCGAAAATGCCTCGCGCACAGCGGTTTCGCGCACGCCCCTGCGCAATCGCGCGCAGATTATCGATGGCCGTTTCTCACGCTCAAGCGCCTTGGCGACGCACACCTCCGCACCGCTCGTGTGTGTGGTGTCCGAGTGCGCGACCTGCCGTGCTGACAGCCAGTCCACCACAGCGGCGCGCAACGACGATGTAGATCCTGTTGACGGCTGTGTTGTTTCCGTGACGTCACTTGCGGAAATAAGGTCCATTCGGCCTAGTCCCCTCCCATAAATCCCCTGCGCAGTTTAGTTAAAAACCTGCGTAACCCCCATACGGCCCGTAGGCCAGAATCCGCGCCCTGAAACACTGCGCTAGGCAGACCCCAAGCACCGCTTCAACCAACGAATAAGCGCGGCTTCGCGTTCAGCCTACAGCGGACCGCGGATTCGGCAAGTCGGCAAAACAAATTGCCCCGCCGTGCCGCCTATTCAGGACGACGCGGCATCGTCAACCGGCGTGAAACCGCCAGGACAACAACAAAAATCCTAGGGGCAATGATTGGATAGTTGGCCGATGTCGTGGACAATAGGGAACGTGACTACTTCTGATTTTTCTGAAAATATCGAACAGCCTGCGGTTTCGCAGCAATCTGAACCATTGCCAACTCGCGCGGACGAGCAGGCGGAACAACCGCATGAACGCCAGCCGAAGAAGGGCGAATTGCCTGCAGGTCGTCCGGAAAAGACCCAATTCGACGATGGTCTTGACTACCCGCGCATCGGCAATCTGTCCTTCCGCCGCGGCACTTTGACTCCCAACCAGGAAAAGATCTGGGAAGACAACTGGGACACGTACGGCAAGGTCCTCTCCGACGAAGTCATTGACGTGGAGGAATGGTTCGGCCGCAAGGGACCGACCATCGTCGAGATTGGCTGCGGCACCGGCACGTCCACCGTGGCTATGGCTCCGCAAGAACCGGACCACAACATCATCGCCGTTGAGCTCTACCGCCCTGGCCTGGCGAAACTGCTCTCCGCCACCGTGCGCAATGAGGTGTCGAACATCCGCATGGTCCGCGGCGACGGCGTCGAGGTCCTGCAGCGCATGATCGAGCCGGAGTCGCTGGCCGGCGTACGCCTGTTCTTCCCGGACCCGTGGCCGAAGGCACGCCACCACAAGCGCCGCATTGTGCAGTCCGGCACGTTGCGCCTGATTTCTTCGCGTCTGAAGCCCGGCGGCATTTTCCACGCCGCCACCGACCATGCGGACTACGCCGAATGGATCGAGGAGCTCCGCGAGGTCGAGCCGACGCTCGAGCCCATCGCCTGGCCCTGGCCGGAATCCCCCATGCTTCTCGACCGACCGACGACCAAGTTCGAAGCCCGCGGCCTGAACCTCGACCACGACATCCACGAGTTCATCTGGCGCAAGAAAGAGGCATAGGAACATGAGCACTACCCAAAACACCTCTGCCAGCTACAACACCACCGAGACGCACCCCACCGCACTGCTCGTGTGGGATGCCCCGAACTTGGACATGGGGCTCGGCGCCATTTTGGGCTCCCGCCCGACCGCCGCGCACCGCCCCCGCTTCGACGCCGTGGGCAAATGGCTTATCGACGAAGCCGAGCGCGTATCCCACAAAATCGGTTCCGATGTCCTCCCCGAGGCCACGGTGTTCACCAACGTCAACCCGGGCTCAGCGGAGATTGTCCGCCCCTGGGTCGAGGCTCTGCGCAATGTCGGTTTCGCGGTCTTCGCAAAGCCGAAGATCGAAGAGGACACCGACGTTGACCCGGACATGATTGCGCACATCCAACGGCGTTACGACGAGGGCGTGTTGCGCAGTGTCGTCGTTGCGTCCGCCGATGGCCAGAATTTCCAGGAGCTGCTGGAAAAGCTCGCATCCGAGGGGATTCGGGTAACCGTCATCGGTTTTCACGAGCACGCTTCCTGGGCGCTGGCCTCCGATGCGATTCGCTTCGTTGACCTGGAGGAAATCAAGGGCGTCTTCCGCGAGCCGCTACCGCGTATCGATCTCGACCGCCTGCCTGATGGCGGTGCGTGGCTGCAGCCGTTCCGTCCGCTCACTTCGTTGCTCAAGGAGCGCGACGGCAAGAACGACGACTAGGGAGACCACTGCGGCGACGTCTAGGGAGACGAACAGGAAGACGAACAGGCTTCTTATTTATGTCACGACTTAAAAAAGTCCTCAAAACCGGCAATTCGAGCTGGCTACGATCGATAATCCTCGTGGCCCTCGTGATTGCCGGTGTCGTCCTGACGGTAAGAAACTGGGACAGCGTCGTCCAGGGGCTCCAAATCCTTGCGGATGTCGACGCTAAGTGGCTGTTCATCGCTATTTTTTCCGTGGCTTTTTCGCTCTACGCGATGGCGGAAGTGATGCGTCTGCTGTTGCGAGCTGGAGGCGTAAAAGCAGCCACTCGCCGTAGCACCAATGCGCTAACCCTCGCATCCAACGCGTGGGCGGTCACCGTTCCCGGTGGTGCTGCATTCTCCACGGCGCTACAGATTAAGCGCATGATGCAGTGGGGCGCATCCGCGGTCCTTGTCAGCTGGTTCGTGCTTTTTTCGGGCGCGTTGTCGTTTTTAGGTCTGGCATTTCTGGGGCTTGGCAGCCTCTTCTTCGTCGGACAGGGTGGCACGACCGCGGTGCTCATCGCTATGGCAATTGCGGTTTTACTAGCCACCATTTTGCTGTGGCGGATTTCGCAGAACCCGGCTTTTCTCAACAAGACAGGCGCGTGGTGTCTGCGTGTCTTTAACAAGATTCGAAAGAAGCCCGCGGACACCGATGTCGACCGACTTGAAGAGTCCGTCAAACAGCTGACCAGCGTGAAGTTGCCCGTGCAAGCTTTGGCTCTTTCCTTCACCTGGTCCTTTATCAACTGGGTCGCGGAAATTGTCTGTCTCTACGCCGCCATCCGTGCCGTTGGTGTCGATGACATCTCCGCTACGAAGGTGCTGCTGGCTTTCGTAACCGGCAAGCTCGCAGGTTTCATCCAGGCCACACCGGGCGGCATCGGCACTGTCGAGGCCGCTTTGACCGCGGCTCTCATCGCAGGCGGCACCACCGGCGCCGAGGCCTTTGCAGCGGTGCTGGTCTACCGCATCGTTTCCTTCGTCCTGGTGGCAATTGTGGGCTGGATTATCTACGCCCTCGGCTTCGACCACAAGGATCAGCCCGAGCATCAGCCAGTCGCTGACCGCTAATGGCTTCCTCGCCGCTGGTCGCTGGTCACCCACCAATCTGAGGGGTCGCTAGACTAAGAAGCATGAACACACGCGTATCGACGTTCTTGATTGACATCCTCGCCATCTTTATTTTCGCCGTGTTGGCACGTCTGGCTCACAACACTCCCGAGGATCCTTTTACCTTCATCAATATCCTCGATACCTGGTGGCCGTTCGCATTCGGTGTCCTCCTGGGCACCGCGCTGATTAAGAACGAGCCGAACCCGCGTGCAGTGAGTTCAGGCGCAATTGTGTGGCTCGGCACTGTCGTCGTCGGCCTAGCTGTGTGGGCCACCCGCAATTCGGCAGTCCCGCACTGGTCCTTCATTCTGGTTGCCTCAGTCATGAGCGCCTTGCTGCTGCTGGGTTGGCGAGCAGCGTCGAATGCGGTTGCTCGTAAGTCTCTGGACTAAGCCTTTGGCCCCGTTCCTAACCCTTCGATTTAGTTCACTGACTAAATCTGGTTTTTAATTTTTGCACTCCGCCTCGATAATTGAAGAATGGACAAATCTTCAGACGAGGCTCTCGGCAATCAACCAACTGCTGAGACCCAACGAACTCATAACCCCGCAGGGTCCAGCGAAGACCGCACCTTCATGGGCCAACCGTGGGGTCTCGCCAATCTCTTCGGCATCGAAATGTGGGAGCGCTTCAGCTTCTACGGCATGCAGGCCATCCTGGCTTTCTACATGTACTACGAGACCACTCAGGGCGGTCTCGGCCTGGACAAGGGTGCTGCTACCTCTATCGTCGGTGCTTACGGCGGTCTTGTCTACATGGCCGCACTCGTTGCCTCTCTGGTTGCTGACCGTATCCTTGGCTCGGAGCGGACACTGTTCTACTCCGCCATCCTGGTCATGTTTGGCCACATCTCCTTGGCATTCATCCCCGGCGTGATTGGCCTGGCTATTGGCCTTGTCTCCATCGCAATCGGCTCCGGCGGCGTGAAGACCAACGCACAGGTCGTGCTGGGTCAGCTCTACGCAAAGGACGACCCGCGTCGTGACGCCGGCTTCTCCATCTTCTACATGGGCGTCAATATCGGTGCCCTGTTCGGCCCACTGCTCACCGGCTGGATCTGGGGAATGAAGGGCTTCCACTGGGGCTTCGGCCTGGCCGCTATCGGTATGGCTGCCGGTCTGATTCAGTACATCCTGATGCGCAAGTCCACCATCGCCGAGGCTGGCCATGAGATTCCGAACCCGCTGCCGAAGAAGCAGTACCCGGTATGGATTGGCATCGCAGTGGTCATCACTGTTGTCTCGGTTACGCTGGTTTCCACCGGAATTGTTCCGGTCACGACTCTTTCCACTGTGGTCACAGTGATTGCACTGATCGCCGCTGTGGTGCTGTGGTGGCAGATGTACTCCTCGCCACTTACGACGAAATCGGAGAAGACTCGCCTGGTCGGCTTCATCCCGATGTTCGTCTCAGGCGTGCTGTTCTTCGGTATCTTCCAGCAGCAGTTCACGGTGCTGGCCATCTACTCGGACATCCGCCTCGACCGCGAGATCTTCGGTTGGGAAATGTCCCCGGCCTGGATTAACTCGATCAACCCGATCTTCATCATCGCCTTCTCGATGGTCTTTGCAGCCGCCTGGTCCAAGCTTGGTGACCGCCAGTGGTCCACCCCAGTGAAGTTCGGTGTCGCCAACATCATCATCGGTATCTCGCTGTTCTTCTTCATCCCATTCTCCGGTGGCGGTGAGAACTCCACTCCGCTGTATGCGATTATCTGGATTCTCTTCCTGTTCACCATGGGTGAGCTCATGCTGAGCCCGGTCGGCAACGCCCTTGCTACCAAGGTCGCTCCGGCAGCATTCCCGTCGCGCATGATGGCCGTCTGGCTGATGGCAGTCGCTATGGGTACTTCGCTGGCAGGCACCCTGGCCGGCTTCTACAACTATGAGGATGCCGCTGCTGAGAACACCTTCTTCATCACCCTGGGTATCGCCTCGGTTGTCCTGGGCTTGATTCTGCTCGCCCTGCGCAAGTGGATTGTCAAGGAGTTCGTCGACGTCCGATAGGGCTGGCTCCGTAGGGCTGCCCCTCGCTCTGGCACAGCCCACGCCCACGCCCCTCCCCCTCCTCCCCACTTCACGACACCTATGTCACCTCATGCCGCCTCCACAGATGGCACGAGGTGACATAGGTGTCGTGAAGTGTTTTTTGGGTGGCTCTGAACATGCTTCGCCACAAACTCGCCACCAGCACAACCGCCATCCACAGATTTTCCCCACCTCCCCACCGGCTAAAATTGAGGCCATGTTTGCCATCATTACCGTCACCGGCGAGGATCACACCGGCATCATCGCCGCCGTCACCACTGCTCTGGCGGAGCAGGACGTCAACATCGTCGATGTTTCCCAGACCCTCATGGATAAATGGTTCACCATGATCCTGCGGGTGGAGTTCAACGAGAAGGCCACCCCCATCAGCACGCTGCAGGGTTACATGGATTCCGTCGGCAAGCGGGAGGGGCTTGTCATTCGAATCCAGTCTGAGGCGCTATTCAACGCCGTCAACGAGATTTAAAGGGCGCGACCAGGATGGATTTCAACTTCGCGCAATCTAAGTTCCTCGACACTATTGACATGATCGAGAAGTACCGTCTGGATATCCGGACGGTCACCATGGGCATTTCCCTGCTCGAGTGCTCTCGCTCTGAAATGGAAGCCACCGCACAGGCGGTGTATGACCGCGTAACCAGGCAGGCCGCTCGCCTCGTGGAGGTCTGCGAGGGTATCGAGGCGGAGCTGGGCATTCCGATCGTCAATAAGCGCATCTCCGTCACACCAGTTTCCCTCATCACGGCCGGTTGCGAAGGCGACCCCACCGTGGTGGCCAAGGCACTGGACCGCGCCGCCCGCGATTCTGGCGTGAACTTCCTCGGCGGCTACTCGGCGCTCGTCGAAAAGGGCGCGACGACCAGCGAGAAGCGGCTCATCGACTCCATTCCCCACGCTCTTAGCGAGACCGAATTGGTGTGCAGCTCGGTCAACGTAGCGTCGTCACGCGCGGGCATCAACATGGATGCAGTGCGCCGCATGGGCGAAGTGGTGAAGGAAGCTGCGGCGCAGACCGCCGACCGCAGCTCGATTGCCTGCGCAAAACTGGTGGTTTTCGCCAATGCGGTGGGCGACAACCCCTTCATGGCCGGCGCGTTCCACGGTGTCGGGGAGCCAGATTGTGTCGTTTCTGTCGGCGTTTCGGGTCCGGGTGTGGTCGATCGCGCGCTCGGCGATCTGCATGGCGCCAGCTTTAACGAAGTCGCCGAGGAGATTAAGAAGGCAGCGTTCAAGATCACACGCACGGGTCAGCTGGTCGGCACGATGGCGTCGGAGCGCCTGGGCGTGCCTTTTGGCATCGTGGATCTCTCGCTCGCGCCGACCGCCGAGATGGGCGACTCCGTCGCTCATATTCTCGAGCATATGGGGTTGGAGCAGGTCGGCACGCACGGCACCACTGCCGCGCTGGCACTGCTTAACGACGCCGTGAAGAAAGGCGGCCTGATGGCGTGTTCACGCGTCGGTGGACTGTCCGGGTCGTTCATTCCGGTCTCTGAGGACAAGGGCATGATTGATGCTGTGCGCGCGGGGTCGATCAGCATGGACAAGCTGGAGGCGATGACCTCTATTTGCTCGGTGGGCTTCGACATGATCGCGATTCCCGGCGACACGCCTGCGACCACGATTTCCGGCATGATTGCCGACGAGGCCGCCATCGGTGTGATGAACCACAAGACCACCGCAGCCCGCCTCATTCCGGTGCCGGGTACCAAGCCGGGCGATGAGGTGAACTTCGGTGGTCTGCTCGGCTACGCGCCGGTCATTGATGTCAATGCCAAGGGCAATGCCGAGTTCATTGCCCGCGGCGGCTACATCCCCGCGCCGGTGCACGGCTTCAGGAACTAGCGGATTCGGACGAGGCTCCTACGATTGCAGGCGGCGCCCATTTGCGTCATAGGCGTAGGAGCCGCTACCGACGAGAATCAAAATGAACTCGATAAATGCCCAAATGCTGACGCCGATAATGAGGAAGAAGCCAACCAGGAAGATGGCGGTAATCCAGCCGAATACCGTCAGTGCTAGCTGAATAGCACCACGCGAGTTGTGCCCCAAGTAGAAATTGTGAACACCCAGGGTGCCCAGGAAGAAAGCAAGCAGAGCCGCTGCAATCTTGGACTTATCCGAGACAGGGGAACCTGCCACCCCGTAGCCCTGGTGCGGGTTCGGGCCGCCGAAGCCAGCGGAATACGCCGGCGCCTGCTGGTTTGGGTAACCACTCTGATACGGATTCGAGTACCCGTTGTGGAAATTGTGCTGGCTCGGGTCCTGATAGCCCTGCCCCACGTTCGGCTGCTGCGGTGGGTATGGATCCGAGTACGGCATACCGGAGCTGTAAGCACCCGAGCTGTTAGCGAACTTCCCCTTGGACCTCGGCATACCGTCTTCGTCGAAATCTCCATATGGGTTTGTCGGATTCGTCATTGCACCCTACCTTTTCGCCTAGATTTCCCCGGTCATGAACAGCAGTTCCTTGGGCGATAATAACCGGTTCCGTCAGACTGCTTCCTGCAACTTTGTCAATTTCTTTCGAAATTTTAGCGAAACTGTTGTTTTGGAACATTAAACACCAGTTCTTGAGCAAGATTCTAACAGCAAGTCCCCGTCGGGGGCGTCTCGCACATTTCGAGCTGCCTCTACCGCGCCAGCGATTGCTCAATCAGTTCGCGAGCCCAACCCTCAGTCCAGGCCAGCGGAGTCGTCCCCGGAATTGCCACATCATTCGTGGCGTAGGTCGCGTGCGCACCCGCGCCGGTAATCATCTCCTGCGCTCGTGCAATCGCATCGGCCACTCCCGGAGGCACATCACAGAAGGAGTCCGATGGCACGCAGACATTCTGGACCTTGTCATTAAGAGGACCAAAGCCGTCTCGTGGACCGCGCATCGTCGCGCCCGGAACCACAGCCTGCACAATGCCGCCAAGCGGCTGCAATGACAGCTCGACGCCCACACCAGCCAGCGGAACGCCCTGGTTCACGCCCTGATTGGGGTCACGCCGCGGGTCGCCCAACAGAGCCACGCCCGCAATGCGCTCGGCCGGAACGACACCGCGGCCATTGCCGATGTCAGAGGCCAAATCACCTGCAATAGCGGCACCCTGGGAGAAGCCCATCAGGACGAAGTCCGTCAGTGGACACTGCCCGTGCAAGTCAGCCATTTCCTTAGCGGTGACATCGCGCCCGACTGCCTGCGAATCATCGTAAGTGAGTTGGTCGGGCAGCTGATGCGTCTTGATCTGTGCCGGGTACGGCGTAGTCCAGACCTTGACATCACCCTCCGAGTAGGACCCTGAGATCGAGTTCGTCAGGCCAAGCAGCAGCGAATGCGGGTTCGCGGTCGGGGCCATCGGATCATCGTCAGCACGCGATTCCGCAGTTCCGGGCACGGCGATAACTTCTACCGCCGGGCACCACTCGGGTTGTTCGGCCAGAACCCCGCCATCGTCACCGGGGGTCGGTGGGGTTTGACCGCCTTGGTCGTCGTTAAGCCATTGCACTACGCCGAAGCCAATAGCGGCCACCAGCACAATGACCGCCAGAATTGTCAGCACTTTACGCATGAGTGCTAGCAATACGCCTTTTTAGCGGAGCTTGCAATAGTCTTCGCCACTTCTTCGGCGCTTTCCTGTGAGCGCCCCTGGGCGACCAGCTGCCCGGCAATCGCCAGCGCGATGACTTCACGCTCCTCCTCCGGTGCGTCCGCGCATGCCGCGCGACCTGTGCCGATGAGCTGATCCTCCACCCCATCAACATCGATTCCCGCTTTTTCCAGCGCTCCGAGGTATGAATCGTCCGCCTCGCTGAGCTTCATCTGCCCATCGGGCGCTTCGTCCACGCGCTTAGCTTGGGGATCTGTGATCTCCGGCGCAGACTTTTCGCTCGACTTCGGCGCAGAAGTCTTCGTGCTTGACGACGTCGTGGAGGTCTTCGTAGTCGTCGACGAGGTGACCTCCGAAGATTCCACTGTGGAACTGCCACAGGCGGCCACTCCGAAGGTCAGCAGCGCAACAGCTGTGGTTGTAGCCAGTGTCCGGAAGGACTTGTTCATGGACATTTGTCTATCCCTTATTCAGTGCCCTGCTTTGGTTGGCTTACTTGTCATCACCGTTGTCGGCGGCTGGGGCCGGCGCTTCTGGCTTATTGCGCTCTTCGACAATCTTGCCGTTGAGCTGACGAATCCAGCCACCCTCGAACTGCTGCTCAAGACCGCCGGCCTTGACTGGCTGCAGTGGGCCGACCGGGTAGCCGAACGGGCCATTTTCGTAGCCAGTGCTGCCCCAGTGGTCAGTGATGTCGTTGGAGCGCACCGGCTGTGCACCAGTTTCCGGAGTCCAGTAAATGGCACCGTGTTCGAAGCGCTGGAAAGCGCCGCGGGCGAGCTTGACCTCGTCGCCGTCGACAGGCAGACCCAGATCGGACTCAGCGCCACCGAGCTCCTTGTAGACACGGCCGATTTCACCACGCACGATGCGAGGTTCTTCGCCGCCGATCTTGACGATGGTGCCACCCTGGAAGTCCTGGGCGACACCGCCCGGAATACCGCGGTGGTTGGCGACTGGGTAGCCCAGCGGACCGGTCTCGAAGCCGGCCTTGCCCCAGACGTTCATAATGTCGCCGGTGACTTCGTGGGCTCCGCCTTCCGGAGTCCAGTAAATCGAACCCTTTTCGAAGTGAACGAAGCGTCCCGAGCCATCCGGCGTAGCCAGTTCGTTGGTCACTGGGTAGCCGAGCGGCGAGGACGGACCACCGAGCTCGTTGTAACGCGAACCGATGCGCCCCCAGACCACATGTGCCCCGGAATCCGGGTGCCAGTAGGCGGTACCGCCGGTAAAGTCCTGAGCCACGCCATTCTTGGCGACACCATACTCATCCGACAGGCAGGTGCCAATTCCCGGCAGAGATGCAACGGCCTTCTCAATCTCGCCACCTACGCGGCAGACAGCGCCACGATCGGACTCCGGCAACTGCAGTGCATCGGCCAGCGTTGGCCAGGCCTGACTGACCTCGAATTGCCAGTACGGCCAGGTGTGAGTACCCGAGCTCCGGAAGTTCACAACCGGCTCGACGCCCTTTTCGCGAGCATTTCGGATGAAGGTCTCACTGGTCATGCGGGAAAGCACTTCCAATGCGTAACCGGTCGGATTGTCCGGCTTCGTCGGATCGATCTGCGACGGCACGTCCCACTCACCGGTGTTGCCGTTACCCGCCGAGATGTACAGCGACATGCCCTTGAGCTTGTCGATGTTCAGCTTCGGATCATTGTCCTTCCAACGCTGCGAACCGAGCGGGCCCCACATCTTCGTCGCGTCATAGCCACCGGTGTTCTTCATCGCCAGAGCGATTGCCTGCGGCATGCCGGGCGAAGTCATGTCTAGGTAACCTGAGAGGCTACCGGCAAACTTCCACAGCTCCGGCGAGTGTGCTGCGACGTTGTAAGCACCGGTAGCGCCCATGGAGATACCGATGATGCCGCGTTCATCGTTGCCGCGGAAGCCGTTGGTGATAACCGGCACGAGCTCCTTAGTAATGAAGCTCTCCCACTTGTAGTTCTGACCGTTATCTGGCTGATCCCAGTCAGAGTAGAAGGACGATGTACCGCCGGCGGGCATAACCACCAGGACATTCTTGTCCTCGTAGAAGCGTTCGATATTAGTAGCGCGAATCCAACCGGAGTAGTCATCAAACGATGCCATACCGTCAAGGTGGTAGACGCTCGGGAATGTGCGCTCCTTGTCGCGGTACCAATCGCGCGGCAGCAAAATCTCAACCTGAATTGGCTTCTCCGGCATGGCAGCCGAGCGAATGTGCGCAATGACGTGGTGATCTGTGTACCACTCGACTTTGTCTACGCTGACTCCGCTGGGCAGGTTCGCCACTGCGGGAGTATCGACTTTAAATGGCGTACGCTCCGGCCCCGGCATCGGCTTCGGCATGCCCAGGCCAGGTAGCTGCGCACCAGCAGCTTGCGCTGCTTCAGCGGCCTTAGCAAGGTCTCCCAGGTCTCCAGATTGAGCTAACTGCCCCTGAACGGCCTGAAGTTCCTCGTAGCTGGGCAGACCTGGCTGAGCTGGCTCGGGAGCCGCCACTGCAGCAGGGGCACCGAGAGCGAGAGTCAACGGTAGTGCCAAAAGTGCGGTCAACGCCCGCGATGACTTCCGGCTGTTGCCGAGGCCACCACGGAGGAATCTAGCGGTTACGCGCATAAGAGGGCTTCCCTTTACAAAGTCGCTGGTTGAAATTATTTGAGACATTGAGTGTTGCACCGGCGCCGATTAGGCACCTGCAGATAGCATCACGCGGCGCTAGAGCTATGCGTTTACCGTTCCGCTTCTCAGAATTACGTGGTGACCAGCAACGTATCCGAAGGTTCCCCTCCTCCGGCGTGCCGCTGCAAGAAGAATCTCACACACGTTCTGCGAAACAAACGGTATAGCTACCTGAATAGCTTCACCCTTTACTTTAAGGTTCGACTCTCATGTTTACCCTCTTACGGGTAAAAACCGTGGAGACACACGCAAAAGGAACTGAATTCAAGCTTTGACAGGGCAACTCTTTGCGCCCCTCTAAGCCGTTACCCACACCTTCCGCTCAGCATCCAAACCCGGACTTGACACAGAAAAAAGACCAATCCCAACAAAAGGATTGGTCTTTTTTCAAAATTGAGACTTCTTAAGAAGCTAGCCCCTTTACGCAGTTATCCAGCACCAGAGCTAGGTCAGCACACGAGGGCACCAGAGCGCTCTGAAACAAATACCGACTTAAAGGCCCAGCGCCCGAAGAATGTGCGGGCGAGCAAGCGCGGCATCACGGCCCCACAGCTCCCACGAGTGGATACCGTTCGGGCTGTAGACAAACTGCGCATTGAGGCCGGCAGCGCGAGCATCCTGCTCAAAGCGCTGCGTCGAAGCGCGGGATACGGACTCCATCACGGCACGCCAGACGGTGTCAGGGAGCTGCGGCACCGGACGGTTCAAAACCTCCGGATCACTCCACAGGCTCTGAACACCCTGGGCGGAGGAAACATACATCGGCAGCCCCTTGAGCTGGTCGAGCAGCATCGAAGGGTCATGGGCCTGGCGTTCCGCCGAAGCCGGAACCGGAAGACCCCACATGCCAGTCGGATTCACTACACCAGTGCTAGCCACCATTGCAGTGGTACCCGTAGCAACTACCTCGTTCGACATCTGGTAGTAACCGGACAGCGAAGTAACATGCTTGAACTGGTCACGGTGGCGGGCTGCCAAAGAAACCGCCGCAGCCGCACCCATGGACAAACCAGCGATTGCGTTGCGGTTCGGGTTGACACCAAACTCACGCTGCAGATAGACCGGCAGCTCCTGAGTCAGGAAGGTCTCCCACTTCTGGATCTTCGGACCCTCAGCAGTCACAGCCGGGGTATTCCAGTCGGTGTAGAAGGAGCCATCGCCAGCAGCCGGCGCAACCAGAGTGATGTTGTCATTGGCGAAGGTCTGAGCAATGTGACCCGACCAAATCCAACCGGACGCGCCCTTATTAAAGCCCCACAGACCGTCGAGCATGTACAGGGACGCATCGCCGCCACCAGTAGCCGCCTTAATCTGAACCGGAATATTGCGGTTCATAGCCGGCGAGAAGACCTGGCAGTACTGAACCCACCAGTTGTATGGATCCCACTCACAGCCTGGACGCAGTCGATCACGGTTTGGATCAGCACTCGCATCCTTCGCGGATGCGAGCATGATGCCACCAAACACCATTGCAACAGCCACAAGGGCAGCTACGACCTTCACCGTGAAGTTACGACTCACTGCAGTAAAGCTCATCGTTCTCCTCTTTACTTTCGGACTTACCTCCGCGCCAGACTTCTCGGAGGCAGTCGCTTGCGCGAGCTTTCGCTTTTCTGCTTCCAGTTGTGACGCGACAACTGGAGACCCCACAAAAGAATCTCGAGTATGTAACGATACTCAATCGTTTCCCTACATCCAAGTTTAAATCGTAATCATTCCGTAATATTTCTCACATTTCCCCTCAAAACTATCCACCACAAGGAGAAACAATGTTTACCAGCATGGAATTACAAAATTGTAATTCCGCCCCGACTAATCCGTAGGACTGACTGAGAAACCTAAAACACGCCTACAAGAACCCCAAACACAACGTAAGTATTAGCTAGGCACAAAAAAGCCCATGCACCCCTCGGTGCATGGGCTTTCAGCTACCAACCGAACCCGACTAGAACCCGACGAGAACCCGACGGAAATCGCAGTTCGCTTAAAGGGATAAGAACTGGGAACTACCCCAGAGTCGGGACAGCGTAGACAGCGATGGCAATGGACAGCAGCCACAGGACGGCCAGTGCCTGCAGCGGTCGGTCCTTGAGCGCAATCTCATCCGGGCTTCCCGCATCACCACGGTCAACGTCGGCGGCGAAGCGCAGGATGGCCACAGTGAATGGAACCATCGAGATCTCGTACCAAATAGCCGAAGTCGATGAAGTGCCCGGCGCGCGGCCCATCTCAAAGCCCCACAGCGCGTAGCTCAGCACCACGGCGGTCGCAGCGAGGGTCCACACAAAGCGCAGGTAAGTCGCGGTGTAACCCTGCAACGACTTTCGAATCTTCTTACCCGTGCGCTCTGCCAACAGCAGCTCAGCGTAACGCTTACCGGCTGCCATGAACAGCGAACCAAAGGCGGCAACCAGCAAGAACCACTGGGACAGGTTGATGTTGGCAGCAACACCGCCGGCCATTGCACGCAGCATGAAACCCGAGGACACCAGCGCAATATCAATCACCGGCTGGTGCTTCAGGCCAAAGCAGTAACCGAGCTGCAGTGCAATGTATACAGCCACAACAATTGCTAGCCCCGGCCCCTCAGAGGCAAACCAGGACACCGCAATCGAACCAATAATCAGTGCGACCGCCATAATGTACGCCATGCTCACCGGCAGTACGCCAGCGGCAATTGGGCGGAAGCGCTTGGTTGGGTGCGCCCGGTCAGCTTCAACATCGCGGGCATCATTAATCAGGTAAATCGACGATGCGGCCAAACAGAAGGCCACAAACGCCACCAGGATGTCGACGGTCAGCGTACCGATCGAACGTCCCGAGTCCATGATCTCGTTGCCGGCTGCCAGTGGAGCCGCAATGACCAGGACATTCTTCACCCACTGCTTCGGGCGAAGCGCCTTGATCATGCCGTCCAACAGATTCTTCGGCGGATGCCCCTGCGGGTGCGCAGGCTCATCGATACCGGAAGTGTGCGGCTCGGACCCAATCCTTGATTGAGAAGCTTGCCGCTGGTTGGCCGACACATTGGCCAAGTTGTCGTTCTCCGCCTGTGTCACTGTGCATTCCTTTCCGCAATGGAGGGCTGTCCACCCTGGTTATGCTGCGCCTTTTTCGGCTCGATGACCTTATCACCTATCTTGTCCACCGCAAGAGCAGTGGCTGTACCCAGCGCTGCTCCGAGAGCGACATCGGTTGGGTAATGAACTCCCAGCACCAGGCGGGAGAGCATAATCGCCGGCACGCCCACGGCCGGTGCTGCCGGGTAACCCAACTTTGCAATCCCCACCAGCGCCGCCGTCGTCGACGTCGCGTGCGAGGACGGGAAACTCAGCTTGCTTGGCGTACCAACGCCGATTGCTATACGACGGTCATGGGGACGCGGGCGACGGACAATGCGCTTAAGCACCACCGATGCCGCATGCGAGGTAAAGGCGGCCACACCGACCTTTGCCCAGCTAATGCGTCGCTCCTTATCCACCGCCGCCCCGAGGGCAGCGAGCCCCATCCACCCAAGGGCGTGCTCACCGAAATAGCTCATGGCACGCGCGGTGGGCAGCACACCCGGAACGTCGTTAAGCGTGTGCTGAATATTAACGAGAACGTCGGACTCGCCGAACGGATCGCCTTTAATTTTCGAAGACATTCGCCCAGGCCTTCCTACTGGTCAAATCGTCATAGGCTGCGCGGTAGCGTGCCTGCATTTGCTCGAACCGCTCCTCAACCTGCTTTTGCAGCTCCCAGGATTCTTCCAGCAGAGCCTTGGCCTTGTCGCGGTCACGTTGGCGATACACCACGCCACGGCCGTCAGCGGTGGTGACCGTTGCGCCATCCAGACGCGACAGGGAGAACCAACGAGCCTCCAGCGGCGCCAGGTTTGCCTGCGGCACCGCATGGTGCTCGGAGTTTTCCGGGCGCACGCTGTGAAGCAAGCCCTTGGCCAGCCAACCGACCTTCTTCAGCTTGCCCAGACGACCACCGACATCCTTTGTCGGAATCCCCGGAATACCGGAGGGCTTTGGCAGATCGCCTGCACTCGGCAGCACAACCGCGTCGGGGAAGCTCTTGCGCAGGGCATTGATGCGCGGCAGCGAGGACTCGAGAATGTCGAATAAACGCTCGGGACCTGCCAGGAAGTCCTTCATGGCTTCGTTCTGGATGGCAACAGTGGAGTACTCCAGGCACAGAAGGTGCTTGAAAGTGGCCTTGCGCATGGAACGCACGATACCGGCAGCATCGCCCTCGTGCTGAAGGGCCGCGACAATCAAGCGGTTGCGCAGGTGGAAGTACGCCTGCCAATCAATCGCATCATCCTTGTCCGACCAGGCCATATGCCAAATTGCGACGCCCGGCCACGTAGCCGTCGGAAAGCCTGCCTTGCCTGCGCGCAAACCGTATTCGGCATCGTCCCACTTAATAAACAGTGGCAGCGGCTGACCGATTGCCTCAGCGGCGACGCGCGGAATCAGGCACATCCACCAGCCGTTGAACTCAACATCGATGCGACGGTGAAGATCCTTCGAATCGACAACCTCACCGGTTGCGTTAGTGCCGTGCTCCCCGCGATCGCGCAGTGGGTGCGCATAAAAGTCGTGGTCATAGTGGACGTGCGGAGCGGAAGTCCACATGAAGTCATGGCGGCCGATGACTTCACCCATCGAGTGCAAGTGGCTGCGCTCCTGCAGGTTCAGCATCTGACCGCCGACCAGCATCGGGGACTTCGCGAACCGGCCGACAGCGACCGCACGCAGAATGGAATCCGGTTCGATGGCGATGTCGTCATCCATGTAGAGAATGAACGGGCTATCGGTCGCACGCTTCGAATCCGAATCCGGACCGCCCAGGGCCTCATACATAATGCGGGAGTACCCGCCAGAACCACCGAGATTTCCCTGCGGGAAAATACGCAGGCGGTCACCAAAGTGCTCGGCGACAGCATCAAAGCCCGGCTCGTCTGCCGGGTGCTTGGTGCCCTGGTCAGGCATCAAAACAGCATCGATGATGGCATCGACCTCAGGATCCGAGGACAGCGCCTCAAGAGCAGCAACTGCGTCGGTCGGGCGATTGAACGTCGGGATACCGATAGTGACGCGCCCCTCCGGCGCCGGATGCTCCGTGCCGTCCGGGTACGTCTGGCTCGGCGCCTCGATATCGGAGTACCAACCTGCGGAGTGGATTACCACGTCCGTCTCACAGGTGAGGTCAAACCAAATCCAGCCGCCGTCTTCAAACTGCGTCAGCGGTACTGGGATTTCGCAGACGTGCACATCCTTGCCGTCCACCTTGGCTTCCGCGCCTTCAGCCGCCGCACCCAGATCACCGACAACTTCGCCGGTCACGGCGATGCGCGCACCGTCAATCTTCGAACGGTAGATGTCTACGCGCGCAGTACCGGACAGCTCCAGGCGCAGGACAACATTGTCCAGATTCGTCCACCGGCGCCAGTAGCTGGCCGGAAAAGCATTGAAGTAGGTTTCAAAACTAACTTCATCACCCGCCGGAACAGTGGCTGACGTGCGCGAATGCGCTTGCACACGACCGGCATTAGTCTCCGGCTCAACCAAGTAGAGCGAGCGGACATCACGGGGCTCACCCAACTTTGGCAGCAAAACCCGCTGCAGGCGTTCAACGGCAAGGCTTGACGACGTTGTCGGGGTATGTGTCCGCTTTTGTTCAGGCTGTGATGCCATGAGACGTATCAACCACTTTCCGAAAGGTCTACCGGGGGTGTTGCCGCCGATAAGTTACCGACGTTTCTATCTCATAGCATCCTAGTGCCCGTGGCGGATTGCCTCTTGTTGCCACGCTAGCGACAGCCCAGAATGTGAAAGCCCCTACGCGCTGCGGACTATCTGCTGCACATAGGGGCTTTTTCGTTCAGTTTGTAGTTTTAAGCTCCGAGGAAACCTTCGATGCGGGCCTTGGAGTTCTGGAGGTTACGATCCCAGGTCGGCCAATCGTGGATACCGGTCTGCTCGTATTCAAACGTGGCATCCAGACCGGAGGTACGAGCACGCAACTCAAACTCGCGGGTGGACAAGCGGGACAGCGACTCCAGCGCAACGCCGCCGGCCTTCGGGACGACCCGGTAGAGATTCTTCGGGTCACGAACCTCATCCGGAACACCATTTGCCGAGGTAATAACCAGATCCAGCCCCTTCATCTTCTCGACATTCAGGTACGGATCATTACGGACACGCTCCGCTGACATAGGCGCACCCCACATGTCGAAGGAGCTGTAGCCAGCCGACAGCTGAGCAGCCTCAATTGCCGTGGTCATACCCGGCGCAGTGGTGTGCAGGTAACCGGAGAAGGCAAGAGCCTGACCGAACTGGTCTCGGTGGTTGTATGCCAGCGATAGTGCAGCAGATGCACCCATGGACAGACCTGCAATGGAGTTACCAGTGCGAGAAATGCCGAACTCACGCTCAAGGTAAACCGGCAGTTCCTGAGTCAGGAAAGTCTCCCACATGTTTACAAACGGACCGTGCACACTAACCGACGGACGCTTCCAGTCGGTGTAGAAGCTACCGCCGCCACCACCTGGAATAACCAGGTTGACGTTGGATCCCTCAAAAGTACGTGGGGCGTTACCGTGCTCCACCCAGTCAGAGGCATCAGCCGGGCTACGCAGGCCATCTAGCAGATAGAGAGCCTTGTTACCGCCATTGGCAGAGGCCACAATCTGAACCGGAATATTACGGTCCATGGCCGGCGAATAAACCTGGCACTTCTGGGTGAAGTACTGGTACGAATCCCACTCACAACCCGGGCGCAGCGAGCCTCGGTCACCCGCCGCGCTCGCGGCCGGCGCCATGGTCAATGCAGACGCGGCCACAGCTACTGCGGACGCAACGGCTGCAACCTTTCGACGCCAACCACGGAAAGTAGAGGTGATTTTCACGTGTGCATTCTCCTCACAATGTGCGATTCCCCACGGCCGGTGGGAACTATCAGGCGTGTTTCCGCTTCAGGGAATTACCTTAAGAAACAATAAATCTTCGACAAACTTACCCGCATTCACTGTCGTTTTCCAGCAGAACACGTCGAGACCCCACTTTTCGGCGGGTTCTGGTATCCGCATTTTTACTGCGCAAGCCCCCGCAGCTCGCGCGACTCCCGCGCCCCGCGCCAGGTAATAATCGCGCCAGCCGCCGCGATTAGCACGATGCCCAGCGCCATGGACCAAGTCACTCGGTCACCGGAAAACGCCCAGCCCAGGATTGCACCGATGACCGGGTCCAGTGCAAAGAGCGTGCCGACGACCGCCGCTGAGACAATCCCCGCAGCGATGGTGTCCATCACGTAGGGAATAACAGCGCCAATAAACCCGGAAATAACGATGGTGGCCCACATCGAACCGTCGACAAGCGGTGCAGCGGAAACAGAAAACGGCGCGAGCACGATTGCTGCGACGACCACTGACAGCGCCAAATCTGGCATGCCACCGCCTTCGGTGCTGCCCATTCGGGCGGAGAAGAGCGTGTAAGCGCCGAAGAAGATCGCGCCGATTGCGGCGTAACCAATGCCGATAGGGTCCAGGTCATTGGAGGGCTGGGCAATCAGTGCAACGCCGATGAAAGCGACGATGGCCCACAGGCGGGAACGCCACATTTTCAGTCCCAGGAAAGACACGACGCAGGGGCCGAGGAAGTCGATGGTGACGGCGACACCCTGTGGGAGGCGGGCGATGGCGGCGTACACCATCATGCTCATCATGCCCATGGCGATGCCGTAGACCACGATGTTGATGGCGCGGGCGCGGGTCATTCCGGACAGTTTTGGTCGGAACAGAACCACCATAATGATGGCGGCGGCGGTCATGCGCAGGCCCGATATGCCCGGCGCGCCGACCGTGGAAAGCATGCCAGTGACCAGCACGGCCGCGGCCTGTGTGCCAAGAGAACCGATCAGAACCAGAATTACGGGAGCCACTGGTAGGGTGAGAAACTTGTTCACACGCTGCAGCAATGGCCCCTGCTGGGGAACTTCGGTTTGGGTTTTCTCACGCGACACTCGCGCAATACTAGCGCGGGAGCCGGAAGCGGCAAATTAGTGCCCGCGCTCCTGCTCGATTGCTTCGCCGTCGTTGAAGAACGGCGCAATCTTGTTGTCGAACATCGACAGTGCAGAACCGATTGCCATGTGCATGTCCAGGTACTGGTAGGTGCCCAGACGACCACCGAAGAGAACCTTGTTCTCCTGCGCTTCTGCTGCAGCGAGCTTGCGGTAGGCCTCCAGCATCTCGCGGTCTTCCGGAGTGTTGATCGGGTAGTACACCTCGTCGCCATCGTCGGCGAAGCGGGAGTATTCCTTAACAATTACCGTCTTGTCCTTGACGTAATCGCGCTCCGGGTGGAAGTGGCGGAACTCGTGGATACGGGTGTACGGCACATCCGCGTCGTTGTAGTTCATCACTGGAGTGCCCTGGAAATCGCCGGTGTTGACAACCTCCATCTCGAAGTCCAGCGTGCGCCAACCCAGCTTGCCCTCTGCGTAGTCGAAGTAGCGGTCCAGCGGGCCGGTGTAGACGACTGGGGCGTCCGGGGAGACAGCGCGGAGTTCGTCGCGCACCTCAAACCAGTCGGCATCGACAACGACGTCAATCTTGTCGGAGGTCACCATGTTTTCCAGCCAGGCGGTGTAGCCGTCGACAGGCAGACCTTCGTAGGTGTCGTTGAAGTAGCGGTTATTAAAGGTGTAGCGAACAGGCAGGCGGGTGATGTTGCCGGCCGGCAGGTTCTTCGGGTCGGTCTGCCACTGCTTGGCGGTGTAGTGCTTGACAAATGCCTCGTACAGCGGGCGACCAATCAGGGAGATTGCCTTTTCCTCAAGGTTCTTCGCGTCACGCGGATCCAGACCATCGGTCTGGTCCTTAATCAGCTGGCGCGCCTCGTCCGGGCTGTAGTACTTGCCGAAGAACTGGTTGATCAGCCCCAGCCCCATCGGGAACTGGTACGCGGTGCCCTTGTACATAGCGAACACGCGGTGCTGGTAGTCGGTGAAGTCCGTGAACTGGTTGACGTAGTCCCACACCCTCTTATTAGAGGTATGGAACAGGTGCGCACCGTACTTGTGCACCTCGATGCCAGTCTCCGGCTCTGCCTCCGAGTAGGCGTTGCCGCCGATGTGGTTGCGGCGTTCGACAACGAGCACGCGCTTACCCAGCTCAGTGGCGGTCCGCTCAGCAACGGTCAAACCGAAGAAACCCGAACCGACCACGATGAGGTCGTAGGTGTTGTCCTTGATGTCCTGTAGGGACTTCGGAGCAAATTCATTGGCAGTGGTGTTCTTTTCGCTACTCACGCCTTAAAACCTATTGCATTTCCATCCGGTTTGCGGGTGTACACGCGGGCTTTACGACGTCCATGTGAGCCCAGCCCAACGTTCGCTTGGTCACATTATTTGATAATTTTCCCAAAATTAACGAGGAAACACAGATGTCTCACTAGATTTTTTTAGTCACACTGGTAACATCCTCCTCAGAATTTTCTGTTGCTTTGCAACTTTCCTTCCCTTCGACCCCGGGTAGACCTCGGGTCGATAACCCTGTACCCCATTTTTTTTGGAGCTTTTACCGTGCCAACTCGCCGTCGCATCAATGCCCCGTCGATGGGCCGTCGAACCTTCCTCTATGGACTGGCAGCTACTACTGCCGCAGCTCCGCTAGCAACATGGGGTATTCGCCAGGCCCCTACCCTGGTTGAAAGCCCAGGCGTAGGCCCCATCGCAGCCAAGATCTCGACATCACCGCTGGTTGACGCTGTCACGATGATGATTGACGACGCAGCCGTCGGCACGCATGCCATTACCGATGCCCTGCACCCGCTTCGCGGATTCGTAAAGGACATCACCCGCGACGAACCGTTCTCCCAGTTCGCACTCACCTGGCCGGGCGATGACAATCTGCAGCTGTACGTTCGCGCCGAGCGCGAAGACGGCAGCTTTGGCCCGTGGTTCCACGCTGATTCGCACGGTCCGATGAATAACTCCGGGCAGTCGGGCACCGAGCTGCTGTTCGTTGAGCCCACCCGTCGCGTGCAGGTGTCGACTGTCGGCCTGAACCTCCTCGAAGGCCTGGATCCCCGCAACATCATTGGTATCGACAACCTTGACCCCGCCACTATCGGCGATTCCCTGCAGGACCTCGTCAGCGCTACGGCCGCATTGTCCCTCAACGCTGTCCAGGCAGTTTTCATCGACGGCGTAGAGCAGGTCGGCGAGGTTATTCAGCCAGTTGCGTACGAGTCGTCGATTGCCGGCGCGCCAAATGTAATCAGCCGTGCAGCGTGGGGCGCAGATGAGTCCATCCGCAGCGGTTCGAGCTCCTACAGCACTTTCAAGGGCGCGTGCATCCACCACACCGCGGGTTCCAATAACTACTCAGAGTCCCAGGGACCAGCCATTGTCCGTGGCATTTATGCCTACCACGCAAATACGCTGGGCTGGGGCGATATTGGCTACAACGCGCTGGTCGATAAGTACGGCAACATCTACGAGGGCCGCTACGGCGGCCTGGACAAGAACATCGAGGGCGCACACGCAGGTGGCTTCAACAACGGCACCTTCGGTATCTCGGTGATGGGCAATCACGACCAGCTGGAGATTCCGGATGCGGCCGTCACTGCACTCGGCGAGATGGTCGGCTGGCGCATGAAGGTCGGCGGCGTCGATCCGATGTCCACCGCCGCACTGACCAGCGCCGGCTACTCGAAGGCACGCTACAGCTCCGGCCAGACCGTGAACCTCCCGGCCATCTTCGGTCACCGCGACACCGGCTACACCTCCTGCCCAGGCACCTTCGGCTACCAGCAGATGGATGCCATCCGCGCTGCAGCCAAAGCCAAGTTTGATGGTGCCGGTGGAGCGGATATTGCCGGCCGCTCGACGGATCCGAACAACCAGGACGGAGAGGCCGCCGGCATTCCGCCGATTCCGGGCACCGGTGAGTCGAGCGACAATGGCGGTTCCCTCGGAAACGTGGAAACGCCCACGCCAGGCGAGGTTGTTGGTGAGTTTCTAACTGAATCCCTGCCAACCAACCCTGCCGAAGCTACGCAGGCCTGGTTCGCACCTCAGAACTAAGCCCCCCCCGCTTATCTAATCCAGGCATAACCACATCACATTTGTGGTGTAACACCAGATTTTCGTAATCACCCAGGAGTTATTACCGTGTTTAGTCGCCGCCGCATCAATCGCCGCGCAGGTGCCAAGCAATCCTTGGTACTCGCTGCCGTGGCGACCCTTGCCCTGACACCCGTTGCCGTTGTCGGCGCAGGTGCCGCTTATGACCTCATTGAGGAAAACGGCGCCGGCCCCATCGACCCCGTTGTCCAGAGCAAGTCGCTTGCAGACAGCGTCTCCGTTCTCGTCGAAGATGCAGCAATCGCAACGCAGTCGCTTGCCGACGAAGCTCATCCCAACCGCGGTGTCGTCAAGGAAATTACCTCCGATACTGAGTTTTCCCAGTTTGCGCTGACGTGGGCCGGTGACCCTGATATCGCCAGCTTCGTCCGCGCCGAGCGAGCAGACGGCTCCTGGTCCGACTGGTTCAGCGTTGACCCGGACTACCCCGCTGAAGGCAATGGCAACGGCCTGAACGGAACGGAGCTCATCTACATCGAGCCAACCAAGCGCGTTCAGGTTTCCACCCACGGACTTAACATCTTCGGTCCGGGTTCCGGCGTGGATCTGAAGGACATCAAGGGCGCTGAGAAGCTGGATTTGTCCAAGCTCAACCTCGACGAGATTAATGCCGAGGACGCGAAGAAGGCCGTGGAGGATGCAAAGGATTCCGCTACGGATGCGGCCAAGGATGTCGCCGAGGCCGTTGACGATGCCACTTCCGACTACCAGCAGACTCCGGATGCAGCTCCTGGGGACGCACTCGATGACCCGACTGCTCCGAGCGCTAACGACGCTGCAAATCTGGACTCGCCGAATCTCCCAGTGAAGTGGACGGACATCGAACCGGTCGCCGATGAACTGCCGATCGACCAGGTCGACGCAGTGCTAATCGACGGCCAGGCTGCTGCATCCGGCATCGACCCAATTGTGGATGCCAAGAATGTCACGGGCATGCCGAAGGTCATTACCCGTGCCGGCTGGGGCGCCAACGAAAACAACCGCTGTAAGGGCGCGGACTACGACAGCAAGCTTGTCGGTGCCACCGTGCACCACACCGCTGGTTCAAACAACTACACCGAGAGCCAGTCCGCTGGTATCGTCCGCGGCATCTACCAGTACCACGCACAGACTCTGGGCTGGTGCGACATCGGATACAACGCTCTTGTCGACAAGTACGGCAACATCTACGAGGGCCGCTACGGTGGGCTGGATAAGAATGTCCAGGGCGCACACGCAGGTGGCTTCAACACCGGTACTTTCGGCATCTCCATGATGGGTAACTACTCTTCGGTTGCTCCCAGCGAGGCCGCACTGAACTCGGTGGGCAATATGATTGGTTGGCGCCTGAAGGTCGCCGGCATTAAGCCGACCGGCCAGATTCAGATGACTTCGGGTGGCACCAGCTACGCCAAGTATGGATACGGTCAGCAGGTCACTCTGCCGACAATCTTCGCGCACCGCGACGTTGGTAACACCACCTGCCCGGGTGATGCTGGCTACGCCCAGATGAGCAAGATCCGCTCGATTGCCGAGAAGAAGTACAACACACTCACCAGCGGAAAGATTGACAATGAGGGCCCTGACGGCTTGATTGACCTCCTCGTTCCGCAGGATGAAAAGGACGATAAGACCGCCGAGGACACAGACTCGCAGTCGAGCGAATCGACCGAGTCGAGCACGTCGACCTCTACTACCTCGACCACTTCGACCACCTCGGCATCCACGGGTACGTCCACGACCTCGTCCTCCGAGAAGTCCTCGAGCGCATCGAGCACCACTTCGTCGACAACGTCGAGCTCCGACTCGACCACCTCGGGTACTTCGGACACCTCGGAGCCAACCGACGCCACGAACACCGGTGACACTGCTTCGGCTGACTCCTCCGCACCGTCGGCAAGCGAGCAGAGCAACTCCTCCTCGCCGAGCGCATCCGACGAGCAGCAGAAGGCACAGGCTCTGGAGACAGTCTCGGGTGCACGTTCGATGCTGGCCTCGGCGCTGGGCATGCTCGGCGCACCGGGGCTCGGACAGACCGCCGATGCGATTCTGGGTGCCGTTGGACGCTCGATTGAAAACGGCCCGTCAATCGCTGACCTGCCGGTACTGATTGACAAGATCATCACTATCAATGAGCAGAACGACCTGGCTGCCGAATGGCGCCAAGTTTCCGAGGAAATGGGCTCCGTTCTCGGTTACGCAATGTCCGGTATCCAGAGCGGTTCTACCGTAGCGAACAATGCTGGCCAGGCCGATGCCCTGCGCTACGTGAAGTTCTCCAACGGCGTAATCACCGACTCCGACACCACCGGCGCGCACGCTATCTGGGGCAAGATTGCTGATGAGTGGGCCCGCCAGGGCTTCGAGGTCGGCAAGCTGGGTGCCCCGACGAAGACCCAGGTGGTCGATGGAAACATCGAGCGCGCTGAGTTCCAGAACGGTTCAATCACCTTCGACCGCACCACCGGCGAAGTCAAGACCGAGCTGAAGTAAACGCTGCAGTAAACCCGAAGCAGACGCTGTCGAGCACTGGTCAGCCAGCTGGCGCGGGGAAAAACCTCGAGGCTAGCTAGAACCAGCGCTCCAGCACACGAGCAACACCGTCATCATCATTGGTGGCGGTGATTTCGTCTGCAATCTCCTTGACGTTGTCAGCCGCATTGCCCATGGCCACACCCGTGCCCGCCCACGACAGCATCTCGATATCGTTCGGCATGTCACCGAAGCAGACCACATCTTTCGCGGTCGCTCCGACCAGTTCAGATACGTATTCAAGCCCGGCGCGCTTAGTCACGCCCGGCGCGGACACCTCCAAAAGCCCGTCCGGCATGGAGTAGGTCACGTGCGCCAGGCTCGCGTCAATTGCGGGGGCGACCAGTTCATATAGCTGGGCACTGTTCACATCTGAGTTTCGCAGTAAGAGTTTCGTCGCGGGTTCTGACAACACGGCCTCTTCAGCAAGCTCACCGTGCTCATCCGATTCCCACGCATGATCATAGGACGGTGCCACCACAAAAAGCTCATCGATGGCGTCATTCGCCGATGTCCCAGCGCGCTCTGCCGCAATGCCGATTCCACCGATGGATCGCGTCGCTTCGCGCGCATGCTTAACGACGTATCGCAGCGTCTCTGGCTTCAGTGTGTTGGCGGCAACTACTTCATCACGGCCGGAGTCGTAAATCACGGCGCCATTGGCGCACACGCACAACGGCTGAACCGGCAGCTGCTCGAGCACTGGCTGCAACCACCGGGCCGGCCTTCCCGTGGCCAGCACCAACGGGGTGCCGCGGCGTAGCATTCGCGTGACGGCCTGTCGCAGGCGGGGAGTTACCCGCTCCCGCGAGTCGATGAACGTCCCGTCAATATCCGAAGCTACGAGTAGTGGATGTAGTCTCTCGGTCACTTCGAACTACTTGCCGTCCTCACTGTTGTCATCTTCACCGTCATCGCAAAACCGGTCGTGCAACAACTGCAGCGTTGTGGCTACTCCCCCATGCTCGACAGTGTCAATTACCCAGTCCGCGTTCTTCAGCAAGGCCCAGTCCGCATCGGCCATAACTACCGGCATGCCGACACGCTGTGTAGCTTCCTCAAAGTTCGAGCGACCGGCGAAAAGAATCGCGGTTTCTTCCTTGCGAGCCTGCTTGCGCAGCGTGCTAACCACCGCATTTGTGACGTCCAGCTTGCTGGCGCCCTCCGGAAGTTCCACGACCTGCAGGTCAACCGATTCCAAAGCCGATAGATTCGGCTTATCTCCCGACTCGTGCAGAACAACGATTGTGGCTCCGACATCACCGAGCTGCTGCAAGGCCTTGATAGTTTCTTCGCTAATTGTGCCCGCGTCGTCGGCAAGCGATGCGGGGTAATCGAAGATAAACGTCTCCGGCTGAGCGGCGATGAGCCTGTTCAAGCGCTGTGGAAGCTTGTCGCGAATCATCATCGACTGGCCGATAAGACGGTAAACGGTCTGCTGCGTCTGTTCAACACCAGAGGCGGAGGCCTTCTCGAGCTGCACGTACGCTTCGCGGAACGTCACACGCATCGAATCCGTGGCAGTACGCACGGACTCCTTGCTCTCCTTGGCGCCGGCGACGACATCATCAGCCATCTGTTCCACAGACTGACGGAACTGCGCCAACAGCGCGGTCGTCTGTTCCCTTCGACGAGCAGACTCCGCGCTCATCGTGTGCGAGGCATCGAGGAACTGCTGCCTGGTCTGATCGCCGAACTCACGCGCACTATCGCCGAATTCACGCGCCGACTCGGCTAGCTTTTCCTTGAATGCGGCCAGGTCACCGCGCAAATGACGGATACGCTGACGCTCTTCTTCGACTTTCAGGTCCTCTGCCTGGGCCTCTTCGAAAGTCGGTGCGCCGCCGCCAAGGCGAGCCGGTACCCAGTAGGCGCCCTTCGGCAGCGGACCTTCTTCAGCTGCGTACTCGTCCCAGAGCTGACGGACACCCTGATCCATGATTTCGTGTAGCTTTTCGGTGGCCTCTGCCGGATCGCCCTCCGGGGTCCACGGCGGCAAAACCGTAATATGAATCGGAGTATTACTGCGACCGAGATGCTTGGGGTGCCCCTTCGTCCACACGCGCTGGGATCCCACAATCAGCACTGGGATGATGGGCTTGCCGGTGCGCTGCGCCATACGCACCGCACCCGACTTCAGATTCTTGACTTCAAAGCTGCGCGAGATAGTCGACTCCGGGAAGATGCCTACCAACTCGTCGTTTTCCAGCTTTGCGCAGGCCTCTTCGAAAGACTTGGAGCCGTCGGTGCGGTCGACCGGAATGTGCTTACAAGCACGCATGATTGGGCCTGCAATCGAATGGTCGAAAACTTCCTTCTTCGCCATAAAACGGACAAAACGACGATGCTTGCGGAATGGAAGACCGACATAGGTGAAGTCCATGTATCCGGTGTGGTTAGTAACGAGAACGGCGCCAGAGTCTTTCGGCACGTTTTCCCAGCCCTTAACGGTGAACTTCAAACCTTGGGCAAAGAAGACGGTGCGCGCCAATCCGATAATCGTTAAGTACACAGGATCCTTGAACATGGCCTTTACTCTACAATCTTTCGCACCCCTTAGCGGGGCGATATGTACTGGTATCTGAGACCCATGAATAAATGTCGTTACAGGCTCATATTCATGTGTAAATGCGAGCGCAGCTCCAGTCATCGCCTCTCAAATACGCCACACGCCCGCCGTGCACCCATTGCCCACCCATCAGCCATCTTTGACACCCCCATTATGGGGGGGTTCATTGCCAGCTGACTGTCAGTCTAAAAGCAGTAAATCTCTATTAACATAGCCATCTACCTGCGGAAAATCGGACAACATTACTGGCGCGATTTTCGTGACTTTTTGCCCCATTATTTATATCTACGTAACCGTAGGTTAGCGCTTACAAGTAAGCCAAGTTTTGGTAACCTGAGCCGTGAGCCGAGAAATTCTCTTCGACGAAAAATCAACGCCCCCACCGGGAAGGATTGGAAAATGTCGTCCTCTTCATCTCTCGCCCCATCTGCAGTTCTAAACAAGGAACAGCATGAAAAGACCTGGGAGAAATTCGGTACCGAGCAATACGACGTCGTCATTATCGGCGGCGGTTCTGTAGGCGCTGGCGCTGCGCTCGATGCCGCAACCCGCGGTTTGAAGACTGCGGTCATTGAAACTCGTGACTTCGCAGGCGGTACCTCTAGCCGCTCCTCAAAGATGTTCCACGGCGGTCTGCGCTACCTGCAGATGTTGGACTTCCGCCTGGTAGCTGAATCCCTGCGCGAGCGCGAACTGTCCATGTCGCATCTGGCACCGCACCTGGTTAAGCCACTGCGCTTCGTCTTCCCTCTGACTCACCGCGTATGGGAGCGTCCGTTCATGGCATCGGGCTTCTTCCTTTACGACGTCATGGGTGGCGCCAAGCAGGTTCCGATGCAGAAGCACTACTCCCGCAAGGGAACCCTGAAGCAGGCTCCGGGCCTGAAGGAAGATGCCGTGGTCGGCGGCGTTCGCTACTACGACACTCTGGTTGACGATGCCCGTCACACCATGACTGTCCTGCGCACCGCTGCTCACTTCGGCGCTGACGTCCGCACCTCCACCCAGGTTGTCGACTTCGTGAAGGAAGGCGAGCGCATCGTCGGCGCGAAGCTCCTTGACACCGACACTGGCGCGACCACCACTATCCGCGGCAACGTTTTCGTCAACGCCACCGGCATTTGGTCCGATGAGATTGAGAAGCTGGCTGGCGTCACCGGCAAGTTCCGCGTCCACACCTCCAAGGGTGTCCACATTGTTATTCCGAAGTCCGCTCTTGAGGGCTCGGTGGCAATGACCTTCGTGACTGAGAAGTCCGTCCTGTTCGTTATCCCGTGGGGTGAGTACTGGATTATCGGTACCACCGACACCGACTGGACCATGAACCTGGCAAACCCGGCAGCTACCCGCGCTGACATCGACTACATCCTCGATCACGTCAACGCCAAGGTTCGTCGTCCGATTACTTACGACGACATCGTCGGTGTCTACTCGGGTCTGCGTCCACTGGTGGAAGGCGACTCCGACTCCACCACCAACCTCTCCCGTAACCACGCTGTTGCCCACGTTGCTCCGGGCATGGTCTCCGTCGCAGGCGGTAAGTACACCACCTACCGCGTCATCGGCGCCGACACCATTGACGCTGCAGTCCAGGATGTTCCACGCAAGGTACCAGAGTCCGTCACCGCTGATGTCCCGCTGCTCGGTGCCGATGGCTACCACGCACTGAACAACCAGAAGCCAGCGCTGGCCAAGCAGTTCGGTATCACCGAAAAGCAGGTCGAGCACCTGCTCAACCGCTACGGCTCCCTCATCTACGAGGTTCTGGCTCCGGCAGCCGAGGACAAGTCCCTGCTCGAGCCACTGGAGGCCGCTGAGCAGTACATGCGCGCTGAGGTCCTCTACGCAGTGACCCACGAGGGCGCAATGCACCTCGACGATATTCTGGAGCGCCGCCTGCGTGTCTCCATGGAGTACGCACACCGTGGCGTCGACAGTGCCCGGGCCACCGCGGAACTGGTTGCCCCAGCTCTGGGTTGGGACAAGGAGACGATGGAGAAGGAAATCAAGGTCTTCATCGAACGCGTCGAAGCAACCCTGGCAGCTGAGCATGAACTGACCGACAAGGCCGCTAACGAGATTGCTGCTCACGCAGTGGAGACTCGCGCGGATGTCGACGTCAGCCTCGACCGCTAGTTCATTTCCCACCCTCCCCTAGGTGGCCATACGAGTTAGCTCTTGAATGGCCACCAGCGCTGTAGCCACAACGAAATAGCTTCCTTCTCGGGAAAACGGCTTCGCACTTCAAAGGGCTGATGGGGTCGAAATAAAAGTGCCGGCGAAAAATAGTTTCTCGCCGGCATTTCTTATACCTAAAGAATTCTACGTTGCAAGATTCATCGTGACCTTGCCCGGTCACGACTCACAGAGAGTTTCTACATCTCATGGAGACAATCACAGGATCCCAGGCATTCCTCTGGGAGTTTTTCGGAACCGCCATTCTGATTCTGCTCGGTAACGGAGTCTGCGCCTCTATCAACCTCCGGACTACCCGCGCAGCAAATGCTGGTTGGATGGGCATTGCCTTCGGTTGGGGCATGGCTGTTTTCGCTGGCGCATCTATTGCCGACGTATCCGGCGGGCACTTGAACCCAGCGGTAACCGTCGCCCTGGCAGTCAAAGGCAGCCTGGCTTGGAGCCTGGTCCCCTACTATGCCGCAGGCCAGCTGTTGGGCGCATTCGTAGGTGCAATCCTGGCATGGGCCGCGTTTAAGCAGCTGTTCGATGCCAATGGCGTTGACGACAACGGCAATCCGACCAATGCGAATGCCGAAACCGGTGGCAACTTCTTCACCGCGCCGGTTCATCCAAATAACTTCTGGAATGCCGTCACCGAGTTCATCGCGACCTTCGTTCTGCTCGCATTCATCCTGTTCGGCCCAGCCGGCGGCGAGCTTGGCCCGCTGACCTACTTCGGTGTCTCGTTCATCATTGTGTCGATTGGTCTTTCCCTTGGTTCCCCGACTGGATACGCTATCAACCCTGTTCGTGACCTCGGCCCCCGTTTGGCCTACGCTTTCGTGCTCCCGATTAAGGGCAAGGGCGATGCGAACTGGGCATATGCATGGGTCCCGATTGTCGCACCGATGCTGGCAGCTGTGGCTGCAGGCGCTCTTGCCTTTGCCATCGGATAACGGGAATATGAGAGTAATCGCACAATAAAATAGCGCAAGTCCGAAAACTCACATTTACACACAATTTCGCTAGGAGTATCCCCCATGATGCACAGCAAATATGTCCTCGCCATTGACCAGGGAACTACTTCCACCCGCTGCATCATCTTCAACCATGACGCAGAGATCGTCACTGTCGCCCAGATGGAGCACAAGCAGATCTTCCCGGAAGAGGGCTGGGTCGAGCACGATGCCCAGGAAATTTGGACCAACACCCGTCGCGTAGTCAGTGAAGCTCTCGCTGATGGCGACATCTCCTCCCAGGACATTGAGGCAATCGGTATCACCAACCAGCGCGAAACCACTGTCGTCTGGGACAAGAACACTGGTGAACCGGTCTACAACGCCATCGTCTGGCAGGACACCCGCACGAACGCCATCTGTAAGGAGCTCATGGGGGATGAAGGCGCGGACCGCTGGCGTGAGACCACGGGCCTGCGTATCAACTCCTACCCGGCTGGACCAAAGGTACGCTGGATTCTCGACAACGTCGAGGGCGCTCGCGAAAAGGCTGAGGCTGGCGACCTACTCTTCGGCACTATCGACACCTGGCTGCTGTGGAATCTCACCGGCGGCGCAGAGGGCGACAACGGCGAATCTGCAGTTCACGCAACGGACGTCACTAACGCATCCCGTACTCTCCTGATGGACCTCAAGACCCTCGAGTGGGATGAGGACATTTGCCGTGAGATTGGCATTCCAATGTCGATGCTGCCGGACATCCGCCCGTCGGTAGGCGACTTCGGCCGCGTTCGCGCCCGCGATGCGCTGTCCGGCCTGCCCATTACAGGTATTCTCGGCGACCAGCAGGCCGCCATGTTCGGCCAGGGCTGCTTCGGCGAGGGCGACACCAAGAACACCTACGGCACTGGCCTGTTCATGCTGATGAATACCGGCGAGAACCCGAAGTGGTCCGAGCACGGCCTCATCTCCACCGTCTGCTACCAGGTCGAGGGTGAGAAGCCGGTCTACGCTCTCGAAGGCTCTGTCTCCATGGGCGGCGCACTTGTTCAGTGGCTGCGTGACGAGCTGCAAATGATTCCAAATGCCGCTTCCATCGAGAACAAAGCAAAGAGTGTCAAGGACAACGGTGGCGTGTACATCGTGCCGGCATTCTCCGGTCTCTTCGCTCCTCGTTGGCAGCCGGACGCCCGTGGCGTCATCGTCGGCCTGACTCGCTTCGTTAACCGCAACCACATCTCCCGCGCTGTGCTGGAGGCTGCTGCGTACCAGACCCGTGAGGTTCTCGATGCCATGGTCGCAGAATCCGGCACGGACATCACGACGCTGAGCGTTGATGGCGGCATGACCATGAACGAGTTCCTCATGCAGTTCCAGTCCGACATCCTAGATGTCACTGTCACGCGCCCGAACAACATCGAAACCACTGCTCTCGGCGCTGCATATGGTGCAGGTCTGGGCGTTGGCTTCTGGTCGAGCTTGGATGAGGTCAAGGCCCACATCACGATTGACAAGAAGTGGCGTCCGAAGATGGAGGCCGAAGAGCGCGATCGCCTGTTCCACCAGTGGAACCGTGCCGTTGAACGCACCTACGGCTGGGTCGAGGATACCGATGCTGAGGAGGCACCGAAGCCTGAATAAGCCCTCGTAAGAGCCTAAAAATGGCTCGGAAAACCGATTCGGTTTTCCGAGCCATTTTTATTATAAATTCAGGGCTTGTTTGTTATAATAAAATTATTATCACTACCATCCACTCCTCGATTGAAAATAGAAAAGAGCAATCATGCGTCGCGCATCGATTTTCACTGCGAGTGTGACCACCGCCCTGACTTTGGCACTGGCCACCCCGGCAGCATCAGCAGCCCCAACGGACTTCATCAAGAACCCGCTGGAGCCAACCCCTGACCCGCAGTCCACTGCAATGGTCGAACTGCCAACTACCCCGGCGCCGACCACTACAGTTGACGGACGCCACGTGACGGTCACCGACGGCTACATGACCTCACAGGATGGCAAGGGCACCCAGATTTACTGGAAGTCCAACACCATTCCGAACGCCAAGGCCACTGTCGTCGTCGTGCATGGCGCTGCAGAGCACCTGGGTCGCTACGAGTGGGTAACCGGCAAGCTTCTGAACGCCGGCTACAACGTCTACCGCCTCGATCACCGCGGTCACGGCCACACGGGTCAGGTTGAAGGCACTCCAGTTGCTCGTGGCCACATCGATGATTTCCACTCGCTTGTCGATGACCTGCACATGCTTGTAGAGAAGGCCAAGGCGGAGAACCCGAGCACGAAGACCTTCCTGCTCGGCCACTCCATGGGCGGCCTTGCCGTGGACTTCCACGGCATCAAGTACCCGGGCAGTGTCGATGGCATTGTCGCCAACGGTGGTGGCGCTCTTTTCAACCCCTACGGTGGCACGGACGAGGGCGAAACCATCACCCCAGAGGCCATGACCGATGTCCAGCGCGAGGCGCAGCCGACGATTTACCAGCGCCTGCCATTCCAGGACACGACCACATTCAACACTCGCATGCTCAAGGAAGTGCCGAACCGCACCGAGATGCGCGTGCCATCACTACCCGGCAGCGACTTGATTCAGCTTGGCAACCCGCTGGGTTCGAAGACCTCTTCTTCGCAGGCAGTGCGTGATGAGTACGAAACTGATCCGTACAACAACTCCAAGCTCTCGCTCGGCATGGCTCAGCAGATGGCTTTTGCCGCCACCTACAACGGCACCAACTCCGTCGACTTTGTTGAGCCGACCCTGGTCATGATGGGCGGCCAGGATGAGATTGTGCCGCCGTTCTTCTCGCGCGACTGGTACAACGGCATCTCGTCCACCGACAAGCAGCTGATCGAGTTCGAAGGCCAGTTCCACGAGACCTTCAACGAGCCGGCACAGCACGAGGCCATTGCGACGGCTATTGCCTGGCTTGATGCGCGTATCTAATTGAACGCTAAATAGGAACCGAACCGCTTCCTAGCAGTTACGAGTTCTCCATAGAGCTAACCCGGTGGAATGAGGGGCGATTGCCTTCTGGCAATTGCCCCTCATTTTCTTTGCCCTGCCCTCTCCGCGCCGTATAAAGCATGCAGTACTTGGCAATACAAACTACTGTGCGTATAGTTGGTATTACAAGGTACTAGGTATGAAAAGTATTCTGCCTGGGCAGATTCCTCCATACCGCCGGAAAGAAAGCACAACGCTATGCCCAAACGTCCACAGACACAACTGAAGAAAGGGGTACTTGAGCTCGCCATTCTCAAGCTGATTTCTCGCGAAGAGCTCTATGGCGCGGCACTCGTCGCAAAGCTCAACGCCTACCCCCACCTCAGCGCGCCCGCGGGAACCGTCTACCCCCTACTCTCGCGGCTGACCACCAACGGCTTGATTAGCAATCGCTGGGAGGAATCCCCCAAAGGGCCGCCGCGCAAGTACTACTCACTGACAGCCAAAGGAAAGCAAACACTCACGCAACTGCATCAGGACTTCATCGACCTATCCGCCGACATGACCGCACTATTTTCCGAGGAGCCCCAATGAACACCTACCTCACTGCCATTGACCACAAACTGCGCGAAATCGGCATATCGCACGCACAACGCAAGGCGATCATCGCCGAGCAGGAGAGTCTTCTGCAAGAGCTTAACGACGTCCACGCGGACCTGACCGAAGAGCTGGGAACGGCGACCGACTACGCAAATTGCGTAGCCGAACAAGTTGGCGAACCAAACACCTTGCGCAGGTACCTCTCCAAACCGCTTCGGGTATTTACCAAAAGCGGTCGCGCTTCCCTGTGGAACATGGACGACCCGCGGATCCTCCAACCTCACCTGTTGGGTTTTGGCTGGTCTATCAACTGGGCCGCAGTAGCGACCAAGCTGGGGATTGTCCGACCGGACGATATTGACGGTGAGGTTATCTCTGAAATTCCAGCTCGCACACTGCAGGCGACCGCTCTTCTCCCCGCGGCCGTGACGGTTGCGCACGGAGTCGCACTGGCTATGTCCTGGAAGCAGTTGCCTGCAGAAGTCCACACCAAATGGAAGCTAAACGGCGAGGCAGTTCAGAAGACAGCACCGAAGGAAACTCTGCTTCTTCCCTTCGTGGTTTCTACGGTCGGAGCTGGATTTTCAGCTGCTTCGCTGCTCAAGGCAGATGACCGCGAAGATACTCTGCGTGTTGCGTCCCTAGGCGCGCTCGCAAGCACAATTGCGCCATCTCAGCTGATCGGCATTCTCACGGAAGAAAACTCCAAGCTCAATCCAGCATTTGTGCGAGCTGGCGTTGCCCTCACTTCGGCCGTGGCTTCGTCTGCCTGCCTCGTCCTGCCCCTCCGAGCTGGGCTGAAGGCTGCGTGGAAGAAAGCTGGAGCAGCTTAAATCACGGTGCAGGATACATCAGCAGGTGAAAGACACATCAGCAAAATTGCTGTAATCCCGAATGTTGTACACAACCTCTACCACCTCGAGTGAGGCTATCCCCCTGGTTCAGTTGTGTTTTCGGTTGTGTTTCTACTCTCAACCTTCCTGGTGTTTTTACCTTCTCAATCCCCCAATTAATTTTTTAGCGCAATTACACGACTCACGTCCGAAAAAAGCCACTTCACGACACAGGCGTCACCTCATGCCAGCTGTGGAGGTGGCATGAGGTGACATAGGTGTCGTGAAGTCGCGGATGAACTGGGGCGGGGCCGCACCTGCTTAACCGGCTCGCTTAACCGGCTCGCTTAACCGGCTCGAGAACTTCCTTGCCCATCATGAACGGGCGCAGCGCCTCCGGAATCACCACAGAACCATCGGCCTGCTGGTGGTTTTCCAGAATGGCGACCAGCCAACGCGTCGTGGCCAGCGTGCCATTTAGGGTGGCGCAGTACTGAGACTTGCCATCGGCATCGCGGTAGCGGGTCTTCAAACGACGAGCCTGGAAAGTCGTGCAGTTCGAAGTCGAGGTCAACTCGCGGTAGGTGTTCTGCGTCGGCACCCATGCCTCGGTATCGAACTTGCGGGCAGCCGATGCACCCAGGTCACCACCAGCAACATCGATGATGCGGTACGGAACATCGACCGCGGCCAGCATCTCGCGCTCCATGTTCAGCAGCTTCTGGTGCTCTGCCTCCGCCTGCTCCGGCGGACAGTAGGAGAACATCTCCAGCTTGTCGAACTGGTGCACGCGCAGGATACCGCGGGTGTCCTTACCGTAAGAGCCCGCTTCACGACGGAAACAGGAAGACCAACCAGCGTAGCGACGCGGCCCCTCCGACAGGTCAATAATCTCGTTGGAGTGGTAGCCGGCCAGAGCGACTTCCGAGGTACCGACCAGGTAGAGGTCATCTTCCTGCAGGTAGTAGATCTCATCGGAGTGCGCACCGAGGAAGCCAGTACCCGACATGGTCTCCGGACGAACCAGCACCGGCGGCACCATCAGCTGGAAGCCATTCTGAGTTGCCTTCTGAGCAGCCAAGTTCATCATGGCCAGCTGCAGCATGGCACCGTAACCGGTCAGGAAGTAGAAGCGGGAGCCGGAGACCTTGACGCCACGCTCCATATCAATAAGACCCAGCGACTCACCGAGGTCCAGGTGGTCCTTGGGCTCAAAATCGAACTGTGGAATCTCGCCGATTTCCTCCAGCACGACAAAGTCATCTTCGCCACCGGCGGGCGCACCCGTAACGATGTTGCCAATCAGGTACTGCAGACGCTCGACCTCAGCCTCGGCTTCCTTCTGCTCCGCTTCGGCTGCCTTCACGGCGTCGGAAAGCTCCTTGGCCTTCTCCAACATGGCCGGACGCTCTTCCTTCGACGCCTGACCAATCTTCTTACCGAAGCCCTTCTGCTCCGAACGCAGCGCGTCGGTGGAGGCAATAACCTCACGGCGCTTAGCGTCAGCTTCCAGCAGCTGATCGACCAATGCCGGGTCCTCACCACGGGTGCGCTGGGACTCGCGGGCTACTTCAGGGTTTTCGCGGAGAAATTTGAGATCAATCACGTCACCTAGAGTACCTGGTTTACGTCGATAAGCAGGTACGCGCGGGTTAGAGCGCCGCCTCCGCTCCTGAAGCGACCAGCAGCGCGCCGAGGACGAGGAAGATCGCGCCGGCGACAGTGTCAATCCACGGCCCTGCCAGCACCATTCGCTTGACGACGGCATCCGTCGACACCACGATTGCGATAAATAGGAAGAAAGTGATTTGGGAGACGATTAGCACCAGCGTACAAAGCACGAGCGTCCCCACAGATGCGCCCGCGGGAATGAACTGTGAAAGCACTGCCGTGAGAAAGAGAACAATCTTCGGGTTCGACATGTTGGTAAAAAAGCCCTGGCGGAACGTCGCCTTCGGCGACCGGAGCGCCTCGCTTCCCAGGGCTGGTGCGGCACCGGCGCGCAGTTCGCGGAGGGTATTGATACCTGCCTTGGCCATACTGATGCCCATGTAAATGAGATAACAGCCACCGACAAGCTGGATTATGCCCATCAGCAAAGGATTGGCGGTGATGACAGCTGCGAACCCAAAAACGGTAAGCGTCATCCAGATAGTGGCGCCAGTACTGATACCTGCAACCGCTGCGATCGCGTGCTTTCGGGATTTGGTGGCAAGGCGCAGGATTAAGAAGACGTCAGGCCCTGGTGAGGCCATACCAATAATGTGGACGCCCAGCAGGCTGAGTAGTGCAGTCCAGGTCAAGACTTGAGTCCTCGGGTAGCGAACAAATACCGGACTATTGTAGTGCTTAAAGCTCTTGAGCAAATTTGGACCGCAAACTCGGGCAGAGCGTCGATGACTGAGCTCCCTGCCACGACATCAACACTCATGGCAGCGTTGTAGCTTTTAGCGTTACCTTGTCCACAGGCTCATTGGCGGTGCACAATGGGGTCACTATGGCTGATGACAATATGAACCAGGATCGCGAGCACGCTGCCGCCACAGACACTGACTCCGGTGCAGGTACTGGCGCAGATGTCAGCGCTGGTGCATCCTCCGCAGCCAGCAACGATGCCAACGCTTCGAATAACTCCCGTGGAAGCTGGGGAATGCGCGCTTTGTCGACGGCAATGCTGGTTGGCGCCGCGGGAATGGCATTCGCGCTGCAAGCGGGAGTCATCGAGCCACCGAGTGGGCCACTTGGGGGCAAGGGTTCGTCGGCAAGCGCGTCATCGTCGACAACGACGACCATCGTCGACAAGGAGACGACGGCGTTCACCAGCGCAACCGCGGGCAACTGTCTGGACTGGAATCTGGCAGAAGATTTGAATGTTTCTGACTTCCGCGTCGTGCCCTGTGAGCAGCCGCACGCTTATGAGGTCGCCAAGAAACTGAATCTCGCCGATTACGAGGAACATCCGGGGCAATACGCCAAAACTGCCAACTACCCGACAGCGGACAATTTGGTGGCTCTGCAAAATGGCGTGTGTCGCAACACTGTGACTGAATACCTGGGCGGCCAGTACGATCCAGACGGTCGATTTATCACGGCGCCGATCATTCCTTCACCTAGCCAGTGGGAAAAGGGTGACCGAACCTTCCTGTGCGGTATCCAGGTCGTCGATGAAGACGGCAACACGGCGCATATGTCCGGTCCTGCGGCCGGGCAGGACCAGTCCCGCGTGTTCGAGGGCGGCCGCTGCGTGACATTGGACGAAAACGGCGCCATCCGCCAGGTGCCGTGCGTGGAAGATCACCTGATGGAGTCGACGGGAGTTGTCAATCTCCGCGACCATTTCGGTGACAACGTCCCCACTGACCAGGAGCAAAATGATGTGCTCGCGGAACAGTGTGTGACTCTCGCGCAGAATTACCTCGGCGGTGACGACCCGCTGTATAACTCCACGCTGCTGCCATTTTGGACATCACTGTCGCAGGAGTCGCTCAATGCCGGCTCGCGCAGTGTGAACTGCTGGTTGATTAAGGACAATGGCCAGGGCGGGTTCTCCACTCTCAACGGCCACGCTAACGAGTCCTTCACTATCGACGGCCAGCCGCCCGTAGCTCCGCCACCGCGCAATCCGCTGCGGGAGGAGCAGGGTGACGCTGGCGCTGGCGCTGGCACAGGTGACGTCGGTGAGGTCGGTGCCGACGGTCCTGGCGCAGGAGCAGGCGCTGCGGATAACGCAGTCGCTCCCGCCGGACAATAGAACAATCGGCCAGTAAAACAAGAGGACATTGCGAGGCAGCACCATAAATGGTTGACGTTAGCCCGGAGCGGTTCGATGCACTTGTCGATGAGGCCATCGACCGCATCCCCACGCAGTTTCTCGACCAGCTCGATCAGGTCATCATCCAGGTCCACCCGTATAACCTCGACGAACCCACACTGCTGGGCCTCTACGAGGGCATACCTCTGACCGCGCGTTCTAACAACCACTGGGGTCCGCCTGACCAAATCAGCGTGTATCGCGACATGCTCTGCCGCATCAGCCGCACCGAAGAGGAGCTGGTGGAGCAGATTCGGGTCACTCTCCTGCATGAAATCGGGCATTATTTCGGCCTCGAAGAGGAGGATCTGGACCGACTCGGCTACGGATAAGTTTGTCCCGCCATGCACGGTCTCGTTCCTCTCGCGATACTGTCCACTCCCCTCTTCTTCCCTGTAGCCTTAATAACCATGAGCGACAACTCGAGCGAGAAGCCAGAAATCAGGGTCGGCGACAGGGAGCGCAACGCTGCCATGGAGCGTCTCGGCAATCATTTCGCTGATGGCTACTTGGATGTCGATGAGTTCTCCAAACGCGCCGAAAGTGCTGCTTCCGCTAAAACTCGGGCAGAACTGCAAACTCTCTTCGCGGACCTGCCCGCTGAGGTCTCCCCCGAGAGTTCACAGGGCACCCCGGCTAATCCGCAACATCAAAGTGTCGATCAAGAGCTGCAAAACCTGATGAAAAAGGGCCGCCAGCTCAACATTGTTGATTCTGCTGCAGGCGTTATCGTATGTGTCACTATCGTTCTGATGTTTTTCACCAATATCGATAACGCGTGGCTCGGCTTCATCGTCGCTGCGGCCGTTGCCCTTATCGGGCGCGCCGCCTTGAACATCAATGATGACGAAGAAGAGCTCCTCAACGAAATCAACGAAGAGGAATCCAAGCGTCGCACGGAACGCCTACGCCTGGCAGCTCAGAAGCGCCGCGAGATTCAGGAGGGCCAGCAGTAACGGTCAGCAGTAACGGTCGCCGTTTCGCTCTCTTCTAGGGCAACTCGCTGTCGCCCCAGCGACGCACATCCCACGTGCCCGGCTCAATGCCGGCACGCTTGCCGACGTCCACAGCGCTCGGAACCAGCTCAATTCGCTCGGTATTGGCAATGCGGTGTCGCAGTGCGTATTCCGGATCCACCCCGGTCAGATACTGCCCAATCAGACGAATAGCCGCGCCGTGGCTGACAATGACGACATCCTTGCTGCCGCCCTCCCCGGACTCCCTGGATTCACCACCTGTCGCCCCTGCCTGCACCAGCAGCTGCTGTAGCGTCGGCAGGTAGCGATTCAGCACGTCAGCACCGGATTCACCGCCGGGAAGGCGGTACTCCAGCTCCCCATTGAGCCACTGGTAGAAGGCACGCATGTACTCCATGTGCGCATCGCGGTCATTGCGCCCCTCGAGGTCGCCGGCCTGAATCTCGTGGAGACCACCCTCATGGCGGATGCGAACGGAAGTCTCTCCCAGGTGGTGCAGATTCGCGACCGCGCCTGCACCAGTTTGGCGTGCACGCAGGGCATGGGATGTGACAATGTCACCGATTCTGTGGACGTCGGGAAGCAAAAGACGTCCCAGACTGCGTGCCTGCCTCACACCGAGGTCGGTGAGCGGTGCGCCCGGCAATGCGGTATCCAGGCGGCGGTTGATGTTGCCGGTGGTCTGCCCGTGGCGGATGAAAATGATGCGCTGGGAATCAACCGGCATGACAGATTCAGGGCGGTCTGGGCGGTCATCGAGGAAAGGCAGCTGTCCAACTGGATTTTCGGGCGCGGCGGGTGTCATGTTTTACCTTCGTCCTTCCTTGAGCGCGTCGACCCATTCAATTGACTGGGAGATATCCGGCGGCGGGGTCATAATGCTGCGGCGACCGCCCTCAGCGACCGGCCAAGATCCCAGATACCGCAGGTCTTCGGCGTATTCGTGCAGTGCCGCGAGAGCCGCCGCAACCTGTGCATCATCAACGTGGCCGTTGCAGTCAATGTAGAAGCGGTAGAGGCCGAAGAGCTCGCGTGTCGGCCGCGACTCGATGCGGGTGAGGTTGACCTGTCGCACTGCGAACTCATTCATGGCGCGCATCAGTGTGCCGGGCTGGTTCGGCAGCGTGAAGGAGACCGAGGTCCGGTCGGCACCGGTGCGCGGCGTCGGCACACCAGGGCGCCCCACCAGTAGGAAACGGGTTCGGGCACCGCGCACGTCGGCGACCTCAGTGGCCAGCGCCTCAAGTCCGAGCAGCTCACCCGCGCGGGCCGGGGCAGCACAAGCGTCGTGGGTACCCTCGGCGACCTGGTGAGCCGCCGCCGCATTGGAGCTGGCCTGATGAACTTCCACGCCCGGAAGGTTGGCATCCACCCACTGTTTGACCTGCGGATACGCCACAGGATGTGTCGTAAAAGTACGCACCTGTTCCGCCGTCGTACCGGGACGGACCAGGATAGAGAAGACCACCCCGACCTCGGTTTCACGGAAAACCTGCAGCTCCGGCCCAGCAGCGAGGGCATCAAAAGTTGGTGTGACGGGACCGTCCACGCTGCTTTCGATAGCCACGCAGGCAAAGTCCGCTTCCCCTCGGCGCACGGCTCCAAGCGCGGCCGCGGGACTATCCACCGGCACCGCATTGACCGCGGATTCCCCTGCCGGATCAATCTCGCCAGCACGCGCCATGTCCCACAGCGCCTGCTCGGTGAATGTGCCCGCAGGACCCAAATAAGTAACCGTCGTCATAAGCTCAGATTAGAGGGCTTCTACACTTATTGCATGACCTTTTCTTCCGAGATGCCCGCCCGCGCCCTCACTGAAGCCGTGCGCAGTGGCGCAATCTCGGTATCGGAGATCGTTTCGGAATTCGCCACGCTTGCCGACGACGCCGCAACCAATCCCGCCCGTTTCGGTATTGCCACGTCCTTGGCCGAGCACGCTGTCGACCGTGCACGCAGCCTCACTGCTCAATCAGAGGCCGCCCGGCGCGCTAGCCACGGCCTCCCGCGTGACCTCCTGGGACTGCCAGTGGCGATTAAGGACCTATTCACCATCGCCGGTGTCAAATGCACGATGGGCTCCGCCAACTTGGCTTTCACCGCCACCGAAACCTCGGAACCCGTGGCGAAACTTCTGGCTCGCGGCGCCATCCTCACGTCGACTACACACACCTCCGAGGTTGGGATGACGGCCTACACCGAGCCGATTGGCTACCCGGCTCCGGAAAACCCCTATTTCGCCGCGCCCAATCAGCTGCCCAATCAGCCGGATACCGCGCCACGCACTCCCGGTGGTTCCTCGGGCGGCAGCGCAGTAGCTGTCGCAACTGGTGTCGTTCCCGCAGCTCTGGGCTCTGACGGCGGCGGTTCCATCCGCGTGCCTGCCGCCTGCTGTGGCCTCGTTGGGTTGAAACCGGCACACGATATTGCGGGTGGAAATCTCTCCACGCCCGCTTTTCTCACTCGCACAGTCGATGACGCAGCGCTACTGGCCGGGGTGCCCTTTTCCGCAACCTCGCATGTTTTCCGACGGTCCCAGCGCCCCCTTCGCATCGGTGTCACTGTCAGCCCGTTTCATGCTGAGGTGGACGTCGATAAGCGCTGGGCAAACGGTGCGTGGGCGGCGGCTGACCGTCTTGCCGACGCCGGGTATGAGGTGGTGGAAGTGCCCAGCCCCTATGACCCGGCAGGTCCGGACGTGTTCGAGATCTTTCGACGGACCATCACGCGAATGGCCACGAAATCACCGCGCGCGGACTACTCCGAGATCGTGCAGTGGATTCGCACCTGTGGCCAGGAGACTTCCGCAGCGGAGGCGGCAGCGACACATCAGCAGCGGATGGCTCTGCCCGGCGCGATTCGATCGCGTTGGGAAGTCGATGCGGTGATTACGCCAACGCTGGCGTTTGATCCGCCACGTATTGGGCATTTCTCTGCGTTGGCGCCGTGGGAGGACTTTGACGAGCAAACCCGGTGGACTCCGTGGTTATCGCTGTGGAATCTGACTGGGTGGGCAAGCGTGTCCGTGCCAATTGCTGTGCCGGGCACAAGCGGCAGCACACCCAACGCGGAGCTCCCCGCCACCAGCGTCAACATCGGTGCGGTGCGCTGCGGTGAGGCAGAGCTACTGGAGATCGCTAGCGTGCTGGAGGCTGCTAACGCCAGCTAACGCACGTACTTCGCTGCCATTGCCGCTGCCTGTCCGGCGTATCCGCCACCAAATAGCACCGCGTGCATGAGCACGGCATAGAGCTGGTGGAGTTCGCAGCTCTCGGCGAAATCCGGCAGGGGATGTACAGATTCGTAGCCACGCAAGATCTCGTCGAAGTGCGTTGCCCCGAATAGCGCCAGCAGTGCCAGATCTTCCTCCCGGGCTCCGCCGTGTGCCGCGGGGTCAATCAGGATCGCGCCGTCTGCATCCCACATGAGGTTTCCCCACCACAGGTCACCGTGGACACGCGCAGCGTCTGGCTCGTTGTCGAAATCTCCAGCCAAGAGTCGGTCAATGAGCTGGTCAAAGATATCTAGCTGACGGTTATTGTAGGAGTTTTCCAACTTTCCAAGCGTGGGCAGCAGACGTCCTTTCGCCCAGTATTCACCGAAGCTCTCCCGTGGAGTCAGGTCCATCTGTAGTGGCTGATCCAGCGGACCGAAGTAGCCGTGCCCCTCCCAGCCATCGGGGCCGGCACCCCAGCCAGCGGCGCCCAGATTGTGGGTAATAGCCAACGATTTTCCAAACTCGTACGCTGCCTGTGGATTCGGCGCCATCGACTCAATTCGACGCAATTTCAGCGCATGCCCGCTCACGCCCAGCACATCCACGACGCGCGCACCACCGTCAGATTCGCCCTCGCGCAGCCAGTCCAGCCCCGCCGCCTCACAGGCGAAGAACCCTCGAGGAACACCATGTCGGCTCTTGACATAAACATCCGACTCGTTGACTGCACGTTCGTAGTTCTGGTTCATTGCGGACATATTTCCAGCATATTCTTCTTCGTTCCCAACCCCTTTCAGCACGTCGCATGCAGGGTAACGCCAGCGCTACCAAGACTTGTATTGCTGTCTCGGTTCTCTTAGTCCGCTGTCGTTGCCTATTCTTTATTGGTATGGAAGGCAACTTCGACGACTCGCGCATTGCCCGCGACCGATACGGTAGGCCGCTTAAAGATCGCTATGGCCGCCCCATCTACCGCCGTGTGGACGAGGCGTCGCCGAAGCATGCCCGCCCCCGTGAGGCCGATTCGCGTGGCGCTTCACGACGCCCCATCCCGCCCCGTTCCGACCGCCCATCTAGGGCAGGGGCAGCCCGCCCAGCGCCTATGCCTCCGCGCAGGTCTAGGCCGCAACCGGAACGTCGGCAGGCGCCACTGAACGAAACGCGCATTGAGTCCCGTCCACCGGTGAACCGGGCCGGTAGCGGACGCGCTGGCAGCGATCCGCGGTTTCCCCCGCCCGGATATAACCCGGATGCGGATTTCCAATCTTCCTCGCACGGCTCGTCACAGGACTACTACAGTGCCCCACAAGCAGCGAGTTCTGGCCGTGGTGGACGCCGTGGCAGTCGTGGCGGCGCCGGCGTCAGGTCTGGGTTCCGCATGCCACGCTTGCGACTGCCACGCTTGCGCTTTAAATCCATCATCCTGCTTCTCGTCATCTTCCTTGTCGTCACAATGGCACTTGTCGACATCCGCCTGACCAGGGTCGATGCGTTCTCCGGTCTGGCAGATCGCCCTGCCAATACGATGTCCTCCAACTGGTTGCTTGTCGGTTCGGACTCTCGTACGGGCTTGTCAGAGGAAGATGCCGCCAAGCTGTCGACGGGCAGTGGTGATTTCGGCCAGCGCACCGACACCATCATGATTGCCCACATTCCGGTGCTCGGTAAGCCGAAGTTGGTCAGTATCCCGCGTGACTCCTTCGTGGATATCCCGGGCAATGACAAGAACAAGATCAATGCGGCATTCGCATTTGGTGGCCCCCAGCTACTCATCGACACTGTAGAGAAAAACACTGGAATTCACATCGACCACTACGCCGAAATTGGCTTTGGCGGTTTCGCCGGTGTCGTCGACGCTGTCGGTGGTATCGAGATGTGCCCTGAAGAAGCCATCGACGATCCGCTGGCAGGCCTGAATATCCAGGCCGGTTGCCAGAAATTCGACGGCGCGGGCGCCCTGGGTTACGTGCGCACGCGTGCTACCGCCCAGGGAGACTTGGACCGCGTAGAGCGGCAGCGTGAATTCATGAGTGCGCTGATGGGACGGCTGAAATCACCTGCGGTATGGCTCAACCCCTACCGCTGGATTCGCCTGGCCAATGCTGGCACTAAGGCCGTGTTCGTCGGCGATGGTGACCATGTCTGGCATCTGACCTGGCTGATGTTGCGCATGCTCTTCGGTTCCGATTCCCTTACCGTGCCTACCTCAGGCGCCATGGATACCGGTTATGCGGGCAATGTGCTGCTCTGGGACGAAGTCGAAGCGCCAGCACTTTTTGCGGAGCTGAGATAGCCAAGAGGGCAGCTAAAACAGCTTCGGATAGCTTTCGAGACAACTAACGCGTGTGACTTAGCATTTTGCTGAGCCACACGCGTTAGTTCTTAAACCAGCTACGCCTAGTTCCGAATGGTCACCTGACGGGACACGATGGTCTCACGGGACTTGCGCTCTTCGGCGGTCAGCGGCTCTTCGCTGGCCAGCGCCTCAGCGATACGCTTGTCGGCCTCTTCCACGGCAGCAATCCAGTGGTCGTGCGGCTTGGTGTTATCCAGGTCCCAGACCGGCACCAGCAGGCCATCGGTGCGGAAGACACCAGCGAACTTAGTGCCCTCTCCCAGCGAAAGGTTGTCCGCAGCGTGCACGCGTGCCAAGGCGTCCAGCAGTGGCTTCTCATCTTCACGGCGCACCCAGCGGATGTGAGCGCGCTCGCCCGGATCAATCCACCACACAGCGCCAGCGACCTTCGCATCCAGGCGGTACGACGGGAGAATCGCGTCGTTAGCCACGGCCAGGTTCTGCTCGATCATCGGGGTGCGTTCAATGCCCTTGGGAATCCACCACTCGAAGTCCTGGTGGACCTCCAGGTTGTCGAGATCCACGGCGGTCAGGACGTCGGTAAGCGGTGCGGCCTCGCCGTCAGTGGCGGAGGAGAGCTGCTGGCCCGGCTCTGCGTCACGGGCCCATGCCAGCGCACGGGAGAGATCCGCAGCGCCGTCATTGGTGCGCGCCTGCGTCTGCAGCGCGACGAAAGCCTCATTGCCCTGGTCAGCGGCACGCGTCAGGGCAGCAACGCCGCCTGGCAGCACGGTGCAGAGCTTGATGTCACGCTCGGCGTCAGCGACCGTGACCGGAATGACCACAGCCGGAGCGAACTCGCGGACAGCCACGATGTCAGCCTCTTCGTCGAAGTCCTTGAACGGACGCGGATTACCCAGCAGCGCTGCACGCTCAGCAGCGCGGGCTGCCAGCTTCGCCTGACGACGGCTCATGCCCTCCGGGGCCTGATTATTCTTCTTACGAGATTTCTTTCCCACAAGGCCACAGAATACCTATTCGCTCTCCGTAATTCGCGACTGCCTGGGCTACTTATAAAAATCGTCGACGAATTCGCTCGCCGTTCCTTCGAAAAGCTGCTTGTCGACGGCCATTGCGCCCGCCTCCCCTTGTTCATCGGTAGCTTCGCTGGGGATGAAGCCCTTGGACCAGAAACCGGGCTGGGTGCGTTCGCGACCGGATCCAACGGGAATGTTGCGATGCACTTCCTCGGGAGCCAACACGTAGCCGAGTAGCCGCGCTGTGAGGGCAGTCGTCACACAAGCTAAAACGGTGATGATTCCGGCCTGGAAGTACGTCCGGGATACGTCGGCAGCGATAAACCACCCCACTGCAAGTGGCCACAAAACGCAGGCCAGATACCAGATAAAGCGACCTGGCCCCATTACGGCAGTGACTCCTGTTTCAGCCAACGCGACCACGGGCCCCGTGATGTTGCGCACTGGCCACATGTGCATCGTGCGCACATCCGTTGCCGTGCGCGACAGTAGTGGGCGGGCATACGTTGCGCGGTCACGCAGCACCTGGAGGGTCTTGTAGACCGAAAAACCCAGCCCAATGAGGGAAACCATTCCACAAAGACCGAAAGCCCATGCTCCAAACTCACCGAGGAGGGAAACCACTAGGTCCTGACCGGGGCTCAGGATGCTCATCCAGACGAAAACGGTAAATGCGGCGAATACTCCGGCGCCGCTCATCGCCCATCGAAAGACGCTGTCCGCGCGCTTGCGAACAATCTCATCGGCCTTCCAGCGCGGCGTCGCACCCGTGATAGTCGAATCCGAGACAGTCGGCTGCCAGTTCTGCTGCGATGGCAGCACCACCTGAGGTGGGGACTGCTGCGGCTGCTGCTTTGGAGACTGCGGCGGCACAGCCCACCCCGCGTTTTCTGCCTGTTCATTAGACATTTTCCGCAGGGCTCCTCTCTCGCGTCTCTCTCGCGCGGCTGGCTTCTTCCGCAGTCTTTTCTCCAACGGCGTTTTTTGGGTGCGCTCCCCTAACCTACCTAAACTAGCCCGGCCACTAACCCAGCCACTAGTCCGACCAGCTGCGAATCTTCCGCAGCATGATGCGGCTCTTACGCTGCGAACGACCCATCTTCCGAGCCAGGTTGTTCAAAATCGCGATGGCCTCGGTGATGTGCGGCCCCTTGTTCAGCATCACGCACTCGGCACGCAGGGCGAAAGCCGCATCGGTAATCTCCGCGCGGGAAGGCAGGCCGGCCTTGGCCATATTCTCCAGCACCTGAGTACCCAGAATGGTCGGCACTCCGGCTGCCTGCGCCAGCGTCAGAATCTGGCCTGGGACCTCACCCATGCGGTCGAAGCCCAGTTCCACAGCCAGGTCACCACGAGCAATCATCAGACCGGACTTGGCGCGCTTCATGCTGGCGATGATGATTCCCGGCAGATTCTGGAATGCCGGAATAGTCTCAATCTTCAGCACAACACCTAGGTCCCGAGCCCGCGATGCCAGATCCTCGCGGCCTGCAGCCTCATGTTCTGCCGCAATCTCATCGAGCACCTTGTAGACGTACTCAGCATCCTCCTGCGTGCGAATAAAGCTCACCGCAGCAATATCCGCGTGCTCCACTACAAAGCGCAGGTGCTCAATGTCTTCGTCGGTAAGCGAATTGAGCGGCAGGTCGGTGTTCGGCAGATTGATGCCTTTATGCGCCGCCAACGGCTGTCCGTTCGGCTTGGTGCGCTGGACACGCAAGCGGGCATCGACGTGGCTATCTTCGCTTGACGACGTCTCGGAGACCTCAACCACCTCAGCGCCGAGTGCACCGTCGTCGAAAAGCACCGGATCGCCCGGCTTCAGAGCCGCCACGGCAGACGGCAGCGAGCAGGAGACTCGTGGAATTTCATCCTCGGTGCGTGGAATGGTGGTGATTTCCTCGCGGCTGGTGAGAATGAACTCATCCCCAGTGTGGAAACGCAGCTTTTGCACGGTCGGTGGCACGCCGCCAGCACGTGTGACCTCGTAGTTGCTGCGCAGGTGTGTGCCCTCGGCGATCCAGGCGTTCTTCTCACCCTCGGCGAGCACCGCCTCGACCTCACCCTCGACGTCGGTGTCGATGCGCACAACGGTGAAGTGACGCTTCGCTGAGCGGGAGTCATGCAGCGTAATGACATCGTCAAGCTGCAGCTGTTCCAACCATCCCTGATCTGCTTCCAGCGGCAGAGCAGGACGCCCCGGCAAATCGTTCGGAGCTGGCTTGGGGTGCCCATCCAGACGTGGAGTCAGCCAAATCTTGGACTTGGAGATGACTGTGCCGGCGTCGTCACGCACAACGCGGGCGCGACCCACGCGCGGTCCCGGTTCGATATCGCCTGTGCGCAGCTTCGGGCCAGCCAGATCCATGGACACGAAGATGCGGCGACCGGCCTTCTCAGCTGCAGCATTGACGTTGTCAATCATGCGGCTCCACTGCTCAGGGCCGTCGTGGGCGCAGTTGATGCGAGCGAGATCCATGCCGGCAGCAGCGAAGCTCTCCACCAACTCTGCGTCGTCGGCGGCCTCGGCGGGCAGGGTCACCATAATGTGCGAAGTGACATCCGCGCGCTCCTGACCGAACAGCTCGGTGGCGTTGTTATCCAGGGCAATATCCGCGCGCTCATCGTCGGCAATAATGCGGGCGACATCGACATCTGAGGTGCGCCCCGCCAGCGCCAACAGCGCGTTGAGGGCCAACTCAAGGCGCCCCCGGGTGAAAGTCTCCACCGTGGTCAGACTGGTCACGCCGAGGTCGTGCAAGCTGTTCTGCAGCTCACGGATGTCAATTGTGCGCAGGTGTGCGTAGTGCAGTAGGTTTTCCGCGTGCCGACGGCGCTCTTCCGGCACCTCTGCGAGCAGTGCAGATGCCTCCACCGAGACGTCGTCCAACTCTGTAATCAAATCGGTGACCTTGCTGATGAGGTCATCCAGACGCGGTACGGCCGCGCCGCTTTCAGTGTTGTCAGTTGCTGTGTCTTGAGGGCTCTGCGCTGCCATAGAGAAGGCACTCCTGTGTTGAAGACGAAGCGTTGGCCAGAGTCGGCCACGCGGGCCAATAGAAGGTGGGCATTCTCATTCTCAAATGAGACGGCCGAAAGCGCATGTCGAGAAGACATGCGCTTTCGCTACCAGCAGTTACTTCCAGAATGGATCCTGCACATCTCGGAGCGTCTGAACGGACTTGTCCAACTGCTTCTTTTCGTATTCGTCCAACTCAAGCTCGATAACGCGGCGAATTCCTCGGCGGTTCACAATGGCTGGTGTTCCGATGAACACGTCCTCATGGCCATATTCACCTTGCAAGTATGCGGAGACCGGCAGAGCCACCTCTTGGTTTTGGAAAATGGCGCGCGTGATGCGGGCCAAACCCATACCGATTCCGTAGGAAGTGGAGCCCTTGGCATCGATAATCTCGTAGGCGGCATCACGGGTTCGGATGAAGATGTCCTCCAGCTCGTCGTGAAGCGTGGGGTCAGCGGCGAGACGCTTGGACAGACCGACGCCTGCAACGTTGGCGCTGGACAATACCGGCAGCTCGGAGTCGCCGTGTTCACCGATGATGTATGCGTGCACGCTCATCGGGGAAACATCGTAGTATTCACCCAGCATGTAGCGGAAACGTGCGGTGTCCAGGATGGTGCCGGAGCCGAAGACACGGTTGTGCGGCAGCCCGGAGTACTTCCACGCAGCGTATGTGAGTACGTCGACGGGGTTGGAAGCAATCAGTAGGAGCCCATCAAAACCGCTGTCCATAACGGAATCGACGATGGACTTCATGATTTTCATGTTCTTGTCCACCAGCTGCAGGCGAGTCTCGCCCGGCTTTTGTGCCGCACCTGCACAGATAACCACCAGCGCGGCATCGTCACAGTCGGCGTACGTGCCCTGGGTGACTTTGGTGCGCGACGACGCCCACACCACGCCATGGTTTAAGTCCATGACGTTGCCCATCGTCTTCTTCTCGTCGATGTCAATGATTGCCAAGTGGTCGACAGTGCCCTGGTTGACCAGCGAGTACGCGTATGCCACGCCGACGTCGCCAGCGCCGATCAGCACGACCTTATTTCCTGTGGATAGCTTCATAGCCCTCGGATCCTTCTCAACCGATTCGGAAAAAGTTGCGACACCCCACAGGCTACGCTTTGTGCGGAAAACTGGCGCGGGATGAATAACCCCCGTGGAAAAAATTTTGTCATGATGGGAGTCATGGGATTCCTGCGTCGCGCATTTACTTCGATTGCGCCCTCGATTGCGTCTACGGGCGACACACCTGTAGCTCAGCCAATCGAAACCGCCAGGGCAGTGCGAGCTGCACGAGCAGCGCGAACAGGAATTACAGGAGTCGCTGGCACAGCTGGCATGGCCAAAGCGCTGGGCGCAGTCGGCACCGGCAGCCTGATGGCCGCGAAAGTCTTTCGCGAACGCCTCCTAGGTACCGGCCCTGGCACTATCCGCAGCGCACTGCGGGCCGGCATCCCCTCCAACCCCGGTCTAATTGGTGCAGAAATTGCGTCATGGGCTGCCTTTAGCCCCTCGCTGATGCCGCGCACTCGGACCGCCACCGTTACTGTGACCTTCCTGGCACAGCTGGCGGGCCATGTCACCGGGGTGGCCATCGGCTATGGCTACAACACGACGATGCGGCGTCTGGCCAGCACTTCGCTCAGCCGCTTTGCGCTGGCACCTCGTCACGAACGCGCACTGGCCGTGACCTGGCACGTGGCCACCACGGCCACCACCGCGGCGCTGTGGCTGCGCTCCATTTCCCAGCAGCGCGAAATTGGTCGCCTGGTGGGCAAGGATGAGCAGGAATCCGCACGCAGCCAGTTCGCCTCCACAATGATTGCCAGTGGTCTCTACCTGACCACTCGGGGGCTCTCCGCGCTGGCCAACCGCGGCTATGACCTGCTGCGGGACAACCTCCGCCCCTGGCTTCCCCGCGGTCTCGCCCCGGTTCTCAGTGGTGCCATCGTCGGTGGTGCCGTGGCCGCCAGCATTGACCGACTGCTTATCCGTCGGACTTTGGAGTCCATCACCAAGAAGTCCCGCTACCTGAATACCCTGGTCGTTCCAGGTCGCATGCAGCCGTGGGAGCCGGAACGTTCCGGAAGCCCATGGTCTCTGGAGCCGTGGTACGCACTCGGTGCCGAGGGGCGCGTCTTCGTCGCCGAAGGCCCCCGTGCCCGAGATTTGGCAGTGGTTACTGGCAAGCCGCTCTCCGAACTGCAGGAACCCATCCGCATTTATGCGGGCAAGGTGCAAGGCCGTTCTCTGCGGGAACAGGCGGAGCTCATCATCCGCGAGATGCACCGCACCGGCGCGTTCCGGCGCGATCACCTGGTTGTCTTCACCACCACCGGCACAGGTTGGGTGCCACCGTGGTCGGCACAGGCTGCAGAGTTCTTGACCCTTGGCAACTGCGCCACTGTCGCTCTGCAGTACTCTGACCTCCCCTCCCCAGTGGCATGGCTAACGGACCACGAAACCCCAATCGCGGCTGGCCACACCCTTATCCATCGGGTGTTGCAGGAAGTCGACAAGATGCCGGAGAACGACCGGCCAAAGGTCTACGTCGCCGGTGAATCCCTCGGCGGGTTTGGCGGTCTCGGCGCATTCGAGAATTCCGCTGACATGCTCGCACGCGTCGACGGTGCTGTCTGGACGGGCGCACCACAGTTCTCCGCGATGTGGAAAGAGCTGACGCACCGTCGGACAAAGGGGTCTCCGGAAATCGCTCCAGTCATCGACGAGGGGCGAAACATCCGCTTCGCTACGCGCCCCGACGAGCTGTACCACTCCTTCTATGGCACCAAGTTCGGGCCGTGGGAATTCCCGCGCGTCGCATTCCTGCAGCATGCCTCTGACCCCATCGTTTGGTGGGATTACCCACTGGCCTGGCGCCGCCCCGACTGGCTTGCAGAGCGCGTCGGCCGCGATGTTCTCCCCTCCATGCGCTGGCATCCGTTCGTCACCTTCTGGCAGGTGCTTATCGACGGCCTCGCCTCCGTCACCGTCCCCGGTGGTCACGGCCACCGGTACGAGGAAGAAATGTTGCCAACGTGGGCTTCCATCCTCGACATTCCGCTTGACGACGACCTGGGTGGCGCAGCCGGAATGCGCTTCAAGCGCGTGAGTAAGTGGATTCGCCGCACTCAGCCGCCGCGTTCATAAACTTGTGACAGATATCCCTGAACAGCATTTTTTATGAATTTCGCATTAATTGTATTGCTTAAATGGTTGCGCATCCACTCATCTTGAGTACCATCGACGGCACAACCTAAAAACGTGTTGAGGAGGAATTTTCCTAATGACTAAGTACGAACTTCCTGAGCTGGATTACGCTTACGACGCTCTGGAGCCGCACATCTCCGGCGAGATTATGGAGCTGCACCACAGCAAGCACCACGCTAATTACGTCAACGGCGCCAACGCTGCTCTGGAGAAGCTCGCTGCTGCTCGCGAGTCCGGCGACTTCGCAGCTGTTACCGGCCTGTCCAAGGACCTGGCCTTTAACCTGGGTGGCCACACCAACCACTCCCTGTTCTGGAAGCTGCTGTCCCCGAACGGTGGCGGCCAGCCGACCGGTGAGCTGGCTGAGGCTATCGAGCGCGACTTCGGCTCTTTCGAGAAGTTCCAGGCTCACTTCAACGCTGCTGCTCTGGGCCTGCAGGGCTCCGGCTGGGCTGTTCTGGGTTACGACACCATTGCAGAGCGCCTGGTTATTGAGCAGATGACGGATCAGCAGGGCAACCTGTCCATCAACCTGAAGCCGGTTCTGCTGCTGGATATGTGGGAGCACGCTTTCTACCTGCAGTACAAGAACGTCAAGGCTGACTACGTCAAGGCTGTCTGGAACGTCTTCAACTGGGATTACGCTGCAGAGCTGTTCGCAGCTGCCAAGTAATTTCAGCTAACAGCGCGCGGCTTTTTACGCGTCCCTGCCGCGCGCTAAAGATGGCTTACCGGCTCGCTGACGGGGCTTACCCTCAGCGGGTCGGTTTTTTGTGTCTTGTTTGAGACCACTTTTGGTATTTCCCGGGCGGCACACGTAGCCGTCGTTTAGCGTTAGTGCCCATGAACACCAGCAACAATGTCAACGTCACCTATGAACACCTCGCCGTAGCTGATTCAGAGGCGGCGAAAATCGCTGTCGTCAGTTTGGACCGCGGAGACAAACTCAACGGTCTAACACTTGAGATGCTGACCGAGCTGTCCGCCGTCGCCCGGAAACTGGCAGCTGACCGTGATCTGCGTGGCGTAATCCTACGTGGCGAGGGCAAATCGTTTTGCGCTGGACTCGATTTCGCCTCGGCATTTAAGAAGCCCTCACGCATCCTGCGCTCATTCGTCCCCGATATCCACGGCACAAACCTGTTCCAGCGCGCCTGCTGGGACTGGCGAGGCCTGCCGGTGCCGGTCATTGCGGCGGTGCATGGGCACTGCTACGGCGGTGGTCTACAGATTGCACTAGGTGCTGATTTCCGCATTACTACGAGCGATGCCAAGTGGTCAATCCTCGAAGCGAAGTGGGGACTGATTCCGGATATGTCCGGTATGCGAACCATCCTCGATGAGGTCAGCGCCGATACTGCACGTTGGCTGACCATGTCTGGCGAAGAACTCAACGGCAAGGAAGCAACTGAGATCGGTCTGGCGACGTGGGCCGTGGACACGGAGGACGCTGCACTCAAGCTGTCCAAGGAGAAGTTGGCACAGCTGGCGACACGCTCGCCGGATCAGCTGGCGGCGACGAAGCGGCTTTTCCGCGATGTGCACCGCTCTCCTCGCGCAACATTCCGTGCCGAGCGCACACAGCAGCTGCTGCTGTTAGCCCGCAAGAACACGGCCATTATTCGCAATGCTGCGATGAAGAAGGTCTCACCTAAGTTCGCCCGGCGCGGCACGTGGGCGCGTGGTTAGCGCGCTAAGGAACCGGCAGGTCATCCCCATGCGGCAGGTCCGCGGCCGCGCGCTGTGAATCCAGCCAGTCGCGGACGTGGGCTACCGATCGGCAGTCATCGCCGTTGTAGCGCAGTAGCATGGCGCGAGCCTCGGCTTGCGTGAGTTTTTCAAAGGACTGTTCCGCGACAAAGTCGAGGTCAGTGGCCGTCGCAATGCGATACAGATCCAGCGATGCCTCGCCGTCAACATCGGCGTCGCGCCAGTGGAAGCCCGACCACGGGGCCACGACTTTCAGCCCCATGCCGACGGTGGAGAGGATCTGGCGACGGGCAACCTTCAGCATGTCCACCCAGTCCTCCGAGGCAATGAACTTGTCCACTTCTTCGCGGGTCGGCACCCGCACAATCTTTGTCGGACCAGCTGCCTCGAAACCGGAACCAGCCACATCACCTGTGGCCAAATCCGCCGAATCTGCGGGCACCACATATTCCTGGCCGCCGAACCGGGTAGCGCTCTGACGTAGCCAATAGTTCTCGCCCTCTGCCGCCCAGCAATAGGCGCGGAAGGTCTTGCCTTGTTCATGCGCCGCATTTCGACGCCGCATCAGGTAATCCCAGAAAATCGCAAAATTCCTGGCCTCCGCCGTGCCGCCGAGCCCCTCTGGCCCCGGTGGCTCCCAGGTGATGAAGCCACGGTAGTCCTCCCCGGGCACCCAGGTTCCCCACAGGTAGGCGCCATCGTTGGGATACGCCTCCATATCGATGTCCATCTCGACATCGCCACGCGGGGCCGATGTCTTGGCGGCTACCCGGAGCGCGTCGACGTCGGCAAGCCGCGCCCTCGCCATCCACACCTGCTCCTTGCTGACGTGCGGAGTGTTGGTACTCGCCTGCGCCAATGCCGTGACCGTGTCGATGCCCACGCTGCGCAACCGCATGGACTTATCCCCAGGTAGAAGGAGGGAAATGTCGTCACTTGCGGTCAGCTCATCGAAGCAACGGTCGTGGTGATGGCAGGTTCGGCACTCCCGGATGCGCCGCGGCGCCAGCGGCCAGGTGCCCGGCGTAAATCGTGACGGTCGCCCCTGAGTGGCAGCGACGGCATCACGCGCGTCGCGCAACGCCATCCGGTACGAGGCCACGCGCGAACCCTCATCAGCAATGACGATATGCCGTGTATCCAGATTCATTCCGGTGGCACTAATCGCCCCCACCAGGCCACAGGACACGCCCAGCCGGTGCAGCATCGCCGCCGCCTGCCCCAGCTTCACAGCATCAGGTCCGTAATGCCGTAGCTTCCACTCGTCCGTGACAACCATCGCCTGACGCAGGGTCCGCCCCATCACGCCAGCACGCCCGAGCCGGTCAACGCCCAGCAGTCGTACCTGCATCGCCGCCGCACGCGCCGCATTGCTTGACGACGGCTTACGCCGCCGGCCCTGTTTGCGCGCAGAGAGCAGGTGCCGTGTGACAACCAGGACCGGCATGTACGTCGGTGAGGTCGTCTGTGGTGAATCATCGACCTTGACCAACAGATCGGGGTGGCAAATCTCGTCGATTCCCGAGTACACCCCGCCGGGAATCGGGCGCTCATGCATGAGCACGCCACCGGCGATGACGCTTTCTCCACGGGCGATGGCCTCAAGGGTATCCAGGTGAGCGTCCGGCCCCGAGGCCACTGTGTACAGGTCGGGGATGGACGCGATGGACGTCGGCAAGCGGTGCTCTTGGTGAGAAGCAGGTTCGACTAGCCGCCCCTCGCGCAGGTCGAGGCTCAGCCGGTAGCGGCAGCCGATGAGGTCGCTCGCGTGGAGAAGCGGGCGCGAAACGGATGAATCAGTCACAATGAGAATTAGCGTATCGCCACTCGGTAGGAAGTTTCACGTTAAGCTTGGATAGCAAGAATCGTGATGCAGCCACTGCATCTGGCAAGCGCACTCCGGCGCGGTGGGGTTTAAGGGTTTTCCGCCCCGCTTTTCCGGAGGGACTATCTGCGAGCAACTAGGCGAAGGAAAAAATGAGCTTCTTGGGTGACATCCGTGAGCGTCGGCGCGAAACCGCCAAGCAGGTGAAGGCTGCCAAGGCGAAGGCTAAGGAAGAGGCTCGCCACGCAGCTCGACTTAATCGCAAGGCACACAAGGCTGAGGTCAAGGCCGCTAAGCGCGACCAGAAGCACCAGCACAAGCTGGAGCTGAAGGAGGCCGCTGGCCGCGTTCGTTCTGAGGAAAAGCTCGGTAAGAAGGAACTCAAGCTGGAAAACCGTGCTCTGAAGCGCGCGGAGAAGATCCGCAAGGCGAGTGCCAAGGACGAGAAGAAGGCGCTGGCCGCCAAGCAGCGCCACCAGACCAAGATGGCCGAGAAGATCCTGCAACAGCAGCGCAGCCAGGGCTTCAACAAGGACAAGGCAAAGTCGTGGATCGGTGGCGCACGCCTGCTGGTACCGGTGCTGGTTCCGCTGGCCTACCGCGCCATCACTGCCATTCAGCGCCGTGAACACTCTTCGGCCGCGCAGAAGTTCGGTGTTTCCGCTAATGATGCCGCTCGTTACCAGGGGCACGGTGCGCCGCTGCTGGCCCGCATTGAGGCCACTCGTGGTTCACTGACAGAGCTGCGTAAGTCGGGCCCCAAGGGTACCGATGGTTTTATCAAGGACGCCAACTCGCGTCTGGATGTCATGACTGACGCCATTAACACTGCCGAGAAGATGACCCCGGAGCAGCGTCGTCGCGCACACCACTCCATTACCGCAGAGCTGGATTCTCTGGATCGCCAGATCATTTCGGAGCTGGGCGCGTAAACCTGGCCGCTTCGGGTTAAGGCCACTCGCCGAGATTCGTCGAACTAAGCGCGACTGTTGTTGAGCAGCAATAGTCGCGCTTTCGCTCTTAGTACCCCCGTATCGGGCTATTTTCTCCCTCCGATGGCGCTACGGACTGAGAACTACTGTAATGAGGGCTATGCCATCTTCAGATAAATCTCAGACTGCAGCCTCGGATCTGAACGGTGCGGTCTCGTACAGCGACGCAACAGCCCAAAAGCCATTCACCCCTACTCGTCGTGCCGTACTGCGTGCCGGCGCTACCGGTGCTGCTGCTGGCGCCATCGGCCTGGCGACCGCTACTAGTGCGGGGGCCAATCCTGAGTCGCAGTCCCCAGCTAATGCTGGCGGTTCTGGTGGTTTTCAGGTCTTCCAACACGGTGTGGCCTCTGGCGATCCACTGCCGGACTCCGTTCTTATCTGGACTCGTGTGACATCGCACCCAGGCGACACCGCAGGTGCAAACCAGGGCCGCCCTGTTGCACTGAAGTGGGAAGTCGCTTCTGATGAGGGCTTCGGCAACATCGTTGCCTCTGGTGCCCTGAACACCGACCCGGATGCTGACAACACCGTCAAGATCGATGTCAAGGGTCTCTCCGCTGATTCCTACTACTTCTACCGCTTTACCGTCACCGCTGGTAATCACGCGGGCCAGGTTTCCCCGATTGGCCAGACTCGCACTGCGCCGCCGGTGAACTCCTCGCCAGATCACCTGGGCATCGCGCTGACCTCCTGCGCTAACTGGGAAAGTGGCTTCTTCTCCGCTTACCGCGATATGGCGGAAAATGACCGCATCGACATCATTATGTGTGTCGGTGACTACATCTACGAGTACGAGGCCGGTGGCTACTCCGGCAAGGGCCCGGTTCGTGACCACAAGCCGGCTCACGAGATTATTTCTCTCGCTGACTACCGCCTGCGCTACGCCACCTACCGCACCGATGCGGACCTGCAGGAAGCTCACCGCGCAAAGCCGTGGATTGTGACCTGGGATGACCACGAGGTCGCCAACGATGATTGGCACAGTGGCGCTGAGAACCACGACCCGGAGACCGAAGGCGACTACGTTGCCCGCCGCGACGCCGCTATCCAGGCTTACCTGGAGTGGCTGCCGGTTCGCGCTGTCCCCTTCTCCCAGGGCGGCAAGCTCTACCGCAGCTTCCGTTTCGGCGATCTCGCCGACCTGACCATGCTGGACCTGCGCACCTACCGTGACCAGCAGCTGAAGTTCATCCGCGCTGGCCAAACCGATGATGAGAGTCGCTCCATGCTCGGCTCTGAGCAGTTCAATTACCTGCTCGGCCAGTGGCGTTCCTCGAGCGCAAAGTGGCGTGTCGTGGGCAACTCCGTCATGTTCACTCCAGTGCTGGTTCCGCCGCTGGATCCGGAGGCCACTCGCGCTGTCACTGAGCTGCTGAGCTTGCCTCAGGACGGCCTGCCGTACAACTTGGATCAGTGGGATGGCTACGCTGCTGAGCGTCGTAAGCTGATCGACATCATGGGTAAGGAGGGCTACGACAACGTTGTCTTCCTCACCGGCGATATTCACTCCTCCTGGAACTGCAACGTACCGAAGGTCCCGGGCCAGTACCCGAGTGCCGGTATTGCCGCCATTGAGATTGTCTGTACTTCCGTCAGCGCCCCGAACATCGATGACATTGTGAAGCTGCCTCAGGACAACCCGATTTCCTTGGCTGCTACCGCTGGACTCAAGGCTGCGAACCCGTACGTCAACTACCTCGAGTTCGACCGCCACGGCTACACCGCTGTCTACTTCGGCCGCGAGGACGTTACCTCTGAGTACCGCCTCGTCGAGGTCAAGGAGGAACCGAACCAGCCACTTTTCGTCGCCGCTACCTACCGAGGCAAGCCTGGTGAGGGCATGACCCAGGCTTAAGCGCCTTCTCATCCTTTCGCTTTCCGACGACCACTGAGAGCGCACCCCGCATTGCGCTCTCAGTAGCGTAGTTGCTGTTCACGACGGCCCTGCACAACATGCAGGGCCGTCTTTTTATTACCCCAAGTTCTTGTGCACAATTAATCGAATTATTAACAAACCATGTATTCGATATAAGTTGCACAATCTAACTCAATTATCGTCAATAGACATTAAATTTCTTTGCACTTATACTGTGGGGGAAAGAAAACAGGGCTTGATATTAATTTGAAATTTCACCGTATTGGAGTTTCACCGTAAGCCTTCTTCATTATTACAAGTTCAGCACCAAGATTAGGCAGGGATTCTATGGCACGCCGCGAACTAATTCAGTACATCGACGACCTCGATGGGACTCCACTTGATTCCGCAGACCACCAAGTCGTTCGTTTCTCTTTCCGCGGTAAGAACTACATTCTCGACCTCTCTCAGGAAAATGCAGAGAAGTTCGAGCAGGTATTAGAACCGTATATTGCGAAAGCTTCCATTGATCACAGCACGGTTGTAGCTCCGCGTAAGCGCTCTTCCGCTAATCCCAATGCCGCTGAGGCCCGTGATCGCAATCGCAAGATTCGCCAGTGGGCACGAGAGAATGGCATGGATGTTGCAGACCGTGGTGCGCTGCCAAAGCACATTATTGAAAAGTACGAGAGCGCTAACTAGTTCTCACCCAGGTCCATTTGCCTTCCACTGGGTTTCACCCAGGTTTACTATCTTTAAAACAGGGTCCCGCCACAGCGGGGCCCTGTTTTAAAGTTGGGGCAGGTAATTCGAGTCGCTAGGATAGCGGCTGGAATTGGCACACCGGCCTCATCCGGTTGTCTTACTTTTCTTATCCTTGACATGGAGGAGTCGGCCCGTGGTCATTTTGGAACCATTTGTTTGGCTGGTCTCGTTTGTCCTTAAGGCGTGGCACCTTTTACTGGCCTCAGTATTTCACCTGCCGTCTTCTCTGTCCTGGACGCTTTCTCTCTTCCTGCTGGTGTTTACGGTGCGTGGCGCTTTAGCGTTTCTCGCGTTCCAGCAATTTATCTCGGCGCGCAAGACAGCCAACCTACGGCCGCAGCTTTTTATGCTCAAGGAGCGCTACCGCAGGAGCATCGAGCCGAACTCGCCACAATACGTAAACTTTGCCAGCAAGGAAATGCGCAAAGCAGAGGGAATTAAGACCTCCGTAATGCTGGCGCCCCTCTTCGTCCAGATTCCCGTGATTATGGGCCTTGTTCGCATGCTGAGGCACATGCTGCGGGCGTCTGAGGGGCCTGGGCTGCCTGCGTCTCATAATGTCGGATTCATCTCTAAGGATGAGATCTCCGACTTTCTGAGCGCGACATTCTTGGGACAGCCTCTACCCGCATATCTGCGCATGGACCCGGCGCAACTGCAAATCCTCGGGGGCAATCATGATTCGCTGTTAACTTTCTGCATTATCGGCATCGTGGCAGCGGCCTTTTTCACCGGTTTTAACTTGGTCATTTCCTACCGCCGGTTGCAGCGCACTCTCGACTATTCCAATAGCGTCAGTGTATTCCTCAGCAAGTTCATGCGCGTAATGCTTATCTACGCACCGCTGATGATCCTCTTCGCGGGGTTCTTTGGCCCAACACCTGTGGCTCTAATTGTCTACTGGGTCACCAATAACTTCTGGACACTGACCCAAAATATCATTCTCACCCGCTATGTGGAAAAGACCTACCCGCTCACAGACGATTTCCGAACTCTTCAAAACCACCAAAAGGGTGAATACGAATCGGAGCGGGAGGAAAAGAAGAAGTTAAAGCAGGCCAAGCGTCACTTTTATATCAAATCCGCATTCGCTCCGTGGAAGATAAAGCAGTTTAAGAGCGAATATGCCGCTATTGAGAAGGAATCGCGGGACCGTCGTAAAGCAAAGCAGGACGAAGAATATGCCCAGGCTTTGAAAATTGCGAAGGTTCGCTACATGGTGACCCAGATGAGGCCTGGCGCTCAGGACAATTTGCCGTCCCTGACGCAGGATATGAAGATTTCCTCGGGTATAGTTCCGCCGCTTCCCGGCCTGGCTAAAGTGCGGGCAGACATGAAACGACAAGCCGAGAAAGCACAAAAGGCGCAGAAGCGGCCGAAACCAATTCTGATTGCAAAGAACCTGGGAATGCTGCTCGGCCAGAATACGAAGAATATGGTTAAGAAAGCCACCGGCTCAAAGGAGTCGGACTGGAAACGCTTCCGGGATTAGCCCGTGAGCAAAAGGCGAGAACTAGGGCGCGTTAAAAAAGGGAATTAGGTATTTACGTGACCAAGTCACGGGCCAGGTCGCGCGCCATCTGCAGCGGGTTCAGATCCTTGGACATCTTGGCACCCGCGAGGCCGCCGTCGAGGTAGAGCAACAGCATATTTGCGTGAGCAGACGGCATACTAGATTCATTTTCAGTCAGCAGCGTGTGTAGCTGTTGCCAAACCCAGGAACGGTGATCGGCTGCGGCCTGACGGATGTCCTGCTCCGACTCCGTTTCCGGCCGCGGATATTCACTAGCCGCATTCTGGAAGTGTGAACCACGGAAGTCGATTGCCGGCTGCTCCGCAATACACTGATCAAAGAACGCGAGAATCTTCTCCGCCGGGGTATCCAAAGAGGCCACTCGCTGCTCCCAAGCCTCCCGCCATTTGGCGTCGAGGTCTTGCAGATATGCAATGACTAGCTTGTCCTTGGATCCAAACAACGAATACAGGCTGGCTTTGGCCACATCAGCTTCCCGCAGGATGCGGTCAATGCCGACAACGCGGATACCCTCTGTTGTAAACAGAGTTGTCGCTGATGCCAGGAGGCGCTCCCGCGGACTGGGGCGGTTACGACGGCGAGAGGAAGCGCGGCCGCCTTTTGCGCCCTTGCCCGTTGTCGCTTCTGCCACGGCAGTACCTCTCGTCCTTCCAAAGTCACACCCCGTTCTAACAGCTGCTTACTCGCAAACACCGGCATTAGCGCCATTGCTTTCAGAGCACTGAACAGGGCGTTCATAGTCTGTGATATTCCATTGTAGGCGTATCTGCGACTGTGATTTTGTAAAAGAACAAACTAGTCAGTCTTTCAGCCTCTAGTCCTACTTTAGCGTGCGATGATTGCCGCCCCCAACAGATGTCGCGACAATCGCAGAACGCCAACGTCACGACAACCGCACAACAAAAAAAGGGCATCTCAATGTTGATGAGATGCCCCGCGCTCTAGCTCACTATCCAGTAGATAGCAGCGTTACGACGCTTCGTGCATAGTCGCGCTGTTTTGCTTGGCTTACTTGCGCTTTTGAACCAGGCCGACAATCCACAACAGGATCACGGCGCCGAGCAGACAGGTGAGGAAGCTGAAGAACTTTCCGCCACCGGCGACATCAACGCCGAACAGGGTGAGCAGCCAACCGCCCAAGAAACCACCGACGATACCAACGACGATATTCAGGACGACGCCCATCTGTTCATCGGTGTTCATGATCTTAGAGCCGATCCAGCCGGCAAGACCACCGATGATAATCCAGCTGATGAAGCCCATCGTGGGACTAAAGGAGGCAGCAAGAAGAATCTCGTTCATGATAGATATTCCTTTCCCGAAATCGTTCTGACTCAACTATAAGTCTTTCCGAAAACTCTTGCATACACTGCAAGCACTATCAGGCCATTTCGGCCACTGAGAAACTAGCGAGATAACAGTCGGATAGCCACAGGAAAACTCTTATAAAATCTGCACTTTCTGCATGAAAACAGGGTTTATGCAGACGAGAGGCCTCATTTGGATAAACCGAAGCCGGCCCCGACGCCTGTCGGAAACCGGCTAGGTTCTACTTATAAATATTCGGTAACGGTTTCTGCACTCGGCGCTAAAAGCGCCTCGACGACCGCCGCCGGCGTCTTTTCTCAGCCCCCTCGAAGGGCGCTTTAGGCGTCAGTCTCCGGGCGGACGACCATCATCGGGCAAGCAGCCGCCTGCAGGAGTGCACGCGAAGTGGAGCCGAGCAGCATGCCCTTGAAACCTCCGCGGCCGTGGCTGCCGACGACCAGCAGCTGCGAGCCTTCCGAGGCATCAGCCAGAGCACGAACCGGGCGGTCGCGGGTAACAACCTTCTTGATGGCCACTTCCGGGTACTTCTTAGCGTACTTCTCCAGACGGTGGCCGAGCAGAGCCTTCTGCTCCTCTTCCACAACCTGCCACTGGCTCTGAGCTGCAGAAAGGCCAGCCAGGGAAGCCTGTACCTGCATGTCCATCCAGGTGTGAACCGCAATCAGTTCGGCACCACGAGCATCGGCCTCACGGAATGCGTACTCCGTTGCCTTTTCGGAAATATCGGAGCCATCGACACCGACAACGACAGGACCGTACTTGGTCTCATCGGTTACCAGGTTGTCCTCGCGGACAACAACAACCGGGCACGATGCGTGGGAAACAACAGCGGCGGAAACCGAACCCATGACCATGCCAGAGAGCCCACCCAGACCGCGAGAGCCCATAACCACCATGGTTGCCTGCTCAGACAGGTCGAGCAGCATGTCAATCGGACTGCCCTCTTCAATCTGGTGGCTGACATCTACCGACGGTGCGAAGTCGAGGGCAATCTTCTTGGCCTCGTTAATCTTCTCCAGGGTCTCGGCCTCAAGATCGTCGTAAAGCTCCTGCGGCGGAACCATGCCCTCTGCGTAGAGGAACTGCGGCATGGAGTAGCTGCTGACCAGACGGAGCGGCTCACCGCGCTTCACTGCGGTGTTAGCGGCCCACTTGACGGCGGTCTTGGATGCCTCCGAGCCATCGACCGCGCACACAATGATGTTCTGCCTTGGCATTGATTGCCTCCTTATTATGCGATCCATAAAAATTGGCTCTCCGCGGCCCGACCGCAACGCAGCTACACCTATCGCACCTGCTTGGACGCCATTTTAATGGACAAGCTTTGCTATTTAGTCAACTCTTCCGAGCCAACCCTTTTATTACTTTCACCTCCACCCTACCCCCATTATGTTGCGACCGACAGGGCAGAATGTTGTCCACCTACGCCATTAGGGGCGGTACCAACACAGCCCTGCGCCAGCAGCTCCGCTTGCCCGCCGGGTGAATCCGGGGCACCTGTTAAAGTCAGCCGTATGCGTCGCATGCCACTGCCCATTCGCGATGGGCTCAACCCCTCCCGCATCGCCGCTCCCGGGCGTCGTGGCGATGCCCCCACCCGTGCGTGGGATCTGCTCGCAGGCGCTATCGCAGGTCAAACCCACCGCCACCCAGACGATGATGAAACGGCTGTGGCCAAGCGTTTTGCAGATGGGCTCGTCGTTCGCGCCAACTCAGTGCCCTACAGTCCAGATGACATGGTGAAGCCCGGCGCGGAAATGTGGTTTTACCGCACCCCGGCACCGGAGCGCACAATCGCGGGGCCGATGCCGATTGTCTTTCAAGATGACAACCTTGTGGTCGTCGACAAGCCGTCGTTTTTGGCAACGATGCCGCGCGGCCGACATATTACGGAAACTGCTGTGGTTCGCCTGCGGCGGGAGCTGGGTAATCCGGAGTTGGTTCCCGCGCATCGCCTCGACAGGCTGACGTCGGGGTTGCTCATCTTTACCGCCCGGCGCGAGGTTCGCGGCGCCTACCAGGGGCTTTTCGCATCGGGGGAAGTCACTAAGCGCTACCACGCACTGACGTCGCCTACACCCATCGCTGGCGCGGCCAGCGAAGCCCTGCCCGAGACCCCACTGGAATTGCGCACACGACAGCACAAAATTGCTGGCCAGATGCAGGCTTATACTCTCGAGGGCGAGCCAAACGCCCACACCATCATCGAGCGCATTTCGCTTGTCGACGTGCCTTCGGACGCCGACGGCCTCGCTGCCGACAGTGGTCGCGTTGCGCTGTGGCAATTGAAGCCCATCACCGGACGCACTCATCAGCTGCGGCTGCACTTGAGTGAACTGGGCTTTCCCATCCTGGGTGACCAGTACTACCCGGAGATTCTGCCGCTGGAGGCCGAGAATGCCTCGGAGCCCCTGCACCTGGTCTGTGTAGAAATGAGTTTCGCTGACCCCGTGACTGGTGAACAACGAACGTTCCATTCCCGCCGCAGCGTTTTCAATCCGCTTTCGCTGCCGGATATTAATTCGCCGTTGATCAAATCTAATTAGAAGAGAGCCCCTCCCCCATGTCTGCCAAGCATGCAAAACGCCCCACCAAATCATCCGCTGAGTCTTCTTTGAAGCATTCCGCCCCACCAGCGGCGGCCTACGCTGAGGGGCTCACCAAGAAGTACGGTGTCGGCAATGCCGCTGTTACTGCACTGGACCATGTCGATATCTCTTTTGCCGCTGGTGAGTTCACCGCGATCATGGGGCCGTCCGGGTCGGGTAAGTCGACATTGATGCACTGCATGGCCGGCTTGGACTCCGCGACGTCGGGAAGCGCGTACATCGGCACGACGGAACTGTCGAAGCTGTCGGACAAGGAGATTACGGCGCTGCGGCGTGACCGCCTGGGCTTTGTGTTCCAGTCCTTCAACTTGGTGCCGACGTTGACAGCGGCGGAGAACATCACCCTGCCTATCAATATCGCTGGTCGTAAGGTGGATAAGCAGTGGTTCGAGGAAATCACCACGCGCCTCGGGCTTAAAGAACGGCTTACGCACCGCCCCTCGGAACTGTCCGGTGGCCAGCAGCAGCGTGTCGCCTGTGCGCGTGCCATTGTCAGCCGGCCGGAGATCATCTTTGGAGATGAGCCGACGGGCAACTTGGACTCGAACTCATCCCGTGAGGTGTTGACGATTCTCCGCGATGCGGTTGATGACATCGGCCAGACCGTTGTCATTGTGACGCATGATGCCACCGCCGCATCCTACGCAGACCGTGTTGTGTTCCTCGCGGATGGCCGTGTGGTTGACGAGCTTCGCAACCCCACGCCCGCCGATATTTTGGCGCGCATGGCAGATATTGAGAATCTTTAGGAAGGCAGGTCATCTCTCCCCATGGCATCATCGTCTTCCACGCTAAGCCGCGTCGCCTGGCGTAATATCACCTCGCACAAGTTGCGCCTCGTGCTCACAATTATTTCGGTCGTGCTGGGCACAGCCTTCATCACCGGCGCATTTGTGTTCACATCATCGCTGGACAAGGCCTTTAAGGGCGCAATGAGTACCGCTTATGACGGTGTCGACGTGGTGGTGACGGCCCCAGCTGACAATCCCGGTGCTCTCACCGAAGAAACCGCGCAGAAAATCGAAAGCTTCCCCGGGGTCCGAGCCCTCAACATTGGCGATCCCAACAACAGCATTACGGCCACGGGAGCCGACGGCAAGCCGATTCAAACCAATGGTTCGCCATCGATGGGTCTTCCCTACTATCCAGCGGCCGAAGCGGTGGGCAACAAGGTCACGGTTACCGAGGGGCACGCGCCGGAAACACCAGGTGAGGTGGTCGTCAACTCCACCACCGCCGAACTCGGCAACCTCCACGTCGGCACTGAAATCAAAGTAGCCACCCGCCTCGATCGGGCGACGGTGAAGGTTGTCGGCATCGCTGATACCTCCATCGACGAAACCGGCTACCTCGCGGTCTTTTTCACCCAGAATCAGTGGCGCAAGCTCTACGGCGCGGACAGCCATATGGACATGTTCACCCTCGCCGCCGATTCCACCACTGACGCTGCCACGCTTACCCGTGATGTCGCAGAAGCATTCCCCGAGCTCAAGGTAGAGGCAGGCTCTAAGCTCGCCGAGGAGGCCTCCGAACGTGTCTCCTCTGCCTTAAGCTTTGTCAACTACTTCCTCATCGCTTTCGGGCTCATCGGGCTGCTGGTCGGGATCTTCATCATTTCCAATACTTTCACCATGCTGGTCACTCAGCGCATGAAGGAGTTCGCTCTCCTCCGCGCCCTCGGTGCTTCACGACGACAGCTCACTGCGTCCGTCCTCTTGGAGGCATTCATTGTTGGCCTCATCGGTTCCGCACTAGGTGTCATCACGGGATTTGGGCTGAGCCAGGGGCTATTCATGCTTCTCGATGCCATGAGTATCTCCATGCCCGGCGATGGCCTGACATTCGAACCGGTGGCAGTCATCGTTCCTCTCCTTGTCGGCGTGGCCATCACCATGATCGCCGCCTGGACGCCGGCCGCCCGCGCTGGCGCGGTCCCTCCTGTAGAAGCCATGCGCTCTGGGGATCAAACAACCAGCAATAGCCTCAGTGCTAGGACGTGGACCGGTACTGTGCTGGCGTCCGCCGCTATCGCCATCATTGCCTGGGCATTGCAGTGGAACGACGCAGAAACCAAGATTCGTGCCATCTTCGTTGGTGTCGGTGCAGTGATGGCCGTAGCCTCCGTCTGGCTTGTCGGCCCCGCGCTGTCCATGCCTCTGATCGGAGGACTGGGGCGCGTCGTAGGTGCGCCTTTTGGAACCGTCGGCAAGCTTGCGGCAACGAACTCTCACCGCAATCCGCGCAGAACGGGAACCACATCGTTTGCACTGACGCTCGGGCTTGCGCTGGTGACTGTGATTGGCATGTTCGGTGTGTCCATGAAGGAGGCGGTCAATGAGTGGTCAGAGACCAATCTGACGGCTGACTTCGTGCTCTCGCCACCTCTGACCGCGCATTCGGCCCTGCCACTTGGGGTCGAGGATGCGGTGAAGGATATCGATGGTGTCGACGACACCGCAACCTTGTCGATTGGCGCGCTACTGGTAATCCCACCTGAGGAAGCCGCCACGATGATAGCTTCCGACGGCGAACAAACTGAAGTCGGACCGGAATCTAGTAATGCGTCGGTTTTCAACTCCAACGTCGGCAAATGGTACGGCACTCGCGCCATCCAGGGCTCCCTGGATCTGGCCAAGCCGGATGCGGGAATTGTCATCAGCGAATCAACAGCGAAAAAGAATAGTTGGAACGTTGGCACTGAACTCGCAGTTGTTTCCAAAGGCGGCATAACACGGCTCCCCGTCACCGGCATTTTTGCTGACACAAGTGATCCCGGCCAGTCGATTATGGTCTCCGACGAAGCCGCCCATAAATATGTCAAAAGCAGCCACCTGTTGCCTTTCCAGACCTACGTCGATATTTCTGATTCCATCGCGGCAGACAGCGGCTCCATGGATGAAATGAAGCAAAAGCTTAGCGACGCCGTTGCGGACTACCTCGTAGTACAAGTGATGACTGCTAAGGAGTTTGCGGGCCTGGCTAATGCCTCTATCGATGTCATGCTGGGAATCGTGTACGCACTGCTGGCACTGGCGGTCATCATTTCGATTCTGGGAATTATCAATACTGTCGCGCTCTCAGTTGTCGAGCGCCGCCAGGAGATTGGCATGCTTCGAGCCGTCGGCCTGCAGCGCTCGGGGATTCGCCGGATGATTCGCCTGGAATCTGTGGAAATCTCCATTTTCGGCGCGGTTGTGGGTATTGTCCTCGGCTTGTTCCTTGGCTGGTCACTGCTGACCGTGCTGAAGGATGAGGGCCTGAATACTATTGCGGTACCGTGGCTGCAGGTTGTTCTCATGCTGCTTGGGTCTGCGCTTGTAGGCGTTATTGCTGCTCTCGGACCTGGTCAGAAGGCCGCGAAGACACCACCTCTGGCCGCTATCGCAGACGAATAGCCGCCGCTATATGAAAGCGCCCCGTGCAGATATAGTTTCTGCACGGGGTTTTATTTCGCCTTATTACCTAGGCCGAATCAGCTATCCGACTCACGCATTTCCGCTGGAAATTTATACGGCTGCGTTGGCCTTGCGAACCTCGCGTTCTCGATTCTTCAGCGCCTTATTGAGAAGCATAAAGAACCACACAAAGCCAACCGTCAGGATAATGTGGCCGAGTCCTGCAATTCCCGAGTACATCGCACCCCAGGCCTCCGGGCCTGAAACAACGTGCACGATACCGTTAGCCACCATCATGCCAATCGTCCAAACAATGCCGACATTCTGAACGATGAACCAGCGATCAAAGCCCTTGACAGCTGAAATATTGAATTGCCCATCCAATGCCAGCGCAACCAAGAAGAAAATCATGCCAAGAACAAGGAAATGCGTGTGCAGCGTATTGAGCTGCGTTTTATCCCCAAAATCCATCGCACGGGTAAATTCACGATAGAAAACGCCAGAAAACAGACCAAGACCGAGATACACCGAAGCAGCTGTGAATAACTTACGCATACTTCGTAGCCTACTCAGATAACACTGGCTTCTAAACAGACTAAACCCAGGGGGTTAAACGAAAGTTTGATTCCGCGAATCTAGACGGCCTCAAACTAACCGCGCGAATCGAGCCACCACACGTTTCGGCACAGTTTTGGATAGGGCCATCACTAGGCCATATAGGCCGGGCGCTACCTCCGCCCGACCCCTCTCCGCTCCACGTAACGTGCGCTCCACTAGATAATTGAGATTCTGCTCCGGCATGAGACGCAACTTCACCGACTTCGCCTGCTTCACGACGTCCCGTAGCGCCTTGGTCTTAACCTTTCCCGGGTAGCAAATAGTTACAGTTACACCATTAGGTTTCAATTCCTCTCTAAGGCAGATACCCCAGTGCCGAATAAACGCTTTCGATGCTGTGTACACCGCCAGCCCTGGAGTTGGTGCTACAGCTGAGATCGATGAAACGAAAATGATGTGGCCGTTCTTTTCGAATAAATCGTTTAGCGAGTAAACCGCTGCGACCGTACCGCGAATATTCGTCTGTATCATTTGATCAGCCTGCGAAAAATCCTGGGTTTTAACATCGCCATAATTCGCATACGCGGCATTGAGGATTAAATAAACTATCGTCGCGTGATGGCGGTCAACATGATTCCGGAGTTTATCGCCAAAATCATCATCGGACTGATCTAGACAAAGATATCGAAGACGAGGACCTTGCCTCTGCGAGAACTCAGCGTCCTCACCGGAAGAATCATCGTTGTAGCTACGAGAAACACACCAAATTTCATCTAGGTCTGGACGTAGCTGCCCAAGTTTATCGGCAAAGACGGCGCCTATGCCCCGAGATGCTCCAGTCACGATTCCCACTCGCATGAATTCCAAGATACAGCCGACTGAGTCGAGCAATTAAAACGGCGACGACGAAGCGTGCCACATAGGAATGAGCAAACGAACAAAAAATGTCGCATTAAAACGCTAGTTAATGTTGTTTACTCGTGGGCACAAAAGTGGGCCGCAGCACCCAACCCCACACAAGGGGCAAGGCAACCACGACCCACACAATAAACTTTTTATG
>ERZ1031273.13-NODE-13-length-136890-cov-13.936339_pt1 | contig 136890 bp, 111 predicted proteins | sample MGYA00516575_ERZ1031273 | MGnify/ENA primary metagenome ERZ1031273 (study PRJEB33718, sample SAMN03159816) | human skin metagenome | collected 2014-02-25 | study: EMG produced TPA metagenomics assembly of the PRJNA266117 data set (Human skin bacterial metagenome... | reverse complement strand
GGTAAACGGGGTGTCGGCGGGGCTATTCGGGGAGGACATAATCAACCTTTCGCTAGAGTTCTTAACTGAAATCCAGCGTAGCTAGGCCAAAACTAATAGGCTATGGGGGTTTACCCTGAAAAAACCCCGATGCGTCCCTGAGTCGGTTGAGGTCTCTAGAGTTCCGTTTTTTCCAGGTGGCTGCGCATACTGGACAGCACGCGGCGCATCGCGTTTAAATCTGATTGCGAAACCCGGCCAGCAAACAGTTCACGTACCACTTTCATCTGAACTTGCGCCGCGGCTTCGTAAGCGTTCAACCCTTTGGTTGACAGGCAAGCATTGCGGGTGCGTTTATCCGCACCTTGGCACAGTCGATTCAGCCAGCCCTTTTTCTCCATCTCACCAAGGCGATAGTTCAATCGAGAGGGTGAAAATACCGTTTGTCTGGCGAGTTCCCCGAGCTGTAGTTTCTTTTCCGGAGCGTTAGCCAAAGCCGTCAAGATGGAATATTGAGGCAGGTCGAAGCCGCATTGTTCCTTGAGAGCATAGTCAATCTCTAGATTGAGCATTTGGGAAAACTTAAAAAAATCTTCCCAGATTTCTTCGGGCGTAGCGTCCGGTGTGTCTGGAGAATCGGTGCGAACCAACGTGAAGGCCTCTCGGAACTCGGTAATCCTAATGGTTGTTTTGTTATTGTGCTATAAACCGTGCAGTTTTCCAATCTTTTGATTAATTATATTACTAATAATTTAATCTTTCTTTAGGATAGCCAGTTGTGAATGTGTCGTGCCCTTCCGGGTGGGCATTCTGACTGGAACTGACGTTTGCACAGGTTATGGCCATAGTTGCACAAAAATTTGGGAAGGGGGAACGCCGAAACGATTTTGCGAAGTCACGTCGCCTTTGGCGGCGCTAATCCAGGGTTGACGCAACGCTGACAGGGCCTGGTCTGGTGATTTTTTCGAGGCCGCACCGGTTGGTGAAATGAGCTCGATAATCTTAAGGTGAGCCGCGAAAGCGTCGGCATCAGCCTGATTGATGAGGCGAATCGCGTCCGGGGTTGTTTTGATCTGGGGAAAATCCAAAGCGTACTGGCCGGCACGCACGTCCTCCACGCCTCCGTCTACCAGCGACTGCACGTCCCAAGCCAGGGAATCCGCCCTTTGCAAAGCCCACTGCCGGTCATTCCCGCTGAGGTGAGCCGCCGCCACTTCCATACGGAAACGGGCAAAATCCAGAGCGGTCTGCTCTTTTATAAGGTTTTGCAGGTTTTTCCGGTCGGCTATTGGTTCAGTGGAACCTTCGGGGTTCGTCCCTGCCGGTGAGTCTACCGGCATCGTTGGTTCGGGAAGTTTGCGTCCTGCGATTCCCGCCACGTGCGAGGCGTCCAGCTGCTGGGCGGCGCACAAGGCCGTGAGGAGCTGTGCGTCGTTAGCGTGGGGGGCGCGTGCCCCCGCCTGGCAGGACGTTGCGGCCGCATCTACCAGGAGCTGTATCAGGTCCTCCACGTTGCCCGGAGCCGGGGAAGGCTGCGGTCCGGGGTCGGCGCCCTCCGGGGTCCCCTGCGGCCACGGTTGCCAGACCCCGCCCAAGGCCGCTAAACGGGTCGCGGATAGGTCGCGGACCGTCCCAATCGCTTCGCGGACCCCGGGGGTTAGCGAGGCATCTTCGGCCATCTTTTCACTACCGGCGTTGATAGCCGCTTCCGCGCGAGAGGCGGCGGAAATCCCGGCTTGGCCGGCATCCAGTTCCGGCAAGGCATCGGGGGGAGTGTCCAGGCGCAGTCCACATCCAGTCAGCGCAAACCCCGCCACAAGCCATAGACTTAGTTTCAGGAAACGGGACGGGGATAAAAACATAGACCCATTGTTTCATACCCCGCCCCATCCACCCGCTCAGGCAACTCTGAGGGAATGAAAAAAGGGGAGACTATTGCAGATAAAGACAGAAGCTCAGCCGCATACCTCGGCAGACCCTAGTGTCGCCGCGATTATTCAGGTCATCAGCCCGGTCATAGACGCAGCTGGATTGTATTTGGAAAAAATTGCCCTCACCGGCCCTAAGCATCAGCGGGTCGTGGCGATTGGTTTGGATTTACCCGATGGGCAAGCCGATTTGGGTAGTGCGCAGCTGGAGGAAGCGAGCCGCGCCATCGGTGCCGCTTTGGACGCAAACGATCCGGTGCCAGGTGCCTATACCCTTGAGATTTCCACGCTTGGCGCCGAACACGCGCTGACGAATCTACGGCTGGCGCGCCGGGCTCTCGGTAAGGATATAGAAGTGCGTATCGGCGGGCAGGTCCGCACCGGAATCTTGACCGATGTTACGCAAACCGGGCTGAGCGTAAATGACGATGGAGACGTTACGGTTTATCCCTTTGAGGACATAGAATCGGTACGTACCGTTATTTTGTTTGGGAAGCCTCGGGGGTCCCAGCACAACGGGCGAAAAAATAAATAGCGACAAATCAATACGGAGGAATCATGCAAATTGACATGTCTGCATTGCGCCTGGTGGAAGCCGAAAAGGGCATGGATATGAACTCGCTTATCGACACGGTCGAGCAAGCGCTTTTGAAGGCATACCGCAATCAGCCGGGTGCTGAAAAAGATCATTCACGGGTTGAGGTTGATCGCAAGACCGGTGAGGTGCGAGTTTTGGTGAAGGAGCTGGACGAGGACGGCAACGAGCTGGGCGAGTCCGAGATTACTCCTAAAGATTTTGGACGTACCGCCGCAGCCACGGTGAAATCCGTGATTATTCAACGTTTCCAGGAGGAAGAAGACAAAGCTGTTCTGGGAGATTTCAAGGATCGTGTCGGTCAAGTCGTTTCCGGAGTGGTGACTTCCGGGCGCGATCCGAAGCTGGTTACCGTGAATCTGGGAGATGTGGAAGGCATTATTCCGCCGGCCGAACAGGTTCCCGGCGAAAAATACCAGCACGGAGTGCGGCTGAGCGTATACGTTTTGGCGGCGTCGCGTGGCTTGAAAGGCCCGCATATCGAACTGTCTCGAACTCATCCCGGCTTGGTGCAGGGCTTGTTTAAACGCGAAGTGCCCGAAATCGACAAGGAAGAAGTCGTCATCGAATCCGTGGCTCGCGAGCCGGGACATCGCACCAAGATTGCCGTGCGGGCGACCGAAAAAGGTATCAATGCCAAGGGGGCGTGCATCGGCCCGAACGGTTCGCGCGTCCGGGCGGTTATGAACGAGCTCAACGGAGAAAAAATCGACATCGTGGATTGGGCCGAAGATCCTACGGTTTACGTGGCCAATGCTTTGAGCCCTGCCAAAGTCATTTCGGTGCGGGTCATCGATGAGGCCAAGCGGCTGGCGCGAGTGGTGGTCCCGGACTTTCAACAGTCCCTGGCTATCGGTAAGGAAGGTCAAAATGCCCGCCTGGCTTCGCGCCTGACCGGTTGGGGGATTGACATCCATTCCGACACCGAAAATGGTGGCACACCGGCCTAGATTTTCAACCCCGCGAGGGGTTTCGCATCCAGCCCTCCGAGGTTCTTCCCGGAGGGCTGAATTTTCTGTTCACAAGGGCCGCGCCGGCGTTTCCGGGGGAGGCGCGGCAACGTTGGGGACCGCTCTTGTGAAGGCATATCAGCAGTTGAGAGCCTTTAAAACCGCCAAAATGGACATGGTTGTTACCAAAACGTTATAATCAATCGTCGCGGCGTGGGGTCGCGAAACGTTCAATAAATGAGGAGGGCATTTGGCTGGGTCAAATGAGCCGGTCGAATAGGTCAATCATGAATATTTCTAAACTGATGGCAAGTTCATTTGCAATTGCTGGAATCGGAGTAGCGGGGGTTGCCCCGATTGCCAATGCGGAAGATGGGGGTTCCGCAGTCATTACAAATCAAACTGTCAGTGCCAACGTTCGTTTGGCTGGTGTAGACCGTTATGAGACATCAAAAGCGGTGTCTGAAGCAACTGATATGAGTTCAGTGTTGGTCAGCGATAAGTCGCCTGATGGCCTCATTGGTTCGCTGCAGGCAGCCAACGATGACAAATCCGCGGTCATGAGCCCGGATGCTCCCTCCTTGGGAGGAACTAACCGTTACGAGTCGGCCGCGAAAGTCGCTTTGGAAGGCGAAGCGGATGCTCCCGTGGTTATCGCCAACGGCAACTCGGAGGTAGACATTCTGGCCGCCACGTCCTATGCCGCCAATCTGGAAGCCAACCTCTTGTTGGCGGAGCCGGATCAGCTAGGCAAATACGGCTCTCAAGCTATTGCTGAGTTGAATCCTCAAAGCATCACAATCATTGGTGGCACCGCGGTCGTGAGTGAGGAAACTAAAGCTCAGATTGAAGAACTGACCGGGAAAAAGGTTTCCCGGATTGCCGGAGCTGACCGTTACACCACCGCTCTGGCCGCCGCGCAAGCTATCGGCTCGCAAAACTATCTGTTGGTCAATGGCAAGAACCCGGTCGATGCCCTGACCTTGGCTCCTTTGGCAAAGAAAAATAATGCTTCGGTAGTGTTGGTCCAGACTTCCTGTGCGCCCCAAGCGGTGCTGGGAGACCTGGGTGGAAAACATCTCACCGCTATCGGTGGCACCAGCGCTATTGCCGACAATTTCGCGGCGAAAACCTGTGAGCAGCAGGCGGCCGAGATAGCTGCAAAGGCCGCAGCTGAGAAGGCAGCCCAGGAAGCCGCGGCGCGGGCGGCTAATCCGTGGGGAGCCGGCACTGCGCAGGGCATCGCTTACGACATGCTGGGTCAGTTCGGTTGGGGACCGGATCAGATGCAGCCCCTGTTCAAGCTGTGGGCTCGTGAATCTGGATGGCGTACGAATGCCGGACGCCCCGGTGGTCCCTACGGGATTCCGCAGGCTAATCCCGGCCGCAAAATGGCTTCTGCCGGTGCAGACTGGGCGACGAACCCGGCCACTCAAATCCGCTGGGGATTGAGCTACATCAAGGGTCGCTACGGCAGTCCTGCTGCTGCCTGGGCGAATTTCTGTGCCCGTGGCTGGTATTGATTTTGGGGACCTGCCAATAACTTAGGGGTGGAGCCGTCACGGACGGTTCCACCCCAATGTTTTGGCTGATGGTTTGCCCGGCCGGAGACCCCGATTCAAATGCATAGAGAAAAGTCGGGTATAATCAAGAGCGGTGCTTCTCGCGGCTCCAACAGTCGCGTTCTAGCACATGAACTTATTAGCTGAGGATACTTTGCGGCTGGTGGATTTCATTAATCCCGCGGCACTGTGTTCGCAATGACCTAGGAGCGGGTTGGAAGATGTTGGGCACCCGATGAGTACCCGATGAGTACCAACGATTAATCCATTCTCACCCTTCGCCGGGTGGGGTGGCGAAGGACAGGAGAAAAGTGGCACGAATGCGCGTGCACGAGCTTGCGAAAGAGCTCGGTATTGAATCCAAAGAAATGCTGGCGTATCTGAAAGATGCCGGCGAGTTCGTAAAGTCTGCATCCTCCGTGGTGGAAAGCCCGGTTGTGAAGCGGATGATGGAACGCTTTGAAGAGGAAAAGCTGGGCAAGTTTAGCCCGGAAGCCGCCAAGAAAGCCGAAAAAGCGGCTGCGAAAGCGAAGAAGCCGGCTGCCAAGACAACCGCGAAAAGTCAAAAGTCGGCCGCGGAGCCTGCTGCAGCGGAATCTACACCGCCAGACAGCGCCGCGGAGTCGCCGACCCCGGAGACTGTGCCCGCACCGGACACTTCGGACGCAGAGACTCCCGCACCGGCGGATTCCACTCCTGCTGCTCCTCAGCCAAAATCAGAGAAATCAGCACCGAGTCCCAGCCCTGCCAAGCCGCAGGCGAAACCCAGTGCTCACCCCGATATTCCCAAACCCGGAGCCTCAATTCCTAAGCCGGGTGCGCGTCCGGGCAACAATCCGTTCGCTTCCGCTCAGGGAATGCCGCGTCCCGGCGGCACCAGTGGAATCAAAGCGAAGCCGGGTCCGCGCCGGGGACGACTGGGCAACAACCCGTTCGCTTCCGCCCAAGGCATGAGCCAGGGGATTCCCCGTCCGGGGCAGGGCGGCGGTTCGCGTCCCAAGCCAGGAGACCGCTTGGGCTCGCCCCGCGGTGACTCCGGTTCCGCAGGACGCGGTGGACGGGGCAGTCGTGGTTCTCGCACGAGCCCTGATGCGTTGGCAGCCGGCGGCTTTGGCGGCGCTCCCGCATTCGGCGGTCCGCCTTCGCCGCCTCGCGGTCGCGGCGGGCGCGGCTTTACCCAGGGTGCTTTCGGTCACGGCAAATCCCGGAAAGGCAAGAGCCGCCGGGCTAAGCGTCAGGAAATCGAGGAGCAAAATGCGCCCGTGATTGGCGGGGTCACCGTTCCGAAAGGCAATGGCCAAGAGATTCGGATTCGTTCCGGAGCATCTGTCGCCGATTTCGCAGAAAAGATTAACGTCAATCCTGCCGCGTTGGTGACCGTGCTGTTCCACATGGGTGAGATGGCCACAGCTAATCAGTCCCTAGACGAGGACACTTTCAAGCTGCTGGGGGCAGAACTCGGTTACGAAATTACGGTGGTTTCACCGGAGGACGAGGACCGCGAGCTGCTGGAATCCTTCGATATTGATTTGGAAGCCGAAGAACTCGATGACATCGAGGCTATGGAACCCCGACCTCCGGTCGTGACGGTGATGGGCCACGTCGATCATGGTAAAACCAAGTTGCTGGACGCTATCCGTAATACTGACGTCATTGATACCGAGTATGGCGGAATTACCCAGCACATCGGCGCCTATATGGTCACGCTGAAAAAGGCTGATAAAGGCCGCAAACTTACCTTCATCGATACGCCGGGTCACGAAGCCTTCACCGCTATGCGTGCCCGTGGCGCCCAGGTCACCGACATTGCGATTATCGTGGTCGCCGCTGATGATGGGGTGATGCCCCAGACCGTGGAGGCCATCAACCATGCCAAGGCCGCAAACGTGCCGATTGTGGTGGCAGTCAACAAGATTGATAAACCTACCGCGAATCCGGACAAGGTCAAAGCCCAGATGTCCGAATACGGCGTGCTACCCGAAGAATACGGCGGCGACACCATGTTTGTGCCGATTTCGGCTAAACAGCGGATGGGTATTGAGGATTTGTTGGATGCAGTGTTGCTGACAGCTGACGCGGTGCTGGATCTGCAGGCCAATCCACACGCTCCCGCCCGCGGCGTTGCCATTGAAGCGAACCTGGACAAGGGACGCGGCACGGTCGCTACCGTGCTGGTACAGCGCGGTACTCTGCGTGTCGGCGACGCTATCGTGGCGGGAACTGCCTACGGCAGGGTACGCGCCATGTTCAACGAGCGTGGCCAAAACGTGGAGGAGGCCACCCCCTCCACTCCGGTGCAGGTGCTGGGTCTGACCTCGGTGCCGCGAGCCGGCGATAACTTCCTGGTCGCCGAAGACGACCGGACGGCCCGCCAGATTGCAGACAAACGTGCGGCTGCGGAACGCGCTGCGTTGCTGGCCAAGCGCCGCAAGCGCGTCACCCTGGAATCCTTCGATGAAGCCCTGAAGGCCGGCAAGGTCGACATGATGAACCTGATTATCAAGGGCGACGTGTCCGGCTCGGTCGAAGCTCTGGAGGACTCCCTGCTCAAGATTGACGTGGGCGAGGAAGTTGGTCTGCGCATCATCCACCGCGGTGTCGGCGCGATTACCCAAAACGATGTCAACTTGGCGACCGTGGACAACGCCATCATTATCGGTTTCAACGTCCGTCCTGCCGAACGTGTGGCGGAACTGGCCGATAGTGAAGGCGTGGAGATGAAGTTCTATTCCGTCATCTACCAGGTCATTGAGGACGTTGAGAACTCCTTGAAGGGTATGCTAAAGCCGATTTATGAGGAACACGAACTCGGTTCCGCCGAGATTCGCCAGGTCTTTAAGTCCTCCAAGTTCGGCAACATCGCGGGCTGCTTGATTAAGTCGGGCACCATCAAGCGCGGCTCTAAGGCTCGTTTGGTTCGCGATGGTGTGGTCGTCAACGGAGAACTGGAGATTCATTCCTTGCGCCGCGAAAAGGACGATGTCACCGAGGTTCGCGAAGGTTTCGAATGCGGTATCGGTCTGGAGTTCAAGGACATCCAGGTGGGCGACCGCATCGAAACTTGGGAAATGCGCGAGATTCCGCGCGATTAATATCCCTAACCAACCCGGGGTCCCTGGCCGGCCTGCGGCGGTTTACCGCCAGGCGTGGCCGGGGCGCCGGGACAACACACGAAGAAGGGAGAAACTATGGATGACACCCGGCGGGAAAAAGTCGCCGCGAACATTTTGACCACGGTGGCCAGCATGCTGGCTGGCAAGATTAAAGACCCCAGATTAGGTTTCGTCACCATTACTTCGGTCGAGGTCACGGGGGATTTGCAGCATGCCAAAGTTTATTACACGGCCTATGGTAGCGACACGGAGCGAACCGCTTCCGGCGCGGCTTTGGAGTCCGCCAAAGGACTGATTCGCTCCCACGTGGGCAAAAATTTGGGCACACGACTGACTCCGACCTTGGAATTCGTGGCCGATCCGGTGCCCCAGCAAGCTGCGGCTTTGGAATCGGCGCTGGCAGAGGCTCGCGCGGCTGATGCCGAGCTGGCCGCCCGTAAAGGCACCCAGTATGCCGGGGAAGCCAATCCCTACAAAACTCCCCGTGAGTCCGAAGATGACCAGGAATCCTAACTCTGCCGGTCTGACGCCTGATTGCGAGTGGACCCTCATCGGGCGCGTTCCGTGGGTTATCGATGGCGCGAGGTGGTTGGTTCATAAGGTTCCCCGGGTGGGTTGCAATGTTTGATGCCCCGGACTTCTTGCCCGACTGTCCCGAGGATTTGCCTCGGGGCGAAACCTGTCCGCCCGGACTGGTCATTGTGGATAAGCCACGGGGGTTGAGTTCTAACGCGGTGGCGTCACGGATTCGCCGGTTAGCGGGGCAAAAGAAAGTCGGTTATGCCGGCACACTGGATCCGCTGGCCACGGGAATCCTCATTTGCGCTATCGGTAAAGCCACGCGCCTCTTGCAATACTTGACGGCTCATGACAAGGTCTATACCGCCCGGGTGCGGTTTGGTATCTCTACGGATACTGACGATGCCCTGGGTCAGGTCACGGCCTGTTTGGGGGCTGTGTTGACCCCGGAGGACATCGCGGCAGCTCTAGTGTCGTGGCGCGGTCCGGTCAACCAAATCCCAGCCAAGTTTTCCGCCATTAAGATTGGCGGCAAACGTGCCTACGACCTGGCTCGTGCCGGGAAAAACGTGGAAATCCAGCCTCGTCCGGTGACCATTCACCGCCTCGAGCTGAGAGGCGCTCCCGTGGTTGAAACGGTGGCGGGAGACGACTCGAACCCCCCGGTGACCGTTACCGATGCGGAACTTTTGGTGGAGTGTTCGGCGGGAACCTACGTGCGCGCCCTGGCCAGAGACCTCGGAGCAGACCTGGGGGTGGGGGCGCATCTGACGGCTTTGCGACGCATTTCGGTCGGGTCATACGGGCTGGGCCAGGCGCGAAGCCTGTCCGAGCTGGGGGCCGAAGTCGAGAGTCGCGGGATGCTGCGTCCGTTAGGGCTCGACGCGGCGATTTTGGGAATCTTTCCCGAATTACCCGGTGACGAAACCCAGGTGCGGGCGCTGTCTTTCGGACAAGCCCCACAACTGGCCGGTTCGATCCGCGAGGCCACCGCCCTTCTGCAGACGGCAAATTCGAGCCCAACTGCGCCCGCAGGTTCGCTGCTGGCCGTCACCGAAGCGACGACCGACTCAGACGCGGGTGAAAGACGTGTCATCGCGCTGGCCCAGCTGGAAAACGAGCGGCTGAAACCGATTTGGGTGTTGAGACCTGCAAAATCTGGAACGTCTGGGACATACACTTAATGTAGGTCGGGTTTAGGAACACAGGAGAATCATGACTCGAAAAACGTATCTGAAATCTTGGTGGCCCCTTACAGTGCTGGGCATGCTGGGCGTGTTGGGTCTGCTTTCCGGACCCGGCGGCATTAGTCTGAATTCTCCCGAGTTCCCCGGCCAGACCCCAACTGTCTCAACGACAGCCGCAGCCAGTGTTCCTCACGCTGAGGCCACGCGGAATGTGGTCCCGGCCCTTCCACAGAGACTTTCCGCCCTCACTGAAACATTGCCCGAGGATTTCACCCCCCACACCGACCGGGAGGTAGGTGAGTTGATGATTGGCGGGGGCGCTCCCGTAGGTGCTCAGGACGTGAGCTGGATTGGCTATATCGCCATCACCAACTGGAACGGGACCGGCTCAATCTGTACCGGGATATTAGTCCATCCTTCCTGGGTGCTGACCGCGGGTCACTGCATGGCGAATAAGCCTCGCTACGTATCAGTCAAGTTTGGCTTGGCCAGGGAGCTATCCGCTCAGGTGGATGATTACAAAGTTCATCCGCAATATGACGCTTCTCTGCTGCACCTGCAAACTCCGATGTCAGGGATTACCCCGGCAGTTTTGGCGGCCGGTCAAGCCCCGGCGGGAACCGTGGCTTTGGAATACGGCTGGGGTGGGGCATCGAATACGCTGTTGTCCACTCCGCAAAGAATCGCGGCGACCTGCTACACGGTGGTGCAAGGGCCAACGCAGGGTGAGTTTACGGCTAACTGCGGCGGGACTGTCGCTCCTGGTCAGCTCAGTTACAAGACCTCGTGGCCGGGAGTGATGACCGAGCACGGTGATTCCGGTGGACCTCTGCTGGTATCCAATCAGGTTATAGGGACTTTGATTGGGGGCAATGATCAGGGCGCTTACTTTGGTTCCGTGATTCCCCTAGCTTCGTGGCTGAAAGAAATCGCCGGGGTGACCTTGGGGGCAGCTTCGGGGAATACGACGGAATATCCCTATGAATCTCGACTGAGTCGGATTGCCGGAGCCGATCGGGTCTCGACAGCTCTAGCGTTGCACTCAGCGAGTGGGACCAATGGGGACGCGATTGTGCTGACCACCGGGAGGCTCGCCCCTGACGCTTTGAGCTCCGCGGCTTTGGTGGGGGCGCGAGGAGCCACGGTTTTGCTCACGGTGTCCAATCCGGTGGAACCGGCTGTGATTTCTGCCATTAAGGCTTCCCCGCGCAAGACCCTCTACGTGGTCGGCGGGGGAGTGAAACTCTCGCCTGCCCAACGCGCTGAACTGCAGCAAGCCGGAATCTCCATCACCGACCTGGTGGGTCAAGATCGTTTCGACACGGCGGGTCGGGTCGCGGCCCTCGCGGCCCAGGAAAACGCTTCGGTCAGCGCCAACACGAAACTCCTTGACGTGTTCCTGGTAGATGCCACCAGTGACCCTAACATTCCCGATGCTATTGCTGCAGGTCCCGCCGTGGCCAATGCCCACGGTGTCATCCTCTTTACCCGCTCGAACAGCATCCCACCCACCACTCTCCAAGCGATTTCCACCCTGGCGAACACGGCGGCAAAGCAAGGGGGCAAGCTGCGCGTGTGGGGGATAGGCGGCAGGGCGGCTACAGCCGTAACCACCAACGCCGCCAATGCGGACATGGCCTGGACCAGTGCCGTGAGCGAGGTAAAGACCATCGTGGGTATAGATCGTTTCCAGACTTCTACCCAGTTGGCCCAAAACTTCTTCCCCAATGCCCCGGGATACCTGGTGGCTTCCGGCACCGTGTTTGCTGACGGTTTGGCCGGCTCAGGCTACGCACACGCCAATAACCAGGCCATTGTGCTCAGTCGCCCGGCCTCTCTGGACGCGAACCTGCAGAGTTTCGTGCAAGCCCATCCGCAAGCCGCTTACACCATCGCCGGCGGGACCGGGGCGGTGTCACGAGGTGTGGCGAACCAAATTGGCGCCCTACTGACGGCGCGTTAATCGACCGGAAACGCCGCGCTCACAGACCTTATCGCCCGTCTCAAATAGTGGACAATAGTGCCGAATTATGGATAACCGGGCTCACTCGCTAAACTTGCCACAAGTTTGTATCCGAAAATACTGAGGCAATACACTATGGACAAGTTTTTTGAGGTTCTCAACGCGGTTGATGCTTTCGTCTGGGGGCCGTTTTTCCTAATCCCCCTGCTGCTAGGAACCGGGCTGTGGCTGACCATTTGCCTGACGGGAATCCAGTTTCGTAAACTCGGTCCCGCGCTGCACCTGGCCCTGCTGAAACGTGATGAGGGCGCCGGGGAAAGCGTCGAGGGGACACAACCGCTCGATGACACTATCGAGGGCGATATTTCCCACTACCAAGCGCTGACCACCGCCCTGGCTGCTACCGTCGGGGTCGGAAACATTGCCGGTGTCGCCACCGCTATCCACATTGGCGGACCCGGAGCAGTGTTCTGGATGTGGGTTACCGGTTTAGTTGGTATGGCTTCTAAGTATTCCGAGGCTTTCCTGGCGGTGCGTTTCCGTACCAAAGACGCCAAAGGCGAGATGAGCGGCGGCCCGCAGTATTACCTGGAGCACGTCACGAAAGTGAAGTGGCTGGGGCGGGCACTGGCCATTGCCTTTGCAATCTTCGCGATTATTGCCTCGTTTGGTATCGGCAACCTGACCCAAGCGAACTCGGTTGCGACTCAGTTAGAGGCCTCTTTCGGGGTGAACCCGTGGATGACCGGCCTGTTCATGGCGGCTTTGACCGGCATCGTGCTGCTGGGAGGCGTGAAATCCATCGGCCGGGTGACCTCGGCTTTTGTCCCCATCATGATTATTCTCTACGTGGGAGCCTCACTGATTGTGCTGGGTCTGTACGCTACCAAAATTCCCGGTGCTCTGGCTCTGATTTTCCACGATGCCTTTACCGGGACTGCCGCAACGGGTGGTTTCGTGGGCTCCACGTTCATGCTGGTGCTCCAGTACGGGGTGGCGCGCGGGATTTTCTCTAACGAGTCTGGGATGGGGTCCGCAGCGATTGCGGCGGCTGCCGCGCGTACTCGCGAACCGGTCCGGCAAGGACTCGTCTCCATGACCCAAACCTTCATTGACACCATTATCGTAGTTTCGATGACGGCCCTGGTCATCGTCGTTACGGGAGCGTGGACAGTGACCGATGCCGACGGTCAAACGCTGGATGGTTCGCCTCTCACCGCGCAGGCTTTCAACATCGGTTTCCCCGGCGGTCAGGGTCACTTTGTGGTGGCAGTTTCCCTGGTGTTCTTTGCGTTTTCTACCGTGCTGGGCTGGGCCTACTACGGGGAACGCTGTGTGCAACGTTTGTTCGGCCTAAAAGCCGTCACCGTCTACCGCTTGCTATTCGCCATAGTTGTTTTCGTGGGCTGTATCACGGAACTGAAAGTCGCGTGGACGCTGGCTGATGTCACGAACGGCTTGATGGCTCTGCCTAACTTGATTGGGCTCATCCTGGCTTCCGGTCTGATTGCCCGTGAAACCAGGGCATACCTGAAGCGCGACCCGAAACTGCAAGAATCCCAGTAACCTTTCCGCACCGGCCTCGTGCCAAAGCCGAAAAGCTATGCAGAAGCAATCGGGACGCCTACTGCTTAGGCAGTGCTTCAACTCTGGCAGGGGAGGGCGTTGCGGGCGGCTCGGTGAGTTCAGGAGTTTCGGGACCCACCAGGGATTGCAAAAACCCCCGGTACTGTGCAGCCTTGCTCGCGCTCATGGCACTGCCGGGGGGAATTTGCCCCTGCGCCGCCGCAGCTAGCGGCACCACCATATGCGAATCTGGTTCCAGCCCGATAGCCACCCACTGGGCAGAGATAACTTCGGCATTGCCCTGAGCCGGAACCCTAATCGTGGCCCAGGCGATTTGTTCCGAATCCGTGTGCATCGTGGTCAGGGGACGCATATCCGAGATGACATTCCCCACGCTCCAATACGTCCACATACCTTTGCCGTCCACGCCGCCGGGCAGCTTCTCAATGCCCTGGGGAACGTGCGGATGATGACCGATATAGAGATCAATCAGCCCACTTGCGGCGGCTTCCTGTGCCCATTGGCGCGCCCAGCCGGAGGGCTGCAACTCATATTCCAGCCCGTTATGGCCGGACAAAATGACTACATTGGCACCCTCCTGGCGAGCCTGGGCCGCCCAGGTGAGGATTTCACTCATATTGTCCACGTTGACCAGCCACGGTTTTTCATTGATGTAGGGCATTCCCCCCAGCTTTCCCCAAGCCAGGGACAGGTGGGCAATCTTGATGGTACGTCCGTCTTTGGTCAGGCTGTACATCTGATAAGGCTTTTCCTCCGCGCTGCGCCGAGAACCGGTGGCTCCCATGCCGGCTTTTTCCAACACATTGAGAGTCTGATAGACGCCTTCGATGCCCTGGTCGGTGGTGTGGTTGGAAGCGGTGGAACAGCCGTCGTAGCCCAAATCTTTCATATCCTGGGCCCAGCCTGTAGGCATAGCAAAAATGGGAAACCCTTGGTAAGGGGCGCCGTCGGGGGCAAAAGCGATCTCTTGATGGCAAATCGCCAGGTCAGCTCCCTCGAGAAACGGTTTGATGCCAGCCATCAGATTCGTAAAGTGCGTGTTTCCCGCGGCGTCACGCGACACATCGGGCATGAGGGCATCGTGGGTCAGAGCATCACCCGTGGCCGCAACGGTAAAGGTGATTTCCGAGGGCTGCGTTGCGGTCGGTTGTGGTTTGACGTTCAAAAGGGATGGTTTGGTGGGAATTTCCGTGGCAGCGGATTGTCCGGAGGCGCGCTCACAACCCGACAACCCCCAGGTTCCGCCCATCACCAGCAGGGATGCGGCGACAATCTGGCTGATTCTGCGGGTGACGTCTCTGTGCTCCATGAAACTTTTATACCAAATCAACCTGATGATTCCGCCGCACTCAGGCTGTGACTGCTCCGGGATTGATGCGTTGAGCTTTGGGAACCCCCAAGACCACGGCTGTTTCCAACAGGTCGCGATCCATACGCTCCAATAGTGCGTCCAATGAATGAAAAGCCAGGTTGTCGCGAATTCGATGCACGAACTCGACCACGACTTCTTCCCCGTATAAATCCAAATCCGCACGCCCTAAAACGTGGGCTTCCACGGTACGCCCCACATCGCCAAAATGCGGGGAAGTTCCCACCGAAATAGCGGCGGGCACCACCTCTAGGGAAGTCGGACTTTTCGAGTGGGACGGGTAAGGCATCCGCAGCCAACCTGCGTAAACACCATCGGCGGGAATCGCCTCCACGAACTCCGCGTCCAGGTTAGCGGTGGGAAATCCCAGTTTGCGCCCGCGCCGCTTGCCGTGAATGACCGTGCCGCGCACCGAATGGGCTCGCCCCAACACATAAGCGGCCTGGTCAACCCGGCCTTGAGCCAGTAGCTCGCGCACCCAAGACGAGGACCAGCGGCGTCCAAAAATCGGGTCGACAATGTTGGGGATTGTCTCGACTGCAAACCCGTATTCTCTCCCCAACTCCCGCAGAGTCTGAGCGTCTCCGCTGTTATTGGATCCGAAATGCATATCTTCCCCGATGACGACCACCAGGGGATGCAGGGGGTTGACCAGGTAGTCGCGGACGAACTCGGTGGGGGACTGGGCGGCAAAATCGAGGTCATACTGTTGGACCCAGGTCGTCTCCACCCCCAGCTGTTCGATGCGGGTCAGTCGGTCCGGCAGGGAACAAATCAACTTATTCTTGGGGTCGGGGTGGTGAACCTGGCGAGGCAACGGGTCGAACGTCAACACAACAGAGGTCGCCTCGCGTTCGTGAGCCAGCGCCACGACTTTCTCGATAATTCGTTTATGTCCGGTGTGAACGCCGTCAAAAGTACCTATGGTCACGATACTCGGGCCGAAACTTGACGGTTTGTCACGAAGTATTTGCACTCCTCAACCTTAGCATGACGCTATTCGCTCCGACTTCGGCGCTGCGCGCCAGCCGGGGAAGGGGCGGGGCTTTAACCCTTTTGGGTGTTCAGTTATCAAAAGTGCCTCAATAGGCTGAGTGGGTCACGACTGTTTCAACGGAAAGGTACAGACATGCAGGCATGGGTAAAGCGCGGAGCCATTACTGGCGTCGTGGGAGCCTTGACTTTAGCGATGATGGCCCTGGTTGCCGTCAGCGAATCTCAGGCAGAGGGGTTGAACTATGAACGTTTGGCGGGGCCCAGCGGGGTGGAAACGTCCCTGGCGGTAGCCAAGCATACCTGGGGGACAAACTGGCCGGTGGTCTATGTGGCCGCGAATCGTAACCCGGTGGATGCCCTACCGGCGGCGACTATCGGGGACGGACCGGTGGTGCTCACCGATGGGAAACAGCTGAACCTCGGCGGGGTCAAACCCGGCCACATCGTAATCTTGGGTGGACCGGGCGCGGTTCCTGAAAGCATTGCCCAGCAAGCCCGGCAAACCTGCGGCGCAGAAAACGTGGAACGCCTGGCTGGTTCTGACCGCAACGCGACCGCCCGGGCTATTGCGGATCGCTGGTTTTCCGTAAACGGTCCTACCAACCGCATGTATCTGACCAAAAACGCCGGTTCCGGTTCCCCCGACGCGGTGGCTGGTTCGGTGCTGCGTGACGCTCCCATCATCACCTACACGAACGAAGCCAGCATCAGTGCCGCAAAGCAGTTCGTTGCGATGCGGATGCCGGCGGACCAGCCGGCTGGCGCCCAACTGGTGGCTTTGGGCGGATCGGGCGCGGTTCCCGACGCGGTACTCCAAACAGTCGCGAACGGTGCGGCGACCCAACGTTTTGCGGGGGCGAACCGTTATTTAACTGCCTTTGAAATCGCCAAGTTTGCCGCCACCGATCCGGCCCGAACGGTCGCCTACGTGGCGTCGGGAACCGCCCTGAAAGACGCGATGGTGGCGGGTGCGGCGAAGGACGGTTTTATCCTGCTGACACCCCCCGGTGGTGCAGGTACTTTCCAGCAAATCGTGTCTATGGGCGCTAACAAGATTGTATTTATTGGAGGAGAAGGTGTGTTGCCGCAGAGCACTGTGGTTATGGCAGCCGGTGTTGGTTTAGGTGCGGACGGTCCGGGGGACCCCCAGATTGTCAACAATTCTGAAGCAAGTGTCTTAACTGGTGTCATTCGGGTTCTCTCCGCCAAAGAACTAATCAGGCTGGAACAGGGCAAAGATGTGCCGGAATTGGAGAAGGTCTTTTCAGGAACGGAGTATTATGTGGTCATGATTCTGGATGAACCGGCGGTATTTGATATCCCCCATGCCTCTGAGTTGGAAGTCGGCACACCCACTGACGCTCGCGAAGCCAAAATCGTTGGCATTCTGGACAGTACTTCGGGAGCTGATTTGAATCCGTGGCGTCTCCACGATGGAGGTGAGACCACGGTGACATTTGCAGGTCATAGCCTGTATTGGCCTACCGATGTGAGCTTGCCCACCACTGGTCCCCACGCTGCAGCAGCCTATATTGGCTACAACCTCTAAACTCGGGACTCTTTCTCATTCTCTCAGCGGATAACTTCATCACCGCCCCCTTGCCTTAGACTTAGACTCTGAGGCAAGGGGGTTTCATGTGGAGCGTACAGGGCGTTGGTGGGGTGCCGGTCTTGGTCGAGGCGGATCGTCCCCAGGTCGGTGTCGGACAGATTCTCCTAGAGGTGGCGGCCGCGGGAGTGAACCGGGCAGACTTGCTGCAGGTGGCGGGCCATTATCCGCCCCCTGCCGGGGCGCCGAATACGCTCGGGCTAGAGGCTTCCGGGACGGTCGTGGAGGTTGGGCCGGGCGTTGACTCGGCTTGGCTGGGTCGCGCCGCGGTGGCTCTGGTGGAGGGCGGCGCACAAGCGCAGTTCTGTGCCGCCAACGTGGATTTAGCTTTGCCGTTGCCTATAGCGGGGCGTCTCAATGGCTACATCGCGGGGGCTGCCCTCCTGGAAGCAGCGATAACGGCCTGGCACAACCTGGTGGACTTAGGATTCCCGAGTGACTCCTGGGCAGGACGTTTCGTGTTGATTCAAGGCGGTTCGGGGGCAGTAGGTACCGTGGCGGTGCAGTTGGCCAAGGCTTTGGGGGCCACGGTGGGAACTACCGCTGGGGAACCCGACAGGTGCCACAAATTGACGCTTTTGGGTGCGGACGCGGCCGCGGACTATCACAATCCCGACGAACTGCTGGGGATGAAACAGGAACTCACCGATGGCCACGGCTTTGACCTGATTCTGGACGTATCCGGAGCCGGGGGATTGGAAAGGAACCTGGAGCTACTTGCCAAACATGGAATCCTCAACATTATCGGCTTGCAGAAGGGGCGTCATGCCCAGCTGGATTTGGGCCAGGTCTTAACCAAATCGGCGCGGATTCAAGGTTCCACCATTCGCGCGTTGGATACGCACGCCAAGGTTGACCTGGTTCACGCGGTTGGTGAATACGTTTGGCCCGCTGTCGATTCCGGCCAAATCCGCCCGGTTATTGCCGAAACGTACCCCTTCGCCAAAGTCGCCCAAGCTCACGAAGTCCTTGGAGCTAAGACCAACCGTCCGTTCGGCAAATTGATTCTTGCCAAATAATCAGCCCTAAAGCCAAACAGCCTGCCCAGCTAAAAATTCAAGTTTTCCCAAAACCCGCCCCGCAAGTGCAACGTTTCTCGCAATACGGCGCGGCTGAGCGAAAGTGGGGGTACTCAGGCGGGGGACTAGGGGGTGTGTTTTCGTTGCCTTGCAACGAAAACGAGGGGGGTCCGTGACCCCCCTAGGTCCCCCGCGAGACCCCCACGAGCGATACCGCGCCGACCCGCGCTATTGAAAAACAAAGAAAATTCGCTTGAATGCGGGGTGTTTGCTAAACTTGTACAGCCGTCATGTCGGCCGCGCTACCGATGCTCCAGGAAAAGCCTGGGCGCTGCGCGCAACGAGTTAACCTAAGGAGAACCTGTGGCACTGACCAAGGAAGAAAAGCAAGCAATCATCAACGAATACGCGACTCATCCCGGGGACACTGGTTCCCCCGAAGTGCAAATCGCCCTGCTGTCCAAGCGGATTAAGGACTTGACCGAGCACTTTAAGACTCACGAACATGACCATCATTCCCGTCGTGGTTTGATGCTGCTGGTCGGCCAGCGCAAGCGTCTGCTGGGCTACTTGCAGGACATCGACATCGAACGCTACCGCAGCCTCAAAGAGCGCCTCGGTTTGCGTAAATAGCAACTGAGCTGGCCGGATATCCGGTCAGCTTTCTTTTCATGCCGGTATTGTCCGGCTGGTATATGTAGGAAATCCAGCGCTAATCGGTCCTCGGTAGTGGCCTCCTGGACTGCCGCAAAGTATCCCGGTTCGTCCGGTGAAGTTTGCGGAGAACCGGCCCAGTGGGCCTCGATCGATGACCGCCGCGCTGAACAAAGAGAGGGGGCTCCCTTGGAGGGACCCGAAATCACGGCGGCGGAAGCCGTCATCGACAATGGTAAATTTGGCAAGCGCGTCCTGCGCTTTGAAACGGGCCTTTTGGCTCAACAGGCTGCCGGTTCGGCAATGGTCACCCTGGATGGGGAAACCGTTGTGTTCGCAGCCACCACGGTTGGTAAGCAACCGAAAGATCAATTCGACTTTTTCCCCTTGACCGTAGACGTTGAGGAAAAGCAATACGCTGCGGGACGCATTCCCGGATCGTTCTTCCGGCGGGAAGGCCGCCCCGGTACCGAGGCTATCCTGGCGGCTCGCCTGATTGACCGCCCGCTGCGTCCGGCCTTCGTAAAAGGGCTGCGCAACGAGGTCCAGGTCGTCGACACCGTCCTGTCAATCCACCCCGACCACGCTTATGACGTGGTGGCGATTAACGCCTCCTCGATGGCGACCCAACTGGCTGGTCTGCCTTTCTCTGGACCCATCGGCGGCACCCGCCTGGCCCTGATTGACGGGCAGTGGGTGGCGTTCCCGACCTACCCCGAGATGGAACAATCCACGTTCAACATGGTCATAGCCGGTCGTGTCGTCAACGAGGGCACTCCCGAAGAAGACGTGGCCATCATGATGGTGGAAGCCGGCGGTGGCGAGTACGCCTGGGATCTGATTCAAGAGGGCAAACAGGCTCCGACTGAGGACGTTGTGGCCAGCGCGCTTGACGCGGCCAAGCCCTTCATTAAGGAACTGTGCCGTGCCCAATCCGAAGTGGCCGCCAAGGCTGCCAAGGAAACCCAGGAATATCCGCTGTTCCCCGACTACGAGGACAATCACTATGAGGCGATTAAAGCCGAGGTAGAAACCGATTTGACCGCGGCAATCCAGATTGCTGACAAGCTGACTCGGGAGGACCGTGAGACCGAAATCCGCGATGCCGCCATCGAGAAACTCGCAGTGGAAGGCGGCGAGTTCGAGGAACAGGAAAAGGAACTGAAGGCCGCCTTTAAGGCTTTGGAAAAGAAGCTGGTGCGCGCTCGGGTGCTGCACGAAGGCAAACGTATCGACGGACGCGGGCTGAAAGACATCCGCTCCCTATCCGCCGAGGTCGAGGTGCTACCCCGGGTTCACGGCTCGGCTCTGTTCCAGCGCGGTGAGACCCAGGTTCTGGGTGTGACCACGCTCAATATGCTGCGCATGGAACAGCAGTTGGACAATCTGTCTCCGATGACGCACAAGCGCTATATGCACCAGTACAACTTCCCGCCCTACTGCACCGGCGAGACCGGTCGGGTCGGTTCCCCCAAGCGCCGCGAGATTGGTCACGGACACCTGGCGGAGATGGCCCTAGAGCCGGTTATTCCGGCTCGCGAGGAGTTCCCCTACGCGATTCGCCAGGTCAGCGAGATTATGGGCTCGAACGGTTCGTCCTCGATGGGTTCGGTTTGTGCCTCTACGCTGTCCCTGCTGAACGCGGGCGTGCCGCTGCGCGCCCCGATTGCCGGCATTGCGATGGGTTTGATGAGTGAACCGGGCGAAAATGGCACCCAGTTTGCGACCCTGACTGACATCTTGGGCGCGGAAGACGCTTTCGGCGATATGGACTTTAAGGTCGCCGGCACTAAGGACTTCATCACCGCTCTGCAGCTAGACACGAAACTCGACGGCATTCCCGCCGACGTTTTGAAGGGCGCCCTGGGTCAAGCCCGCGACGCTCGCCTGAAGATTCTGGACGTGATGCACGCCGCTATCGACGGGCCTGATGAACTGGCTCCGACCGCTCCGCGTATCCTCACCGTGAATATTCCGGTGGACAAGATTGGTGAGGTCATCGGCCCGAAAGGAAAGATGATTAACCAGATTCAAGAGGATACCGGCGCCGAACTGACCATTGAGGATGACGGTACCGTCTACATCGGGGCGGATAACGGTCCGGCCGCGGAAGCCGCTCGTGATGCCGTGAACTCGATTGCGAACCCCCAGATGCCCGAGGTCGGCGAACGTTTCGTGGGTACCGTGGTGAAAACCACCACCTTCGGGGCGTTCATTTCCCTGACTCCCGGCAAGGACGGTTTGCTCCATATCTCCCAGATTCGTCGCCTGGTCGGCGGCAAACGTGTGGAAAACGTTGAGGACGTGCTCCAGGTCGGCCAGCAGGTTCAGGTCGAAGTCGCCGAAATCGACCAGCGCGGCAAGCTCTCCCTGCACGCCGTGGTGGACGATGAGGACGGCGAAACCGCAGCGGATTCGGAATCTGCCCAAAGCGAAACTTCTGAGACGTCCGACCCGCGTGACCGTGAACGCCGCGATCCGCGTGATAGCAGCGAACCACGCCGTCCGCGGGAGCGGGCTCGGCGGCGGACGCATCGTGCCCGCAGCGAGGACGATCGCGACTTCTCCTAGAGTCCCGCTGTTGAAAACTCTGGTGGCTCGGCGGGGGATATTCCCTCGCCGGGTCACCTGCTAAAGGAGATTATCAATGAACCCAGCTGGCACGTCTGGCGCGCCGTTTTTGCCCATTGTCCTCTCCGGCGACATTGGAACGTATGGTTACGTGCGCTCTTTTTATGAGAAATGGCACGTAAAGCCCCTAGTTTTCACCTCGATGGTGCTGGGGCCAATTCGTCACTCCCGACTGTTAAAGGTCATCCCTGTTGACGAGAGCGCTGCGGACCGGAACCATACCGCATTCATTGAAAAACTCATTGAGATGGGTCCCGAATTGGTGGCGCGCTACCCGGATACTCCGCTGGTATTGGTCGCGAACCAAGATACCCACGTGGTAAACATCCAGAGAAATGCCTCCCGTTTGGCTCCGTTTTATCGTTTTGCCTTCCCCAGCGTGGATGTCATCGAACTGACCAATGACAAGGCGCATTTTGCCCGTGCTGCGGAAAAGCACGGGCTGCGAGTTCCCACAACTCTGGAACTCAATCTTGATGCTGGAACGACCGCGCTGATGGATGCCATCACCGAAACCTTGGGGGACAAATACCCGCTCATTATCAAGCCGTGCCAGTCCTACGGCTACGAACGGCTATCTTGGCCGGGCAAATCTAAGGTTTATACAGCTGACAATCCGCGCCGGGCGCAAGCGATTCTAGAGGAACTGGAAACCCACACTGCCGGGAACCCGGACGCGCGCCGGTTCGTGGCCCAGCCGCGGGTGTCCGGAAATGACACACACAACCTGTCCATTACGGTGTATGTGGACGCGGACAAGCGCGTTAGTTTCCTGGGGTCGGCTCATGTGCTGCTGGAAGACCATGTCCCGACCGCCCTGGGCAATCCTGCCGCGATGATTACGGAAAGCTACCCGGATTTGTATCGTCAAGCCAGTGATTTCCTGACCGGCATCGGCTGGCATGGTTTCGCAAACTTTGATGTCAAGGTAGACAGCGCTACCGGCGAGGCCTATTTCTTTGAGGTCAACCCCCGTATCGGCAGGAACCTGTATTACAACACTGCTGCCGGAAACAATCCGCTACCAGCTTTGATTAATGACCTCATCTACCGCCAGCCCACGGAGCCGGCGACCCACTTTGACACGATTCTCTATACTGTGTTGCCGATACGTCTGATTTTGAAGTACACGACGGGTCAGGTGCGCCGTCAAGTCCAGTCGCTGCACCGGGCGAGCCAGGTCTTTAATCCGTTGCTGGCCCCGGCAGAAAGGCAGTTTTCCCTGCGATACCTGCGGCGTCGTCTCTATGTGTGGATTTCCACCCAGCGGCATTGGTCGAAGTTCAAGCATAACTATCCGCTGGAGGCGCTAGCGGCAGACGGGCGCGACTCTTTCGATACCGCCCAGCTGCGCGCGCAACGCTAGCCTCTGCCCTCTAGCGGCGTGACTCCGCCAGAGCACTGATGAGCAAGGCGACTCCAGAGGTCCCGAATATCAGCAAAATCAGCGCCCACAGCGACACCACGACACCCAGGGCAGCCCCGAAAACAATTAATCCAATCAGGATAAATACCACGCTGAAAGCGATGGCGGCCAGGCTGCGATGTTCACGGCGGGGTTCCAAGGGTGGTTCCGGTGTTTTCTCTGGCTCCAAGTTGGGGGAGAGGGAGATGGTTTCTGTTGTGTTTTCCATAATTGTCACCTGTTAATTGTTCTCAATGCTGGGGGCTTGGTACGGGGAAGGTGCCGTGGGTGTATCCGGAGGGATCGGCGTGGCTGGTATGCTCGGTGTCCCGTTGGGCATTCCGGAAGAACGCGGGGTTCCGTTTACGGGGTCAAACAGGTTATCGCCGGGTTTCCACTTGCTGCCACCGGGCTGGAACAGGTCGTTAAACCCGTCTTGGTTGATGTCCTTCCACGGACCAGCCTTGCCCTCATGAATGTCAGCGAGGGTTAATGTGTTGTCTATGTTCAGTTCAGACACGTCTTGTCCGCCCAGCGCTATGGGCTCACCCTCAACTCCGCCGGGCTTATTAATCTCGATAGTTCCGTTCCCGGACACGGCACGGCGGCGAAACTCTCGCAGTGCGGCGCTACTTTCGTTTTCAGAGCCGGCCTCGGTGCTGTTGTATTCTTCCAAATCGGCAGTCATCAAATCCCGGCCATTCAACACATAGTTGACCAGGAAATGCCCGTCAGGCAGCACCGCGCCGTTCCATAAATCCACAGGGGGACGTTCATAGAGCGACACGGTTCCGTGTGCCAAGTTGATTTCGATAGTTTGGGATTTCGTCTCGATGTTTCGCGAGCCATCAGATAGCGGAACATTGTGGCGAATTTTTAGTTTCGTCACATCCGAACTGCCCAGGCTGATGTTTGCGGCCTCATATTCCTTGGTCCGATCCACGAATTCCACGCGCTGATTGCCGTCCATAGTGAAATATTGCGGACGGTGTTTTTCAACGGATGAGGACTGTAAAAAGGTTTCGCTCATGTCCCATTTGCTGTCTTTCAGGGTGGAAGTCGTCACGTTGCCCTGGGCTAAGTTGATTTCCAGGTCAACGTTTTGTTCTGGCAGCGTATAAATTGAGACATCCCCGTTGACCAGATTGACTGTGATGGGTTTACCCGGGTTCGTGTCACGCAGGTCGATATTAGCGCTGCCGCGAACGGCGCTGAGCTCGTCTCCGGGGTGTAAATCGTTGCTCTGGTAGCTAAATGTTTCGGGAAAATCGTGCCAGTCAATGCTGGAACGCAACTCACGCAGCTGGGGCATCACGGACATTCCCACTGTTGCCAGGGGCAGCGTCACGAACAAAATCACCAGTGGGGTGACGACGGCGAGCCAACCTGTCCGCCGCTTTTGCAGAGCTGTCACCAGCATGCCGCCTCCCAGCACCATCGTCATCAGACCGACAACCAAAAGCCCAGAACTTAGCGGATCAAGTACCCCTAACAGGGGCAGCAGGATGCCGGTGAAAATCGACAGCAGGACTAACCCGCCGACCGTGAGACTGAGGGTGCGGCTCGGTCCGGGAATGCGTGGCGTCAGAATACCTGCCGGCTGGGCAGACCCGGTAGAAGTGGTGCTGGAGGGAGCTGCGAAGCCAGCAGCGGGGACGGTAAAGCTCGGGTTTGGAGCCGTAAAGCCGGTGGCGGGCGCCGCAAAGCCGGTGGTGGGCGCGGTGGGCGGCTCCGGGACGTCGTGAAGGCCGTCCGCGGGGGCTGGCCTGGCAGGTGCGGGTGTCTGGGGGGTGGAAACGAAGCCAGTGGGTCCGGGAACGTAAGCGTTCGCGGCTGGCGGGGTACTGGCCTTGTTCCGGTTCGTAAAGTGGACAATGATCAGCACCACCACGGCTATGGGGGCCAGTAGCAGGCACAAAACCAGGAGTATGAAAAAGAACGCGAGTATATCTCCGAACCCGCCCCCGCCGTCCCAAATGTCAAAAATGTTGAACAGGACAATGCCTTGGGGCAGCATCCGCATCGCCCCGAAACACATCAACAGAATTGAGATGGCTACGCCACCACCTTGGTTGGGTAAGCCGGCGCGCCAATCGGTCCACAAGCTGCGTCCGGTGGTTTGGCTGGGCATCCACAGCCACAGCGCCCCGTAAAGTAGGGGAATAAATCCAAAGAACAGCAAACCGACCACTGCCAAACCGCGGACAATTACGGGGTCGATGTTCAGGCGTGAGGCAATTCCCGCACAAACTCCGCCAATGACCCGGTTATTGGACCGCATCCACGCCTGTCCGGTGGAATCCGGGCCTCCGGGGTAGCCTCCCATGCCCGTTGTTCCATAGTTTGTGCCGTTGCTCGGGAAACTGTCCGACCCGGGGTAGCCCGCGGGGCCGTAGTTCGTGTTGCCCTGATACGGCGCTCCTGGGTTAGATGCCTGTGGGTTAGGAGTTTCCTGGTAAGGAGCGCTAAATCCGGCATTACCGGCGCTATTGGGGTTTGCGGAACTATAGGCAGCTGTCCTGCCAGTCGTGTTTGCATTTGCAGTCTCGTTCCCGCCGGGAGTCTCGCCGCCGCGGGGAGGCTCACCTCCGGAGGGCAGAACTGAGTCTGTTGTTTGTTCTGGGTTCATGTTTTCGTCCATGTTTCCATCATTGCCGCTGTCGCGCCCGGCGGCTATGGGGGTTATCCCTGATTTGTCCCTGATTAATCCCTTAAGTGGGGCGAAACCCCGTGAAACCGTGGCAAACTGGATTTATGGCAACGTCTGATACAGCTCCCCTTGCGCGGCCTCCGCTGCGCCGCCCGCTACCCGGAACGGTCCCGTCCGGTAAAGACGGGGTTGTGGCTGGGGTCGCCGCGGGGCTGGCGCTGCATCTGGGAATGCCGCTGTGGCTGGTACGGCTAATCTTGGTGGTTTTAGCCCCCACCGGGATCAGCATTCTGCTCTACGCCTGGTTGTGGATTTTTGTGCCGCGGGGAGACCCCGGGGTCGAGGCGGGGATACCATTTACCGGAAATTCACGGCTGGCTAATCCTAATGCGCAGCTCAAGGGGCATTTTGGCAGCAATGACCGCTGGCAAAACGTGACGGTTCCGGCAATTTTGTTGGCGTTGGGGTTAATCACCATAGCCGTACTCGGCGCCTATTCCGGCCCGAAAATCATGAGCGATTTACGTCCCCTCATTGCTATCGTCATCCTCATCACTGGCATTACCCTCATCTGGGTCGGGGCTTCGGCAGGGGCATCTCTGAACGAGTTGCGAATGGGGCGATTCCTGGGTTTTGCCATTCCGGGAGCCCTCTTGGTGATTTTTGCGGTCATGCTGGGATTTTCCGGAACCATCAGCCTGGGGGACGCACTGCGCGGGGGACTCATCACCCTGGTCGTCCTCGCGGTGTTGAGCTTGGCGGTTTTGCCGCTTTGGGCGCGGTTTTGGATGTCTTACAAGGCGTCTTTGGCCGAGCAAACCCGCCAAACTGTCCGCGCCGATATGGCTGCTCACCTGCACGATTCAGTGCTGCAAACCCTCGCACTGATTCGTGCGCGGGCCGACGATGCCCCGGAAGTCGCGAAACTGGCTCGTGCTGAGGAACGTCAGCTGCGTTCTTGGCTCTACGAAGATCGAGGTCACGCTGACGTTTCCCTGTCACAAATCATCAAGGAGCTGGCCGGGGAAATCGAGGACCGTTACGGGGTAGTTTTGGACACAGTCACAGTGGGTGACGCGGTTCCGGGACCGTGGTCCGAGCCTCTGGTGGCTGCGACCCGGGAAGCCTTGACGAACGCGGCTCGCCACGGGAAGCCACCGTTTTCGATGTATCTGGAAGTCGGGACGCATGCGGTGGAATGCTACGTGCGTGATCACGGTACCGGATTCGACCTTGCGGCAATCCCACAAGGGCATCAAGGCGTGAAACATTCCATTATTGAGAGGTTGGAGCGCCACGGCGGCGCCGCGACCATCCGGTCGGGAGCCAGCGGCTGCGAAGTTGCGATGAAAGTCCCCCGCCACACTGGGGAAAATTGAGGGAGGACAATCGATGAGTGACGGAAACGCGAACCCGGCTACTGTGGGGGAACACCCGAAGCGTCCCATTTCGGTACTGGTTATTGACGATCACGGACTGTTCCGGGCGGGAGTGATTGCGGAACTGAGTAAATATCCTGATGAAGTCCAAGTCACGGGGGAGGCGGAGAGCGTGGAGGACGCTATTGCCGCAGTTCGTCAGGCAACTCCCGCGGTGGCATTGCTGGACGTGCACTTGCCGGGCGGTCATGGCGGCGGGGGCGCAGAAGTCGCGGCGGCGTGCATGGGGGTGCCGACCCGGTTCCTGGCGCTGTCGGTGTCTGATGCCGCCGAAGACGTAGTGGCCGTCATTCGGGCGGGAGCCCGCGGCTACGTGACCAAGACTATTGCCACGCCTGATTTGGTTGATGCCATCGTTCGGGTGGCGGGGGGAGACGCGGCTTTCTCACCGCGACTGGCAGGTTTCGTGCTGGATGCGTTCGGGGCGGCGCGTACCGACATGGTGGGCACCGATTCCGAACTCGATTCCCTAACGGAGCGCGAGTTTGAAGTCATGCGCCTCATTGCGCGCGGTTTCGCTTACAAAGAAATTGCTTCTGAACTGTATATTTCTGTGAAAACCGTCGAATCTCACGTGTCCTCCGTGCTGCGCAAACTGCAACTGTCCAATCGTTACGAACTGTCTAAATGGGCCCAAGACCGGCGCATCGGCTGAGGGGGCGGGGAAACTTCCCCGGGCGCGCCGCAAGGTGAAGCGAACGGCTGCGAGATGATAACGTAAAGGCGCAATTATTTTCGGGATAGAAAAGGAATTTTGATGCGCCGCACCGTGGTAGCCCCCCATGTTACCTCCGGCTTCACACAAGCCCGCTATCCCGCTATTGCCCGCACTTCCAGCCGGGTTTTGCTGATGATGTGGGAGGCGCTGCCCTCCGAGTGCGCCACCCGCACCAAGGCGGAGCTCGCCAGCGCGAACCCGGCCAGTCGTGAGGAACCGCACTATCGTCGGCTATGCCCGACCAGTCTGTGCCTGTCGCGGTCTTTTGATAACGGTCTGACCTGGGAAGAGCCCCGCACCCTGGCGGCAGGCAACCCGCAGGAATTCCTCGGATTTCATGTCCCGTCATTCCTGCATGACTGCGTGACCGGGCGCATGTTTTGTTTCTATACACGTTCCCTGGTGCCTGACTGGGACTTGCGCCAGGCCCAAACGGCGCTCTTTGTCGCGTGGACCGATGACGATGGCTTGACCTGGGAACATCAAGACATCACTTCCATGATTATTGCCGGGCGTGACTTTACGATGGCATATATTCCGCGTGGTCGCGGCACGCAGCTGACGACAGGGCAATGGGCACAGCGCCTGTGCCACGCGGGTGTCATCGTGGACGAATCGGGGGATCGCAAAGCGGTGTTTATCGGCTCGGATGACCACGGTGCCAGCTGGTGGTCCTCGCCCCCGGTGGGAGCGAATGTGGATTACTGTACAGCGGTGTCCAACAGTGATGGAACCGAAGTTATGCTGCTAATGAAAACTCAAGGTTCGACAGCGAAAACGTGGGCAAAATCGACCGATGGCGGCCGCACTTTTGGACAGCCCACCGCCGCGATGGACTCCCGTCTCATCAACATCATGAGCCCGCTGGAGGAAGTGTTTCACGGCGCTTGCCCCGGTACTCCTCATGCGGATGTGTTCAGTTATATCGGCGAACGCACGGTATGCAATGGGGAATGCACGGTGTTGATGCTGTCTACCGATGGCACGCAGTCTTTCCGGGAGGCGGCGATTTTCGATGTGAAAACCTACGGCGCTATCGATATCGTTTCTATGGCAGACCAGGCTAAATTCGCCATAGCTTACGAAGGACCCGATGGTGTGGTCTGTGAAATCTTGCCATTCTCCAAACTCAGCAGCATCAAAGCATTAGCGGAACAGTGGGCCCAACAAGCATGAATGATTTGTTTTCTACCCTTGCCGAAGGTTCTAGCGGCGAGATTCCCGTGTCGGCGATTCTGCCGCGCGGGGCAGTCGCCCAGCCCGATACCCCCGACGCATCCTCCGATTTTGCGCACTGGTCCGGGGTGGATGCGGCGCGCCGCGAGGACTGGAAGTCTCGCAAAATTGCCGCGATTGTGGAGGGTTTGAACCCCGAACAGCAAGCTGCGGTGACCCACGAGTCCGGTCCGCTCCTGGTAATGGCAGGAGCAGGTTCGGGCAAGACCCGCGTGCTGACCCGGAGGATTGCGTGGCTGCTGGCGACCGAGCGAATCCGCCCTTGGGAAGTTCTGGCGATTACTTTCACCAACAAAGCGGCCGCGGAAATGCGTGAACGAGTCGAAGCCCTGGTCGGCAACGCCGCGAAATACATGTGGGTGTCGACATTCCACAGCGCCTGTGTGCGGATTTTACGCTCCGAAGCTGACACCCTGGGGGTAACCCGGTCCTTTTCTATCTATGACACCGCCGACACGAAAGCCCTGCTGAACCGCATCATCAAGGGCCGGGGACTGGACCCGAAACGTTTCACCCCGAAGTCTTTTGCAGCCAAAATTTCCCAAGCCAAAAATGAACTCATCACCCCCGAAGCGTTTGCCCTAGACGCTGGTATCGACAAAATGAGCCAGCTCACAGCCGAAATCTATACCGAGTATCAGCAGCTACTGCACCGGGCCAACGCGTTCGACTTTGACGACCTGATTGCGTCTACGGTCTATCTATGGAAAGCCCATCCCGACATTTTGGCGCGCTATCGAGCGAAATTCCGTCATGTTTTAGTGGACGAATACCAGGATACGAACCCGGCGCAATATGAGTTGATTCGCTTGCTTACGGTGGGCGCGCCGGGCGATACCCAGCCGCCTGCCGAACTGACGGTGGTGGGGGACTCGGACCAGTCGATTTATGCGTTCCGTGGTGCCACGATCCGCAACATCGAAGAATTTGAGTCGGATTTCCCCGGCGCCACCACGGTTTATTTGGAACAAAACTACCGTTCGACCGGCACGATTTTGTCGGTCGCGAACGCGATTATCTCGGAAAACGAGGGGCGGCGGAAAAAGCGTCTCTGGACCGAAGCCGGGCAGGGCGTGCAGGCCGTGATGTATGCGGCTGACACCGACCGGGACGAGGCCGCTTTCATCGTCCGAGAACTGCTCACGCTGCGCCAGGAAGGCTCGTCTTGGGACGACTTTGCCGTGTTTTACCGGACCAATGCCCAGTCGCGTTCCCTGGAGGAAATGCTGACGCGTGAGGGCATCCCCTACCGGGTCGTGGGGGGCACCAAGTTCTATGACCGGCGCGAAATTAAGGACGCTATCGCTTACCTGTGTGCCGCGGCGAACCCGGCCGATGACGGCAACCTGCTGCGGGTGTTGAACGAACCAAAACGCGGTTTGGGGGACAAAGCCGTAGCGACGATCCGCGAGGTGTCGCTGCATGAAAGCCTCGATTTTGGCCAGGCGTTGCGCCAATTCCTGCCGGGAGGAACCCATCACGGCGACTTGAGCGCGAAAGCCAGCGCGGGGATTGCTGAGTTTGTGGGCGTTTTGGATGCGATGCGGGCTCTGGACGCGGCGGGCGCCCCGTTGGATGAAATCTTGGACACGGCCCTGGAAGACAGCGGCTACCTGCCGAAACTGCGGAAATCTAATGACCCCCAGGACGATGCGCGGGTGGAGAACCTGGCGGAACTGCGTAACGTGGCGCAGGACTTTTCCCTTTCCGAGCCCGATGCTCGCCTGGCAGATTTCTTAGAGCGGATCTCCCTGGTGGCAGACGCGGACCAGCTCCCCGACACCGCTGCCCAGCCCGAACACCCTGCTGACCCCGCGTCCCCCGTTGCCTCGCCGGAAGTAACCCTGATGACGGTGCATACCGCCAAAGGACTGGAGTTCAACACCGTGTTCGTGACCGGGATGGAGGATGGACTGTTCCCGCACTCGCGTTCCTTGGAAAATCCCCAGGACGTGGCGGAGGAGCGTCGACTCGCTTACGTGGCGGTCACCAGGGCGCGCCAGCGGCTGTATCTGACGCGTTGCGCCGCCCGTACGGTGTTTGGTGAGACGGTAACTATGCCGGCTTCGCGTTTCTTGGATGACATCCCGGTCGAACTGGTCGATAACCGGCGCGAAGCCACCACTGTGGACTATTACGGTGGGCTCGCGTCCCGCGGCTACGGCGAACCGGCGAGTTCCGCTTACGGTTACGGCGGGCGTGGCGGCCGCGGGGGAGTTGCGGGTGGCTACGGCACTTACCGTGGTGGTCGGGGATCGTCCGGGTCACGGGGCTCGAGCTCCGCGGGTGGGGGCAAGTTCGCCAACTCGCGGATTGGGCTCACCACGGCACGCGACTTGGCCGGCGGCAAAGACTCGGCAGCTACACCGGCTAAAACCACGAAAGCGAAACCGGCGGGCAAAATCCCCGAACTTCACGTCGGTCAGCGAGTCCGCCACGACATTTACGGGGAGGGCAAAGTCACCGGCTTGGAGGGCCAAGGCAAAGGCACCATTGCCACCGTGAAGTTCCGCACGGGTGCCGCCAAACGGCTGCTGCTAAACTTTGCCCCACTTACTCCGGTCGATTAAAACGCAACAGACCGGCGGGTGGGGCCGGTCTGTAGCGCAATATCAGCTACTTATTCTTCTTTTTCTTCTTTTTCTTTTTCTTGGGCTTGTCGCCAGTGTCGCCCTCGCAATTTCCGTCGGTCGGCGATTGTATCTCTGCCGGCAAAGCGTCCAACGTCACAAACGGAATCTTCCCGGCTTTGGCGCGGCTCACCACTTCGGCGGCATGATTAGGCACGGAACGAACCGTATCGAACGATGTGCGCACGTACCCGCTCGAGGGCGGACGCTCGGGCAAGGTAATGGGGGCGGTATCGCTGGGCAAATCCGTATAGGGAATGGTGGACAGGAAGTGGGCAATCATATTGAGCCGCGCGGCTTTCTTAGAGTCCGAAGATACCTGATACCATGGGCATTCCGTCGTGTCGGTATGCACCAGCATCTCGTCTTTTGCTCGCGAATAGTCCTCCCACCGGGTGATCGATTCCAAGTCCATGGGCGAGAGTTTCCATTGGCGCAGCGGATCGTGCAAACGCCGGGAAAACCGCTCGTACTGCACTTTGTCGGACACTGAGAACCAGTATTTGCGCAGCATGATGCCGTCCTCGACCAGCATTCGTTCAAAAGTCGGGCACTGCTGCATAAACTTTTGCACCTGAATCGGGGTGGCGAACCCCATGACTTTCTCAACCCCGGCACGGTTGTACCAGGAACGGTCAAAAATTACGATTTCTCCGGCCGCGGGCAGGTGGGATATGTAGCGCTGGAAATACCACTGGGTTTTTTCGCGTTCCGTAGGGGTAGGCAGCGCCACGACCCGAGCGACACGCGGTGAAAGGTACTCGGTCAGACGTTTGATGGTGCCGCCTTTTCCGGCGGCGTCCCGTCCCTCGAAGATAATCACAATCCGGGCTCCGGTCTGTTTCACCCACCTCTGCAGTTTTGCCAGTTCGGTTTGCAGCCGATACAGCTCGGTTTCATAGATTTTATTGGGGACCTTGAGGGGTGGTTCCGGTCTGGTTATCGACTCTTTCCCCGGATTGCCGTGGTCTTGCATGGCGATGCTCCTTTGCTCCGCTAACGTCCTAAAAAGACACGCTTCCAGCATAGATGCAATTTTCGCGGCTGGCCCGGAGTTATCGGGGTGGAAAATTTGTTTTTTTTCGATACACTAGAAATATCTCGATGTCGAGACATAATTTCTAGAACGAAAGGAACAGCGTGGACCTCTACGAGTACCAGGCGCGTGACCTGTTTGATAAGCATGGAGTCCCGGTTTTGCCGGGCAAAGTCGCAAGCACTGTGGAGGAGGCCAAGGCTGCTTTCACCGCCTTGGGTGCTCCGCTGGCAGTAGTAAAAGCTCAGGTTAAGACCGGTGGTCGCGGTAAGGCTGGCGGCGTTAAGCTGGCTCGCAGCGCGGAGGAAGCCGAAGCTAACGCCCAGGCGATTTTGGGTATGGACATTAAAGGCCACACTGTTTACCGCGTGATGGTGGCGGCTGGTGCCGACATCGACCGGGAGTTCTACTTCTCGATTCTGCTTGACCGTGCTAACCGCCAGAACCTGGCGATGTGCTCTGTCGAAGGCGGGATGGAAATCGAACAGCTCGCCAAAGAAAAGCCCGAAGCGCTGGCGAAGGTGCCGATTCCCGCTTCTGGCATGGACGAGGCCGTGGCTCGCCAGATTGCCGACGAAGCTGGATTCGACCCGCAGACCGCCGCGAAGGTCGTCCCGGTATTCCTGAAACTGTGGGATGTCTACACCGGCGAGGACGCCACCCTGGTGGAGGTAAACCCGCTGGTGGCAACCCGGCAGGGCGACATCATCGCCTTGGACGGCAAGGTCACTTTGGATGACAACGCCCGCTACCGTCACCCCGAACACGCTGAACTGGTCGACCACAAGGCGGCTGACGAGCGTGAACTCAAGGCGCAGGAGGCCGGGCTGAACTACGTTCGTCTGGAAGGCCAGGTCGGCATTATTGGTAACGGTGCTGGTCTGGTTATGTCCACCCTGGACGTGGTGGCTTACGCCGGGGAAAAGTACGGGACAAAGCCCGCAAACTTCCTGGACATCGGCGGGGGCGCCTCGGCCGAGGTGATGGCAAAAGGTCTGGATGTGATTCTGACCGACCCGCAGGTCAAATCCTGTTTCGTCAATGTCTTCGGCGGTATCACCGCGTGCGATGAGGTCGCAAACGGCATTATCGGCGCGCTCCAGATTCTCGGCGACCAGGCGACGAAACCCCTGGTGGTGCGCTTGGACGGCAACAAGGTCGAGGAGGGGCGTGCGATTCTGAAAGCCGCCAATCACCCCTTGGTCACCATGATGGAAACGATGGACGAAGCCGCCGACAAGGCTGCACAGCTGGCAGCGAAGTAAAGGAGAAGCACCACAATGTCGATTTTTCTTGATGAAAACTCCAAAGTAATTGTCCAGGGCATGACCGGTTCGGAAGGCCGCAAGCACACGACCCGGATGCTCGCCTACGGCACCAAAGTGGTCGCCGGCACGAACCCGAAAAAGGCCGGAACTACCGTCGAATTCGACGTCGTTCCCTACGGCCCGCTGGCTGACTCGGTCCAGGGCGGTACCGTCAGCGTCCCGGTGTATGGCACGGTTGCCGATGCCAAGGCCGCTACCGGTGCGAACACTTCGGTCATCTTCGTGCCCCCGGCGGGCGCGAAAGGCGCCATCATCGAAGCTGTGGACGCCGGCATGGAGCTGGTGGTGGTCATCACCGAGCACATTCCCGTCCAGGACACGAACGCCGCCTTTGCCTACGCGAAGTCCCACGGGGTGCGCATGATTGGCCCGAACTGCCCCGGTATCATCAGCCCCGGCAAGTCTAACGTCGGCATCACCCCCGGCGACATCACCCCGCGCGGCAAGCTCGGCTTGGTGTCCAAGTCCGGCACGCTGACCTACCAGATGATGTACGAACTGCGCGATTTGGGCTTCACCACCTGCATCGGCATCGGTGGGGATCCGATTATCGGCACGACCCACATCGACGCCCTCGAGGCCTTTGAAAAGGATCCTGAGACTGAACTCATCGTAATGATTGGCGAAATCGGCGGCGACGCCGAGGAGCGTGCGGCCGCCTACATCAAAGAGCACGTCACGAAGCCCGTAGTGGGCTACGTGGCGGGCTTCACCGCACCCGAAGGCAAGACCATGGGTCACGCGGGCGCTATCGTCTCCGGTTCTTCGGGAACTGCAGCGGCCAAGAAAGAAGCCCTCGAGGCTGTGGGAGTGCGCGTTGGCAAGACTCCGAGCGAAACCGCGCGCATTGCCCGGGAAATCATGCAGAACAAATAAGGTTTTGCCCTAGCTTTCTATAGAGGCGCGGTCGGAACTGAGGTTTCGGCCGCGCCCTTTTTTCGCCACTTCACAAGGGCGGTGCGCCGGGCAATAGGGAGTGGCGCCGGCTCACTTCGGCGCGGCAAGTCCGCGCGGTTCTGTGGGTTTCCTATACTTAGGTGGGACGAGGCGCGGCTCACGGCGCCGGGGAGGAGAGTTATGGGCGCACGGTCTAACCGTCCTGGTCAGCGTCCCCCGACTCGTCCGGGGAGGCGTCAGCGTCGCGTCAACACCGCTCCTGACGGCCAATCTCTGCCGACCGAGCCCAGCGAGGAACGCACAGGTTCGCCCGCGTCCCTGACCGGCGCCGGTTCTGCGGGACTGAACGCGACAAGACGGTTCCGCCGCCCCGATTTCCGCTCTGTTTTCCGTTCTGTATTCCGCAAACCTACCCGCGCCGAAGCGTTTCCTCCCGGAACTTGGCGCTCCCTGTGGCTGGGATTCCAGACTTGGGCGATCAGCTGGGCAGTGCTGGTGCTTCTGGCGATTGCGGTGTGGATACCCACAGCTACCACACCTTCCGAAGAAGGTACGAAGTGGAGCGATGCCCTGGCGGTGGGCAATGCTATTTTTGCCGCCGCATTCCGCGCCGAGTTTTCCAGCGAAACGATGCGTTTTTCCCTCACCCCGTGGGGACTCACCCTGCTGATTGGGCTGATGCTGGCAGCGAGTTTGCGGGCGGCAAAACCCCCGAACGTCGCGGCTTTGGCGTGGGGTCTGTTGGCCTTCCTGGTTCCGTGCTGGGTGTGTCTGGGGTTTGCCGCAGTTTCCCTGGTGGTGTGGCGCGCGTTCATTTTTTCGTTATTTTTCGCAGTGATAGTGTTCTTTGCTGTGGCCAGACATCTGACCTGGTGGAATGTGACCGCGTTCTTTCCTGAGGGTGAGCCGTGGCCGTGGCTGAGTTTGGCGAGCCGCTGCCTGCGGGTACTCGCTGCAGGCGGCGCAGCTCTTTCCTTGGTTTTCCTGGTTGCGGCCATGTTTACCGGCTGGGAGCAAATGCGCACCATCTGGACCGGACTGAAACCGGACGCGCTCGGTTCCGTGGCGATGGTGCTGGTCATCCTTGCTTACCTGCCGACTTTGCTGGTGTGGAGTGCCGCGTGGATCACCGGTCCGGGCATCAGTCTGGGGCAAGGGACAGTGTTTTCTCCCGGCCAGGTCATTGGGGGCGATTTGCCTCCGGTGCCGGTGTTGGCGTGGTTGCCGGATATGCCGGTAGGGTGGTGGCCTCTGATTTTCCCGGTGGTACTAGCGATTGGCTTGGGTCTTTACCTTGGTGGACGTCATCAGCTCGGACTGGCTGACACCGCGTTGTCTCTGGCTCTGTTCCTGGCGGGATTGCTGCTGGGTGGGCTGCTCATCGTGTGGTTTGTCAGCGGTTCACTAGGGCCGGGCCGTCTGGTGAACGTGGGTCCTCTCGGCTCGACCCTCTACGCGGGGGTACTGGCTTGGGGGGTGCCTTTCGTGGTGACCGCCCTGCTGAATCATCCGTGGACGCGCGAAGCAACCCGGCGGTTCGCGGTGCGGGTTTCGGGCAAGAATCCGGAGGCCCTTCCCACTGCTAGAATCGACTTATGACGAAGCGAGTCTTAACGCTGCCCGGTGACCGCCCCTCCCGCCTGGTGGTGCTAATTTCCGGGGAAGGTTCTAATCTTCAGGCGCTCTACAAAGCGACCGCGAACCCCGCTTACGGCGCGGAAATAGTGGGGGTCGTTTCCGACCGGGAAACAGCCGGGGGTTTGCAATGGGCACAATCACAAGGGGTTCCCACTGCCACAGTTTGTTTGGGGGACTTTCCCGATCGGGAAGCCTGGGATAGCGCGCTCACGGCAGCGGTGCAGTCCTGGGAACCGGATCTAATCGTCAGCGCCGGATTCCTAAAAATATTGGGTCCGAAATTCTTAGCTCAGTGGCCCTCCCGCGTGGTTAACACCCACAATTCGCTGCTGCCCTCTTTCGTGGGCATTCACGGACCGCGCGATGCGCTGCGAGCCGGAGTGAAACTGGCGGGGGCGACGTTGTTCATTGTCGATCCGGGCATGGACACCGGCCCAATTCTGGCCCAGGTGGCGGTTCCGGTTCACGACGATGACAACCTCGAGTCGTTGACTGAGAGAATCAAAGTTGCCGAACGTGCCCAGTTAGTCGACAGCGTCGGCCGGATGGTGCAGCACGGCTGGTGGATAGACGAAGTTCGTGCCGGTTTTGAAAGTGACTAGGATTGAACCGTGAGGCTTCTTTTGCGGCATCGCGGTTGCGGCTCCCGAGAGAGGTTCGAATAACTGTTGATTTTTAAATACAAACGATGAACCCGATGAAGGAAGGCAAGGCAAGGTGGCGGAAACGACAAATCGGAATAGGGAAACTCAGATTCCCATCAAGCGGGCTTTGATTAGCGTGTGGGACAAAACCGGACTGGAAGAACTAGCGCAGGCTCTGGTCGAAGCCGGTGTGCAAATCATTTCCACCGGCTCCACCGCAAAAAAGATTGCGGCAGCGGGTCTCCCCGTCACCCCGGTAGAAGACGTGACAGGCTTTCCCGAATGCCTGGAAGGGCGGGTCAAAACCCTGCACCCGCACATTCACGCCGGTATCCTCGCAGATCGGCGCAAACCTGACCACGTCAAGCAGCTGCAGGACCTGCAGGTCGAGCCGATAGATCTGGTGGTGTGCAACCTTTACCCCTTCGAGGACACGGTAGCCAGCGGTGCCGACTTTGACGCCTGTGTGGAACAGATTGACATCGGCGGGCCTTCCATGGTGCGCGCCGCAGCAAAGAACCACCCCTCGGTGGCGGTGGTCACCGCGCCTTTCATGTACCCCCACGTCATCGAAGCAGTCCGCGCAGGTGGCTTTGACCTGCGCGAACGCCGAATCTTGGCGTCTCAGGCTTTCGCGCATACCGCTGAATATGACGCTACCATTGCCACCTGGTTTGACGACCAGATTACTCGTTTCGCCATGGAAAGTATCGGCGCGGTGGCGTCCCAAGATGAATCGGATGAGGATTCCGTGATGTCGGAATGGGTGGAGCTCTCCGGGGATCGAATTGCCACCCTGCGTTACGGGGAAAACCCGCATCAGTCCGCGGCTCTTTACGTAGACCTTGAACAGATTGCGGACATGATGGAAGAGAATCCCGACGGGGATTGCAACTGTCCCGCCTGCGCTCACCACCCCGAGCTGGACGATATCGAGGCTTGTGACCGGGCCGGTTCGGACCCCCACTCCAAGCCCGCTCCCGGCATCGCCAACGCGATTCAGCTACATGGCAAAGCAATGTCGTTCAACAACTACACGGACGGGGACGCGGCGATACGCGCGGCTTATGACCATGCGGAGCCTTGCGTGGCGATTATCAAACATGCCAACCCCTGCGGTATTGCGGTAGCCGCTGATGTCGCCACCGCGCACCGCAAAGCCCACGCCTGTGACCCGGTCAGTGCCTTCGGCGGTGTTATCGCGGTGAACCGTCCAGTGACAGTGGAGTTGGCGAAACAGATCGCTCCGATATTCACCGAGGTAGTGCTGGCTCCGTCCTATGAGCCGGGGGCAGTGAAAGCCTTGGCAGCAAAGAAGAACCTGCGCGTGCTGCGTGTCACCCCGCCAGCCCGAGGGGCCCTGGAAGTGCGCCAGGTCAGCGGGGGATACCTGGCTCAGCAGCGTGATGACGTGGCGGAGCCGGGGGACCTTTCCAGCGGGTGGACCAAGGTGTGCGGTCCTGACGTTGACGAAGCGACCCTGCACGACCTGGAGTTTGCTTGGCAGACAATCCGCGCCACGAAGTCTAACGCCATTCTCTTGGCGCATGACGGGGCGACAGTCGGCATCGGCATGGGCCAGGTCAACCGGGTGGATTCCTGCAAACTGGCGGTGGAACGTGCCAACACCCTGGGCGGACGTGAAACCGGAGACGCCGCCGCGAGTCAAAGCGACGTGGCCGGGGGCGCTCGTGCTGAGGATTTGGCGGTGGCGGCTCCACCCGAGCGAGCTCGCGGAGCGGTCGCGGCTTCCGATGCGTTCTTCCCGTTTGCCGATGGGCCGCAAATCCTCATTAACGCGGGGGTGAAAGCCATCGTGCAGCCCGGCGGTTCTATCCGCGACCAGGAAACCATTGATGTGTGTGAAAAGGCCGGGGTCACGATGTTCACCACCGGGGTGCGTCACTTCTTCCACTAGAATCACTGGCGGGAGCGGTGATTGGGCGATTGCCGGTCTCGCCGCCCCGTCCGATTACTGTAACCGACCCCGCAAACCGTCGAGGGATTCTTTTGAACACCACAAACCCGCCACAAACTCCCGAACCCGCCGTGCCGGACTGGCAGGCACTGGATTCAGTGACACCTGACCAGCCCGTCTTGGTGCCTGACTCGGGTCCGCATCCGTTCGATGCCCCCAGCCGTGTCCAAGTGCTGCTGTTGGGGGCCGCGGTAGTGGTCCTGTCGGTGTTGTCCGTAGTCGGATGGTGGCAAGCGGCGGTTTGGGGCCTGGTTGTGGCACTGCTGGCGCTGGCGGTGTTTCGCCTGACTAACCGCCATGCTTGGACCAGGGCGCGGGGAACTATATTTGATGTCACGGTACTGGTTGCGGCGGCGGCAGGGATTACCCTGGTGATGTTGGTATTGCCGGAATGAACTGCGAGAACTTGGTAGCGGGAAAATTTAGAAAGTTGGTAAGCTAACCCTATGGCTGATGAGAGACGTAACAATCGAGATGAAATTACCACGCGGGCGCAAAACCCGATGGATAAGCCTGGTTGGGTGGAAATGGACGGGGAGCGAATCTGGCATTGCCCGAGGTTATTTACCGCCGAGAAACACCAAACTTTGCCTTGGACCCTGGCGGACCGGGTGCGTCGTCTGCCCAACGCGAAACTGCTGGACCGTAAAACCGAGCTCGGCGGGTGGCGTTCGATGACGGCGGTGGAGTTCAACGAGGACGTTCACTCGGTGGCGCGCGGCTTGATTGGAATGGGTTTGCAGCCCGGGGATCGGTTCTCTGTCATGGGGCACACCTCGTATGACTGGATGCTGTTGGAATACGCGGGTTTTTGCGCCGGACTGGTGTTGGTTCCCATCTATGAGACGGATTCCGCGGAACAAATCGCGTGGATTCTAGAGGATTCCGACCCCTCTCTGGTGGTGTGCGAAACGAACGCGATGCGTGAGCTGGTCAGCTCGAAACAGGATTGCGGCCGTAGTTTGAAAAACGTGTTGTGCCTGGAAGATTCCGCGGTAGTCAGAATCAAAAAGGCCGGTATGGACGTTCCCGATTTCCAGGTTGATGAGCGTTCTCATGCGGTGACCATCGACGATTTGGCCACGATTGTGTATACGTCCGGGACCGCCGGAAAGCCCAAAGGCGTGGAAATCACGCACGGGAACTGGATGGAACTGCTGGCCAACGGCATGAAGTGGATGCCAGAAATCGCGGGGTATCCGTCCTCTCGGCTGCTGGTGTTCCTGCCTCTGGCTCACGTTTTGGCTCAATACCTGCAGTTGATTCAAGTGTGGGGGGCGGGCACCCTGGGTCATGCTCCCAATATCCGCAACCTCATTACAGACCTGCAGGAATTCGCACCGTCCTACGTGATGGTGGTGCCGCGGGTGTTGGAAAAGATTTACAACACGGCTCAGGTCCAAGCCCGAGCGCACCGGATTTCGCGGATCTTGTTCTCTCGGTCGGTAAAGGTCGCCGAAGCGTATTCACGGGCTTTGGATACCGCGGAAGGTCCCAGCCGGCGGCTGCGGGCGAAACGTTTGGTGTATTCCCAGTTGGTTTATCGCCGGATTTTGTCGCTGTTTGGGCCGAATCTGAAGTTTGTGATTTGCGGCGGGGCGCCGTTGAGCGAAGAACTCGGGCACTTTTTCCGCGGCATCGGAATGCCGGTGTTGGAGGGCTACGGTTTGACCGAAACCTGCGCGCCGCTGTGTTTCAACAACATTAAGAATTACCGTATCGGCACGGTCGGGCCCGCCGTGGCATCTACTGACCTAAAGATTTCCTCCACCGGCGAGCTGCTGGCAAAGAGTCCGGCCATCTTCCATCGCTACCACAACAATCCGGAACAGACCGAGGCCGCTTTTGAAAACGGCTGGTTTAAGACCGGCGATTTGGCCACCATTGATCAGGACGGTTTCGTCAGGATTACGGGACGCGCCAAGGACATCATCGTCACTGCCGGGGGCAAGAACGTGGCTCCTTCCGTGCTGGAAGATCCGCTGCGTCAGTATGCCCTGATTAACGAAGTGTTGGTGGTAGGCGAGGGGATGCCTTTCGTGTCCGCCCTGATTACCCTGGATACGGATATGTTGCCGACCTGGCTAAAGAACCACGGTATGCCTACGATGGACGCGCTGACCGCCTCCAAGGATCCCCAGGTCCTCCAGGCGATTTCGCGAGCGGTGGAACGGGTAAACGCCCGCGTGTCCCGCGCCGAATCTATTCGTAAGTTCAAGGTTTTGCCGACCGCCTTTACCGTCGAGAACGGTCTGCTGACCCCGTCGATGAAAGTCAAGCGCAAGGAGGCTGCCGCGGCGTTTGCTGCCGAAATTGAGGAACTTTACGCTGACAAGCTAGTGAAGTAAGGCCGCTGAGTCTTCGCGGGAAGCCAATCGCAACTCCGGGGGAAACTTTCCTGGAAATTTATCTCGATATCGAGTAAAATTTCGGTGGTGGCGATAAGCCCGGAAAATTGACCTCTACAAGGAGTAAAAATGGCGAAGATCAAAGTGGAAAATCCGGTTGTCGAACTCGATGGCGATGAGATGACCCGCATTATTTGGCAACAGATTCGCGAAAAACTCATTTTGCCTTACCTGGATGTGGACCTGAAGTACTACGACTTGGGTATCGAAAATCGCGACCAGACCGAGGACCAGGTCACTGTCGATTCCGCCAATGCCATTAAGAAGTACGGGGTGGGCGTGAAGTGCGCGACCATCACCCCTGACGAGGCCCGCGTGGAGGAATTCGGACTGAAGAAAATGTGGAAGTCCCCCAACGGCACTATCCGCAACATTCTGGGCGGGGTCATTTTCCGCGAACCCATTATTATGCAGAACGTCCCCCGATTGGTGAAGGGCTGGGACAAGCCGATTGTGGTGGCGCGTCACGCGTTCGGCGACCAGTACAAGGCGACCGACTTTAAGGTTCCCGGCGCCGGCAAGGTCATGTTGAGTTGGGTGCCTGATGATGGCAGCAAGCCCATAGAGCACGAGGTTATTCACATGCCTGAAGCGGGCGGTGTCACCATGGGCATGTACAACTTCAACGATTCCATCCGGGATTTCGCCCACGCCTGCTTTAACTACGCTCTGGTACGGAAGTATCCGGTGTATCTCTCCACGAAGAACACGATTCTCAAAGCGTATGACGGCCAGTTCAAAGACATTTTCGCTGAAATCTATGAAACCGAATTCAAGGCCAAGTTTGAGGCCGCCGGTTTGCTCTATGAACATCGGTTGATTGACGACATGGTCGCCAGCTCCCTGAAGTGGGAGGGCGGCTACCTGTGGGCTTGCAAGAACTATGACGGTGATGTCCAGTCCGACACAGTGGCGCAGGGCTTCGGCTCGCTGGGGTTGATGACTTCCGTGCTGATGACCCCGGACGGGCGCACGGTTGAGGCCGAGGCGGCTCACGGCACGGTGACGCGCCACTACCGGGCTTGGCAGCGCGGGGAAAAGACCTCCACTAACCCGATTGCCTCTATCTATGCCTGGACGCGTGGGCTGGCGCATCGCGGAAAGCTCGATAACACTCCGGCGGTCATTGAGTTCGCCGAGACCCTCGAGGATGTCATCGTTAAGACTGTCGAGGGCGGTCAGATGACCAAGGACCTGGCGCTGTTGGTCGGCGGGGACACCCCCTGGCTGACCAGCGACGACTTCATGAATGCGTTGGATGAGAATCTGCAGGCTCGCTTGAGCTAGCAGGCTCCTGGGGAATTCCGCGGGCTTCCGCGGAATTCCCCATTTTTAGGGTGATTTTGCTACGGTCTGGTTTTGCTCTGGTAGCCTGAAGTCCTTTGTGGTGGGCGCTCCTCCCCAATTCGAGATTTGCCTGGTTCCCCGGTCTGAGGACGGATTTGCAGGTTACTACCCCGGTATGAGGTTTAGAGGGCGCGAGCGGGGCCGCAGTTGCTTATGCTTACTAGGCAAATGAAATCACTATGCTTACGCTAAACACCACGACAGGAGGGAATCTATTGTCGTTCGTAGGAAGATCCTGGCGTTACGTCGCCCGGAAACGAATCAAAACCATCATCATTTTCGCTATTTTCCTGGCGATGTCTACGGTGCTGATGTCCGCTAACGCGGTGTCCCGCGCTACTGACGCCACTGCGGCGGAAATCGATGCGAAAACCGGGCAGGGCTTCGTGTTGGGGAACAACCCCCAGTTCAACACCGGCACCCCGCGGGGCGCGGGGAACGTGAAGCCCGCGGATATTAAAAAGATTGCCGGGATGGACGGGGTAGAGAACTATGTCGCCCGCCAGAACGTCACCGCGGACCTGGTGGATGCGAAAGCCCAAAAACTTGACCGTCAAGACTATGACGAAACTAAGGAAGCCCAGTTCGGCAACGCCGTGAACGTGTGGGGAGTCAACGACACCAAGATGGACAATAACTTCCGCTCCGGGGCGTTGAAGCTGGTGGCGGGCCGCCACCTGAACGCTCAGGACAAAAACAAATCCATCATCAACGAGGACTTGGCGAAAGCCAATCACCTGACTATCGGCAGCAAACTGAAACTCAAGGGCAACCCTTATGACGCCGATAACCAAAACCACTCGACTAATGAAGTCACCACCGAAATCGTCGGACTCGTGTCCGGATCGAACGCGGACCGGGCGGTATCACGTAACGAGCTGTTCTCTAACACCGTGTTCACCGACCTGGACACCACCCGGACCCTGTACAACGTCACGCCCGCGACCGAAATCTATCAAGACGCGAACTTCTTTGTGAAAAAGGGTGCCAACTTTGACGACGTGGTGAAAGCCGCCTCCACCAAAGACATCGACTGGCGCAGCTACCAGCTAACCCGTTCTACCCAATACCTCTCGGGCATCACCGGCGCGATTGACGGGGTCCGCAGCGTCATGAACACCACCACGATTGCGACCTTTGTGCTGGCCGGGGCCATTTTGGCGCTGGTGCTGTGCCTGTGGCTCAACGAACGCAAGAAAGAGACAGGAACCCTGCTGTCGATGGGGGTGACGAAAGCGAGCATTATGGCGCAATACGGCCTGGAGCTAGTCTTTATCGCCGTCCCCGCTTTCGTCCTGTCCTACTTTGGAGCGGGAATGCTGGCGCAGGGCATGGGCACCTCCGTGCTGTCCTCGGTCAATCACCAAGCCGCCCAAGAAATGGCGAAGGCTGGCCAGTTCGGGGCGGACATGGAATCTTCGGCGTCTATGAAGACCTTAGAGAAACTCACTGTTGACCTGAGCCTGGCCTCCGCTACCCAGGTTGCGGTTATGGTGCTGGTCCTGATTGCGATTGTCGTGGTCATTGCGTCCCTACCGATGCTGCGCAAGAGCCCGCGTGCCCTGTTGGTGGATAACAAATGAACGGGGTGTGGTCACGATCTTGGCGTTCGGTCGTCCGTCGGCCGCGGCGCAGCCTGCTGATGGTGGCGATTATCACCTTGGTGTTTACCGCCCTAGTGGCTCAATCCGGGGTGAAATCCACCATGTTGAGTGTGCGTGATGCCATCAGTTCCAACGTTTTGGCGGGGTTCACCGCTACCAGCCAAACCGGTCAGCTCCCCGACCAGACCCGGAAACAACTGGCGGACCTGCCGGGGGTGAAACGTCACGCTTATGAGGGCGAGGCGGCGGCAAAACCGGAGAATGCGAGCCTGGTCAGCGCCGCCGGGGGGATTCAGCTGGATCCCGAGTTCGGCGGGGATCTGATAGGAATCAAAGGCACCAGTGATTCATCGTTGAGCCCGGAGTTCTTGGGGAAAATCTATACCCTGGAACAGGGTTCTCACATCGGTAAACCTGGTGTCGAGGCAATGATTCACCGCGACTTCGCCCAGAAAAATTCTCTGCACCTGGGAGACACCCTGGAACTGCGCCACGAAAACACGCTGGTGCGGCTAAAGATTGGGGGGATTTATTCCGGGAAAGCCGAAAACCGCACCGGGATGCCCTCGGGAAACTCTGAAAACCAGGTGTTCACGAACCTTGACGCCCTGCAAAAGCTCGGCGGTCAGGTCAGCACGGCACGTTACTTTACCGAACGGGCCGACCAGCTGCCCCAGGTCCTGAAAGCGGCCCAGGCCACGGCCCCAAAGCTGAGCCTGGAAAATAACTCGGCGCAGTTCGCCGATGTACTCCAAGCCATTTCCGGAGTCGATCAGATGCTGGGAATGCTGCTGTGGGGATTCTGCCTGGCGGGAGCCCTGGTCTTGGCACTGGTGGCGACGTTCTGGGTGCGTTCGCGACTGCCCGAGATTGGCATCCTGCTGTCCCTGGGCAAGACGAAACTGGAAGTCGGGTTGCAGTTCCTCCTGGAGGCGGTCCTGTTCGGAGCCATCGGCGCCGTGTTGGCAGTCATCCTGGGACGGCTGTTGTCAAACAGTTTGGGTCAGCTGGTGCTGTCCAAAGCCGGAAATGAGACGTTAGCGGCGTTAGCGCCCGCCAACGGAATCGCGGGGAATGCGATGTCCCTGGGCCTTGGTTTCCTGGTCATCATCATCGCGCTGGGGCTGGCGTTGTTCCCCATCATGCGTCAAACCCCGAAAACTATTCTTTCCAAGCTGAGTTAAGGAGAAAAAATGAGCATTTTACAGTTGGATCAAATCGATTACACCTACAAAGGGGCAGGAGCAAAAGTCCTGGACAACGTCAACTATGAGTTTGAGAAGGGCAAGTTCTATGCCATTCTGGGAGCCTCCGGGGCCGGCAAATCCACCATGTTGAGTTTGCTGGCCGGGCTGGATGCCCCGACCGCGGGCACGGTCCGTTTCGACGGAGAGGACATCGCGAAAAAGGGCTATTCCTACCATCGCAAGCACCAGATTTCCCTGGTGTTTCAAAACTACAACCTCATCGACTACCTGACCCCGCTAGAGAACCTGCGTCTGGTCAACTCGAAAGCCAGCACGGATATGTTGGAAAAGCTGGGCTTGGACGCGAAAGAAGCGAAACGCAACGTCCTGCTGCTTTCCGGCGGTCAGCAACAGCGGGTCGCTATCGGGCGCGCCCTAGTGTCACAAGCGCCAGTCATTTTGGCTGACGAACCGACCGGCAACCTGGACGAGACGACCGCCGCGGGAGTGACGGAAATCCTCCAGAAGGCCGCTCACGAGGAAGGCAAGTGCGTCATCGTGGTAACCCACTCGAAAGAGCTGGCCCGCAACGCCGACGTGACCCTGCGACTGCAGCGGCGCAAACTTGTAGAGCTGTAAAAGTTCTTGCCTCCGGTGAGTGACTCGCCGGAGGCAAAACTATATTTAGAAGCTGATAACACCAAACGTTTTCAGCACACTGGTGATAAAGATGGCCACCAGCAGGATAGGAGCGATGTATTTAATCATCACGCTCCACAGCCCCGAGTGCTTGAAGTCCCCGGAGACACGCACCTCGTCGATGAGGACTTCAGGTTTGCGTATCCACCCAAAGAACAGGCACATCAGCAATCCGCCCAGAGGCATCATCACCGAGCTGGTCAAGAAGTCCAGGAAGTCCAGTATGGTCGAACCGGCCCCGAGAGGCTGGATAAAGGACAGTGAACTGTAGCCCAGGGTCACGATGATTCCCGTAGCGCTCAGCACTATAACGGTGACTAACAACGCCTGGCGCCGTTTCCATTCCAAGGTATCTTGCAGAATGGATACACAGGCCTCCACCAGGGAAATCATGCTGGTCAGAGCCGCAAACATGACCAGCAGGAAAAACACGAAACCGATGACGGTGGCGATGCCACCAAACTTTTCAAACACCTTCGGGATAACCAAGAACATCAGGGACGGCCCCGAATTCTTGGCCACCTCGTCAGCGGAACCCAGGGTCGCAAACGTAGCGGGAATAATCATCAGCCCCGCTAACAGGCTAATCCCCAGCGTCGTGGCGGTCGTTTGGAAAGCCGAGGACGTAATAGAGACGTCCTTTTTCATGTAAGACCCGTAAGTGACCATCGTCGCCGCGGCCAGCGACAGACCAAAGAACGTTTGGCCCAGGGCGGCGATAAGCAGCTCTAGTGAAAACTTGGAAAAATCGGGGACCACGAAGTATTTCAGGCCCTCCAGAGCGCCGGGCTGGGTCAAAGTAAAGATGCCAATCAACAGCGAAACCAGAATCAACGCCGGCATCATAATCAGGTTGGCCCGTTCCACCCCGCCGTTGACTCCCAGCGCCACTATGATGAACGAAATCGCTCCGAACAGCAGCATGAACGCCACGGACTGCGGAGCGTCAGAGATGAACGCCCCGAAGTTTTCGCCCCCGTCAGCCAGCTCTTTTGTCATGCCAGCCGCGTAAGCGAACATATAGTGGGTCACCCAACCGCCAACCACCCCGTAAAACGAGGCGATGACGAAAGGAACCGCGGCAATAAACACGCCAATGAAACGATACTTTTTCCCGAAAGAAGCAAAGGCAGCAATGATGGACTCGCCCGTTTTCCGCCCGAGTGAAATCTCCAAAATTAGCAACGAAACGCCCAGGGTCAGCATAAAGATAAAGAACACGAAGATAAACGTGCCCCCGCCGTAGTGCGCCGCCAGGTAAGGGAAACGCCAGATAGTGCCCAGTCCGACAGCTGAACCGGCCGCCGCGAGGACGAAACCTAGTTTTCCTGACCACGAGGCTCTCTGCTCGGGAACCACACTGACATCTACCAAAATAATCTTCCTTTTTGTTCTCTCGATTTTGCGGTGGGGACAGCCGGAGGCATTTCGGTTATTGAAACTCACCGCAGGTTCTCTCCGTAAAAATCTTACATTCCAAAACCGGAAAGACCGTATTTCGGGTTTGTCCGGGGTGTGGTCGGGGTGCGCTCGAAGTACGGTCAGGGGCGCATCAGCCCGGTAATCAGGGTGGTGTGTCATGTATTGATACGCCAACTTGCAGGGGATATGCCCGATTTGTAGGATAATCAAAAAAATGTTATCTGAAAGTAAGGTCAATCAATGCAGCGCGTAGCAATCAACGGTTATGGCAATTTGGGACGCGGCGTCGAAAAAGCTCTGGGGCTCGCCTCGGATTTAGAGCTGGCGGTGGTGTTTACCCGCCGTAATCCCCAGTCGGTGAAAACTCTTGGTGCTCCGGTGGCCAGCGTGGAGGATATGCCCGATTACACCGATGACATCGATGTTTGCATTAACTGCGGCGGCTCTGCCACGGATTTGATGGAACAGGGGGTCGCGACCAGCCGGTGGTTTCACACCGTGGATTCCTTTGACACCCACGCGCGCATTCCTGAATATTTTTCCCGCATTGATGCGGCGGCTCAGGTCGCGGGACATTGCGCCATCATCAGCTGCGGCTGGGATCCGGGGCTGTTTTCGATGTTGCGTGTGCTGGGGGATGCCGTTTTACCCTCAGGGCGCACCACTACCTTTTGGGGACGCGGGGTGTCACAAGGGCACTCCGATGCGATTCGCCGCCTGGATGGGGTAGTGGATGCCCGCCAGTACACCGTTCCGGTTCCCGATACCGTGACGGCGGTGCAGGCGGGGCATGCCGGGGAACTTAGCACCCGCCAGATGCATACCCGTGAGTGTTTCGTGGTGGCCGAGCCGGGAGCGGATACCGCCCGGATTGAAGCGGAAATCAAAGCCATGCCCAACTATTTTGCCGACTATGACACCACAGTGACTTTTATTACTGACGCGGAGATGGCGCAGCACCATAGCGGGATGCCCCACGCCGGCCGGGTAATTCGCACCGGCTGCACTTCGCCGGAGGTCCGGCAATCCTTGACGTTTAGCCTGGAACTTGATTCCAACCCCGAGTTCACCGGCTCCGTGCTGGTCGCAGTGGCTCGGGCGTGCGCCCGGAAAGCCGCCCGAGGTGAAACTGGAGCGTTCACCATGCTGGATATCACCCTCAGCGATCTGTCTCCCCGTAATCCGGGGGAACTGCGCCGCGAAATGCTGTAGGGGCAAGTACCCGGTGTCGGCCCGCCCTGGTGCCCTGCCAGGGCTAAATCCGTGGTGCTTTTGTGACCGTTGTGAAACAAGTGAATCCAAAGGGGAAAACACCGCGAAAAAATCAAGAATTGTTTGCTAACTCGCTGACAAATGCGCTAAATTTGCGTAGTCTCTAATGGAGGATTTCACCAAAGTGAAATCGACGATCTATCCGAAAGGAATCACATGTCTGTGAATCGTACTGAACTTGTTGCTGAGATTGCTAAGAAGGCTGGCCTGTCCAAGACCGAAGCTGACGGTGCGCTGTCTGCCTTCCAGGAAATCCTGATTGACTCCCTTAAGAAGGGTGAAACTGTCAAGGTGACCGGTTTGATGAACGTGGAGCGCGTTTCTCGTGCCGCCCGTACCGGCCGCAACCCCCGCACCGGCGAAGAAATCAAGATCCCCGCTGGCTACGGCGTTAAGATTTCTGCTGGCTCCACCCTTAAGAAGGCTGTGTCCAACAAGTAATCGACTAATCTCGTACAAAAGCGGCCGCCCCAGTGGCGGCCGGCTTTGTTTTTAGGGCGGTGGCTCGGGTCGGTCCGCTCCCCGCAGCCCAGGCTTGCCAGGGCGGTTACAATGGTGGCATGAGCGAAACAACTGCGGGCCAACCCCTGACTCAAGGCGGCACGGCGGTGCTGGAACGCACCGAAACCGAGCTGAAACGCAACCCTGGCGACAACGAACGTTACGCCCACTATGTGCGCAAAGACCGGATTACCGCCTCGGCGGTGACCGGCCAAGCCGTCATCGCCCTGTGCGGTAAAGTCTGGGTTCCGATGCGTGACCCGAAGAATTTCCCGATTTGTCCGGCGTGCAAAGAAATCATGAAATCCATGAATGGAGACCACAACGGTCAACCCGGCTGGCCTTTCTTTGGCGGCTCTGACAGTTAAAGATCCACGTATTCCGTGGGGATAGCCACTTCTCCCTCGCTGAGGCGCCACGCCTGATAAGGCAGCTCATTACGTGCCTCGATGTGCCGTTGTTGGGCGCGTTGCAGGGCATCGGGGCCGATCCAAGATTTGTCGATAGCCCCGCCGACCACGAAGTCCTTTTGCAGCGGGCGGGCATCGCGGCTCGCTAAGTATTCCGCGGCGGCCTCCCGGTTCGGAGCCGTCACCAGCAGCTCGGTAGAGGCGGTGTGATCCTCGATGGCACGTCCCGCCCACTTCAGTCCACCCCGAGTCGATTTCTCAGCCGACTGTTTTGCTACAGATTCCAGATTACCGTTTGCGTCCTCGCGGGCGACCAGCTTGTAAACCAGGGCGGCGGTGGGGATTCCCGAACCGGTCACCAGTTTGGTGCCCACTCCGTAGGAGTCTACCGGAGCCGCTCCCAAACCGGCGATAGCGTATTCGTCCAGGTCGTTGGTGACCGTAATCTTGGTGGAAGTCGCTCCCAAATCATCGAGCTGTTGGCGGACTTTAAATGCCCCCGCCACCAGGTCACCCGAATCCAAACGAACTGCGCCCAGCTCCCCGCCGGCGGCTCTAGCAATCCGCACCGCTTTCTCGACTGCTGCGGTCACGTTGTACGTGTCTACCAGCAGCGTGGTGTCCGGACCCATCGATTCAATCTGAGCGGTGAAAGCGGCTTCTTCATCCTCGAACAGCAGGGTAAAGGCGTGGGCAGCGGTGCCGATAGCGCGAATCCCGTATCGTTTTCCGGCCTCCAAGTCAGAGGTGCCTTGAAAACCGCCAATTTGGGCGGCGCGGGCGGCGGAAACGGCTGCCCGCTCATGCACCCGGCGCGCGCCCATATCCAGGCAGGGCCGACCGTGCGCGGCGATGGTCATCCGGGAAGCCGCCGATGCTACCGCGCAGTCGAAGTTGAGAATCGACAGCAGGTAGGTTTCCAACAGGCAGGCTTCGGCAAAAGTCCCGCGTACCGTCAAAATTGGCGAGTTCACCATGAATACTTCGCCTTCGGGATAGCCGAAAATGTCGCCGGAGAACTCGTAATTATCCAGGAACTTAATCGTTGTCGGTCCGACTATTTTGTTATCAGACAGGTACTTCAGTTGGGAGTCATCGAAACGAAACCGCTTGAGCCCCTCCAAAATCCTCGCTACTCCGGCCATCACCAGGAAACGCCGGGAGGAGGGAAAACGCCGGGTAAAAATCTCGAACACGCATTGGCGCTGCCCCATCCCGTGTTCCAAAGCGGAGTCAACCATGGTCAGCTCATACATATCGGTTAGCAGAGAAGTCGTTTCGCGCGTATTCATAGGTATAACTATAGTCGTGCCCGCCGGGTTTTCCGTTTTCGCCCAGAAGCTCCCTGGCCCTCAGCGCCTTTGATGTGCCGCGAGGGTGTTAGGTCCAGCCAGATTCTGTTAATCCCGGCCAGCGGTGGCGAGAGCCGGTAGCATAAAGTTATGAGCAAGGAAGATGCTGCTTCTCTAAAAAACGTAGTCCCCCGCGTTTCTAACGCGCACAAGCTCGGTAGCGGCCGAGTGACCAGGGTAGTTGTCGCCCTCCTGGTGGTGCTGCTCCTGGCCGGTTTGGTAGGTCTGCTGGTGCTCTAGGGTAGCCCCGGCGTTTTTGCTTCGGGGCGCGGTAATCCTGCGCGCCTGGGAGAAAACCTTTAACCTTAAAACGTGAGTATTGTCGAACCCGGTACCGAATACGCTCCGTCCTCGGTCGCCCAGCTGGACCGGGTGCTTCCCGGTCAGTGGAACACGGTGGTGTGGAATGATGCCGTGAACCTGATGAGCTATGTGACGTGGGTGTTTAAAACCTATTTCGGGTACTCGCACGAGCGAGCTGAGCGGCTGATGAAGGAAGTTCACTTTAACGGTCGGGCGGTAGTCAGTGCCGGAACCCGTGAACAAATGGAGGCCGATGTGTTGGCCATGAGCGAATACGGTCTTTGGGCGACGCTCGAACAGGAAGCCGATTGAGGGGAGTCGGACACGATGCGTGCATTTGCAGCGCTGAACGCGCCTTCAGAAGGGTGGTTCAGCAGGGTTGAACCGCATGAGGCGGCCTTGCTAGCGGGGATTTTCGAGGAACTGGCTGACGCGATGGAGGCCGAAGAAAAGCGCGACGTCCTGGACATGATGGGGGTGGACCTGGATCCGAGCTCCCCGAAAGAGCACACTCTCATGTTTGAGAAGCTCCTGGGCGTGGACACGGTATCTTCTATCTCGTCCCGTCCTGAAATGCACAGCGCGAGCGAGGACCCGGAGACGGAACCTGAACAGCCCCGCGAACACACTTCTGAACCCGCCGCTCCCCAGCGAGGAAACACTGGCTTTGAACCGAACTCACGGGGCATGACCGACGACCAAACCTTGGCGGCGCTGGACTTTGACCCCCTGGGTCCGCGTCCGTGCCCGGCAAACCCCTACATTGCGGCAATCTTGCGCCCGATGAGCCAAGATCCGGAGGAAGCGGCGGAACTGCGCGCCTTGACCACCCCGGACTTAGCGGCGAAAAAGGCTGCCTCCATGCGAGTGGTCGCTGATAGTCTGCGGTGGGCCGCCAACGGCGACGGTGCGGTGGTGGTGAAACCGGGGACGTTGAAAGTGTGGGTGACCGCCATCAACGATGCGCGACTGGCTCTGGGCTGGTCCTTGGATATCGATAACGACACTAGGGCCGAAGAAGTCGAGCTGATGGCTGAATCTGACCCGGAGGCAGGGGTTTACACGGCTTACGAAATCACCATAGCCAGCATCTATAATGCTTTGTCATGGTGGCTGGAAACGTTGATGCATGCCGTTGACGGTTGAAACACAAAGGAATTGATAGTGAATAACGCACCCATTGGGATTTTTGATTCCGGGCTGGGCGGGCTGACCGTGGCTCGTTCCATCATCGACCAGTTACCCGGAGAATCTGTGATTTATATCGGGGATACCGCCAACAGTCCCTACGGCACTAAACCGGTGGAACGAGTAAAAGAATTATCCCTGAACGTCATGGACAAACTCGTGGAACGTGGGGTAAAAATGCTGGTCATCGCCTGTAACACGGCATCGGCTACGGCGGTATTTGCGGCACGTTCAAAGTATGACGCCCTGGGGATTCCCGTCCTGGAGGTCATTTCGCCCGCTGTGCATCGCGCGGTTTCCGCTACGCGAAACGGACGCATCGGGGTCATAGCTACCCACACCACTATTGAAACGGAAACCTATCAACGTGCCTTGCACGCTTACCAGCAAGCGCAGGTCAGTGCGAAGGCCTGCCCGGCATTCGTGGATTTTGTGGAACGCGGTATCACCTCGGGGCCAGAGTTGTTAGCGGTGGCGCGAGAATACCTCGAACCGATACGCGACGCGGGGGTGGACACTCTGGTGCTGGGCTGCACCCACTATCCGCTGCTCTCCGGCGTCATCAGCTACGTTATGGGACCGGAGGTGACCCTGGTGTCCTCGGCGGAAGAAACCGCCCATGACGTTTATCGTCAGCTGTTGGACAAAGACTGGTTGAACACTGAGGACTGCGTGGGCACACCAAACCCCCGCTACCAGTTCTTGGCAACGGGGGACACACAAACTTTCACGCGGCTGGCTCGCAGGTTCTTGGGACCAGAGGTCACCGCGGTCGAGCGCGTGTGAGAATCAGATTACTGACCCTTAGGCGTAAACGTCGAGACCGCCTTGGGGATTCATGACCTTTAGTGCAGCGGCTGCCGTAGCAGCTTTTGTCGCGGTGGCTGTCTGAGCGGCAACCGCGGTCACCATCAGGGCTTTCATCGTTTCTGCGTCCATAATCGGCGCAGCACCGGAAATCGGGTTCATGGCTCCATCCTTTCCTTAGTACGTTGGATAGCCGTCACAGCATGACATCGAGGTTCGAATTCGATGACTTGTAGGTGTGGGGCAAATCCGCGTGGGTCGGTTGCGAGGCGCCAACGACGGGCTTGAACTCAGCAACATTGCCGTTCATCGCACCGTGAGTACCAGTAGCCGCAGCCTCGGTTTTCGAGGTGTTCGAAATGGGTTCTGGCTTGTCTGCTTTCGCGCTCGGCTCCGGGGCAGGGCGCGTGAAAGCCTGATTCGTCAATGCGGGGTTCAGAGCCCCGACTACATCAGTTGAAAGCATAATTTCCTCCTGAAACTCTGGCGAAGTTAAACAACTCCGCGAGGGCAATCCTTTGCCCTCACTAATTATTGTGCCATTTCGCCCCGCGAAAGGCTAGACTTCGGGGGAAAATCAAAGAAAAATTCCCCATCCTTTCAGGCGATTTTCAGACTTTGTCAGGACAATTGGGGCGATTGTGGTTTTTGTGTTCCGCAGCGGGGTGCTTTCCCTGACCTCGCGGCGCAATCACAGGGTGATTCGGGTGCGGATTCCCAGCATGGCTTCGAGCTGTGGAGCTATCTGAATGAAGGCTTTGGCGCGGTGTGAAATAGTGTTCTTGGTCTCCTGGCTCAGTTCGCCATTGGTTACATCCTGGCCGTCCGCGATAAAAATCGGGTCGTATCCGAAACCGTTTTTGCCCTTCGGCTCCCGCACCAGGCGTCCGCCCATAACCCCGTTTCCCAGGTATGTTCCACCTCCCGGGACCACCAGCACCGCGGCACAGATGAATGCCGCCGTGCGATAGCCATCATCGATGTCCTGCAACTGGTTCAACAACAGTTCCAGATTGGCCCGGTCGTCCCCGTGGTGTCCGCACCACCGAGCCGAAAAAATTCCGGGGGCGCCGCCCAAAATGTCCACGCTCAAACCGGAATCGTCAGCCAGAATCGGCACGTCCACCAAGCTGGCTAGGGCACGCGCCTTAATCAGGGCGTTGGCAGAAAAAGAGGTACCGTCCTCGCGCGGTTCAGGAGCCCCCAGCGTACCCGAGGCGACAATTCCTCCTGGGTGAAGGCTCGGCACCAAGGGACGCAAAATCTGTTCAACTTCCTTAACCTTGTGGGCATTGCCCGTGGCCATCACCACTTGAGCCTCCGGCGGCACTTTCAGTTTCTGAGCGTCCTTATCCCGTAAATCCGGCACAGAAGTCAAAATACTCACGCGATTACTCCATCTGTTAGCGTCAACACCGCACCGGGCGCACTGTATACTGCCGCGCGCTGCAATCTGGTCAAATCATGGCAACCGGCCTGGGCCAAATCCAATAAAGCGTCCAGCTCGGCGCGGCTAAACGGCGCGCCCTCCGCGGTTCCCTGCACCTCCACCAGAGTTCCTGAGCCGGTCATCACCACATTCATGTCGGTTTCGGCACGGGAATCTTCCTCGTAGGGCAAATCCAGGCGCGGCGTGGAATCAATGATCCCCACGGAAATGGCACAAACCGAGTCGCGTGTGGGATTGCCGGGAATAAAACCGTTGTCCCTACCCACGGCGATGGCGCGCTGCAAGGCAATCCAAGCCCCGGTAATCGAGGCGGTGCGAGTGCCCCCATCGGCTTGCAAAACATCGCAGTCTATCGCAATCGTGTTCTCACCCAACGCGGCGTAATCCACCGAAGCGCGCAGCGCCCGTCCAATGAGCCGGGAAATCTCTGAGGTGCGCCCGCTGATTTTCCCCTTGACCGACTCGCGGGTATTGCGAGTATCGGTAGCGCGGGGGAGCATGGCGTACTCAGCCGTGACCCAGCCCAAACCGGAGTCCTTGCGCCACCGGGGAACCCCTTCCGTCAAGCTGGCCGAACACAGTACTCGGGTGTTCCCGCAAGAAACCAACACGCACCCTTCCGGGGCGCTGACCCAATCCATGTGTAGAGTCACTTCGCGGAGCTGGTCCACCCGGCGGCCGTCTGCACGCTCAATCATCTCAGTCATAATCCCAGTCTATTATTTCTGAGTCGGGAGAGTGCATTGGGGCAGTTCAGAGGTCTTTCCATCGTGTATCTTTTGCACCACGTTCAGCGCTTCGGAAAACGTCCCGATTTTTGCTACCGTCAGTCCTTTCGGGATGTTGCCCACAACTTCGTTGCAGTTCTGGGCCGGGGCCAGGAAAAACTTGGCTCCGTCAGCCTTTGCTCCCGCCATCTTTTGCTCAATTCCGCTGATGGGGCCGACTTTACCGGCCAGGTCGATAGTCCCGGTCCCGGCAATCACCGATTTCCCGGTTAGGTGTTCGGGCGTGAGCTGCTCCACTATCCCCAGGGCAAACATGGTGCCCGCGGAAGGTCCGCCCACGTCTTGAAGGTGAAAAGTGATGTCCAGAGGAACGTCCACGTCCGAAGCTAAATAGATGCTGAGCTGCGAGCCTTTCCCGATTTTGCCGTTCGCTTTCCTGACCGGGGCGGTTTTCATGCTCACCGTCTGGGCTGCGCCGTCGCGGATTATGCCGAGTTCAACAGTGTCGCCGCTCGGCACTGTGTCCAAGAACTTGCGCAAGTCCTCAACAGTATGGACCTTCAGCGGGGTTTGACCGGGACGGGCAATGGTTTGCACCACGTCCTTTTTCCGTAAAATGCCGGCCGCGGGGGAGCCTTTGGCAATCTCGGCGACAGACCACGTGATGTTGACGTCATAGCCCAAGGTCTCCAACGCGACCGCCTCGGCGGAGAGCTGGGATTGGTCCATCTGCTGTACCCCGAGCTTTTTAATGTCTTTGCTGGATACGTTGCGGGGATAGACCATGTCCTCGGGCAAGATAGTGGTATTTGGGCTAAACGCCGCCACAATCAGGTCCCAACCGCTGACCATCGAGCCGGGTCCTCCCAGGGAGGAAACCGTGGTCATGCGCAGTTCTCCGTTGTTGTCTGGATAGGTTTTCGCGCCTTTCACCTCGATGAGGGGGGTTTGCTTATCGTCCTTGCCTAGCACGTCAAAGGTCGGTCCCGGATAGTTGATGACCACAGGATAGGAATGGAGGAACAGAAAATACCCGCCCAGGACGATGAGGGCAAAGCTCAGGACCCAACGGCTCAAAGACCATCGGGAGCGGGGGCAAGCGGGCGCGTCAGCGGAGTTTTCTGGCAGCGAATCAGTTTTGGATTCGAGCGTCAGCGAATCTTTGGGGGGAGGCGTATCCGCTCCCTTATCCAGCGCATCGGTGTTCATCACGGATACTATAGTCTCATGGATGAAAGTGAGATGCCTGACTGGGCCGAAATGCTGCGCCAGGTCTTTGGCGAGGAAAAAGCCCGCGAGATGGAGGAAAAACTCCGTTCCGGCACTCCGTTCTCGGCGTTTTCCGGAGGGGAGGGTATTTTTGCTTTCCCGCTACAGTCCTTACTGTCCAGCTCTGATGAGCCGGTGAACTGGGACTTGGCACGTATGACTGCCCTGGGGCGTCTGGGCGGGGCAACCCGGGTGGTGACTGCCGCTGATGCCGACCGGGTACGTCAAGCCCTGTCTCAAGCGAATTTGCGCCTAGACCCGGTCACTTCGCTCACTCCGCCGCCTGCCAGCTATACCGCCTTATCTGCACCGAAGTGGCTGGATGCCTCGTCCGAAGTCTGGAAAATCTTGGTTACCCCGGTGGCTGCCAAAACGTCCGAGTCCATGAAACAGGCGCTGTCTGCGCATATTGCCGACGGCGACTTACATATCGAGATTTCTTCCGGCCCGCCCGAACTACAACAGCTGATGGGGCTGTTTTCCAAGGACGGCGACCCGGCATCGCTGAATCTGGATTCCCTGCTGGGGGTTTTGAGTTCAAACCTGTTCGGGCTGCAGTTTGGCCAGGCTTGGGGGAGTTTGGCGGCCGAGAGCTTTGGTTCAACTGACATCGGGCTGCCGGTTGCAGAGGTGAATCAAGCGGCAATAGTGCTGGAAAACGTGGAAAAGTTCGCTGCCGACATCAGCCTGGAAGTCGAGCCAGTGCTGGCCTTCCTGGCGACTCGCGAGGCCGCCTACGTGCGGCTTTATCACGCCGTGCCGTGGCTGCGGATGCATGTCACCAAGGCGATTGAGGACTACGCCAGGGACATCAGCTTCGATTTACAAGCGATGGAATCAGCCCTGCAGGGCCTGGACCCGATGGATCAAGACGCCCTGCACAAACTCATCGCGCAAGGGGTGCTGACTCCCAGTCAGACCAATAACCAAACCGCCGCAAAACAAAGCCTGGAGACCCTGCTGGCGATTATGGAGGGCTGGGTCGACATGGTGACCACGCGCTGTTTGGCAGGGACGTTACCCCAGATGGGAGCCTTGCGAGAGATGATGAATCGGCGCCGCGCCACCGGAGGACCGGCCGAGAAGGCGTTCGCCGCCCTCATCGGCTTGGAACTGCGACCCAAACGGTTGCGTGAAGCCAGCGCCTTGTGGTCCAAACTGGTGGCCAAGCTCGGCGAAGCCGGCGCGGAAGGTTTGTGGGATCACCCGGACCTGCTACCGGAGGAAAGTGACTTTGATGCCCCGGACGAGTTCGTGGCGCGCCTGGCCGGAGAAGGCCCGAAAGACCAGCTAGAGGCCGATTTAGAGGCTATGCTGCAAGGGACTTTGGGATACGCCAAAGGGCTGGAGCCCGGCATCGATTCGGAAGGTGACGCGGAGGTGTCACAAGACCGTCCCGACGCCGATTCGTCCGACGATTCCGGTCAACCGGGGACGAATCCGGACAGTCCGGAAAATCCCACTCCTGACGCCTAATCAGGCGGCTGTAACCGCGCGGGCTCGCTTCGCAAACGCCGGCTCCGGGGGAACGTCAAGCTCGACCGGAAGGTAACTGCAGTCGCATTCCGGGTGAGCCTCGAAGTGCCGCGTGGTGACGATTCCGTCCACCGAGATACGCGTGACATCACCGGGGTGCAGGGCGCGGCAATCTAAGAATGCCAAGGCTTGCACCGCCGCCAGCGCCGCACCCGCGCCTGCCAATGCTGTTTCCACCCGCGGAAACACTGCCCAGTGCAGGTTCGCGGCGCGTTCTGCCAGGTGTGCCACTTCGGTGGCCTGGTGCAGGGCGATACAGGACGTGCACGGGGTCAAACCGGGCACAACCAGCGGCCCGACCTCGACAAAATCATGACCTGCCACCACCGCCAGAAACGGCTGATTGGCCTGCATCGCTTTTTGCGCCGCCACCGGGTCGGGAATACCCCAGCTGAACTGTACCGCCAAGTCAGCTGGGATGCGTCGGGTCGTGACCGCGGCGTGCCGCAGGCGCTGTTCTACCAGGTCTTTCGTGGTGTGCCGCGTGTCAAGGGCGGTTTCCAAGTCCGGTTCGGGGCTGCGGGTGGTGGCGGGGACTTGAATCTTGCCGATACCGGCGGCGCCCAGTTCCAGAGCCAACAGTTGAGCCATACGGTCGGCCCGATTGAGAGAAACGCTCAGTTCCTGGCGATTCCGGTAGGCGCGACGCATCTTGGCGCCTCCCGCTCGTGACCAAAATCCGTCGTCGGGTCCGCCGTGTAGGCGGGGACTGCGCAGCTGCAGCAGTTCGACGTCAACCAAGGCTCGCAGAATTTCCGAGACTCTGGTCAAGGGAATGCGGCAGGCTTTGGCAAAGTCGGACAAGTCCGGGCGGGTACAGCCCGCCACCAGGCGTTGCAGTAGCTGGAACTCCTTTTCGGAACACTGCGGAAAACAAAACATGGTTTCTAGCCCGGCGCACAGCTCGACTGAACCATTGGGTAGCTTAACCAAGTGAATACCCTCATTTAGTTTCATAATCTCTCACCTCTATTCAAAGCATCTCAAAAAATATATAATAAACTCAAATGACGATTTGGTGCTTGTGGATAACTCGGTATCCGCGCTGGACAGGATCCCGGTTTCGTGAGGTGTCATCCTGCGTGGGAAACTTGGGGGAGTAAAGGAACGCGAAATCGAGGGGAGGTAACCGTGAACGTTAAGCGTTACGCTGCGTCGCCCAGCGCGGAACTGAGTGCCGCCCAACTGCTGGATGAACTGGACGAACAGCAGCGCGAGGTTGCTCAGCACCAGCACGGGGCGCTGTGTGTGCTGGCGGGGGCGGGCACCGGGAAAACCCGGGCGATTACTTATCGCATCGCTTACGGGGTGCGCAGCGGGCAGGTCGATCCCGAAAATGTGTTAGCGCTGACGTTTACCCAAAAAGCCGCGGCAGAGATGAAAACCCGACTGGAAGGCCTGGGGGTGGGACAGGTCTGGGCACGCACCTTCCACTCCGCGGCGCTGGCGCAGGTCAAGTACTTTTGGCCGCAGGTCATGGGTGGAACCATGCCGACCCTGACCGGACTGAAAGCGACCCTGGTGACAGCAGCGGGGATGCGATTGGGGCTGAACCTCGGAAAAGCGCAGGTACGGGCGTTAGCCGGGGAAATCGAGTGGGCTAAGGTGTCGCTGGTGGATCCGCCGCATTATGCCGCGGCGGCGCGGGCGGCAGGGCGCGAAGCCGTAGCCGATTTGAGTACCGAGCGGGTTGCGGAGCTACTGGACGCCTATGAGGATGCGAAAATAGCAGCGGAACAACTGGATTTTGAAGATATTTTGCTGTTGTGCGCGGGCATGATGGACGAGCGTGAGGACGTGGCGCGGGCGATTCGCAACCATTACCGCTACTTCGTGGTGGACGAATATCAGGACGTTTCGCCGCTGCAAAACTACCTGTTGATGAGCTGGCTGGGCCGCCGCCGCGACCTGGCGGTAGTGGGGGACGCGGCGCAAACCATCTACTCTTTTGCCGGCGCTACCCCGGAATATTTGACCGAGTTCACCCAGACCTATCCCGAGGCGAAAGTCGTGGAACTGATCCGGGACTATCGCTCCACCCCCCAGATTGTGAACTTGGCGAATCAGCTTTTATCCCAGGCAAAAGGGGCGGACGGCAAGCCTTTGGGCGGTACCGTCCGGCTGGTGTCTCAACGCGAATCCGGCCCGGCGGTGTCTTGGTTCGCGGCCCCGGACGATGAAACCGAGGCAAGGGAAATCGCGCGCCGTATTCAAGACCTGCTGGCGGAGGGTCTGAAACCCAGTCAGATTGCGGTGTTGTTCCGTACAAACGCCCAAGCTGCACTGTTCGGGGTGGCTTTGGGGGCGAAACGAATTCCTTTCGTAATCAAGGACCAGGTCACGAAACTCGCAGGAGGAACCGCGGATAGCGGGGCGCAGACTGAGGATGACGAACCCGGCGGCGTGACGTTAGCTTCCCTGCACTCGGCGAAAGGGCTCGAGTGGGAAGCGGTGTTTCTGGCGGGAGCTAGCGAAGGTTTGCTACCCATCAGCTTGGCCAAAACCCCAGCGGTTATCGAGGAAGAACGCCGCCTGTGCTATGTCGGGGTGACGCGGGCGCGCAGCCGGCTCATCGTGTCTTTTGCCAAAGCCCGCCGCGACGGAGCCGCCCAAGAGCGCGAGGCGTGCCGTTTCTTGGCGCCGTTTTGGCCTCGCCGCAGTGAAATGCTGCGGCGTTCCGGTAGGCACTAGACCGGGTCTGCTCAGTTTTAGTGCAGGTCAAGAGGCAGCGTTCGGGTCGCCGTTGATGCCGGCGGTGATGAGTTGCAGCAAATCCGCGACCAAGGCCGGACCCTGTTCAATGTGCTCCGGGTCGGTGTCGAAGTGCGGGTGAACAATCGACCAGGCTTCGGTGCGGGTGGCGGCCACGACAAAACGAGACCGTTCCTGACCTGCCGTTTTTTTCTCTAGGAAGGCTTGCCGTTCCTGGGGGTCAGCGGGGGCATCAGCCATGTCTTCGGCGGTCACCATGGCGTCCGTTTCATAGAGTACGGCCACGCCTTCGATTTCATCGCTCCACACCACGCGTCCCAGCTGGTGTAAGAAATCCAAACCATCGTCATGGGGTAGCTGGAAAGGTAGTGCCGTCAACGATTCGGGGTCTGACGCGGCGGTTTCGTGCATGGCGGCGACCAGCTCATCTGGGGCGTGTCCCGTCAGCATATCGGCGGCCTCCCCGGTCTTGTGCAAAGTAAAGAGTTGACCGGTTTGCAGCTCTGTCAGGGGCTCGGCGTGGGCGTCAATCTCCCATACCACCCGCACGATCGCGGGAATCTCAGCCGGGACAGGAACCTGTTCAGATGCGGAGGGCGTGGGCTCGTCCCCGGCAGGGTTCGGGCTGGCGTTCCCATCCGGGGTAAAGGACATCCCCATTACGGTTCCGCCGGGAAAATTCGTCAAAGGGTTGCTTGGTTCACTCATGATTTCTATTATCTCATCAAAAGTTGAAACTTCGGGGAACCAGCTAGGCGAGCGGGGACTGGGGGTAAAAACTTCCCGAATGGAAGAACACTGGGGTTTTATGGAAAGATGGCATCTGAGTACAAAATTCGAGACTGAGGTGTTAAGTGAGTACAGGGCATCCCTCTAACGGTTCGTTCTTTGGCAATATTTTCGCCGGTCCTCCGGGGGGTGCCTCGCGTGGTCCGGGAGGAATGCAGCCGCCCCGTATGCCCCGTCCCGCCGCTGGTGGGGCGAATCCCGGTCCCCAGGGTGGAACCAAGACTTTGGGGATAGTTATCGCGATTATCGCGGTGCTCATCGCCGTGGTGGGAATCATGTCGCGGATTTGGGCGGAACTGGCTTGGTATCAGCAGCTCGGTCGGATTTCCGTGGTGTTGACTGCCTGGGGTTGGCGCATTGGCCTGGTGGTTGTGGCGATGCTGCTGGCGGCCGCCGTGACCTGGGTGAACTTGCTGATTGCAGCGAAGGCGAGCCCCGATGCCTCGCAGCGCAGCAAAGCCAAGAAACGCCGCGGCGCGGAACGCAAGATGGACGCGGCGAAACGCAAGCTTCAGCGTGAGAGCGAAAAGACTGCCTCGGACGCCGCTAAACAGGAAAAACCCTACCAGCCAAGTGACGAAACGCTCTATCCTGGGGAAAAGTCGGCAGGCGGTAAAGGCGCCGACAAGCCCTCCGATTCGGAAAAGATTATTGACCTGGACGCCGAGTTCGACACAGTGTTCGACACCGCCGACTTGGAAGAAGAATTCCGGCGCGCCACCCGCCGCTCCGAGCGTCCCGCGGTGGCAGCCCTGCACGATACTTTGCAGCCGTGGCGCAAGTTCCTGATTGTGGTATTACCGCTGGTGGTGGGCCTGATGGTGGCCACCCCGTTGATTTCGCAGTGGGAGCTGTTTGCCGCGTGGTTCCACCGGAATGACTTTGGGGTCAAGGATCCCGTTTTCGCCCGGGATTCGTCTTTCTTCGTGTTCTCGCTGCCGGTGTTTTCCGAGCTGACCACCCTGCTGTTCTATGTGGTGGCGACCGCTGGGCTGTTTACATTGGCCCGCTACTACCTGCAGGGCAATCTGTCCACAAAGATTGCTGATATTCCCAACCGCACCCGGATTCATATCTCGGTTTTGCTGGCAATCTTGGCTGCTATTATCGGCCTGCGCTACTACCTGGATCGGTTCGTGTTGCTGCTGGGGGTGCACGATAAGTTTTCGGGGGCGTCCTACACCGATATTCATGCCGTGCTGCCGGCCAAGAACATTTTGGTGGGGATTTCCCTGGTCATTGCCGTGTTGTTCATCATCGGAGCTTTTCGGAAGTCTTGGGTCATTCCTGCTACCGGGGTCGGCGTCATGGTGCTGTCCTCGCTGCTGGTGGGTGGCCTTTACCCGTGGCTGGTGCAGCGGTTCCAAGTCGATCCGTCCGCGCAGGAACTTGAAGCGCCCTACATCGCTCACAACATCAAAGCGACTCGTGACGCGTTCGGAATCGCTGACGTAAAGGAAGAAACCTATAAGGCGACCACGGAGGCTACTGCCGGCCAGCTCCGGTCGGATAGCGAGTCTACCGCCTCGATACGTCTGCTGGACCCCTCGGTTGTGTCCCGCACTTTTGGCCAGATGGAACAAAACCGGCAGTACTACCGTTTCGCCTCCAACCTGGCGGTGGATCGTTACACCATTGACGGTAAACCGCAAGACACCGTGATTGCGGTGCGTGAGCTCGATACGAACCAGTTGGGTGATTCCCAAAAGTCCTGGGTCAACCAGCACACGGTGTTCACTCACGGCTTCGGGGTCGTCACCGCTTACGGTTCTAAGGTTGAAGGGGACGGCTCCCCGGCCTTTTGGGAAAAAGGTATCCCCTCCCAAGGTGAGCTGGGCGAATATGAGCCGCGGATTTACTTTGGCCAGTTCTCACCGGACTATTCCATCGTGGGGGCGCCAAAGGGCGCGCCGAAACGGGAGTTTGATTACCCCTCCGATGTCACCCAGGACAAGGGCGTTAACAACACTTTCACGGGTCAAGGCGGGCCGAGCGTGGGTAACTTGTGGGAGAGGCTCATGTATGCCCTCAAGTTCCGCTCCTCTGAGATTTTCTTTTCTCAACAGGTCAATAACTCCTCACAAATCCTGTTCTACCGTTCCCCCGAACAGCGCGTGGCGAAAGTCGCCCCGTACCTGACCCTGGATTCGCGGGCATATCCCGCGGTCGTGGACATGGACGGCGACCCGAAAACCCCGAAACGGATGGTGTGGATTGTCGACGGTTACACGACCTCGAACTCTTACCCGTATTCAAACCACATGGATTTGAACGCTTCCATTTCAGATTCGCGCAACATCGGCTCCGGCTACCAAGTCATGAACAGCGTGAACTACATGCGCAACTCTGTGAAAGCTGTGGTTGATGCCTATGACGGTTCGGTTCATCTGTACCAGTGGGATGCGAAAGACCCCATCGTCAACGCTTGGGGCAAAGTGTTCCCCGGTCAGATTGAGCCGCTGAGCTCGGTTTCCGGCGATTTGATGGCGCACTTTAAGTATCCCGAGGACCTGTTCAAGGTGCAGCGGAATCTCATCGCGCGCTACCATACGACCGATCCGCGTTCGTTCTATTCCGGTTCGGATTTCTGGAAGCTGCCCGACGACCCGACTCACGAGGGTTCACAAACCGTCCTGTCGGCGCTGCAGCCTCCCTACTACCTGACCATGAAAGCCCCCGGTCAGGAATCGACCGAGTTCTCGCTGTACTCGACCTACATTCCCTACGGTCAGTCAGACCGAAACGTGTTGACCGGGTATTTGACAGTGGACTCGGAAACGGGGTCAAAGCCCGGCAAGGTGCGTGACGGGTACGGCAAGCTGCGGCTGCTGTCCCTGCCTTCGGACCTAGCGGTTCCCGGTCCGGGCCAAGTATCCAACAAGTTCAAGACCACCGATACGGTTTCGCAAACCTTGAACCTGCTGTCCCAGCAGTCTACCGAGGTCGTTCGCGGCAACTTGCTGACTTTGCCGGTCGGCGGGGGGCTGCTGTATGTCCAGCCGGTCTATGTCCAGGCCCAATCCGGTACCACCTATCCGTTGCTGCGCTTCGTATTGACGTCGTTCGGTGACAAGATTGGATTCGCCCCGACTCTGCAGGCTTCCCTCGATCAGCTCTTCGGCGGAGACGCCGGGGTGCAGACTTCCGAAAATGAGGTGCCGGGAGCCGGTGCTGAGGGCAATGGCGAGAACCCGGCCGAACCGAGTTTGACGCCCGAGCAGCAGCTCCAGGCGGCTCTACAGGGCGCACGCAAGGCGATGGATGATGCAGATGCGGCCATGAAAGCGGGCGATTGGGAAGCCTACGGCAAGGCGCAAACCGAACTGAAGCAACAGCTGCAGCAGGCTTTGACCGTAGGCGGTGGGCTGCCGGAGACTCCCGACGCGACCCAGCCGGCGAATCCCGGCGACACGCCCAACGTCCAGCCGACTACCGAGCCCAGCGGCGCGGCGACCCCGGCGGCTAGTCCCAAGGCGAAATCCACCGCGGCAGCCAGCGCCCGTTCGCAACCCCGCAAATCCGCTAGCTGACACGGAAAGGTCCGACTCTGGAAAACCGCCAGCCGAGGTGGACAGTGCCGGGCAGGGGAAACCTTCAGCGGACCAGGAAAGTGCCGCAACGTGCTTGTGACCCCGACCCGAGACGCCCTCCAAGTTGAGGTAAAACCTCAGAACTGGTAAAGTGTACGGGTCGCTTGACGCGGGGTGGAGCAGCTCGGTAGCTCGCCGGGCTCATAACCCGGAGGTCGTCGGTTCAAATCCGGCCCCCGCTACTAAATAAATACCCCCTGAACTGCCTCTTTGCTCGGTTCAGGGGGTTTCTTTTTGCAGAAAACACGGGCCTGGAAACAGGGGATTTTGGTGCCCGCTGTCGGGCGCGTCGGGCGTTACCGGGCGGGGGCGTGAGAAATCGGGGATTAAATCGGGGTAGGTGGTTCTATAGACCAGCAACCCCGATTTAATCGCGAATTTCATTCACGGGCCCGGTGGGTTTGCGTACCGCCAGGGTGGCGATAGCGGTGGTGATGGGGACGCTGGCGATGAGGGCGGATCCGGAAGCCAATATTTGCAAGGCTTGGGCAGCGAGAGCCTCCGTCGTGAAGAGGTCGCTGAGCGAGCGTTCAAAGAACAAAACTATCAGCATCACCGTAGAGAGCGCCGCGCCGGTGTAGGCAAAAACAATGGTGTAAATCGTCGAAGCGATGTGGTCCCGGCCGATACGCATAGCGCTTTGATAGATTTCGCGGCGGGTATAAGTCGGGGCGGCCAATCTCAGTTCCCACACCGCCGAGGCTTGGGTGATGGTCACGTCGTTTAGCACCCCCAGCCCCGCCAAGATAGTGGCAGCGACGAACAGCTGGCTCATATTGAGGTGCGGAATGGCGGCGGACAAGTCAAAGGAGGTTTCATCGATGTAACCCGAAATGTGCGCGCTTTTCACCGCGATGGCGCCCAGCAAGGCCGAAAGCCCCAAACCGCACACGGTGCCCAGCAGGGCGGATGCGGTCCGCATAGATATGCCGTGGGCGACGTGAATGACGATGAGCATGATGGCACATGATCCGACCACTCCGACCCAGATGCCGGGCCGACCGCTGGCCAGGGAAGGCAGCATGAAGTATACAATCACCACGGTCGCGAAAGCCAGTCCCACCAGCGAAAGCGCTCCTTTGACGCGGGCGACCGCCAGAACTACCACCGCGAACAGGACGGCAAAGAGGATAATCGGCAGGTCGTGGGGGACACCGGTGAAGGTGTAGGTAGCAGTGCCGGGTTTTTCCCCTGGTGAGCGCATGACCTGGATGGTGTCGCCGGGAGCTAGGTTCGAATGCGCGCCGGGTCCGACCGCTTCTAGGGTGGCAACCTGGTTGGAATCCGGTCCGCTGGTTAGGCGTACCGTCAGGCGAACGCAGTCGTCCAGGTGGCTTTGCACGTCAGAAGGGGCGATGTCGGTGTCTCGACACTTCGACTCCAGTTTCACGATGTTGGCGCGTTCGTAGGAAACTCCCGGAGCGGTCGCGAAACTGAAGTTCATCTGGCGGACTTCCTGCAGATGGTGCCAATCGGGCCAGAGCCAAACCACTCCCGCCAAGGTTAATACCGTAATCAAGCCCAGGGCAACCATCATTGCCAGGCGCGAGGCGGGCGAAGTCGTCGAGGCCTCTTGAGTCCGAGAAATCCGAGAAATCGAGTGAGAATGAGACACAAACAGCAAGTATATCCGTGCCAGTCGCAGCCACGCTGGGTGAAATGACCTGTCTTTTACGATGATTCGGGGCGCGCGCCGAACCGAGTCGCGGTTGCGGTTTCCCGGTGATTGAGCCTATTCGAGAGTGGCGAAGGCAATAGACCCGTAGGGGGAGCGCGAACCCCCGCTCTGCTGACCGGTCTCCCACATCACGGCAATCCGGTCGCCTAGCGTGGCACACACAGAGTAAGCGGCGGGACCAGCATCGATGACGTGGGGTTCACTCCAGCTAATCTCAGCGGGGTCGAGGGGGCTTGTGGGTGGCTCCGGGAGGGTTCCCAGTCGGACAACCAAGTTCCTGCGAGAAAACCAGTCTTGCAATTGGTCGTGGCTCTTTCCGCGAGACGGGTCCAAATCCAGGTCGGGATGTACCTCCCGAGACTCCTCGGGCGGGTCGAGGCTGGTGAGGACCAGTGTTCCGTGATACATGGCTAATCCTGCATTGCAACCGGGGTCCTTTACCTGCAAGGTCCGCATCGTCAAAGTTTGCCCACCATCGGTTGAGAGCGCCCACAGGCGTTGCGGATAAGCGCGGGAGCTCATCAAAATATCTCCGTGGGGAAGTTCCAACAGCTTGCTTTCGTCCCCGCCAAGCAAGGTCCCGCCACGTTGCCAGGTGGCTCCGCCGTCATCAGAAAACACGATGAGGGCTTTGATGTCTGGGGAGTTTACCCGACGTTCCACCATCGGCAGAAGAATCCGTCCCCGGTGCGAGCCAGTTGTGAGCTGAATGCCATTTCCGGATGCAAAGAAGAGGTTCCCAGTCTCCTCAGTCCACAGCTGCGCGGTGATGTCTCGGTGGGTCCAGGTTTCTGTGTCCTCGCTCAAACAGACGTAAAGTTTCCAGTTGTTTCCTGCAGTGGCATCATCCCAGAAATTCATTCCCTGACTTGCCACGTAACCACAAAGAATCCCGCCATCATGCAGGGCTACCGGGCAAGCATCGCCAAAGCCCCATCCGTCACGGGCTGAAATCAACGGAACATAGGGTGTCCAGGAAATCCCCAAGTCATCGCTAGAGCAGGTCAGCACGGAGATGGGGCCGGGAAGGTCATGGAAGTCGGGCCGGGCATCAAAGAATGCCAGCAAGCGATGTGGGTGCACCGAATCCGCGGAGGTGAGTGCGAGGGCAGGAATACGGAAGAATGTTTCGCTGTACTGGGGAAATTGCCTGCGGGCGGATACTTTGACCATCACGGTTAGGATACTGCGAAGTTTCAGTGGGAAACCGGTTTTGCGTCCCAGAGATTTTTTGTCACGTGAAAACCTCCACAACGCCGGATAAAGCCGAGTACGATGGAATGCTTTATTTCGTGTACTAATCAGGAGAATGCATATATGCCGGTATGGGAAATAATCGGGTGGGTCGGATCCATCTTGGTAGTGGTGTCTTTAATGATTCCCAGTGTGCGCAAGTTTCGGATTTTGAACCTGACGGGCTCACTGATTGCCACGGTCTATAACGCGTATTTTGGTATCTGGCCTTATATGGTGATGAACGGCGCCATCGTGCTGATCAACGTGTACTGGCTGTGGCGCTTGTATCGTTGCGATAGCGAGGGTGAGCGGGTCTATGAAGTTGTGGGTACCTCGGCTGAGGCTTCGGTGGTGCAGCGTTTCGTGGAGCGTAACCACCAAGACATCCTCCGAGCCTATCCGCAGTTTTCAGCGGAGTCCTTGGGCGGTGCCAGTGTTTTCCTGGTGCTCTATCAGGAGGAAATCGTGGGGGTTCTAGCACTACAAGCCGCCGCGGGGGGCCGCTGCCGCATTGTCTTGGATTTTGTGACTGAACGGTTCCGTGACCTGACCCCCGGCAAGCATGTGTATTCCGACCGGGAATTGTTCGCGGGAATTGCAGCCACCGAAGTTGAAATCGCCCCCGATACCACCAGTGATGTGGGCTACTTCAAACGGTTGGGATTCACGGATGAAGGCTCGGTCCTGGTGAAAACCGTGGCCTAGCGCGGGCCAGATTCCCAGGCTGGAAAAAACGTCTTCCCGACTGTAACGGAGGGTGTTTTGGTGATGCTAATCTAAGCATACCGTCATGCGGAAAGTAGGAAGTTATGTCTGACCCGATGCCGCCCGCACCGATTCCGTCTGGATCTAACTCCACGCCGCCCCCACGTCCAGAGGCGGATGCGGTCGCAAAGAGCCGTAATGTACCGTTGATTGGCATCATAGTTGCGTTGGCGCTGTTAGTGGTTGCTGGGATTATTTTGTTGGTGGCGCTGCTCGGGAAGGGTTCCGCCGGCGGTGAGGGGGCTGCCGGTACGTCCTCGGCTGCAGGAAATACCGCGACAGTCCAGAAGCATTCACAGGCTCAGAAACTGCAAACGGCCTTTGCGCAGTACACCGAAATACTTGATGCCCCCGCCAAGTATCTGACTGCGTTAGATCTGAATAATTCCAGTGGAGAGTATAAATACGCCCTGACTGAAATGAATGGGGACGGTATTCCTGAACTGTTATTCGGTGCAGACGATGGTAATGGCCTGCTCAACGTGCAAATTTTCTCTGCGGACGGGTCGGAAAATCCGTTTAAAGCACCGTCGAAGGTCCTCCTGGATGGGGTTGCCTCGGGTGGAGGCACACGGGCCTTCATTACGGGGAGCAAAGCTGGGAATGGGATTATTCAAGCCCTAGGCAGCGCCTCGAATCCCCAGTGGTACTGCAATCGTATGGTGTTGCAAGGCTCCGAACTGGTAGAGAGCGAAAATTGTGACTTCACGTTTGGTGACTCCACTCCAGTTTTGGGCGGGGACGGAGCCGAACTGCAGTGGTTAGATGTCTCGGACCGTTCCGCCTTGCAGAAGCTGGCGGGGCCGGCCGGTACTGCGGGGACTAAGCAGCCCGCAGGGGGCAAGTCTGCGGATCAGAAAGCCAAGGCTATTGCAGCGGCCAAAGCCCAAGGCAAGCAGGTGTTTGAAGGTACCATCCGGATTATGAATCACGCAGAGCTAGTCGGTTTTCAAGGCGTCTCAGATCCAAATCCCGACTATAGCGGGACATTTAAGTATGAAAAATACGCGATTCTGGTCTTCGATAGGACACAAACAGTGACTGGCATGAGCGGGGATGGAACCGGTATGCAAACCGATTCCGCGAAGCTGCTCTGTGTGGGCGCATATTATCCGGGCGTAGATAGCGTTGACACCACCCCAGAGTGGGTCCCTTACAACGGTAAAAGAGTCGTTGTCGCGGGAACTGCAGAAGAAGTGGGGTGGCCTTCGGATACAAGCCTGCCGCTGGGGGAGCCCAGAGGTGGTGGAGAGATTATTTTTGCGGAGTGATTCAGGGCGGCCGGTTCGCAACTTGCCGTGGCAAATGTTATTCTCAATAGTCTCGTGTTTGCGTTTCACGCAAACCTTTAGGACCTATAGCTCAGTTGGCTAGAGCGCCACGTTTACACCGTGGATGTCGGGGGTTCGAGTCCCTCTGGGTCCACCAGTGTTTTGTGAGGATGGGGTTTATCCCCATCCTCACAAAACAATTTACGGGCCAGAGGGACTCGAACCCGAGAGGGGCAGCGCCGGGGAAATACTCAATATACGTCAGGTGTAACTCACCAGCGACAAAGCCAGAGGGGGCTGGTAAAATGTCAGTAAGGGGAAGGGGACGTGGCGATGGTAAGCAATGAATATGAGGACTATTCCGACTCGGTTCTCTATGACGTGTTCTATGAAGCCGGAACCATGCTGGGAGGTTGGCTTTCGTCTGCACAAGATAAAGCTGAGGCGGAGGGTAACGATGCTTTGGCACGGCAATTCTTTGCGGAGCAACTTAATCTGAACCGTGAGCGAGCCGGAGTAGATGCTCACTACAGAGTGGCACAAATCGAGAAAATCAAGAAGTGGCATGCTCGCCGTGCCGAACTCAGCACCAAGCAGATTCCAATCGCCGTCTGATGGACGATCAATACTTACGCACGCGCTGGGAAACGCGTATTAAGCCGTTGGTTTTTGCTGACGTGTTAGCAGCAAATAACCCGGTGACGATTTTTCTGGGCGGTCAGCCGGGGGCTGGGAAAACCCAAGGCAAGAATTATGCCTTGGCGCAGTTTCCTCCTGATACTGTTGCGGAAATCATCGGTGATGATTTTCGCCGCCACCACCCAGATTACGAGTATCTCATTACCCACGAGCCTTTGAAGATGCCCCACGCCACCGCTCCAGCGTCCGGCGCGTGGGTCGGGATGTGTGTGGAATATGCAGAAGCGAACCGGATTTCGTTTCTCGTTGAGGGCACGTGGCGCAATGCCGCAACTGTTCTCGACACTGCGCGTCGCGCCAAAGAGTTGGGGCGTCAAACTCACGCTGTGGTGCTTGCGGTTCCTCCCTTGGTTTCGTTGGCGGGTATAGCGGAGCGTTTCTATCGGGATATGCTGCGAGGATTTCCGGCTCGGTGGACACCGCCTACCGCGCACGATGTGACCGTGGATAGCCTGGTGCAAAACATTGGCGAGATTGTGAACGCCACTTATCTAGGCGACCCGATGATTGACCGTTTTACGGTTACGAATCGCAGCGGGGAAATTCTCTATGACGGTGCCGCCTGCGCGGAGGCGGTGGATATCTTTCAGGAACACTTTGAACGTCCCCTGACCTTGTCGGAGCAAAAGATTGTTCGGGATACGTTGGCGATTTGTGAACAGGGTCATATGCGGTTCACTGCTGACGATGCATCCGCTGCTGACGTGCTTAATCGGCTGCGACAAGGCATTGAATAGAAACCATACAAAAGATGGCTAGCTATTTTATTTAATAGGCATCGTCAACTGTAAATAACTCTGGATGAGAGCGGACGGTTGGTAAGTCTAGATAATCTCGGTAGGCTTCGTTGCCTGATGGCATGTAATCATAATCCTTGCTTTCACTACCCACGTAATTACCATCAATATCTGACAGTTCAAAAATACAATGAAATGTTCCGTTTGGCTGAATAATAAACTTAGGGCTAACATTAATAACATTAGTCTCCTCTACGTAGCTGGAAATTGTATTGGCCGCTATAACTATTTTGCCTGGATATTTTGGGTTATCGTCAAAACCACATGTTATGTCAGTATCATAATTATGATTTAGTTCCTTAACCCACAATGTAACCGCATCACAAACCGTCAAAGGATCATTTTTAATTAATTCCTCTGGTGTGTCAACGCCTAGTGCTAGAGATGGCTTAGCAAATTCCATTATATCATCCCAAGTCAACGGGTCTTCTTTTCTAATATCTAGCCCATAACGAGTGGCGGCGTCGTCCCCACTCGCAGCCTTATCTTTATCAGGGGTATCATAGGGAAATGCGTCATTATCTGATGGTAGAATTGACTCACTAGCGTCAGGTGTTTTATCTAGTTGATTCGAAAGTGACTCCCTTGCCTTGAGGTCTTCGGCTTTGTTGTGCTGGTAAACCGCAACTGCCGCCACCCCGCCGACGAGCACCACAGCCACCGATATACCAATTGCGCCAACTGTATAGGCGAGTTTGCGGTGTTGACTAGCCACCTTGGCGGCCTCTGGGGGCGGTGGTAGCGGAGTTGTCTCAGTGGCTGGAGCGTTATTCTGTGCCGGCACATTCTCAAGCGGATTATCGTTGACCATGAACTGTGTCCTTCCCGAACTGTTTGAGACAATCACCGGCGCCATTGCCTGATGATTGGGATTTTCCGCATATATTTTACCAACAATGTCGCGCCAGATTGCGGGTAAAACGAGGCCCAGATTGTCCGATTCGCACCCGCACCCGCCCGACGCGATAGAGTAAACCCCGTGCGAGTGGAAAATTTGCTGCCCCGAGGGCTGGTGTCTTACCAGGAAGCGGACCGGATTCAGCGCGACACCTGGGCACAGGTGCGCGACGGGGAACTTGACCACACCCTCATCTTGGGACAGTTCGAACCGACCTATACCGCCGGACGCAACACCCACGACAACGACCTCATCAACAAAGACTTGCCGGTCATTCGCACCGACCGAGCCGGGTCGCTCACCTGGCACGGCCCGGGTCAGCTGGTGGTCTATCCGGTGGTGAGGCTGCGCGAGCCGGTGGACCTGATTGCCTACATCAGAGCGGTGGAAGGCGCGGTCATCGACGCGGTTCGCGACACTTGGGGCTTGGATGTTGAGATTGTGAAGGGCCGTGCGGGAGTGTGGCTGCGCTACCGTGACGCCGCGGGGCGCACCGCCGCCGAGCGGGGGATGGGACGCGACCGCAAACTGTGCGCCATCGGCTTGAAAGTCGTACAAAACGCAACCCTGCACGGGCTGGCGCTCAACATTCACCCGGATTTCAACCGCGCTTTCACGGGCATTATTCCCTGCGGGCTCAACGATGCCGGGGTCACCTCCCTGTTCGAGGAGGGTATCGAAACGGACTTCGACACCGCCGCAAAAGTCCTGGTGGGCCAGCTGACGGAGAAACTCACCCCCCTGCTGGCTCCGTTTTCAGAAATTTTAGGGACCGAAGACCCTGACGCGGGCCGTCGAAGTGGTCTAGCATTTAGCTTATGAACACAAAGAAGTCTTCAGCTCGTAAACCCTTTGGCCGTCCCAGCAAAGATACCTATGACGTCATCGTCGTTGGTTCCGGAGCTGCCGGCCTGTCCGCTTCTCTGACCGCCGCGAGGCGTGGTCTGAAAGTTTTGATGGTCGAAAAAAGCGACCAGTGGGGAGGTTCGACCTCCAAATCCGCCGGCATGGTGTGGGTACCCGGAAACAATGTTTTCGCCCGACTCGGAGGCTCGGATTCTACTGACCTGGGCCGCCAATACATGAAAGCAACGGTGGGGGACTGCACCAGCGATGAAATGATTGACACCTTCCTGGAGGAAGGCAAGAAGTGCATGGACTTCCTCACCGCTTCGTGCCCCTACCTGGAGTTTAGGCGGATGGAAGGCTACCCCGACTATTGGCTGGACGCCCCGGGCGCGGCCAAGACCGGGCGCGGCGTCGAAGCGGGCGCTTTCGATACCCGCCTGTTGGGACCGTGGGAGAAAACGCACGTCAAAGCGTACTTCCGTCCGATGTCTCCGGTGGATATGAACTCTTATGATTCGGCCGATTTGCTGCTGGCCATGACCGACCTGCGCCCCTGGGTGCGAGGAATGAAACTGTTGTGGCGCAACCTGAAACACTTTGCCAAAGGCGAGCGCCCGCTCACTATGGGCGCGGGCTTGACCGCTGCCATTATGTACTCCGTTCTGCGTGAGGGAGTGGAAGTGAAACTGCAAAACGCCCTGGTCGACTTCCTCACCGAGGGCGGCGATGCAGGCAAGAAAGGCAAAGGGGAAGAGCGCGTGACCGGCGTCGTGCTGGAACACAAAGGCACCCGGTACCAAATCAACGCGACCCACGGCGTTATCTTGGCTTGTGGCGGCTTTGAACGCAACGAGGCGATGCGGCAAAAGTACCAGCGCCACCCCATCACCGGCACCTGGACCGTAGGTGTGGAAGGCAACACGGGCGACGGCATCGAACTGGGCATGAAACATGGCGCGGCCATCGACAACATGGCTGACGCCATCTGGTCGCCAGTCATTAAACTGCCGCGCACCGAAGGGTTCCAGCCCATCGTGATTGAGGACGAGGAACGCTTCATCATACCCGACCGCTCCCTGCCGCACACCCTGATGGTCAATGGCAAAGGCAAGCGGTTCATGAACGAAGCCCTGCCCTATTGCGCGGCTGGTCAAGGCCTGTACGGCGGCATCTTTGGGAAAGGTGAGGGCGACGCCGAGAACATGCCGGCATGGCTGATTTTCGATCAGCAGTTCCGTAACAAATACTTCTTTGCCTACGGTCACATGCCCCGCGTGGAACTGCCCGACCTCTATTACGAATCCGGCGCCCTGGTGCGCCGTGACACCCTGGATGAGCTGGCCGAAGCTATCGACGTGCCGCCAGACGCCTTAGCAGAGACGATTGAGCGGTTCAATGGTTTCGCTGACCGCGGCATCGACGAGGACTTCCATCGTGGCGAAAACGAACACGACAAGTTCTATGCCAACCGCTACCATCACCCGAACCCCTCGCTGGGACGCTTGGAAAAGGGTCCGTTCTATGCCACCCAGGTGTACCCCGGTGACATCGGCACGGCTGGCGGTTTGGTCATCGACACGAAAGCCCGCGTCACTCGTGAGGACGGCAGTGTTATCCCCGGTCTGATGGCGGCCGGCAACACGACCAAGTCGGTCATCGGTCACACCTACACGGCCGGAGGCACCTCCATCGGGGCCGCGCTGGTCTTTGGTTACATCGCCGCTAACACCGCTGCTGACGAGGCTTTCGCCGACAATCCGGTGTTCGTAGCGCGCTAGCCCGACCGGGTCAACAGACTTTCCGGGAACTTCACCGCGTGGTGAGGTTCCCGGATTGTTTTGTTGCGTGTGTACTGTTGCGGAAACGGTTGTGAGGCCGGCGGAAAACGTGGGTAAAATGAACAGAGAATGTCCCCAAACCGACTGAGGGAGAGCCACTATGTCCACGCTGGAGTCCGCGCAGCATCGAAAACCGTTGCGCCTGGAAGTGGCCAACGCGCGCCAACCTCGTGAGAACCATCCGCGCTGGCTGCGGGTGGTGGCAAAGGCCGGGCCGGAATACCAGGAAATGCGTTCCCTCATGCAGGGGGCGGGGCTGCACACGGTTTGCGCCGAAGCGGGATGCCCCAACATTTTTGAATGCTGGGAAGACCGGGAGGCAACTTTCCTCATTGGTGGGGCCGTGTGTACGCGCCGGTGCGGGTTTTGCGACGTGGCTTCGGGCAAGCCGGAGGGCTACGACCGTGACGAGCCGCGCCGCCTCGCGGAAACGGTCAAGCATCTGGGGCTGAAGTATGTGACGGTCACCGGGGTGTCTCGCGATGACCTGGAAAACGGGGCGTCGTGGCTCTATGCCGAGTCGGTCCGCCAGATTCGCGCGCTCTGTCCTGAAACCGGAGTGGAACTGCTGGTCGATGATTTTCAAGGCAAATCCGCCGCCCTAGAGGAAGTCTTTGCGAGCGTTCCCCAAGTCTTTGGCCACAACTTGGAAACTGTGGCGCGCCTGATGCACACGGTGCGTCCCGCGTTCACCTACGCGCGCTCCTTGGACGTCATCACCCAAGCCAAACAGTTTGGGCTCATCACGAAGTCGAACCTGATGCTGGGGCTGGGCGAAGAACCCGAGGAAGTCGAAGCGACCATGCGCGATATGCTGAACGCGGGGGTAGATATCTTAACCCTGACCCAATACTTGCGCCCCTCCGAGCGGTACCTGCCGGTGGTGCGCTGGGTCAAGCCCGAAGAATTTGTGCAGCTCAAGGAGCTGGCGTTGGGTATGGGGTTCGCTGCGTGCATGTCGGGGCCGCTGGTGCGTTCCTCGTACCGTGCCGGCAAGCTGTGGGCCCAGGCGATGCGGCACTACGAGCGTTTCATTCCGCCCCAGTTCGCGCATCTGGAACAGGACCGCCCGCCGGCTCGTCAGGAAGCCGAAGCGGTCGTGGAACGGGAAAAACAGCGGCAACCGCGCGCCTGAGTGCGCGGGCGTTTCGGGGGTTATTGGAACAGCGTCAAAAGTCCTTGCCGGTCAGGTTTGCCGTTCGAGTTTAGCGGGATATGGTTCACGAGGCGCAAGGCTCGGGGGAGTTCCGCTTTCGTCAGGTGAGGGCGGGCGAAGTCTTGGAGTTGTTCCAAGTTGAGCGGTTCCGCGTTTTCGGGCGTGTCTGGGGTTTGCACCACCACCGCGGCCACGATTTCACCCCAAGTCGGGTCGGGAACCCCGACGACCCGCGCTTCTGACACCCCCGGATGATGCGAGAGTATCGCGGCGACCCGCTGGGAGAACACCTTTTCCCCGCCGGAGTTGATTGTGTCGGTCAGGCGTCCCACCAGGTGAAGGAAACCGTCAGTATCAAAAAATCCCAAATCCCCGGTCCGTAACCAGCCCGTTTGCGAGTCAATGAGGGCGGCGTTCAGTTCCGGATTGCGGAAGTATTCCCGCGTCACGCTGGGACCGCGGCATTCCAGCTGGCCAATCACCCCAGGCTCGACCGGTTTTCCCGCTCCATCAACAGCACGCAGCTCGATATGCGGAAACGCCCGGCCTACCGCCAGCTCGCGCCCCGCCATGATGTCCGTGGTCAGGGCGGCTCCCGACGCGCTTTGCTCGGTCATGCCCCAAATGTTGATGGGGTTCCACCCCAAGCCAATCATGTCAGCGGCCAGCTGTTCATCCCACGGCGCGCCGCCCACCAGGGCTTTTGTGAACCGAGAGGTGTCTATCGGCCGCCCGGATTGTGCCGCCTGCCGGACCGCGCGCACCAGCATCCGGTACATGGTCGGCACCGCGAACATCATCTGGACACGATACTTTTCGATAGCGGCGAGGACAGCGGCCGCATCGAACTTCTCAAAAATGACGACCGTGCCGCCGTGGGAAAAAATATCCGTCGTCGTGCCGTTGAACCCGCCGATATGTGACAGGGGAGCCGTGACCGCCTCGACGGTGGCCGGAGAATACTCAAACACTTCGCGGAAATTCGTGCAGCCCCACCACATGTTTTTGTACGTCAGCAGGGTGCCTTTCGGGTGAGCGGAGGTGCCGGAGGTATAGATAATCGCGCCGGGCACATCGTCCCCGCATTCGGGCAGTTCGTCCAGCATTTTGGTGGCCGCGAGCGCCAACGTCACGGGCGGGGTTGAGTCGTCGCGCGGCTCTAGGCAATCCTCCAGGTCAGAGTACGTCACAAGGCGGGGGTGCGGGCCCGTGGTAGGGCCGCAGTCCGACAGTTTTTCGTGCTGGACGGGGTCGCAAATGATGATTTTCGGTTCGCAATGCGCCAGGATTTTTGCCAACTCCGAGGCTGGGAGGTTTTGATCCAACGGCACCGTAATCGCCGGAATGGCCGCGGCGGCCACGAAAGTCAGCAGATGCCACGGGGAGTTTTTCCCGATGACAACCACGCGCTCGCCGGGAGCAACGCCCCAAGACCGGAACTGGAGTGCCAGCTGGGTGGCGCGCGCCAGCGTCTGGGCCACATTCCAAGTCGGCGGGGCAAAACTGGGTTCAGCGATTGTCTCGGCGTTGACTCCCTGGGCAATCCAAATCATCGAAGTGCGTCCAGGGTGGCGCAAAGCGGCTGCTTGCAGGAATTTCATCGGGGAATAATTGACCACTGTTCTAGGTTACCAACGGGGGCAAATCGAAGTTCGCTAGGATGAGAGTATGCAAAATACCGGATTGACCGTTGGTGAAATTTGTGAGTGGATGGACGCGCGCTTTGCGCCCGAACTGCAGGAAGATTGGGATCGAGTCGGGCTGATTTGCGGGAATCGGGGCGACCCGGTGACGCGGATTCTGCTCGCGGTGGACCCGGTCGAGCCGGTCGTGGACGAGGCTCTCGAGTGGGGGGCCCAGATGGTCATTACGCACCACCCCCTGTTCCTGCGCGGCACTTCTTTTGTGTCCACGGATACTGCCAAAGGTCGGGTGGTACATCGCCTGATTCGCGGCGGGGCTGCCCTGTTTAACGCCCACACGAATGCGGACTCGGCGCGTGATGGGGTGGCGGACGCTCTGGCCCAAGCAGCGGGACTCAACCCGCAGACCTGGCGACCGCTGCAGCCCGCCCCCGCCGACACGTCCTTGGGCATCGGAAGAGTCGGTCCGGTCACGCCAACCACGGTGGGTGAGGTCGCCAGCCGCCTGGCGAACCTATTACCCGATTCACCAGCAGGTTTACTGGTGGCGGGCGACTTTGACCGCGCAGTCAAGACGGTGGCGGTCAGCGGCGGGTCGGGTCAATCCCTGCTGCCTGCAGCCCTAGATGCCGGCGCGGATGTGTTCGTAACCGCCGATTTGCGTCACCACCCGGCGCTAGATTTCCTGGAGATGGACGGGGCTCCCGCCCTCATCATGCCGTCGCATTGGGCCAGTGAATGGATGTGGCTGCCCCGCTTAGAAACAGCGTTGAACCTGTGGGCCGGAGAAATCGGGAAACCTCTGGAAACGAAAATCAGCACGGTCATTTCCGAGCCCTGGGACGCCTATATCCCCACTGTTACCAACGATGAGACCGAGCCGGACGATGCCGTCTACGGTTCGATAAACTAATACCTGAAATCAAGTTACGATTTAGGAAAAGACCCCGATAATCTGCAAGGAAGAAGTCAATGAAAGCTGCGCCCGAAGACCAAGAAAAACTTTTGGACCTGCAGGTCCTGGATCGAAAGATTGCCGGCTTGAAACACGCTCTGGCCAGCATTCCGGCCGCGGCGCGTCTGGAACAAATCAAGGCTGAGCAGGACAAGCTGCGCACCGCGCTGGCTTTGGCGACTTCCGCCCGCAACGACTTGAACCGGGCTTTGAAGCAAGCCGAAGGGGAAGTCAGCAAAGTTCAAGAACGGGCGAAAACTCAACGCGAACGCTTGGACTCGGGCCAGTTGAGCCCCAAAGAGATGGAACGCATCCAAGCCGAACTCGCTCAGTTGGCGACGCGTCAGGGCGAACTGGAAGACAGCGCCCTGGACGCGTTGGACGCGTTGGAACGCGCTAGTGAAAAAGTGAAACTGGTGGAAAATCGCCGTGCGGAACTGGATGTTGAGTTCGACGAAGCACAAGCCGAAGCGGGCAGCGCTGCCGGCGAACTGCAGCAGGAACTGACCGGCCAGCAAACCCAGCGAGATGAACTGGCCGCCACCCTACCCGCCGACTTGCTGCAGGAATACGAAACTTGCAAGCGGGCGACCGGGGGAATTGGGGTAGTGGCGGTCAGCGGAAACCAGTCAGTCGGCATGGATTTGGAATTTTCGATGGCGGAAATCTCGCGTTTAAACATCGCGGCTCCCGACGATGTCATCGTCAGCGAGGACCACGAAGTCATTTTGGTGCGTAAGTAGTACAATAATCGGGCGGAAAAGCCGGGCAGGTAGTCGCGGGCGAGTCATTCGATGAGCCCGAGGAAAGTCCGGACTCCACAGGGCAGGGTGATGGCTAACGGCCACCCGGGGTGACCCGCGGGACAGTGCCACAGAAAGCGAAACCGCCCCACCGGGCTTGTGCACGGCGGGGTAAGGGTGAAAAGGCGAGGTAAGAGCTCACCGCGCGGCTGGCGACAGTCGTGGCAGGGTAAACCCCACCCGGAGCAAGGCCAAGCAGCAGGCTGGGCGGCCCGTTCAAAGCCTGCGGGTAGGCTGCTAGAGAGGTCGGGTAACCGGCCTTCCAGAGAAATGGCTACCGGCGCGCGGCGGTAACAATGCGCGTTACAGAATCCGGCTTATGCCCGGCTTTTCCGCTCCTTGATTCAGGAGCACTCGACCGGGTGCGACATGACGCACGGAGCATGGGGAAACGGTAATCAGAGACGGTTATGTAAATCTGGTGACCAGTAGGCGTAGCTTTGGGTTATCGAAAACAATTTGTTTTTCCGATGTTCTGCGATTGGTATAACATAATCAGTTTTGCTCCAAGACACCAAAAAACAATCGCGTGTATTCATACATTTTTCGCTGTTGGTCGAAGCGAAACCGGCATAGGAATCTGGCACAATATAATAATTGTTAGAGTTTAGGTCATATAAAAATGTATCAACTGAAGAGTAATTAGAGTCTGCGCAGGTAAAATAGAAGAAACTGGTGCCAACTTCGTTTATATTTGGAATGTTCTTGCAAGGCGTGTCTCGAAAAGTGATTTTGTGATGATTTTGTAGGTTCTCTATAATTAAATCATTTTGTGAAGTTGTCTCAGTGGACCGATATATAAAGTAATCATGAGCAAAACCGTAGAGGTTGCTAATGTTGCTATGTAAAAGAATAGATTCGAATTATGATTTTCCGTGAAAAAGGTCGATTTTAGGTGAGGTCCGGGAATTTTTTGCCGTATCTTGCTGGTAGTATATTGCTAAATCGCATTGTTTACTAAGTTTAAAGGACGTAACATTTTTCGCAACAATTTGAGGACTGGATTTGCTGTTGACTGGAGTTGTATAGATGTACGCAGAGTTCTTTGGACGGTTGTCTGCTTGCAGCATATCAAAGGTGGCCCAATAGGCTTTGCCATCGCACAGTCCGATGTGCCAGGGCTCCGCGGCCATCTTGATTGGTTTACCAGTGTAGTCTTTGCTTGACACAATGGTTCGGGTGGTTTGACCATCAAAAAAGGCGAGTTGCCAGTTGCTTTCAGCAGTTTCGTCGTAAGCTCCTGAAATAATGAATAGGAGCTGGTTACCAAGCCTGGAAATGTATGAAATCTGTTGACCTTTTGGTGGAACGTTTGGTGGGAATGGTATTTGAGATAATTGCTTTAATCCTCCCTCTGTAGCTTGGCACCACCAAAATTCGCCGTTCGGTTCGTTATTGGTAAATGGCGAAGTTTCTTGGGCCTTACGGTAACAGGGGAATACACCGTCACTATCCATAAGTTCGTATGCATCTTGTATTGCTTTGGAATCGGGTGTGTAATTAATACGCTGGTCAAAAAAATAAGTGCCTTCACTAAGGATGTTTATCGCCTTGTCCTTAGAAAGAATTTTATTTTCTGCTTGGTCTGTACCGTTTTTTTGCGCCGTGGTTACAGTACTCGTAGATGCACAACCCGTCAGTGACAACAGCAAAATGACCGCGGCGGTCAGAATAATCAATCGCCGTGAAATTATTCTTCCCCACGCAAGTAGCAGACTCATTTTGAAACTCTAACACGAAGCGTGGTTCATGTCTACGTGTTTTTTCGTAGGTTTATGAAGTTGAAAGGCCTGGTAACAAGCTTTCCGGTTAGTGGTTGACGAATTTTATAACGCTCCGGGACACCGCAACACCCCGGAGCGAAACAGCAGTCAGCTCGGTTTACACCCCAGCCGCCAGCGCGGCAGCCCCCGCGATACCAGCCTGGTTACGCAGTTGAGCGGGGATAATCGGGGTTTTCAGGTCCAGCAAAGGCAGGAACTTTTCATGTTGGCGGGACACGCCGCCGCCAACCACGAACAAGTCCGGGCTGAACAACATCTCCATCTTTGAATAGTATTTTTGCAGACGCTTCGACCACTGCTTAAAGGACAGTTTCTTGGCTGACTTCGCGCCGGAGGAAGCGCGGCTCTCCGCGTCTTTGCCGTCAATCTCAATGTGTCCCAGCTCGCTGTTAGGAACCAGAATCCCGTTATAAATGAGCGCGGTGCCAATTCCGGTACCTAAGGTGGTGACGATGACCAGGCCGGGCACGTCGCGCGCCGCACCGTAACGGACTTCTGCGTAACCTGCGGCGTCGGCATCATTGACACACTTGACCATGTGACCGGTGTACTTGCGCAGCAGGACGCGGACATCAATGCCAGCCCACCCCTGGTCGAGGTTAGCGATAAACGGGACTAAATCATTCTTAACCGGTGCTGGAATCGTCAATCCCAACGGCATATCCTCGGGAACGCCCTTTTCCTCAATGATTTTACGGCACACTTCCGCCACGGCCTGGGGGGTCGAGTGTGCGGGAGTTTTAATTCTCAGACGATCGCCAATGAAATCGCCAGTTTCCAAGTCTACATAAGCGCCTTTAATACCGGAGCCGCCAACATCAATCCCAAATCCAGTTGCCACAAAAGTCCCTTTCGCGTGGGGATGAACTTGGCAATTACTCTATGGCAAATCCCGTGATTTCACCAAATTTCAGCCCTGTTTCAGCGAGACACCGGCAATAGCAGATTAAGCCTGCCAACTAAAGAAAAACTATCAATCCTGATGGTTGCTGGGCCAGGTGAGAATCTCTCCGCCGTCCTCGCGCACCACGAGGGTGTGTTCAAACTGGGCGGTACGTCCCCGGTCGCGGGTCACCACGGTCCAGCCGTCCCGCCACTGTTCCCAAGCGATTGAGCCCATAGTGAGCATCGGTTCAATGGTGAAAACCATGCCTTCTTCCATAATCGTGTCGTAGCGGGGGGAATCGTAGTGCGGAATAACCAGACCGCTGTGGAAAGCCTCGCCGACACCGTGGCCCGTGAAATCCTGCACCACTCCGTATTCAAAACGGCTGGCATAGGACTCGATAATCCGCCCGATAACGTTGATGGAACGTCCCGGTTTGCAGACCTTAATGGCGCGCATCATGGCTTCTTTGGTGCAGTCAATGAGCTGCTGGGACTCGGGGTCAATCGTCCCGACCGGGAACATGGCACACGTATCGCCGTGAACCCCGTCCTTGTAAGCGGTGATGTCCAGGTTGATGATGTCGCCTTCCTCCAGTGGCCGGTCGTCCGGGATTCCGTGGCAGATGCATTCATTGACCGAGGTACAGATAGATTTGCGGAATCCCATATAGCCCAGGCAAGACGGGTAGGCGCCGTGATCGCAAATAAACTCGTGCGCCACGCGGTCCAAAGTATCGGTAGTCACACCGGGAGCGATGTACTTGGCGGTTTCCACGATGGCATCGGCCGCGATACGTCCGGCTTGGCGGATTTTTTCAATCGTTTCCTCGTTCTTAACATCGGAGGCCGTGACCCGTTCCGGGCCGTCATGGAACATGTATTCCGGGCGGTCAATGTGGGAGGGGACCGGCAAGGTGGCGGAAATGCGTCCCGGTTTCAGGTTTCCCAAGGGCGCGCGGCGGGCTAGTTCGTCAGTTCGAGTTTTCTTGTGTAACACGGTAGTCATTCTTTCGATTCAAAAGTTCGGAGGTCGCCTCTGAGGGACGGCCTAGTTTTCATGGTAGTTTTCCGGGGCCGGGAAAGTCCGGTTCACCACGGCGTCACGGTAGCTTTGGGCAGCGTGCTTCAGTTCCGCCCCCACTTGACCGAACACCTGAGCAAATGAGGGCTTCCAGTCTTGCATTCCCGCCATGTCAGTCCACACCAGGACCTGCCCGGCAGCGTCCGGGCCAGCGCCGATACCGATGATGGGAACATTGAGCTGGTCAATGGCGGCGCGAGTGGTCGCGGCGGGAACCATCTCAAAAACAATCGAGAACACCCCTGCCTCTTGCAAGGCCAGCGCGTCCTCTATCAAGGCCGGAGCAGCATCGGCGCGCCCCTGCATACGTTTGCCGCCCAAGTGGTTTTCAGATTGTGGGGTGAAACCGAGATGTCCCATCACGTTGATACCCGCATCCACGATGGCTTTGACCTGGGGCAGGATGCGACGTCCCCCCTCCAGTTTCACCGCGGCAGCTCCGGCGCGCACCAGCGCGACCGCAGTATCCACGGCTTGGGCGGGACTGGACTCGTAAGACCCGAAAGGCATATCTCCCACGATTAACGCTCGTGAAGCCCCCGCCGCGACCGCGGAGGTGGCGCGAACCATATCGTCTAAGGTCACCCCGACAGTGGAGGGCATTCCCAACATAGTGGTCCCGTAAGAATCGCCGACCAAAATCATGTCAATCCCGGCCGAATCAATAATCCGCGCGGTAATCGCATCGTAGGCGGTCAGCATCGTCAGCGGCCGCCCGGCAGCAAAGTACTGCTGGACGTGCTGGACACGAAACGGCTTTCCGGGTTTGGGGCCAATGTCTGGATTGTCTTTGTGCATAGTCACTCCTTGAGTCTGTCCCTGTATATCCTATGACTTTGCCGGGGACTATAGTTCCTCAGGTAGGATTTCCCTCAGCATCAGATGCCTAAACGTTTTAAGATATTGACAGACTGGGTACAGTCGCCAGCAAGTATTAGAAAGGCGAAAACACATGGGTTGCACGACGATTTTGGTTGGGAAAAAGGCTTCGGCGGACGGATCGACGATTATGGCCCGAACCGACGACTCGGGACACGGGTCTTTTGAGGCGAAACGATTTGAGGTCATCGCGCCCGAGGATTTGCCAAAAACTTACCGTTCCGTCCTGTCCCACGTGGAGATCCCCCTGCCGGAAACCGGTTTGCGCTACACCCGTTTTCCCGACGTTGACACCCACAAAGGCCTGTGGGCGGGCGCGGGAATCAACTCGGCTCGCGTATCGATGACCGCCACCGAGACGCTGACCTCGAACGAGCGTGTGCTGGGCGCCGACCCGCTGGTTGAGCTGCGTGAAGCCCAAGGTGAGGAGGGGCAGGACGGTTTCGTGCCGGAACAGCCCGGCGGTATCGGTGAAGAAGACATGGTGGTGTTGGTGCTGCCCTACATTAAGACGGCTCGTGAAGGCGTGCTACGTTTGGGGGAGTTGCTGCAACAGTACGGCACTTACGAGATGAACGGCATCGGTTTCGCCGATAACGACGACGTCTGGTGGCTCGAGACGGTAGGGGGGCATCACTGGTTGGCGCGTCGCCTGCCGGAGGAATGCTATGCCGTCATCGCTAACCAGTTCAGTTTGGACGACTTCGATTTTGACGATGCGCTGGGGGAGGGACGCGATTATCTGTGCTCGCCGGATTTGCGGGAATTCGTGGCAGACAACCACCTGGATACCGCGCAAACTGACGGCCAGCCGGCCCAGCGTTTCAATCCTCGCCTGGCTTTCGGGTCGCGAACGGATTCGGATCACACCTACAACACGCCGCGAGTGTGGGCGTTGCAGCGGTTCCTTAACCCCACGGACGTGTCACGGTTTGGTTTCCACGGGGATTCCCGCCCGGATTCAGACGAATTGGATTGGTGCCTGATTCCAGAACGCCTCATCACTATGGAGGACGTGAAATACACCCAGTCTTACCATTATCAAGGCACCCCGTTTAATCCTTACGCGAGGGCGGAACAGGCTCGGATAGGCGGCGCTGACCAGCGCGGTATGTATCGCCCGATTGGGATTAACCGCACGAATTTCGTGGCTGCCCTCCAGATTCGCCCGGAAAAACCCGCCACCACCACCGGACTGAACTGGATAGCCTACGGGGCCATGCCGTTCAACGCCCTGGTGCCGTTCTATGCCAATGTGCGGCACACCCCAGAGTACCTGGAAGCGACGACCCAGCGGGTCACCACCGAACATCACTATTGGGCCAATCGGATTATTGCCGCCCTGGTGGACGCCCACTATCATCAGACGATTCCGCACGTGGAGCGTTACCAGCAAAAGGTCGTGGCCGAGGCTTTGCAGATTGTGGCGCGTACTGACCGGGCGGTGGCTGAGTTGGGGGAGGACGCGGCGAATAACATAGAAGACTCCCGCGTTTACGAACTGCTGGAGGCCGCTAATGCCGAGATTGCTGACCTGTTGAAGCGGGAAACGGACGACCTGCTGGATAAGGTCCTGTTTGACGCCAGCCTTAATATGCACAATTCGTTCTCGCGTGATGATGCCTGAGCTGGCGGGACGTTTCAGATGAGGAGCCGAAGTTGCATCGGGCGATAGTCATTTATAACCCCGCGAAGGTTGGGGACGAGGACGTGTTTACAGCCAGTTTGAACGCGGCGGCTCAAAAGCACGATTTCGCTGTGGAATACCTCACTACCAGCGTTGATGACCCCGGTTTCGCGATGGCTGCACAGGCTCGAGAGATGCATCCTGACCTGGTAATCGCCGCGGGCGGGGACGGCACCGTGCGCGTGGTCAGCACCGAGATGCGTCACAGCGAGATTCCGGTGGCGGTATTGCCGGCGGGGACCACGAATCTGTTGGCGCGAAACCTCAACGTGCCTTTGGATATGAAAGCCGCCATGGAACTGGCGTTCACGGGGCAAAAAGTCTCGATGGACATCGTGAAGGTGCATAACGAGACTTCCCGCAAACCTTGGTATTTCACTGGTATGGCAGGGATTGGGATAGATGCCGAAGTCATGCATCACGTGGATGAGGGTCTGAAAAAGGTGGTCGGTCCCGTAGCCTACGTCATGTCCTTTTTTAAGCAGGTCAACAACTCGGTGCATCGGTGTCGGTTCCGCATTGACGGCAAGCAGGTTCTGAAACGCAACGTGATTATTTTCATGGTCGGCAACACCTCTGAACTGACCGGTGGAATCCAGCTGTTTCCCGACGCCACTCCCTTTGACGGTTCCCTAGATTTGCTGATTGGGGCTCCGCAGGGGGTCGGAGGCTGGTGGCGCGTGGTTAAGAACGTAGTTTTGAGGCTGGGGCGGCGCAGCACACTGGAGTATTTCAGCGGCAAGCGCTTCGAAGTTCTGTTGCATAAGCCGGCGGTGTGGGAGATGGACGGCGACCCGGAAGCGGCGGCGCGGCACTGGGTTTTCCAAGTCGTCCCGCAAGCCATCACGGTTGTTGCCGGGGAGCCTGGTCCCCGAGAGCTGATAAAATCGCGAATTCGTTAGAATGGTGCGGAAAACTCGGTGTTGCGCGAGGATTTGCCACCCGAAACGCGAGGATTTGCCACCACGTCAGACTTCGGCAACTTTTACAGCGCTGCTGCCACAAAAATCAATACTGAGATTGCCACTTCGGTCAGCCCGACGGCTCGTGGTCGCCAGGGCTTGCCGCGCCGGCGTGCCTGCCAGGGGAACCAAATCGAACGAGCTAATGTCACCAGCCATGCGACTGCGACCAGAGGAGACACCCAAGACAGGGAGGCAAAATACAGCGCAGCGGCAAAACCCAGGGCGTGCGAAACTATCGAAATGACCAGGAAACGCTGGTTACCACGCTGCCGAAAAATCGTCTTGACGTAGGGAACTGAAGCTGCGTAATAGGCTGTGAGCTGCACTGCTATCGCGATTGCAGCTGGCCAACCCCGTAAAACAGTGGATAACGCGTGTCCGCCCAGAGCGGACGCCTCGTGAACCCCGTACATCGCGTCCTGACCCATCCGTAAAGCCGTGGCCATCAAGCCGCAGTGATAGGCAACTAAGGTCATCAGTCCCGCCGCGAGGATAATCGTCAGACGCGCCCCCAGACCGCGTTCCCGCCCGAGGCGCACTTCACCAGCCCAAATCCCAATGAGGATAGCGAAAGCCGGAATCCACCAGCAGAGTAGCGGCAGCACCGCCAGAACTCCTATTCCCAGCACCCCAACCAGAATCCCGTAAATAAAAACGGGGTACCGTAAGGATTTCTTCCGAGGATTCTTAATGAGACGTAGCGCCGAAAATACAAAGAAGAAACCAATCATCCACGCGGAGAGCAGCAGCGCATGCTGCCACGCCCATCCGCCCAGCGTAGCCCCGAATAACGCCGGAACGGTGACGATGAACCAAGCCCCATGCTGATTGGGCAGCCAAGTACGCAGAACAGACCTAACTTTTCTGTTTTCACGAGCAAAGGGTAGGGTCATGACCTCGAGCTTAGGCTTATTCTGGGAGGGATTACGAACAAACTGGCTGTCTAGCTATCCATCAACTGATCGAGCAGGGCGCCGACCTGAGCGGAGTTGTCTTCCATAGTCTCCAGATGCTGTTTCATCAACTCGCTGTCGCCTGCCAAAAAGGCCTCGACCGCAGCCTTACCAGAAACGTGGGTAGCTTCGTGAACGCCCTCCAGCTGCTGGAAACAGGGCTGTCCTGAGTAATCGAGGTGACCGCGGCCCTCGTAGTACCACTTGCCCAGGCGGCAGGTGTGCGAGGAGGAAATCCCCTCCGGGTTCGGCTCGGAAATCCCCGTGATTTGACGATAAATCCCCAACTTAAAGATGAAGTGGTCGAGTTTCACCACTGAAACAAAAGAATCCGTAGTCACATGCGCAATCGAGTCGGCCATCGAGGAAACTTTGTCTCCCACCGCATTTGCCGTCTGACTGGATTTTTCTTCGAATTCTTTGGATTCGTCAATAGCCTCCGTGATGTTTTCCAGGGCGCTGGCGGTGCCCTCGGTGATGGAAGAAACCAGGGCGCCAATTTCCTGTGTAGCACTGGCGGTCCGTTCTGCCAGTGTGCGCACTTCCCCTGCCACCACGGCGAAACCACGGCCAGCCTCACCTGCGCGTGCCGCTTCAATGGTGGCGTTCAGAGCCAGCAAATTTGTTTGCGAAGCGATACCTTCGATTTGCTGCACAAAGTTATGAATCGACTCGGAAGCCTTGGACAAGGCCTCCATGTTCCCGCCCATATCCTGCAGCTTTTTCAAAATGTCCCCGGCACCGTTGGCCATGTCGTGCAAATCGCGGGTTGATTCCGCTACGATTCGACGGGTTTCCGCGGTATCGGCGGAATCCGCGTCCAATTCGGACACGATCTTGCCCAGGGAATCGCGGACGTTTTCCGCCGATCCGAAGCATCGCGCCAGAGGGTCATGAGTACTCTGGGTGAAGGCCTGTTTTTGGCTCAGTTCACTGAGAGCGGTTTCTTGAGATTCTTTCTCAGCCTGAAGCTCGGTGAGCTCAGCGCGGAGACGTTCAATCTCTGCCTGTAAGTGTTGCGTTTCCATTGCGGTTTTGGCTTTTTTCACTTTGGTATCCTTGACTAAAAAAATTCTGGAAAAACAGTAAATAATTTATCTCACCAGGCGCCCTTCCTGTATCCTTTTCGCCGGTTTTTTCCTTTCCGGCGCGCAATTTATTCGTCCGCCCCCAGAGCGGCGAGGAATCAATGGCGGCATTGAAAAACCTTGATTACCGGGCGGGCTGGCATTTCGACTAAAGTTGAAGGGGTTTTGAGCTGGCTAGGAGTCAAGGAAATCGAGGAAAAATGAGTGAAAACGTGTTGAGTCCGCTGGACACAGAGGGTTTGGAACGGGAAGTCGCCGCGGCTTTACAAGACATCGCGGCGGCAGACGATGTGGAGTCGCTGAAAGCGGTGCGTTCCCGTTACAACGGCGACAAAGCGCCTTTGACCCTAGCAAAGAAACTTATCGGGAAACTCGATCCTCAGGATAAAGCCACCGCGGGTCAGAACTTGGGGGCTGCCCAAGGGCGGGTCCGGGCGGCTCTGGACGCCAAACAGATTGAACTGCAGGAGGCTGCGCAAGAGGCAGCTTTGGAGGCGGAAACCGTGGACGTGAGCGTGTTGTCCTCGCGTCACCCGCTGGGATCGCGCCACCCGCTGATGGTGTTGGAAGAGGAAGTCGCGGACTTTTTCGTGTCTCTGGGGTGGGACATTGCGGCTGGTCCCCAAGTGGAACACGAGTGGTTCAACTTTGATGCGTTGAACTTCGATGCCGATCACCCGGCACGTCAGATGCAAGACACTCTCTATGTCGATTCCACTTCCGTGGGGGGCAGCGCGGAAAACCCCGCCAACCTGGTGTTGCGCACACACACCTCCCCGGTTCAGGCGCGTCTGTTGACGACCCGCGAGTTGCCGATTTACGTGGCTATTCCCGGCAAAGTCTTTCGCGCTGACGAACTTGACCCCACCCACTCTCCGGTGTTTAACCAGGTGGAGGGCTTGGCGGTGGATCAGGGTCTAACGATGGCGGACTTGAAGGGGACTCTGGATCACTTTGCCCGCGCCATGTTCGGCCCGGAGGCGAAAACCCGCTTCAGACCATCGTTCTTTCCCTTCACCGAACCTTCCGCGGAGGTAGACCTGTGGTTCCCGCAAAAGAAAGGAGGCCCCGGCTGGATTGAGTGGGGCGGTTGCGGCATGGTGAATCCGAATGTGCTGCGTGCCTGCGGGATTGACACAGAGGTTTATCAGGGATTTGCTTTCGGGATGGGCATTGAGCGCACGCTGATGCTGCGTCACGGCATAGAGGATATGCACGACATCGTGGAAGGCGACGTGAGGTTCTCAGATCAGTTCGGCGTGAATGGAAAGGGGCGCTAAAAATGGCTTTTGTTTCGATTGAATGGTTGCGGCGGTGGACGGAAGTTCCCGCGGACACCAGCGCGTCCCAACTCGCAAAAGACCTGGTAAAGGTCGGTTTGGAAGAGGAGGCAATCCACACGTCGGGAGTGACGGGTCCGCTGGTGTGCGGCCGGGTGGCCTCGATGGTTCCCGAAACGGCCTCCAACGGTAAAACCATCAACTACTGCCGGGTAGACGTGGGTGAGGAATTTAACGATGCGCCCGGCACCGGCAAGGAGCCCTCCGACATTCCCAGCCGCAGTATCATTTGCGGGGCACACAACTTCAAAGAGGGCGACCACGTGGTGGTTTCCCTGCCGGGAGCCGTACTGCCCGGCGATTTCGCCATCGCCACCCGGAAAACTTACGGACATATTTCGGACGGCATGATTTGTTCAGCTCGTGAGCTGGGATTAGGCGAGGAATTCGATGGGATCATCGTTTTGGAGGAATACCTGGGCGAGCGCGGCGTGGAAATTCCCGCCCCCGGAACCGATATGCTGCCCATCTTGGGACTGAACCAGGAACTGTTGGAAATCAACATCACCCCCGACCGCGGCTACTGCTTCTCGATGCGCGGAGTGGGCCGTGAATACAGCCACTCCACGGGCGCAAAGTTTACCGACTGGGGCTTGGCTGAAAACCTGAAAAACGGCTTGACCGCAGCCAATGATTCCGGCTTCCCGGTCGAAATCGAGGACGCGGCCCCGATTCGCGGCCACGTGGGGTGCGACCGGTTTGTGGCGCGGATAGTACGCGGACTGAATCCGAGCGCGCCTACGCCGCAGTGGATGGTGGCGCGGCTGGAATCGGCGGGAATGCGTTCCATTTCCTTGCCGGTTGATGTGACGAACTACGTCATGTTGGACCTGGGCCAGCCCATGCACGCTTATGACCTGGACAAAGTGACCGGCCCCATCGTGGTGCGCCGAGCACGCCTTGGTGAACAACACACTACCTTGGACGACGTAGAACGCACCTTGGACGCGGAGGATCTGTTGATTACTGACTGCCAGGGCGGTCACGGCACGCGTGTACTTGGCATCGCTGGAGTGATGGGTGGCGCGGAAACGGAGATGACCGAAACCTCCACGAACGTTCTGTTGGAAGCGGCGCATTTCGACGCGGTGTCCGTGGCTCGTTCGGCGCGCCGTCACAAGCTGCCCTCCGAGGCTTCAAAGCGTTTCGAGCGCGGTTCCGACCCCGAACTTCCGCCGGTGGCGGCCCAATATGCGGCCGAGCTACTGGTGGAATACGGCGGTGGCACCATTGACGCGGGGGTCACCGACGTCAACAACGTCACGCCCCAACCAACCGTGACCTTGCCTTTTGTGGCCGCAACTCAACTCATCGGGGTGGACTACGCACCCGAGCGGGTGGAGGAACTCTTGCGTGCCATCGGCTGTAGCGTTACCAAGTCCAGCGATGACACGTTCGCGGTCGTGCCCCCCTCGTGGCGTCCCGATTTGGTTGGTGGTCCCGCCCATCTCATTGAAGAGATTGCCCGGTTGGACGGCTACGACAAGATTCCTTCCGTGGTGCCGGTCGGCCCCGCCAAAATTGGCAACCCGGCACCGCTGCGAACCCGTCGTGAGGTCAGCGACACGTTGGCCGAAGCCGGCTTGACCGAAGTCATGACTTACCCCTTCTTGGGCAATGAACACGATTTGATGGGGCTGCCGGCCGACGACCCGCGGCGCGACACCGTCAAGCTGGCCAACCCGCTGGCTGATGATGCCCCCGCACTGCGCAGTTCTCTGCTGGATACCTTGCTGAACACGGCTTCGCGCAATGTGTCTCGTGGCAATCCGCGGGTGGCGATTTTTGAGTTGGACCAGGTCGTCAGTGCGCAAGGAGTCGTTCCGGCGCCGATTCCCGGAGTGGAGGAAAAGCCCAGCGACGAGGTCATGCAGGCGCTGCGAGCAGGAGTGCCGAAGCAACCCTGGCACGTGGCGGCGGTGCTGGCGGGAAACGCTATGGAAGCCAGCCCTCACGATGCGGCGCGCGCTTGGGATTGGGCGGACGCTATCGAGTTGGCGATTCGCGTAGCGGTTTCACAAGGTTTGGCGGTGCGTCCCGAAGCCCTGGGCGCTGGGGGACAAGCCACGGTCGCCGCGCCTTTCCACCCCGGACGGGTCGCGCAAATTCGCGTGGGGGCGCTAACTGGCGGAAAGGTGCTGGGCTACGCCGGCGAACTGCACCCCAAGGTGTGCCAAAACTTCGGCCTGCCGCCCCGGACTTGTGCATTTGAACTGGATTTGGACGCGATTGAAAAGGCCCGCCCCAAGGACGCGTTCCAGCTACGTCCCGTCTCGACTTTCCCGGCCGCCAAGGAAGACTTGGCGTTTGTTGTGAAGCAAGACGTTCCCGCGCTGAAGGTCTATAACGCCATCGCGAAGGCCGGAGAAGGGCTGGTTGAGGAACTGCGCTTGTTCGATGTGTTCGAGAACGTGGAACAGCTGGGGGAGGGCCGGAAATCCCTGGCGTTTGCACTGCGGTTGCGTGCCGCCGACCATACGCTGAGTCCCCAGGAAATCAAGGAAACTCGCAACCGCATCATCAAGAAAGTCGAGAAAACCTGCCAAGCGACCCTGCGTTAGAAGCCTCGAATCAATCAGCCGCTGCTGGCGCGGTGGGCGGCGCAACTTAAGGAGTAAGCGTGGCAAACCAGAGTTCACGAGGTCGAAAGCGTTTCCTCATCGGAGCGATTCTGGTCCTGGTACTGGTGCTGGCGGGCGGTGCCGCGTTCCTGTTGTGGAACGGGAACGCGAAAGGTTCGTGGCGCCTAGCTGACGCTTGGACCGGCCAGAACCTTAATCATCCGGGGCCGGTAGGGCAACAGATGCTGGCGGGTGCCGTTGCTTACCTCGATACCGCGCCGAAATATGATGGTTCCAAGGTGTATCCTGGCGGGGTGCCAAATGACGGCACCGGGGTGTGCACCGATGTGGTGTGGTACGCCGCCAAAGCGGCAGGAATGGACTTGCGCGACCTAGTTGACGCGGATCGGCGGGCTGACCCGCAGGCTTACGCCGCTACAGCTCCTGAGGGCGAGACTCCCAATCCAGACATTGATTACCGCCGCGTGCGCAATCTCATCGTCTATTTCGACCGTCACGCCCAGAGCCTGACCACCGACACAACGGACGTGGCGTCTTGGCAGCCCGGAGACATCGTGGTGTGGAAAGAACACGTGGCGGTTATCTCAGATAGACGCAACGCCCAGGGCTTGCCCTATGTTTTACACCACGAAGGAAACGGAATCTGGTCTCGCTACGAGGCAGATATCCTCGGTAATCGCGGGGAACCCTGGCGGCACTATCGGCTGGAATCTTTGGGTGCGCATCTTGCCGGGCACTAGCCTGTTGGGACGTTTTTTCGGTCATCTCACGCCAATACTCAGACTTTTTAGCATAAATATGCAACTCTATGAATAAACATGTATAGTTGGTGGTATGGCAGAGATTTCAGGTAAAAAGGTCAAAGTCGCGGTGGCGGGAGCTTCCGGTTCTGCCGGCGGTGAGCTGCTGCGATTGCTGTTGAATCACCCCCAGGTGGAAATCGGTGCCTTGACGGCGGCATCCTCGGCCGGTGAGCCGTTGGGAAAGCATCACCCCCATCTGTTCCCGTTGGCACAACGAGTGCTGCAGCCTACAGATGTAGAGAATCTGGCGGGACACGATGTCATTTTCTTAGGGCTGCCCCACGGGGCTTCGGGCCAGGTGACGCGTGCTTTGCGCGATGCCGGGGTGAAGTCCCTACTCATTGACTGCGGGGCGGATCACCGTTTGACCGACCCGGCCGCGTGGCGGGACTACTACCATTCGGAACCCGAAGAACCTTGGGCGTATTCGCTGCCGGAGCTGTTGCACGCCAACGAAAGTGTGGCACAGGCACAGCGTGCCGCATTGCGTCAGGCTGCGGAGATTGCGGTACCGGGGTGCAACGTGACCGCGGTGACTCTGGCGCTGCTGCCGGCGGTGTGGGCAGGACTGGTGGATACGTCTGACATCGTGGCGAACCTCGCGGTGGGCTATTCCGGGGCTGGAAAAGCCATGAAATCTCACTTGATGGCCGTGGCGGCATTCGGCAACGCCCAAGGCTATGCTATGGCTGGCGTACACCGGCATATCCCCGAAATCGCACAGAACTTCCGAGTCGCCGGCGCCAGCGAAGTCAAGCTCAGTTTCACTCCCGTATTGGTTCCCATGAATCGCGGCATTCTCGCCACCGTTACCGCGCCCCTGGTGGGAACTGGTGACCCGAGCGAGCTGCGCCGGGTCTATCACGAAGTTTGCGACAACGAACCCTTACTGGAATTCCTTCCCGAGGGCAGTTGGCCCACTGTGTCGATGGTGAGCGGTTGCGCCAAAGCGGCCATCCAAGTGGCGGTGGATGAACGCGCTGGTAAAGTTGTGGCGCAATGCGCTATCGATAATTTGGGCAAGGGCACCGCGGCAGGAGCCATTCAAGGCATGAACTTGGCCTTGGGCTTCCCGGAGCTGACCGGGGTTCCGGTGGTATCAACCGCGCCGTAAACACTATTTTGTAAATTTATACAGGATAGCTTATATTTATGAAAACTGTTTAGGAAACAGTTGTACCAGGAGGAAACGCAATGAGTGTGACTTTCCCGAGAGGATTCGAGGCTAGCGGAGCTCACGTGGGCCTGCGCGGCAAACTACACCCGGATATGGCCATCGTGAGGAATCTGGGTCCAGATTCTACCGTGGCGGGAGTATTTACTTCCAATCGCGTGTTTGCCGCTCCGGTAGGGTGGGACCGGAAAGTCGTTGCGGGTGGCCAGGCTCAAGCGGTAGTCATCAACTCGGCGGTTGCCAACGCTTGTACCGGTGAACAGGGGGATCGGGACGTGGCCGCGATGGCAGCGCATCTGGGTCAGGTCTTGGGCGTGGCTAAAAATGAATGTTTGGTGTGCTCCACCGGAATCATCGGACGCGCTTTAGATATGCCAAAAATGACCGCGGGCATTGATACAGTCGCCGCCGAACTGCGTGAGGACGGAGGCGACGAGGCCGCCGAAGCTATCCTCACCACCGACACAAAGTCGAAAACGGCCACCCACGAAAGTCCTTCCGGGTGGAAAATCGGCGGTATGGCGAAAGGCGCCGGAATGTTGGCTCCCGCCTTGGCGACCATGATTGTGGTCATCACCACCGACGCGGTTTGGGACAAAGATGCCCTGCAGGGCATACTGTCCGATACGGTTGAAAAAACATTCAACCGCCTCGACTCGGACGGCTGTATGTCTACCAACGACACCGTACTACTGCTGGCATCTGGTGCCTCCGGGGTCAAGCCCGACCCGGACGAGTTCGCCGCCGGCCTTATGCAGGTCTGTAAAAGCCTGGCCCTGCAGCTGTTGGGAGACGCCGAGGGAGCCCACCACGATATTGAGATTCGGGTGACCGGGGCGGCCAGCGAAGCGGGCGCTCTCGAGGCCGCCCGGACGATTTCGCGGTCCAACCTGGTGAAAACTGCCGTGTACGGGAACGACCCGAACTGGGGGCGCATTCTGTCCCAGCTGGGCACAGTGCCCGAAGACGTCTTGCCTTTCGACCCGGCTCGCGTGGATGTTTCCATCAACGGTGTGAAAGTTTGTAAAGACGGGGGGATCGGTGAGGACCCCTACCTGGCTGACATGAGTCCTCGAGAGTGCCACATCCTGGTCGAGTTGCACGCCGGTCAGGAAGAGGCCCACCTATGGACCAGTGACTTGACCCACGAATACGTGCATATCAACGGGGATTACACCACGTAACCAACCCTGGCGGGAACAATTCCCAGCCTAACGACACGGTACAGGACCGAACAAATGGAAGGAACGCGATGATTACGCCGATACAAAAGACCGAAGTATTGCTGGAGGCCATGCCGTGGCTGCGCAGCTACCGCGGCGCTACCGTCGTCATCAAATACGGCGGCAACGCGATGGTCAACGAGGAGTTGCGTCGCGCTTTCGCCGCCGATATTCAGTTCCTGCATCAGGTCGGTTTGCGGACGGTCGTGGTACACGGCGGGGGGCCGCAGATTACGGAAATGCTGGATCGTCTGGGCTTGGAGGCGCCTTTCATCAACGGCTACCGGGTGACGACCCCGGAAGTCATGGAGGTTGTGCGCATGGTCCTCACCGGCAAGGTTCAGCGTGAGCTCGTGGGCTTGCTGAACGTGGAAGAATCTCTGGCAATTGGTCTCACCGGTGAGGACGCCGGCCTGTTTGGTGCGCGTAAACGCCAATGCCCCCCGGACAGCGACCTAGGACTGGTCGGGGACATCGTCAATGTTCACCCCCGCGCTGTCGTGGATATGCTGGAACGGGGCAACATTCCGGTCATTTCCTCTATCGCACCTTCCGTTGACGACCCTAACATCGTGCTGAACGTCAACGCCGACGCTGTCGCGGCGGCCCTGGCTATCGGTTTAAAGGCGCGCAAGCTCATTATCCTCACCGATGTCGAGGGACTTTACCGGGACATTGACAATCCGGCATCTCTCATCAGATACTTGACCGCCAGCGAATTGGCGCGCATGCTGCCGACTTTGAAATCGGGAATGGTGCCGAAAATGCAGGCCTGTCTAGATGCTGTCCAGGGCGGCGTGTCCCGAGCGACTATCATCGACGGCCGACTGGCCCACTCCATGCTCCTCGAAATCGTGACTGACCAAGGCACCGGTACCGAAGTCATTCCCGATAATCTCCGTCCGTCGCGCCCTCATGACGGCGAGCCTCTGCCCACGATACAGTTCCGGTGAGCCTTGTCCCAGACCTCTGAACCAGCCTAGTGAAAGAAGCAAAAATGGACGTCAAAGAGTGGATTTCGCGCTACGAAAACTCGATTATGAATACTTTCGGAACCCCGAAAACCGTGTTGACCCGCGGGGCGGGCTGCTTCGTCTGGGACGAGGACGGACATCAATACCTCGACTTGTTGGGCGGCATCGCGGTCAACGCCCTGGGACACGGACACCCGAATATCGTCACCGCTTTGCACGAACAGGTCGAAACGTTAGGCCACGTCAGCAACTATTTTGCGACCCAACCTCAGATTGAGGCCGCTGAGCGGATTTTGTCTATCGTTGAGCCCGGAGGAGCTCCGCAGGGTTCCCGCGTGTTCTTTACCAACTCCGGTACCGAAGCGCTGGAGGCGGCGTTTAAGTTGGCGCGGGCCCACGGAGGAGCCGCGCGCAGTAGGTTCCTCGCGTTGGAAAACTCTTTCCACGGCCGTACCATGGGGGCACTGTCACTGACCTACAAATCGATTTTCCGCGATCCTTTCCTGCCGATGCCCGCCGAAGTTGATTTCCTGCCTTACAACATCGCCGCTCTGGAACGTGCCTTTGACGGGGAGCGGGGAGAATCTATCGCGGCTCTGTTCATCGAACCGATTCAAGGCGAAGCTGGGGTGCGTCCGATTTCTGACGATTTCCTCAAGGTCGCTCGCGAAGTGACGGCTCGTGCCGGCGCCCTGCTGGTTTTGGATGAAGTGCAAACCGGCATGGGGCGGACAGGAACCTGGATGGCTCACCATACGGCGGGAATCGTTCCGGACGTGGTGACGTTGGCAAAAGGGCTGGGCGCCGGGTTCCCGGTCGGGGCTTGCGTGGCTCTTAACGCTGAGGCGGCAAGCGTGTTAAAGCCGGGGATGCACGGCTCAACTTTTGCGGGAAATCCGCTGGCGGGAGCCTCCGTGCTGGCGATGATTAACACGGTTGAAGAGGAAGGCTTGCTGTCTAACGTACAAAACGTAGGGGAAATCTGGAAACGCGAGATTCTCGAGCTGGAACACCCCCTCATCAGCGAAGTTCGGGGACGGGGCTTGCTGCTGGGAATCGGGTTGCGCAATCCTCTGGCCAAACCGCTGGCAGATGAACTGTTCAAAGCCGGATTCATCGTCAACGCCCCGGACACGTTCACCATTCGTCTGGCGCCGCCGCTTATCATCAACCCGTCTCAGACCCGCATGTTTACCCAAGCGCTACCGGAAATCTTGGACCGGGTGCAGCGTCAGGCAGACGAAGAAATACGACTCGGAGTTCCTCGTGTCTGAAAACCTGGTAGTGCAATCCAAAATTGCTCGTCACAGTGCTATTTCGCGGCTGTTGGCGGATAACGTGGTGCGCTCTCAAGGGGCTTTGCAAATTCTGCTGGAAAACGCCGGATTCTCGGTCACACAAGCGACGCTATCGCGCGACCTGGAGGAACTTGCGGCTACTAAAGTGCGTGATGAAAAGGGAGATTTACGCTACGTTTTGGGCGGCGTGCGCACTGCCGCAGATATGCCGTTGCAGCTGCCGGGAACGTTGGAACGCTGGTGCGCTCCGCTTTTGATTCAGGCAACTCAGGCCATGAATCAGGTGGTGTTGCGCACTCCGCCAGCCACAGCCGGCACCCTGGCGTCGGTCATTGACAAGGAAAACCTGGAACACGTGTTGGGCTGCCTGGCAGGCGACAATACCATTTTGGTCATCTGCGATAGCGTGGAATCCGCCAAAGAACTGCGCGATAAGCTGCGAGGCCTGGCCAAGCGCTAGACCTACATATTTTTCCCCCAGATTTAAAACCTCCAGAACACAATTTTTAGACCTATTTTTTGAAAATGAGAAAGAGAGAAAACAATGACTGAACGGGTAGTGTTGGCTTATTCCGGCGGTTTGGACACTTCGGTGGCTATCGGCTGGATGAAAGACAAACTCGGTGTGGACACGATTGCGGTGTCGGTGGATGTGGGCCAAGGCGGCGAGGATATGGATGTGATTCGCCAGCGCGCTCTTGATTGCGGGGCAGTGGAAGCCTACATCGCTGACGCCAAAGACGAGTTCGCCACCGAATACTGTATGCCCTCTCTGCAAACCAACGGCCTGTACCAAGGCCAATATCCCCTGGTCTCGGCGCTGTCCCGCCCGCTCATCGCCAAACACCTGGTGATGGCTGCCAAACAGTTCGGTGCCACTACCATGGCTCACGGCTGCACCGGAAAGGGCAATGATCAGGTTCGTTTCGAGGTGTCATTTACCTCGCTGGCGCCGGACTTGAAATGCGTGTCGCCGATTCGTGATTTGTCCCTGCAGCGCGATGTGTCGATTGCCTACGCGGAGGAACATCACCTGCCCATCGAAGCGACGAAACACAACCCCTTCTCGATTGACCAAAACTTGTGGGGCAGGGCCATTGAAACCGGCTTCTTAGAGGATCTGTGGAACGCTCCCACCAAAGATGTGTACAACTACACCGATGATCCGGCATTCGCGGGAATCCCTGATGAAGTAATCATTACTTTTGAAAAGGGCATTCCCGTGGCTATTGATGGGGTAAAAATGACTCCGCTACAGGTCATCCAAGAGATGAACCGGCGTGCCGGTGCCCAGGGTATTGGGCGTATTGATGTGGTGGAGGATCGTCTGATTGGGATTAAATCGCACGAAATCTATGAAGCTCCCGGCGCGATGGCCCTGATTACTGCCCATCAAGCTCTGGAAGCCGTGACCCTGGAGCGGATGCAGCTGCGTTACAAGCGTCAGATGGTGGAGCCGGCATGGTCAGATTTGGTTTACGAAGCCCAATGGAATTCGCCTCTCAAGAAATCCTTGGACGCTTTCGTGGCACACACGCAAGAATACGTGTCCGGCGATATTCGGATGGTCATGCACGCCGGGCGGGCGGTGGTCAACGGACGCCGTTCCGAGGCTTCCCTCTACGATTTCAAACTGGCGACCTACGATTCCGGGGATTCTTTTAACCAGGACGCGGCGCGTGGTTTCATTGAACTGTACGGATTGCAGTCCAAGCTGGCCGCGGCGCGTGACGTAAGGTACGGCAAGGGCATCACGCTGCAGGCCTCGCACCTCTAAATGTCAGCACCGCGTCCCAGTTTTTCGGGCCGCAGCCTCGCCACAGTTCCCCGGCAGCCGAGCCAATCGGTTTGGCTGCCGGTGGTACTGTGGCGTTGAGAGAAAAGGAGTACACATGAGTGAAAAGTTGGCCCTGTGGGGCGGAAGATTCCAGGGCGGACCTGCCCAAGCGTTGGCGGCGCTGTCGGTGTCCACCCAGTTTGATTGGCGTCTAGCAGATTACGACTTACAGGGCTCTTTGGCTCATGCGCAGGCGCTGCGGGCGGCGGGTCTGCTGACTGAGCCGGAATACGCCGACTTGAGCGCCGCCCTGCGCCGTCTGCGGGCGGACGTGGCTGACGGAACTTTCACTTTTTCCCCCGATGACGAGGACGTTCATACCGCCCTGGAACGCGGATTGCTGCAAGAGAACTACGCCGGGCCGGAACTGGGCGGAAAACTGCGGGCGGGACGCTCCCGCAACGACCAGATTGCCACCCTGGTACGGATGTACCTGCGCGACGCCGCCACCCACCTGCAAGGGCTGATAACGGCACTTTGCCAGGCAATTTTGTCCCAGGCCGACCGTGCCGGAACCCATATCATGCCCGGTCGCACGCATATGCAGCATGCCCAGCCCGTTTTGGTGGCGCACCAGCTGATGGCTCACTTTTGGCCCCAGCTGCGTAACTTGGAGCGTTTGCGGGACTGGGAAAGGCGTAATGACGCCTCCCCGTACGGGGGCGGAGCCTTGGCAGGCAATACGTTGGGGCTCGACCCCGAACTGGTCGCCCGTGAGCTGGGCTTTTCCCAGGTGTGTCCGAACTCTATTGATGCTACGGCTTCACGAGACGGGGTGGTGGAGTTTCTCTATGTCCTCACCCAGGTGGCGGTGGATATGTCGCGATTGGCGGAGGAAGTTATTATCTGGAACACCGCCGAGTTCAGCTACGTCACTTTGGATGATTCCTATTCGACCGGGTCCAGCATCATGCCGCAAAAGAAGAACCCGGATGTGGCTGAACTGGCTCGCGGCAAAGCGGGACGTCTGCTAGGCGACTTGACGGGATTGCTGGCCACGATGAAAGGTTTGCCGCTGGCTTACGACCGGGACCTGCAGGAGGACAAAGAGCCGGTGTTTGACGCTATCGACACCCTGGAAGTCCTGTTGCCTGCGGTGACCGGAATGGTGGACACCATGACCCTGCACTATGAGCGCCTGGAAACGCTGTCTATTGCCGGTTTCTCCTTGGCCACCGATGTGGCTGAATGGCTGGTGAAACGCGGTATGCCTTTCCGTCATGCGCACGAGGTGTCGGGAGCCTGTGTTGCGTTGGCAGAAGGACGAGGCGTCGGGTTGGAGGACCTCAGCGATGCTGATTTCGCGGGGGTCGACCCGTTGCTGACCCCTGAGGTCCGAGACGTCCTGACCGCTGCCGGTTCGGTTCGGGCTCGCCGCGGGGTGGGTGGCACCGCTCCGGAGCGCGTAGCTGAACAGATTGCCGCGGCCCGCCAGCAGCTACAAGTGTTCCAACGCTAACGCGGCCCGTCAAGAAGTGCAGTGCCGCCCCGGGAGAGGCCAGCGGCACCCCGCTTACCGTTCATATTGTGTAGACAAACTAAACTTTAGTGTACATAAAATGTAAATCGAGGTATAATAAAGACATCGAGCGGACATCTGTGATGACCGGATTCGAGAGGTGGGCTCAGGCTCACCGAGACGTGTACAGAGCGATAGCAAAGGAGGTGCAACGGTTATGAGTAGCATATTGAACTGGCTAAAGACCGCCCCAAAAACTTTCACCAGCGGGAAGGTTATTTCCGGCGAGGCGCCCCAGATGTGCGCAGACGCTGTGATGGCCAAGGCCTATCGAATGAATATGGCGCATGAAATTTTGGCTGACCGTTAAGGGGGACGGAAACCAAAAAACAGCGACGACGCAAGCGGACAACGATGTCCGCTTTTTTGTTGCCTAAAATCCGGCGTGCCGGGACTGAAATGCGAGTGCCGTCTAGTTCGTCAGCCGTGGAGCCTCGCAAACAAAGCCCTTGAATCCGTGATTGCAATAGCCGTGGGGGTGGTGAAACAGGTACGCCTGATGATATGGCTCCGCGAGCCAAAACTCGCCGGCAGCTGCCAGGCTGAGGATCTCGGTCGTAATCGGCCCTCGACCAGCTTGGGCAAGGGTTTTCCCGAAAGTTTGCCGGGATTGCTCAGCCAGCTGGCGCTGTTGCGCAGTAGTGTAAACAATCATTGAACGGTACTGACTGCCTCGATCGTTACCTTGCCGCTCGCCCTGAGTGGGGTCGTGGTTTTCCCAAAACACTTTCAGCAGGTCTCCCGCGCTCGTGCGGGTCGGGTCGTAGACTATGCGGGTAGTTTCGGCGTGCCCAGTTTGACCTGTACAGACATCTTCATAAGTGGGGTGCGGCCAGCGACCTCCCAGATAACCTACCGCCGTGTTGATAACCCCGGGCTGGCTCCAAAAAATACGTTCCACTCCCCAAAAACATCCCATCGCTACGTAAAGAACCTCGTGAGGGAGGGGCCACGGCCCGGTCAGAGAGGTTTTGAGCACGGGGTGAATATCGGTCAGGGCGGTCCCGGAATCGTTTTGAAAGTCAAAATCCATAATCCTAGTGTGACACTGTGCACCGGAATTGTCCTGGGCGGGGTTTCTCTGCCGGCCACAGAGTTATTAGACTCGAAAGCGTGTTTCAGCCGATAGTGGTCGCAGCGGCGATTGTGGATGACCTCAGCCAACCAACGCAGGTGCTGGGGGCGCAGCGCTCTTATCCCGAACAATGGCGGGGTTTCTATGAATTTCCCGGCGGCAAAACTGAACCCGGAGAAACTCCTGAACAGGCGCTGCGTCGGGAGCTGCGCGAGGAACTATCAGCGGAAATTATCGTGGGGCAGCGATTGGAGGAAACCTGGCCCGCTCACGGAGGATTTCAGATGTACGTATATCTGTGCGTCCTCGCTCCGCACAGCGCGGCACAGGTCGGAGCGGCGCATCTGACCCTGCGATGGGTCGACCTTCAACATTCCGAGAGTTTGCCTTGGCTGCCCGCTGATTATCCGATTCTGACCGCGATTGCACGGCATTACGGCATCACCCAGGACTAAACGGCGCGTCATTGCTCTCGTGCCTCTCGGGTATCTTCGGATGTGGCGTGGGCTCACCCGGTTTTGAGGTTAGGGCTCACAAGGGAGCTGCGGCGGTGTGGCGCGAAAATATGGGTTTTCTTTTGCCTGGTCAAGCTGGGGTATTGGTGTGTCAGGTCAGGATAGTGATAGTTTAGACCCCGTGTAAAAACCTGTTTGCCCTACCGGGGGCGGCAAAAATTGAAACGATTTGTATAGAGAAGGCGAGAAATCCTTGTCCAACCAGCCTGCGGCCGCTGCGACAAAAAATGCCGGAGCCAAGTCCGCTCATCCTTACCGCGAGTTAACTTTCCGAGCCATTATTGTCGGCGGATTAATCACCCTGATTTTCACCGCCGCTAACGCTTATCTCGGGTTGAAAGTCGGCCTAACCTTTGCGACTTCCATCCCGGCTGCCGTGATTTCCATGGCTATCCTGCGTTACTTCCATGATCACACGATCGTGGAAAACAATATCGTCCAGACCATCGCTTCAGCGGCCGGGACGCTTTCGGCCATCATTTTTGTGGTTCCCGGCCTGGTCATGGTGGGATACTGGTCCGGCTTCCCCTACTGGGAGACCACAGCCGTGTGCATGGTCGGCGGCATTCTCGGTGTGATGTATTCGATTCCGCTGCGTCGAGCCCTGGTGACCGGCTCCGACCTGCCCTATCCGGAGGGGGTAGCGGCCGCGGAAGTGTTGAAAGTGGGGGACGAAAATGGTTCCGCCGAGGAAAATCATCGCGGCTTGCTGGTGATTATCTGGGGCGGCTTGGCGTCCGCAGGAATGGCGCTGTTCACGGCGTTAAAAGCCGCCGCGGGGTCCTTGAGCGTGAACTTTAGGATTGGCGCCGGAGGCACCATGATTGGCGGTTCGTTGTCTCTGGCCTTGATGGGGGTGGGACACCTGGTCGGTCCCGCGGTTGGCATCGCGATGCTGGTCGGTTTGCTACTTTCCTATGGCATTCTGCTGCCGATTCTGACCCAGGGCCAGGTCGCCGGTCAGGATCTCGGTGATGTGGTCAGCACGGTTTTCGCCCACGATGTACGGATGATTGGTGCTGGAGCTATGGCGGTGGCTGCAGTATGGACCCTGCTAAAGATTATTGGCCCTATCTTGCGCGGTATCGCTGATTCCTTGAAATCCTCGAGACTGCGTGAAACCGGAAACCAAGTTCCCTTGACGGAACAGGACATTCCTTTCAAGTACGTGGCTGCCATTACTTTGCTGTCCATGATTCCCATTGGTTTGCTGCTGTGGAACTTCCTCCGAGATTCGCCCATCTCGCACCATCTGGTGGCGCTCATCATCCTCAGCATTCTGTTTGTGCTGGTTCTGGGCTTACTGATTGCCAGTATCTGTGGCTATATGGCGGGTCTGATTGGGGCCTCGAATTCTCCTATCTCTGGCGTGGGCATCATCGTGATTATTGCGGCTTCGCTGCTGATTCTGTTGGTGACCGGCAACACCAGCCAGACTCACCCCACCGAACTGACCGCCTACGCGCTGTTTACGACCGCTATCGTCTTTGGGATCGCCACCATCTCGAATGACAACCTGCAAGACCTGAAAACCGGCCAGCTGGTCGGAGCAACCCCGTGGAAACAGCAGGTAGCGCTCATCATCGGGGTTATATTTGGCTCCCTGGTGATTCCTCCGGTCCTACAGCTGTTGATGACCAGCTTTGGCTTCTCCGGGATGGAGGGCGTGGATGAGACAACCGCTCTGCAAGCCCCGCAAGCGACCCTGCTGTCCACTATCGCCAAGGGAATTTTTGGCGGGGACATGAACTGGCAGTTGTTCGGTCTGGGGGCTTTGATTGGTGTCGTCATCGTCATAATTGATGAAATCATGGGTCGCGTCAGCCGTTTCAACCTGGCTCCGCTCGCTGTGGGCATGGGCATGTACCTTAACATCACGACCACCCTGGTCATCTCGCTGGGCGCCCTGGTGGGCTGGATTTACAACCGTTGGGCGTTGCGCCAAGAAAAGGCGGAACAGTCCAAGCGTCTCGGGGTGCTGCTGGCTACCGGCATGATTGTAGGTGATTCACTGTTTGGGATTCTCAACGCGGGCATCATCGGAGCTACCAGTAATGCTGATGCCCTAGGAATCGTCCCGGATTCTTTTGCCCCCGTTGCCAAAGTCGTGGGAGTGATCGTTTTTGTGGGTCTGTTGGCCGTCAGCTACCGCTGGGTGATGAAGAAATCCGGCGAGTCCGAGTCGACGCCAGCCTCAGAAATCAACGATTCTTCCCGAAGTGAAGCCTAAAAGACCCGGTCTGGGTGGGTTTACGGAAAGGAACAGACACAATGACAGAAACAGTTGCTAGGAGAGTACCGTACTTGGATAAAGCCTTTCCCGAAGTCGCTGCTGCCATGGAGGAAGTGACTCGCAGGCTTAAGCCCGTTTACGAGCAGGTCGGTCTACCGGCTAGCCTGATTGAACTCGTTTGCCTACGTGCCAGTCAAATGAACAGGTGTGGAACTTGCCTTTCTGTACATGTGCCGCGGGCGCTACAAGCCGGTGTGTCCCAATTGCAGATTGATGTGTTGCCCAGTTGGAGGGAAGACACGGAATTGTTCACTCATCAAGAAAAGGCCGCACTGGAGTTGACCGAGCATATAACCAGGCTCCCCGAAGGAGTGCGCAACTCCAGCGTGGGGGAGCGCGCGCAGACATTCTTTACCGAAGCTCAGGTGGCTGCTCTCGAATGGTGCGCCATCATGATTAATGCCAATAACCGGATTTCAATTGCTTCGCATCATCCGATTCGCAAGTATCCACCAGTATCCAGTTAGGAGAAAAATGCTGCCGTTTCCAGCAATAGTCCCGGTGAAGCCCGAGGAACTTTCACCTTTCGAAACATTTAATCATCTTGTGGCCAATGCCCTCGGTACCGTCTATGGCATGAGCATTGGCTATGTGCTGATTGTGGTACTGCTCGGTTTCGGAATCTACGCGACAATTCGCACCGGTGCCGTCCAGTTCACCATGTTTTCTAAAATGTGGAAGACCGTCATGGGTTCCCGGAAAGGCTCCCATGGAGGCATCAGTTCTTTCCAGGCTTTTGCGGTGGGTTTGGCTGACCGTATCGGCACCGGCAACATCGCCGGGGTGGCTATCGCGATTACCTTGGGTGGTGCCGGTTCCATCTTTTGGATGTGGATTGTGGCTCTGGTCGGTATGGCGAGTGCTTTTATCGAGGCGACCTTGGCGCAGTTGTTCAAGGTCCGCAATCCCGATGGAACTTTCCGTGGCGGCCCCGCTTTCTACATTGAGCGCGGCCTCGGTTCACGGGCCTGGGGTTCCGTCTTTGCGGTTTTGCTCATCTTCACCTACGCTTTCACTTTCCAGCTGATTCAAGCCAATACCCTGGCCGGCTTAGCGAAAGCGAACTTCGGAATGCCAACCTACGCCACCGGGCTGTTGCTGGTAGCCATCACCGCCCCGTTCTTCATTGCCGGGATTCGTTCGGTAGCGCGTATCGCTGAATATCTGGCTCCACTGATGGCAGTCATTTACATGACTTTGGCACTGATTGTCATTATTGAGAATATCGGACAACTCGGTACAGTTTTCGCCATGATTTTCCAAGGCGCTTTCGGTGCGAGCTCGGTAGCAGGTGGTACTCTAGGCGGGCTCTTTGCGGCTCTGATGAACGGCACGAAGCGCGGCTTGTTCTCAAACGAAGCCGGTATGGGTTCCGCCCCGAACGCGGCTGCGACCGCCACCGTGTCCCACCCTGTCAAGCAGGGAATGATTCAGTCCCTAGGTGTATTCGTGGACACCATTTTGGTCTGCAGCGCTACCGCTTTCATCGTGCTGCTCGGAGGGGTCTACGATCCGAACGCGGCTGAACAGCCTTCTGACGGCGCGGCCCTCACGGTTGATTCCCTGGCCGCGTTGGGTCCCTGGACTAAGCCGATTATCCTCATCGTCATCTTTATGTTCGTTTACTCGACTTTGCTGGGTAACTTTAGCTATTCCGAAGGAAACATCAAATACCTGCTGGGCATCGAAAACAACGCGTGGATTGTCAAGGCAATTTCCATCATCGCGGTGTTCCTAGGCTCGGTACTCTCCTTGGAAATGGTGTGGAACTTGGGCGACTGGACCGCGGCGTTGATGGCCATCATGAACTTGGTGGCTTGCACCCTGCTGTTCAAGTGGGCTCTGGGTGCCCTTAAGGATTACCAGCACCAACTGGAAACGAAGAGCGAGGACGAAATTCAGTTCTGTTCCACTGGCAATAAGTTCCTTCCCGGTGAGCTTCCCACCGATATTTGGACGAAAGAAGCTATCGCGCAGGGACGCAATATTTCCAGTGACCCGACTTCGTGGGAACACGGAGATTAATCTGAAATCAAGTTGGCCCCAGGAACCGCGGTGTTCCTGGGGCCAACTGTATCCCCTCTCGCACGGAGTCTCTACCGTCCCGCAAGCATTCGGCCTTTTCGTATGCGCGCGGCAAACCCGGTAGCATAGAGGGGCGTGAAAACGCGATGACAACGAACTATTGAAGGAAGTAAACGTGAGCGATCTGATTGACGAACTGACTTGGCGGGGCCTGATTAAGCAACACACCGATTTGGACGCGTTGCGCCGGGCTTTGAACGAAGGTTCGCTCACGTTCTATTGCGGTTTCGACCCGACCGCGGCATCCCTGCATCACGGACACCTAGTGCAGCTCATTATGATGCGTCATCTGCAGCTGGCGGGACACCATCCCATCGCGCTGGTTGGGGGAGCGACCGGTTTGATTGGCGACCCGCGTATGACTTCGGAACGCCAGTTACAGGACAAGGAAACGGTGGCGGGCTGGGCGGACCGTCTGCAACACCAAATCGAGCGTTTCCTAGATTTCGAGGGGGATAATCCGGCGCGAATGGTCAACAACCTGGAGTGGACCGCGCCCCTGTCCGCGATTGATTTGCTGCGCGACCTGGGCAAGAACTTCCGGATGGGTACCATGCTGTCCAAGGACGCGGTGGCGCGACGCCTCAAGAGCGAAGAAGGCATTTCTTTTACAGAATTTTCTTACCAAATCCTGCAAGCCAATGATTACCTGCAGCTGTATCGCAAATACGGCGTCACCTTGGAAACCGGGGGCAACGACCAGTGGGGCAACCTGGTCGGGGGCATGGACCTGATCCGTAAGGTTGAAGGCAAAGATGTCCACGTGATGACGACGCCTCTGATTACGAAATCAGACGGCACCAAGTTTGGCAAATCCGAGGGCGGGGCGATTTGGCTCGATCCGGAAATGTTCAGTCCCTACGCGTTCTACCAGTTCTGGTTGAATACTGAGGACGCCGACGTAGTCAACTTGCTGAAAGTCTTTACTTTCCTGAGCCGCGAGGAAATCGAAGCATTGGAAACCGAAACACAGCAAAACCCGGGGAAGCGCGCTGCCCAACGAGCTTTGGCTGAAGCCGTGACCACCCTGGTGCACGGGGCGGATCAAACCGAGCGGGTGAAGGCCGCTTCGACAGCGCTGTTCGGACGCGGCGACCTGCGTGAGGTCGACGGGAAAACCCTGGTAGCTGCCACTGCGGACCTGCCGCGGACTCAGGCTGTGCTGGGAGAAACCAATATTTTGCATCTGTTGGTGGGCTCGGGGTTGGAAAAGGGCATTGGGGCGGCAAAACGTACTGTCGCCTCCGGGGGTGCGTACCTGAATAACGAAAAGGTTGAGGACGAAAGTCGGGTCGTTACCGCCGCAGATGTGCTGCCGGGCGGGGTTGTCTTGTTCCGGAAGGGCAAACGGCAGCTCGGCGTAGCCGTTACGGAATGAAGGCAATGACGGTTTTTTCCTAAACGGCGTTCACCTTTCGTAGATGGGTATTCTGTCCTAAGATGGATGTATATCCCAATGGTGTGATACTGAACTGTCTAAGGAGACTGCGATGTCCGATACGGAAACTACGACGATTTATCCTTCTGCCCAAGCCGAAGCCCAAGCTCGTCAGATGCATCAGCGCTGTGAGGCTTCTTTCCGTAGCTTGGTGCCAAATCTAGAACGGGTGGTGGGGTTGCCGGAAGGTCGCCCGTTGCGGGCAGTCAGGTCCCCGTTTACTGGCATAGATGCTTTCGGAGTCCCCCAGGCCACTCTGGCAGACTTGGACCAGGCCATAGTGCGCGCCCGCAACGCGGGGCGGCGCTGGGGCAAGGCTCCTGCTGCCACTAGGGCACGGTTTCTGTACAAACTTCATGACCTGCTGTGGCAGCACATGGACGAGATTCTCGACGTGATTCAGTGGGAAACCGGCAAGTCCCGCTACCACGCCTATGACGAGATTCAGGATATTGCCCTGAACTGCCGCTACTATGCGCGCACTCTCTCTCACGCGGTTCGCGATGAGCGCCGCCGCGGGGCGTTTCCTGGTGTGACGCGCACTTTCGTAATGTATGAGCCCAAGGGAGTTGTGGGGGTAATTGCGCCGTGGAACTACCCGCTGTCGATGGGGATTACGGACGCTATCGCGGCTTTGGCTGCTGGTAATGCCATTGTGACCAAGCCGGATTCCAACACTCCGCTGTCGGTGGTGGTCGGCAAAGCCCTGATGGTCGAGGCCGGGTTGGATCCTGATTTGTTCATTATGGTGCCCGGACGCGGCTCCGAGCTGGGAACCCCGCTCATTAAACAGGTTGATTACATGATGTTTACCGGTTCCACCGCTACGGGACGGATTATTGCCAAGCAATCGGGCGAAAACCTGATTGGGGTTTCGGCTGAGCTGGGCGGCAAGAACCCGATGATAGTGCTGGAGGACGCGCGGGTCGACGACGCGGTGGCAGGCTTGGTGCGGTCCGCCTACGCCAACACTGGCCAGCTTTGTGTTTCCATTGAGCGTCTCTATGTCCAAGACTCGATTTATGACGAGTTCAAAGCTAAGCTCATCAAACGTATCAACGATATGAAGGTTGAGGTTTCCTTTGATTGGGAGGCCGATATGGGGGTTCTAGTTTCCGACCACCAGCTCGAAACGATTGACACCCAAGTTCAGGACGCTCTGAGCAAGGGCGCGGTAGCTCTGGCCGGCGGCCATGCACTGCCCGAAATTAGCTACACCGCTTATGCGCCCACCCTTCTGGAAGGTGTCGAGGAAGGGATGACCCTGTACGACCATGAGACGTTTGGTCCCGTGGTTTCTCTGTATCGTTTCCATACCGATGAACAGGCCATCGCCCTGGCCAATGACACGAATTACGGCTTGAATGCCTCGGTTTGGGGCAAGCCGGCTCACGCTGTGGCGGTGGCGCGTCGGATTGAGGCGGGCACGGTCAATGTCAACGAGGGGTTCACCGCCGCCTGGGGTTCCACCGATGCTCCTATGGGTGGCTGGAAAGATTCTGGTCTGGGGCGTCGCCACGGTATCGAGGGCATCCATAAATACATGGAATCGCGTACGATTGCCGTGCAAAACCGCGCGGTGCCGATTGCGCCGGTTATGGGCTTGAGCCAGGAACAATACGTCAAGGTACTGAAATTCGCTCTGAAAGCTATGCGGCGGCTGCATCTCTAGGGATACATTTTCCTCTTCGCGACGGGTTCGGAATCGTGCCGTAACTCTCGGTGTGACCGAACCCGCCGTCCTTTGCGGGGCCGGAACGTTTAGCGGGGGATGTAGTAGCGTACCCGCCAGGCAGCGTCCCCGGATTTCGGGCGCCAGTTTTCGTCCGAACGGGTCAGGTCCAGTTGCCAGCGAACCGGATCGATGACCGGGGCATAAGCCACCGTGCTCATTGGAGGCACCATCGCGGTCATGTCCAGCTGGGTGACTACCAGTAAATCCGCCAGTCCGAGCTCCATGACTTCGCGATACACTTTGGCTCCGCCGGTAATCCACACCTGGGGGGTGTTGGCGCACAGTTCCAACGCTTCGTTGAGGCTGTGGGCTACCTCAACATCAGCGGCGGTGAACTCACGAGACCCGGTGAGGACGATATTGCGCCGACCGGGTAGCGCCTGTCCCAGGGAGAGGAACGAGGCGCGTCCCATAATCACTGGATTACCCATAGTGGTGTCTTTGAAATGCTTGAAGTCCGCGGGGACGTGCCACAGCATTTTGCCGCCAGCACCCAACACTTTTGCCTTGTCCTCGGCCCAAATCATCCCGAGGACACCGATACCGTGTCCGGCGCGGGATTCAGTCGGTGAGCCCTCCGGGATGGGGGTCGGGTCAGGAGAGACAGGCGGAGTCCATCCGTAGGGATTGTGTATCGGTTTATTTGCGCCAGGATTCAAGCCGACCATGCTGCCTCTCACGTCAGACCGCTACGGGAGCGGAAATCTTGGGGTGGTGTTGATAATTCGCCAGATGAATCATGTCAAAAGTGTAGCCGTCAATAGAGTCGGCTCTATCCAGTTCCAAAGTGGGGAAGGGGAAAGGCTCGCGGGACAGCTGTTGAGTGACCTGGTTCACGTGGTTGGCATAGATGTGGCAGTCTCCGCCGGTCCACACGAGTTCGCCGACCTGTAAATCAGACTGTTGAGCCAGCATATGGGTCAGCAAAGCGTAGGAGGCGATGTTGAAAGGCACCCCCAGGAACATATCCGCCGAACGCTGGTAAATCTGCAGGGAGAGCCGGCCTTGCCCGACCCAGCATTGAAAGAAAGCGTGGCAGGGAGCCAGAGCCATCTGATCCAACTCCGAAACGTTCCAGGCCGACACCAGCATTCGTCGGGAAGAGGGGTCGTTTTTCAGGGTATCAAGCAGGTTTCTCACCTGATCCACCGAGCCGGCTGCGGTGGGCCAGGCGCGCCACTGATGACCGTAAATCGGTCCCAAATCCCCCGAGTCGTCTGCCCACTCGTCCCAGATATGGATGTTGTTCTCCTTTAGCCAGCGGTTGTTCGTTCCCCCCTGTAAGAACCACAGCAGTTCGCCGACCACGCCGTGCCAGTACAGACTCTTGGTCGTGATGGCGGGGAAGCCTTGCGAGAGGTCATAGCGCAGATGGCGCCCGAAAATCGAGCGGGTTCCCGTGCCGGTACGGTCGGGTTTTTCCACGCCGTGGGACATAATGTCGGCTAGCAAGTCCTCATATTGGTGGTCGGTGATGGTCATATCTTCCCTTCTTAAACACGCTGAAGGCGGTATAAAACCACTGTATCAGGGACCCCTACAGCAAAAATTCGTCCGCCTTGACGGTCTCTTTGGCGAAGGCGTTTTCAATGGTCTTTATCACGGCTCGCTCTACGCCCGCCGCAAAAAAAGGAATCGCGCAGGTAACTTCGCCCTCCAGCGTAATCTCGGTGCCGGATTGCGGAGTTGGCTCAGATTTCGCCACCATAGTGGTCGAAAACTTTACGGGGACACCCGCCATCGAGCCGCTCATAGTGCCGTTCTCAACCAACCCGGACTGATTCAAATCCCAGACTTCCACCACTTTTAGGTTCAGCCCGGTATTGAGCTTGTTGGCCAGTTGGTCCAGGTATTCAGTAGAAATCGACACGGTGGAAGATACCCGAATACGGTTATCGACCAGGCTCAAATCAACTTGGGCATGATCATCCAAATCCGCCCAGCGTTTTTTATAGTATTCCGGGTTTTTTAACATCGCGGTGACTTGGGCGCGAGATCCGGGATAAGCCAGGGTCTGGGTGAATTTCATGTCGGGTCTCTCCTGAAGCATCAATTACCCTTATATTCTAAATGCAGGTTGCTCAAAACACAGCCCAACGCATAACCTGAGAAGGTGTCGACGTTTAAACGCTCCCTGGGGGAACCCCCATTCCAGGCATTGACCGAAGATGCTGTAGAACAGCTGTATCGTTTGGTGTCGGATTGGCAAATCATCTCTGACCTGTCCCAAGCCGATTTGTTGCTGTGGCTGCCGAACCGTTATGACGGTATGTCTTGTGCGGCTCACTGCCGTCCAGCCACCGGACCTACGGTTCACCTCGATGACGTGATTGGGCTGAACTTGCCTGCTACCCGTCTGCCCCTGCTGGAACAGGTCCAGTTAAAAGGCGAGATTATCGAGAACCCCGTACGCCGTTGGACGGGTATGAACACGGTATCCGAGGTGCTGGTGCCCGTGCCTTTTTCGGGACGAAACATTGGAGTCCTGGCGATTGAAACCAACCTGGCTTTCCAGGTCGGTGAGATTGGTGGCGAGGGTTGGTTTAAAGCGGTTTCTCGGACACTGTGGAAGATGGTGGCGGCCGGCGACTTTCCTTTCGAGGTCACTCCGACTACCGGTAAGCACGGCAATCCCCGGGTGGCCGATGGGGCCTTGATGCTGGATAATGAGGGGCTGGTAGAACATTGTTCACCGAACGGGATTTCTGCTTTTAAACGGCTTGGTTTTCACAACCAGCTCCATGGTACGAAACTTAGCGACTCCGTCTTGCCGCTGTTGGAAAAAGGCGCCGTCATCGATGAGGATTTGTCAACGGTGCTTCGGGGACGATCTTCTGCCCTGGCCGAGATTGACGTGCGCGGAGTAGATTTGACCATTCGTTCGCTACCGCTGGTCGAAGAAGGGGAGCGGATTGGAGCCCTGCTGCTGTGCCGTGATGTGACCGAAAAACGCCATCGTGAAAAGGAACTGTTGAGCAAAGATGCCACCATTCGCGAAGTGCATCACCGGGTGAAAAACAACCTCCAAACGGTCAGCGCTCTGTTGCGCCTGCAAGCTCGCCGTTCGGATAACGCGGTGGTTCAAGAGGAATTGTCTCAGGCGGAACGGCGAATTTCGATTATTGCGATGGTGCACGAGGCACTGTCACATACAGTTGATGAGACCGTGTCTTTTGACGACACGTTCCGTAAACTACTGGCTTTGGTGGCGACCGCGGCGTCCTCCGACCACTTCGTGGAGACGCGTTTCTTGGGCAGCTTTGGGACGCTGGGAGCGGACGCGGCCTCTGCCCTCGGGTTGGTGCTTACCGAGCTGGTGACCAACGCGATTGAACACGGTTTGGAAGGCCGCGGCGGGGTGGTAGAAGTCGAGGCCCACCGGGACGACCACAACGAGACTTTGGTGGTGACGGTGACCGACGACGGACACGGACTCACCGGCAACTCGGTCGGTTCAGGCTTGGGCACTCAGATTGTCCAGACTTTGGTCAAAACCGAACTGGTCGGGACGGTGCAGTGGGAAAACCGAGAGCCTCCCGCGAGCGGTACGATTGTGCGCCTCACCGCTACCAAGCTGTAAGCCGGCAGCTTCCGGTCGCCTGTCGGGCTAGTAAAAAAACCGTGGTGGTGAGCCACCTAATGCGCTCACCACCAGCGGGGTCTTTCCTGGGTTTGACGCCCCCAGAGGCGTGTAACTTAGAGACTCGAAGCGCGGCGCGCACGGGCATTGCGGGCATTGCGACGCTTTAGCGAACGACGCTCGTCCTCGCTGGTGCCGCCCCAGACGCCGGCATCTTGGTTATTGTCCAGAGCCCACTTCAGGCAAACGTCCACAACCTGGCAGGTCGCGCACACAGCCTTAGCTTCTTCAATCTGAGCCAATGCCGGGCCGGTGTTCCCCACGGGGAAGAAAAGTTCAGGATCTACGGTTAAGCAAGCTGCTTGATCGCGCCAGTCCATAATTGCTCCTTAGAGTTCGGTGCAAAAGATTCGGTTAGGGATTTGTAAAACTTTTGCGTGGAATAAATTCGACTTAACAAGGGTGACATCATTCCAGCGCATTTTCAAGAGATGTAAATGAAGAATTTTTCAAAAATCAGGTGATATGTGTCACATTAGCACTTGGAGGGATTAGCGCGCCCACTTCGGAGCCCGTCTGATAAATCGCTGGAAATTCGCCAATAACCTGGAGTTTTCGGACAAAATCCATCTCGATATCGAGGTAATTTGCCGCCCGATGTCTGGCTTCGATGGTGTTTCCTAAATGGGTTAGTGTTACTTTCCGATTGGTAAAATTCGGTAATGAGAGGGTTAAATTTCCCGGCATAAGCCCAGGTGAACGCAATTCTAGGAATGTTAGGTCAAACTTCAGGCTACTCTCAATACACTCCCGTAAAATACTCAGGTTAGGGTTGTTATGTTCAGAATTGGAGACAATGACAAAGGTATCGCGGTCAATGTGTTCAAGTTCAAAATCTTCTGCCTCAATCACCCGATAACCGAGACGGCGATATTCCCGTTTCAATTGAGCCACCAGGGGACGCATCTCGGCGAGGTCGTCCACTACCCAGTGGCGCCGCGTGGGCGAAAGGCTCAGCCAATCACGGCGCGATGAGGACCAGCCTAACGTAACAAGCTGGGTGGCGCGGGGCATTTCTCGATGGAAAAACACTTTCGGCAGATCTGTTAAGACAATTGCCTCACCGCTAGGGGTCGTCGGTTTGCCGTCAGGAGAGCCCGTACCAGGCGTGATGCCAGCCATTTCAACTAACCCCTCACAGTTGGGCAGACCGATTTGGGCAGTGGCACACGTGTTGCCGATTTGCCACACCCCGCGGCCGGGCGCGACTACGGCAGGCAATGCGTCGCTCAAACGCCCGCGCACTCCGTTGGATTCAATGCCGGCAGAATGCAAATCCACCGTATCGCGTGGGCACAACACAAACTTTTCCCCAGCCAAGGCTCCCCAAGCCGTATGCCCAGCGCCCAACGGAGCCGTGAAAGCCAGCAAATAGCCCCCCGCCCCATTTTCGCTCAGCAACGTTTCCAGGCGCTTGACCCCCTGGCCCGGATAGAGCCGTTCCAGCTCGTCAGCCAGTAAATCCGCGCGGTCAATAGCCACCGCGGTCCCTTCTAAACCACAGTCAGCCGCTAAGGAGATGAATTGATCGAGTTTCCACAAGTCTTTCGGGGAGAATACGGTGAGAATGTGTTGGAGCGGGGAGACTAACGGTTCGCTCAATCCGCTCCACCGGTTCCAGAACGCCGACGGGTTGGGGGTGATGACTATCACCGAGCGATTTTGCCTCAGCCACGTCGTGGTCAGGGAGGCTAGGGCGGTGGTTCGTCCGCTGCCGGGATTGCCGAAAATCCCCAAGCTCGTTTGGGGCAAACGCCAGCTTTGGCGAGCCTGGTGGGGAAAGTCCAGCAGGGCGAAACTGCCGGGGGGACACGGTGTGGCCAATGGCAGATCGGGACACCAGATTTCCGGTAGGCGTGCATTGTCGCAGCCTTGCTCCCAGGCTTGGCGAATCTGATCCACACAGTGGCGTACCCAGTCGGCTTTTCCGCACCAGGCGGCTTGTGCCACGCCGGAGGTGAGCCCCTCCCAAAACAGACGCCCCGGAATGGGCGGGAGGCTCGCCGCCCGCGTATCGCTGAGTATCTCGGTCGAGTCTTGGGGAGAACGAACCCGCAGGGCAATCCGTAGGTTGGTATTAGCCAGAATCTGGCCGTTAACCACCCCACCGGGCTTTTGCGTAGCCAAAATCAGGTGCAGTCCCAGCGAACGTCCGTGCGTAGCCAGGCGAATCAGGTTTTCCAAAGTTTCGGGATGATCCGTGGCAAGGGCGCGAAATTCATCCACCACGATGAGGACTCTAGGCAGCCGTTGCCCGGTGAGCTGGTGATAATGCTCCAGGTCGCGGGCTTTAACCTGGGACAGAACCGTCTCTCGCTGCTTCAGGAATGCCTCCAGGGACGCTAGAGCACGAGAGGTGAGTTGCGGCGTCAAGTCCGTCAATACGCCGTGAGTGTGGGGCAGCGCTCCCAGCGCCTCGAATGCCGCCCCGCCCTTGTAATCAAGCAAAATAAAACGTAAATCGCGGGGAGAATAGTGCAAAGCCAGTGCCATCAACCACGTGGTCAGCAGCTCCGATTTTCCGGCCCCGGTGGTGCCCGCCACCAGGGCGTGAGGTCCTTCTTTCACCAAATCAACCAGCCACGGACGTTCTGCGGTGCTCATCCCGAGCTGAGCGCACAAGCCTGGGGGAGGTGTCTGCCAGCTTTGGGCGATAGCTTCGGGACTGATTTGCTCCCACTGGCTGACATCAACCAAGTCGGGCAGGCTTTCAGCGGGGGGTATGGCGGTCAAGCTCAGGCGCTGCGGATTGTCCCCCAAGGCCTCCAGGAGAGAGCCGAACCAGGCGGCCGTAATAACGCGGCGTCGCGAGGGTGGGTTAAAGATGCGTTGCGCCCACGGCGGAGGGGTATCGGCGGTGATGGTCATCCCGACTTCGTCCGTCTCCAAATGCGGGGTCTCGCCGGGGTCGAACACGCGAATCACCAGGGTTTGCGGTGAGGTCTGGCCCGGTTCTTCGCGAGGTTTGATTCCGCGCCACGGGTCGGGATTCTTTTCGCTGAGCCGAGCCTGACCAAACAGGATGGCCTGGGCGATGACCCACCGGGCTTGATCTGCGCCTTTTTCTCCTGTGAAACACAGCGTTTCTCCCGGTTGAATCTGTAGGACTCGCCGGCGCAGTTTCCGACCCGAAAACACTCGAATCACGCTGACCTTTTGCGAAGGCATCACCAGGGGAGCAGCAGCGGCGAGCCACAGCTTTTCTGGGGTCGGCACCGCCAGTGCTCGTCGAATCAACACCGCCAGGGCAATCGCGCCGGCAATGCCCAGAATCACCAGCAGGCGCCACCCCAGGAAAGCCCCCAAACCCAACATGAGTAGCAGCGGCAGGAACATGAACAGGGCGGTGCGTCCCGCAAATTGTCGCGGAGCTGGGGGCGGAACCAGACGAAGGTCGGACGGGCGGCGGCTCAGGTGCAAAGTGGTGGCCCCAAGTTTCAGGCGCGCCCCGGGCTTGAGACGGCAGGCGCGACGTATCCGGTGAGACCAGGGCAGAGTTTTCCACATCTTGTACACAGGGGTCGAACCGGGGAACGGCAAGGCGCGCAGAGAGTGTTTCGACGGCTCCAGGTGCAGATTTTGACGCGAAACTTGCGGGTCGCTCAGTCCGCTTAGTCTGCCAAAAATCCCTGGAATCGCTGGCAATGCTTGGCCTGAATCGGGTCCGGCGGCAACGACCCAGAGCAGCGGAGATGTCAGAGCCGCCCGTGGTTGCAAAAAATGATCCATACCCTCAAGTTAGGGACCACAACCGATTTTCGCAAACGGTCATCCACAGGCTGTGGATAACCGTAGGAGAGGACTTGTTGATAACCCTCAAAAAGTTGTGCAAAACCTGTTTAGAGCGCAGTTCTGATCCGGAGAACCAGGATAGTAACCGGAAGAACCTAAACCAGAAAAATCAGTGAGTTTGGTAGCAAATCTGGGCAGCGACCTGTTGTGCCTGAGCCTCGTCACGCAGCAGAGTGATAATTGCCAAAGCAAAGTCGATGGAGGAGCCCAGCGCCCGCGCGGTGATAATCCGGCCATCACGAATCAAGCCGGTATCGGAATAATCGGCGTTCCCCAGGCCGTCTTGGAAACCGGGATAAACAGTTGCTCTGTGCCCATCGAGCAAGCCCAGCGCCCCCAACACGGTCGGCCCGGCGCACACCGCCGCCAGATTCCCCTGGTGAGAACGCAGAATCTGGGATAGTTTGGCTGATGCCTTGAGATTATTTACCCCGAGCTTGCCACCGGGAATAATCAGGACTTGTTCGCCGCTAGTAGCAAAGTTGTTGATGTGTTCATCACAAGTCAGGGGAACCCGGTGCGAACTCACTATGGTTCGCGCCTTTTCATCATCACCGGCGGCATCGTTGACCGCCACCGTTTGTATCTCGATGCCCCCGCGCCGCAGCAAGTCCACGACCAGCAGGGCTTCACATTCCTCGACACCATCGGCCACAAAAATACTGGCTTCCATTTCGTCTCCTAACCATCGGATTCAGTTTCGTATCCAAGTTTAGCGACGGAAAGGTTCGCGGGGGGTCTCAGGAAGGAAGCCCCGGTTAATTTCGGGCGACACAGCGACAAATTCTGTGCAAGCAGCGCCGGGGCGAAACTGCGGATTTTTCGTCTCCGGCTGGCCTTAAGATGGAATCGTGAAGAAACAAACCTCTATCCCTGAGGCTGCTTTAGCCCAACATGCTGACCTGGTGGACCAAATCGAGGCGGCGCGCACGGACTACTACGACGAAACTCCTGAAACCGGCGTGACCCGGCTGAGCGATGCGGACTATGACGCCCTGTTCGTACAACTGCAGCTGTTGGAGGCGGCCTACCCCGGCCTGGCGACCCCGGACTCGCCAACGCAAACGGTTGGGGGTGGCGGGCAAACGGCGAGTACGGAAGGGTTCCCCCCGCATCGCCACCTGCAACAGATGGGGTCTATCGATGACGTTTTCTCTTACGCCGAGGTTGACGCCTGGTGGGCGCGGGTGGACAAGAGCCTCGATGGCCAGGATTTCTCGGTTTCTGCCGAGGTCAAGGTAGATGGGTTGGCCATGAGTTTGACCTACCTTCACGGGACGCTCGCGGTTGGGGCTACGCGCGGGGATGGATTTACCGGCGAGGACGTGACTGAAAACGTGAAAACCATCGCGACCGTGCCGGTGCGTCTCGATGGTGAAAAAGTGCCGGAACTGGTGGAAATTCGCGGCGAAGTGTACCTGCCGTTGGCGGATTTTGACGCTATGAATGCGGCCCGCGAACGGGACGGAGAGAAACTGTTTGCTAATCCGCGCAACGCGGCCACCGGCTCTTTGAAACAAAAAGATCCCGCCCAGGCGGCAAAGCGTCCCCTCGCGTTTTTAGCCCACGGGGTTGGGGAAGTACGTTGGGCTAGCCCCGAAGCGGTAGCGCAGCTGGGGACCCAAGAGGACTTTTATGAGCTATTGGAATCGTGGGGTTTGCATTCCGTGCGGGAAACCCCCGCCAGCTTGGGGTTACCTCTGGCGGGAATGCGCTCCCTCGCCGAGGTTCACGCGGTTTTAGACCAGATGACGGCGCATCGTCACGATTTTGCCCACCAGATTGACGGAGTGGTGCTGAAGGTCGACAGCTTTGCGCAACGGGACGTGCTGGGGTCTACGGCGCGGGCGCCGCGGTGGGCGTGCGCCTACAAGTTCCCTCCCGAAGAGGTCCACACCCGTTTGCTGGGTATCGAGGTGCAGGTGGGGCGCACCGGACGAGTCACACCTTTCGGGGTGATGGAGCGGGTCTTGGTTGACGGCTCCTACGTTTCGCGCGCCACGCTGCATAACGCCAAAGAAGTGGCCCGCAAAGACGTGCGGCCCGGCGACACTGTCGTGTTGCGTAAAGCGGGGGACATTATCCCCGAAATTTTAGGGCCGGTAATGTCCCTTAGACCAGCGAGCCTGCCCCAATGGGTGATGCCCGACACCTGCCCCTCCTGCGGGACCAGGCTCGGAGCGCAAAAGGAAGGTGACATTGATCTGCGCTGTCCCAATCAGTCGGGGTGCCCGGCACAAATCACCGAGAGGCTCATTCACGTGGGTTCGCGCAACGCCTTGGACATTGAGGGCTTGGGGGAGGAAGGCGCTCTAGCGCTGACCCAACCGGAGTTCGGGCGCGGCGATGTGGCCGCTGCCCTCGCGGCGGGGGGTCGTTGTGAGCTGGAGGACGGAACCATTATCGCTGTTCGGCCTGGTCAGGAACTCGGCCTGGAAGCTATCGAGGATCTCTTGCCGCCCGTTCAGTCCCCGGTCCTGACTTCAGAAGCGGGTTTGTTTGCCTTGCAGCCTGAGGATTTACGCGACGTGATGGTGTGGCGCGAGATGCCGGGCACGTCCGGTCGGGATTGGCAACAGGTTCGGTTCTTTTGGGCGAAACCAAAACCATTGCCGAAAGCCGCTCAGGAAGCTACCGGACAGCGCTTCGGGCCTCCCGTGGCTGGGAAAGTCGTCCAGACGTTCTTTGAGCAGCTACAAGCTGCGAAGTCAAAAGAACTGTGGCGGGTTTTGGTGGCCCTATCCATTCGGCATCTGGGCCCGGTCGCGGCTCGGACCATAGCCCGACAGTTTGCCACGATGTCTGCTATCCGAGCCGCTAGCGTGGAACAGCTCGGTGAAGTCGAGGGAGTAGGCGAGGTCATTGCCGCCTCTATTCACGACTGGTTCACAGTCCCGTGGCATCAAGAAATCGTTGATGCTTGGGAAGCCGCGGGAGTCGGGGCAGTCAGCCAAGCTGAAACGGCGAGCGGAACCTCTCTGGCTGGGGAATTAGCACCAACCCTGGCCGGCCTGACCGTAGTCATCACCGGAAACGTCCCCGGCTACACTCGTGAATCCGCCCAGTTAGCGGTAGAAGCCCGCGGAGGGAAAGCGACCGGTTCGGTATCAAAAAAAACTGACCTGGTCGTGGCCGGTGCAGGCGCGGGGTCAAAACTGGCGAAAGCCCAGGCGCTGGGCATTCCCGTCATCGAATCTGCTGACTTCAACGCCCTGCTAGAAAAGGGCTTGTCGCGAACCTGAGCCAGTCCTGCGATTGGCGGCAGCCCGGGTCGAGACGTGGGCAGCATGGTTCTGAGCGCAGTGCAAGCCGCGGGTAGCCACCGGCGGATTCCTGACGTGTGGGCGAAACCCCTGAATATCCAGCTCTACAAAACCGAGCCGAGCGGGCGCAACAGACGCTCAATGACCCGATTAACGACGGGTCGTTCCTCCCACTGCTCCAGGGTGAGTTGCCGAGCGTTGGTCAAGTCGTTGAGGAACACTTGTTCCATCTGGTCGGCCAGGTCGGTGGAAAAAATCTCCATATTAATTTCATAGTTGCCGGTCATAGACAGACGGTCGATGTTCGCGGTCCCTATTGTGGTCCAGCAGCCGTCGGCGGTAGCGGTCTTGGCATGGACCATAGCCTCCTGGTAGAGCCAGATTTCCACCCCGGCCTCCAACATTGGGGAATAGTATGAGCGAGCCACCCAGTCGGCCGCAATATGGTTGGAGGTTTCCGGCATCAGCACTTTAATATCCACCCCGCGCCACGCTGCCGCAATGAGTTCGTCCAAAATATCCCGATCCGGAATGAAGTAAGCCTGAGTAATCCAAAACCGCTTTCGAGCCTTGTTCAACGCTTTGATATACAGGCCGCGGACAGGGAATAGCAGACGGTTCGGTTCGTTGCGAGCCACTTCGATTTCAGGAATCCACTGGCGGGGCTTAAATTGGGGCAGCCTAGGCAGATGCCGGGTTTTATGAGCATTCCAAAAATCGGTGAAAGCGTCGGTCAGCTCCCACACTGACGGGCCGGTCACACGCAGGTGGGTATCGCGCCACTGAGTCGCATAGAGTGAACCGATATTGTACCCACCAATAAACCCAACCTTGTTGTCAACGGTGAGGAGTTTGCGGTGGTCGCGCCCGGTGGAACGCAGCGAGAGAAAGAACGAACGAAACAGCCCGAAACGCAGAACGTGCAGGTTACGTAGGTGAGGGAAGCGAGTCATGGCGGAGGGAACATTGATGTTGCCGAAAGCATCCCAAATAATGAAGACCTCGACCCCGCGCTTGGCGGCGTCAATCAAAGCCTCTTTGAACAAATGCCCGATTTCGTCATTCTTCCAGATGAAAGTCTCAAAGAAGACGTGAGATTGCGCCGAACGGATGGCTTGCAGCATCGCGGTGTATACCTCAATCCCCGAGGTGTAGACCTGCATCTTGTCCTCGGCGAAACTGATTTCGGGCAGTTGAGTGATCGGAAAAGGCTTGACAGTGGACTGACGCCAGGTTCTCAGAGTATCGATAACGACTGTTATCGCCCCGGCAATGAGCTCAAACAGCAGGAACCCACCAAAAAATCGTGCCAACACTTTGGGCAGTTCCTGAGGGGTCTTTACCGCCAGTTCAGAAAGCCGGGTAAAGAAACGGGCGAGTCGACGGAATGCCTCGCCGCGGGGCTTGACATTGCTTTGTTTAAGAATTTCTTGCATTGGGTTTTTCGTTTGTTTCCTCATGCCAACGTTCCTTCCACACTAGAAGTTTAGAGGATAAACCCAACAAAAACAGAAAGGAGAACAGTTATCATGGGGGACAAATCATTTGTTAGCGTGTATTGATGAGGATAAAGTTATGCTCCACGTGCGTCTCACCCCCTGTAGAACCGCGGTCTCGATAGCCGTTGTTTTAACGTTTGGTCTAGCATTGACGTCCGTTGCGCAGCCATCGACGAGTTATGCTGAAACAAATCTCGAGTTAACACGGATTGCTGGCAACTCAAGGATTGAAACTGCAGCCGAGGTAGCCCAGCATTTTTGGCCTAGTCCAAATGTAGTTTTTGTGGCTCGATATGATGTGGCTGCTGATGCTCTAGCTGCTGGTTCTTTAGACGAGGGTCCTATTTTGTTGGCTCGTCCCGATGGAATAGGCAATGATGTCTCCCTCGAGTATCTGCGTTCCAAGCATCCTTCCCAGGTCATCGCGCTCGGGGGACAAGGCGCCGTCCCGGACGCCGTGCTGCAGGAATTTGCGCAAGCAGCTGCAGGAGCATCGACTGCGCGAATCCAAGGGGACAATCGTCAGGAAACCTCCTTAGAAATCGCCAAGCGTTCCGCACAGGGAAAGTGTCCTACAGAGATTTATCTCGCCGGCGCATTTGGCGCGGATGGACAAGGTTCTCCCGACGCAGTTGCAGCCGGAGCACTGTCCAATCCGCTGTTATTGGTTTCCGAATCCTCAGGATTAACCGCAAACCAACGCCAATACGTCGATAGTTGCGTTGCTCAAGGTACTCAAGTTGTTCAGCTTGGGGGCAGGAATTTGCATTATCCGGCTGCTTTTTCTCTGGATGGAGCAAATCGCTATGAAACGGCTGCAGCGATTTCCGGCTATGCGCAGTCTTCAAGAGTTTGGCAGCCCATGCTTTCCGCCTTTGGCTACGGCGTTTCGGGGGCAAACAAGGGCGAAGCTCCCGCTCGGACCAGAGTCATTGTAGCCAGGGGAGACAATTTCGCAGATGCTATAGTGGCAGGTTCGGTGCCTTTTGCCTCTATCTTGCTGACCAACAGTCAAACTCTCGCCGAAGCTGCCGGAGGAATGCTTCTGGGAAACAGTGCTAATAGTACTGTTTATATTTTTGGAGGCGAAGGGGCAGTAGCTGCCTCGGTGGAACAGGAAATTATCTCTGCTCTACAAGGAAACTGGATTCCCTGGCGTCTTCGCCCCACCATCAGCGAACCGGAGAATTGTCCCGTTACTAAACCGGAATGGGAGTCTCAAGGGCTGCAACACGTTGCTCTAGTCGGGTTACGCTGTGTGTCTAGAGACATTGGCGGGTTCCAGTGGATTTCCGGCAAGCGCGGCAATCCAAATACAGATTCGGGGGAGCATCCTCGCGGATTGGCCATAGATTTGCCTATTGCCGGGGCTGGTCCCTGGTCAAGTCAAGCCGCCATAGATTACGGGAACCGAATCGTGTCGTATTTCACAGCCAACGGGGAGCTACTGCACGTCAAATACATCATCTTCCGGAACACGATTTATCAGGCTTCATGGTTTGAAGGCGAACTGATGAAAGAACCGGAACTGGCCACCAATGTTACTCAAGATCACTTTGACCATGTGCACATTAGTTTCTTTGACCCGGCGGAACTGGAAATGATGGAACAACCCTAAGCAAATAGGGTTAAGCACCGCGCTGCGTTTTTCGCTAGACTCAGTAATATGTCGACTATTGATGCTGATGAAGTGAGGCGCGTCGCTGGCTTGGCCCGAATTGCGCTGACCGAGGAAGAAATCCACAAATTCGCCGCTGAACTGGATGTGATTACCCAGGCGGTAGCGAAAGTCAACGAGGTAGCGAAACCGGACATTCCGGCGACTTCGCACCCAATTCCGCTCACTAACGTGTGGCGTGAGGACGAGGTGGGTCAATGCCTCGACCACGATGAGGTACTTCAGGCCGCCCCGCAACCAGACCGCGGGATGTTCGGCGTGCCCAAGATTATCGGGGAGGAGTAACTTATGAGTAACACAGAACTTTACCTACTGTCAGCCCACGATTTGGCCGCGAAACTGGCGGCGAAAGAAGTCACCAGTGAGGAACTGGTGCGAGTGTTTGCCGACCGGATTGAACACCTCGATAAGGACATTCACGCTTTCCTCTTCGTCGACGTGGACGGGGCGCTGCAAACCGCTAAACAGGTAGACGCGGACCGTGCCGCCGGCAAGAAACTGCACCCTTTTGCGGGCGTGCCGATTGCGATTAAAGACAACATGGTGCAGCGGGGCAAGCCCACCACCTGCGCTTCAAAAATCCTGGAAGGTTGGCTGCCGCCCTATGACGCCACCATCGTGCTAAAACTCCAGGAAGCGGGACTGCCTATCCTGGGAAAAACCAACATGGACGAGTTCGCCATGGGATCGTCTACCGAGCACTCGGCTTTCGGCCCGACCCGCAACCCGTGGGATTTGGAGCGGATTCCGGGCGGATCAGGCGGTGGTTCGGCGGCCGCGGTGGGAGCTTTCATGGTGCCGTGGGCGCTGGGATCGGACACGGGCGGTTCTATCCGCCAGCCCGGGGCTGTCACCGGTACCGTGGGTGCGAAACCGACCTATGGGGCAGTGTCCCGCTACGGTTTGATTGCGATGGGTTCCTCCCTGGACCAGATTGGCCCGGTCACTCGTGACGTGCGCGACGCGGCGGCGCTGCAGATGATTATTGGGGGACACGATCCGCTGGATTCCACGTCTTTGGACGAACCGGTACCGGATATTACCGGGGCATTGGCCGACATTGGCACAGATGCGACCGGTCTGCGTGTCGGGGTCGTCAAGCAGCTGCAAGGCGAAGGTTACCAGGCTGGGGTGTTGCAGCGTTTCCAGCAGGCTGTGGAGCGTCTGCAAAAGGCGGGGGCGAACGTAGTCGAAGTGGATTGCCCCTCCTTTGAGTACGCTTTGGCGGCCTATTACCTGATTATGCCGGCGGAAGTGTCGTCTAACCTAGCTCGTTTCGATGGGGTACGTTACGGCCTGCGGGTGTTGCCCGAGGACGGTGAGGTCACCACGGAACGTATGATGGCGGCGACTCGTGAGGCGGGCTTTGGAGATGAAGTAAAGCGCCGCATTATTTTGGGTACTCACGTTTTGTCAGCAGGCTACTATGATGCTTACTACGGTTCGGCGCAAAAGGTACGAACCCTGCTGCAGCGTGACCTCGCGGCGGCCTTTGAACAGTGTGATGTGCTGCTCACACCCACCGCCCCAACCACCGCTTTCAAGTTTGGCGACAAACTCGACGATCCGATGAGTATGTACCTCAACGATGTGGCGACTATTCCCGCCAACTTGGCTGGGATTCCCGGTATTTCGATTCCTGCCGGAGTGGCCGCGGAAGACGGTCTGCCCGTAGGGGTACAGATTCTCGCTCCCACCTGTGGAGACGTCACCATGTATGAGGTGGCAGCCCGCATGGAAGCCCAACTGGCAAAGTCGAGTGAACCGATGCCGCCCTGTCCGGCCGCGGCATGGAAGGAGGGTGCGAAATGAGCGACAAGTTGATGAGTTATGACAAGGCTACCGAACGTTTCGATCCTGTTTTGGGGTTGGAGGTTCACGTTGAATTGGGCACGAAAACCAAGATGTTCGACGCGGCTCCCAATGCTTTCGGGGGCGACCCGAACACGTATATCACCCCGGTTTCCCTGGGTTTGCCCGGCTGCCTGCCGGTAGTCAATAAGCGAGCCGTGGAATACGCGATTCGGATTGGTCTGGCGTTGAACTGCCAAATCGCCGAATACTGCCGGTTTGCGCGGAAAAACTATTTTTATCCCGACCTGACCAAGGCTTTCCAAACCTCCCAGTATGATGAGCCAATCTGTTACGACGGCTGGCTCGATGTCGAGTTGGAGGACGGTACCGTGTACCGGGTGGAAATCGAGCGTGCCCACATGGAGGAAGACGCCGGCAAGAACACGCATATTGGCGGAGAGGACGGCCGTATCCAAGGCGCGGACCACTCCCTGGTGGATTACAACCGTGCCGGAGTGCCACTGGTAGAAATCGTCACCAAACCCATCATCGGGACCGGGGATCGCGCTCCCGAGGTTGCCGCCGCTTATGTGCGCACCTTGCGGGATATTTTCCGGGCTATCGGGGTTAGTGAAGCCCGCATGGAGCGCGGCAATGTCCGCGCTGACGTGAACGTGTCCTTGCGCAATAAACCGGAGGATCCGATGGGGACCCGCACGGAAACCAAGAACGTGAACTCCTTTAGAGGCATCGAGAAAACCGTGCGTTACGAAATGCGTCGCCAGGCGGCAATCCTTGCCGAGGGCGGCAAAATCGTCCAGGAAACCCGCCACTACCACGCTGCGGACGGGACGACTTCTTCAGGCCGTGAGAAATCCGATGCCGAGGATTATCGTTACTTCCCCGAACCGGATTTGGTGCCTGTGGCGCCGAGCCGGGAATGGGTGGAGGAAATCCGCCAGAGTCTGCCTGAGCTTCCTGCCGTGAGGCGCAAGCGTCTGCAGGGCGTGTGGGGATTCACTGACATCGAAATGCGCGATATCGTCAACGCCGGAGCGGTGGACCTTATTGAGGAAACGGTTTCAGCCGGAACCGATGCGGGCGGGGCTCGCAAGTGGTGGATGGGCGAAATTGCGCGTTTGGCCAAGGGCGAGGAAAAAGACCTGGAGGAAATGCCGATTACTCCTGCCCAGGTGGCTGAGCTGCAAAGCCTCGTCGAGGACGGCAAGATTAACGACAAGTTGGCGAAACAGGTTATCGCTGGCGTTCTGGCCGGAGAGGGCGATCCCGGTCAGGTCGTGAAAGCGCGCGGCTTGGAGGTCGTTTCCGACACGGGTGCTTTGGAAACCGCCGTGAAGCAGGCAATTGCTGATAACCCTGATGTCGTTGAAAAGATTAAAGGCGGCAAGATGGCGGCTATTGGTGCGCTGATGGGCCCGGTTATGAAAGCCACCCGCGGTCAAGCCGATGCGGGGACGGTAAAGTCCCTGATTATGGCCGAACTTGGGTTGTAAACCGGTCTGATTTCCGGCTTAAATGTTTTGTTCCCGGACCGTTTGGTCCGGGAACAAAACATTTTTTAGAACTTACTTCTGGGTTTATTTAACGTAGTTCTCGCCCGTGCCGTAGTGCTCAATCACGTAGTCGAGGTCCTTGTCCCCGCGGCCTGACAGGTTCACCAGGATTGATCCCGTCTTGCCTTTGCGGGCTTCCTTGATGGCATAAGCAAGGGCGTGGGAGCTTTCGATGGCAGGAATGATGCCTTCCCAGCGGGAAAGCATGAACAGGGCTTCAATAGCCTCCTCGTCTCGAATGGTTACGTAGTTGACGCGCTCCATGTCGTGCAGCAGGGAGTGCTCCGGGCCAACCGAGGGGTAGTCCAGTCCGGAGGCGTTGGAATAGACCGGCGCGGGATTGCCTTTTTCGTCCGCGAGCATAATCGAGTTGAATCCGTGCATTACGCCTTCGCCGCCATAGGTAATGGAGGCCGCGTGATCGCCCAAAGCCGTGCCCCGCCCTTGTGGTTCGACCCCAAAAATCTCGACCGGGTCAGCCAGGAACGGCACAAACATCCCAATCGCGTTGGAACCGCCCCCTACGCAGGCCATCACTTTGTCCGGCAGGTGTCCAGTCTGCTCCATAAACTGGGCACGTGCCTCCACGCCAACGACCTCCTGGAAATCCCTGACCATGACCGGGAAGGGGTGGGGGCCGGCGGCAGTGCCGATGCAATAGATGGCATCGTGATATTCCTCGGAGTAAGCCATGAAGGCGGCGTCCACGGCCTCTTTCAGGGTCTTAAGCCCGAAGCTGACGGGGACGACGCGTGCGCCCAGTACCTTCATGCGCGCCACGTTCGGAGCCTGCTTGGCGATGTCGACCTCACCCATGTAGATGTCGCATTCCAGGCCGAAGTAGGCGGCGGCGGTGGCTAGGGCCACGCCGTGCTGACCCGCTCCGGTTTCCGCGATGAGCTTCTTTTTCCCCATGTATTTAGCCAATAGGCCTTCGCCCATGCAGTGATTGAGCTTGTGCGCCCCGGTATGGTTCAGGTCCTCGCGCTTGAGGTAGATTTGGGTGCGTCCCAGTTTCTGGCTCAGACGCTGGCAGTGATAGACCGGGGTGGGCCGGCCCTGGAAATCCTTGCGAATGCGGCGCAGCTCGGCAATGAACTGTGCGGATTGGGCAATGGTGTTATAGGCTTCCGCGTACTCGTCAAAGGCTTTGACCAGCTCCGGGTCCTGCAGGTAGTTGCCGCCGTATTTGCCGAAGTATCCCTTTTCATCAGGGTATTCCTTCAGATAGTTGTCAAAATCGCGGTACTTATTCATCTCTTCCTCCAAAGTTTTCGCAATTCCATACTGAAACCGATTTGGTCCGAGCTTGGACCGGTCACAAGATAAAGGTACGCAGTTTTTCACCGCAAGTACAGGGGTGTCCAGTATTCAAGCAGATTTGTCTCATATAATGAATCGACGCCTGTCGGCGTTGGGTGAGGAGGTTTTGACCTTCGGAGCGGGGAAGGGTAGTTTAATCCATCTTTAGGTTACATCTATTTTGCTTAATCAGCTCGAATTACAATTGTCATTGTTATTTAAAAATCTCTATATAGCCTTTCTAATATAATTAATTAATACGTTTCGTTATTATCGCAAGGTTCTGAACTGCGAAAACGCCGGTTGTTAAGGTGAGGGTTTTCAATCGAGACAAAATAGTTGACAGTTGTAATTAAGAATTATTCATTTCTGTTACTTATCCCGAAAGGAAAGAAACCATGAGTACTCAACCGGTAGTTAGTGATTGCGCAGTATCCGATTGCTCTTACAACCACGACGGCTGCCAAGCCACCGCGATGACCATGGGCACCAAGGGCTGCTCCACCTTTATTGCCTTGCCTCAGGTCGGAGGCCTCGGAAAACAAGCCGCAGTCGGGGCTTGCCAGAAATCCGACTGCAGCTTCAATGAGCACCTGGAGTGCCAGGCGCCTGCCGTCAAAGTTGGCGGAAAGACAGGCGAGTGCCTCACCTATAACCGCGCTGCTTAGGCTTACCCCCTAATAAATGCATAAACCTGTGTGTGCGAACAGACGCTGGTTCGCGCACACAGCTGCATTTAAGGGTTTGGCTATTTTGGACAATCGGTAACTCTGTGAGGCCAGTGTTGCTCCATTAGAATTCTGGCTATGTGTGAATTTCTTGATTTGCGTTCTTTGGCTGCCCGCGAGCTTCCAGCGTTGTGTGAATTCGGCATGAAATCAAAGGTTCCTGCCGGATTTGGTTATCTTGGCCCTGAAGGTGCGGTTATGCCCGAAATGGGAGCTCAACTGTGGATTAACTGCCGAATGACACATATGTTTTCGCTGTTTGCCCTGGCGGGAATCCAACCCGAACAATCCCGCGAACTGGCCGCGCACGGGATTCACGCACTGCGGGAATACTTTGTGGACCGGGAATATGGTGGTTGGTTTTCGTGGATTGACACGGAACTTGATGCATCGGGGCAGCCTCGCCCCAATCTTGAGAACGGACCCCGTAAGGAAGCCTATGCTCACGCATTCGTGATTATTGCGGCCAGCTCAGCCACTGTCGCGGAAATTCCCGGGGCGCGCGAACTGCTGGACGAAGCCAGGCGCATCCAGGATGCTTACTGGTGGGACGAATCAGCGGGGAGAGCCCGAGAATCTTACGCTAGGGACTGGACAGAGCTGGAAGACTACCGCGGTGCGAACGCGAATATGCACACTTTGGAGTCGTGCCTGGCAGCTTTCGATGCGACTGCAGACACCGAATACCTGCGGCGGGGTGCGTCCATTGCCACGAAAATTATTAATGAGTCAGCGAGGGAATACGACTGGAGAATCCCCGAACATTACACCAGTAACTGGCGTATAGACCCTGATTACAACCGCGATAAGCCGAACGATCCTTTCCGTCCGTGGGGAGCCACGCCGGGCCACGGTTTTGAGTGGGCACGTCTGATCTTGCAGCTCCAGGGCGCAGCCGAGGCTGCTGGGTTAGATTTGAATTTGGATTGGGCTCACGAGGCCGCCGCGGGACTTTACCGTACCGCGCTTGCGGCGTGGGGTAGCGATGGCGCCGATGGGATTCCCTACACGACAGACTTCGAGGGCCGCCCGGTTTCCTCCCAGCGGATGCACTGGGTCATTTGCGAAGCTATCGGGGTAAGCCTGGTGATTTCTAAGCTCGCCGCTCGCTTCAGTTCAGATTCCCAACTTCCGCAGTTGGCCCAGCAGTGGGCTGACAAGTTTTGTGTTTACGCGCAAGACAAATTCATTCAACATCCAGGACAATGGTCCCATGAACTTGATGTCAATAATCAGCCCGCCTGCGTCACCTGGGTTGGAAAAGCGGACATTTACCATGCGGGACAAGCAATGTTCTTGGTTAACCTGCCGGCACAACCGGGGTTTGCCGCGGCGTTGAAACAGTCAAAATCTGCCTGAAATAGGCTCAGAAATACTTGAAATATCAAAGATGGCTGAGAATTGATACCGATTACACAAATAGGTAGACTTTCGTTCGGCTTGTGAACGTATTCACGCAAGAACTCGGTGTAATTGGCCAGACAGTGAAGTCTAGGAGCAGAAGTGAACGAATCTAAGGATGTAGGCAACATTTTAGAGATGCGCCATATCACCAAGGAATTCCCCGGTGTCAAAGCGCTTGATGATGTCAATTTCCAGGTCAAACAGGGCACTATCCACTCCCTGTGCGGTGAAAACGGTGCCGGTAAATCTACCCTGATGAAAGTGCTGTCTGGAGTATGGCCCCATGGAACCTATCATGGGGACATCGTCTACCAAGGCGAGGTTCGCCGTTTTAAGAACATCCGAGAGTCGGAAGCGGCCGGGATTGGTATCATCCACCAGGAACTCGCACTGATTCCTGAACTCTCAATTGCAGAAAATATTTTCTTGGGCAACGAAATTAAGCAGGGCGTAGGCATAGATTGGTTCCAGACTAGAAAACGCGCCGTGGAATTACTTCGGGAAGTGGGTCTCGACGATGACCCGGATACCCCCATCAAAGAGATTGGGGTGGGTAAGCAGCAGCTGGTGGAGATAGCCAAGGCTCTGTCCAAGAACGTGAAACTATTGATTCTTGATGAGCCGACTTCCGCACTGAACGAGGAAGAATCGGCCCATTTGTTGGACCTGATGCGCCAGCAGCGTCAAAGCGGTATCAGCCAGATTATGATTTCTCACAAACTCAATGAAATCGCTGCTATTTCTGACGCGATTACCGTGATACGTGACGGAAAAACGATTGAGACTATGGAAGTTAAAGACGGCAACGTCGACGAGGACCGCATCATTCACTCCATGGTGGGTCGGCCTCTGGACAATCGTTTCCCTGACCGTGATCCGCATATTGGCGAAGTGCTGTTTGAGATTAGAGACTGGAGAGTGTATCACCCGGTCAATACCGAGCGGCTCATCTGTAAAAACTCGAATATCCAGGTACGCAGTGGAGAAGTCGTGGGCCTGGCGGGGTTGATGGGTTCGGGGCGTACCGAGTTGGCACGTTCAGTTTTTGGCCATTCCTATGGAATTTTTGAGTCTGGTCAAACGTTCATGGAAGGTAAAGAAATCTTTATGAGGTCGGTTCCAGCCGCTATTGAAGCCGGACTGGCCTATCTTCCGGAGGACCGAAAGGTGCAGGGGCTCAACCTTCTGGATGACATCAAAGGTGAAGTTATCTCTGCGAAACTAAAGAAAGCTACCGGCAACACACTCGCGATTGATTGGCACACAGTCCGTCAGACTGCTGAGGAGTATCGCCAGAACTTGCGTATAAAGAGCCCGTCAATCGATAACCTCATATCGTCACTTTCCGGTGGAAATATGCAAAAGGTCGTGCTTGCTAAATGGATGTACACCGACCCGAAGGTATTGATTCTGGATGAGCCGACACGTGGGATTGATGTGGGCGCCAAATTTGAGATTTACACGCTCATCGGCAAACTTGCTGCCGCTGGAATCGGTGTCATCGTGATTTCTTCAGAACTTCCGGAGCTACTGGGCATTACAGACCGTATCTATACGATTTTTGAAGGAAAAGTCACCGGTGTATTCGATACGAAAGATGCCGACCAAGAGTCGCTCATGCGTCTCATGAACCCCACAACTTCTAAATCCGGCAGTGCTGCCGCCTAACAGGGAGGAAAATTACCAATGCCAGCATTGAAACAACTACTAGGCGGCAACCTGCGCCAATTGGCTATGGTTATCGTCTTGATTCTGGAAATTCTTTTATTCCAGTTCCTGACGGGCGGTACCGTTCTTTCCGCTCAAAACTTGCAAAACGTCCTTTCTGGAAACACCTACGTGCTGATTCTGGCGATGGGCATGGTGCTGGTGATTATCGCTGGACACATCGACCTGTCAGTTGGTTCGGTGGCGGCCGTAATTGGCATTGTGCTGGCGAAGGTCACATCTGAGCAATCCGGAGCGGGGTTGCCTTGGTGGCTTGGCATCGGTGTCGCGCTGATTGTGGGTGTGATTATCGGTAGCTGGCATGGATTCTGGGTTGCCATCGTGGGGGTTCCCGCCTTCGTTGTGACCTTGGGCGGTATGTTGTTGTTCCGCGGGATGAACCAGTTTATTGGCAAGTCCCTGTCGATTCCTGTTCCGGATCAGGTGAAATTTATCGGTGCCGGCTATATGAATTGGTTGCCGCCTATAGCCATAGGTAATTGGATAATTAACTCGGAAACCATCATCTTAGCCATGATTGCCGCTCTCCTGATGGTGTTCATGCGCACCCGCAAGCGTGTCCGTCTGGCGAAGGCTGGAGCAGAACTGCCCGCTAGCTGGATTTTTGTGGTTCAGGTGGTCTTTACTTGCATTATTATCCTGCTGTTTGGATGGATTTTTGCGACTGGACGACCGGGGACTTCCCTGCCTATTTCTGGCATCATCGTAATTTTGCTGTTCCTGTTCTACAACTTCCTGTCTCGCAACACTCCTCTTGGGCGAGGCATCTACGCCGTAGGCGGTAACCGCGTGGCCGCGGCATTAACCGGTATCTCGGTGAGGAAAGTGAACTTCTTTGTAATGTTCAACTCCTCGGTCCTGGCAGCTATCGCGGCGGTGTGCTTCGTGGGACGTTCCGGAGCATCTACACCGTTTGATGGCAACTTATGGGAGCTTGATGCCATCGCCTCCGTATTTATCGGTGGCGCTTCAGTCTGGGGCGGTATTGGTACTTTGGGTGGCACCATGGTGGGTGCTTTGGTGATGGCTTTCCTGAACAACGGTTTGCAGCTGCTTGGCGTGGGCACAGACTGGACTCAGATGATTAAAGGCCTGGTGCTGCTTCTTGCCGTAGCCTTTGACGTACTGTCCAAGAAACAGGGCAAACCTTCGATTATTGGCCTATTCAGTGCCACTCGCAAACGTAACCAAGCATCGTCCGACACGGCGCTTGTGCCTGAAAATGACTCGAAAAAAGAATCGCCTGAGCAGGAAGCGAAGGCCTAATTAGTCACAAAGAACTTGGGCAACTGCCCAAACCTGGGGCACCAGGACTCGACACAAAAGTGAGGTAACCATGCAAATAATCAAGAGAATCGCCGTTCTTGGCGCCGCTGGCGCATTGGCGTTCGCACTGTCAGGCTGCGCAGGCAATGCCGGCAATGCTGATAAGTCCGGAGACGACGCCGGGGCAAGCAGCTCGACTGGTCTGGATTTGGGCATCTCTATGCCTCAAAAGACCTCTGAGAACTGGGTAGAAGCCGAGAAGTACTTCAACGACCTGTGCAAGAGCGAGGGCCTGAAGTGCTCGGTTCAATTCGCGAACAATGGTGTTTCTGAACAGCAAAACCAGATTGATACGATGCTTACCAACGGAGCGAAGGCTCTAATCATTGGCGCTATTGACGGCACCTCCTTAGGCAATCAGGTGCAGAAGGCTGCTGATGCTGGCGTACCCGTCATTGCTTACGACCGCCTGTTGATGGCAACTGAGAACGTCGACTACTACGTTGCTTACGATAACTTTGGCGTGGGCGTGAAGCAGGGCGAGGCTTTGCTGAAAGGCTTGGAAGCCAAGAAGCCTGGCGGCCCGTGGACCATCGAAGTGGTAGCGGGTTCTAACGATGACTCGAACTCGGCCAAGTTCTTTGACGGAGCCATGTCCGTATTGCAGCCGGAAATTGATGCCGGTAAGGTGACGATTGGTTCTGGTCAGAACACCCAGGCTCAGGCTGCTACCCAAGGCTGGGATCCCAAGAACGCGCAGAGCCGTATGGACGCCATCCTGGCTCAGAATTACCCCGGCGACAAGGTTCCGGACGGTATCCTCTCCCCGAATGATACTCTGGCTCGCGCTGTCTTGTCCTCTTGCGAACAGGCTGGCAAGACCCTCCCGGTCGTGACCGGTCAGGACTCCGAGATTGAGTCTCTGAAGTGGATCATGCAGGGTAAGCAGTACTCCACCATTTCCAAGCCGACCAAGCCGCTGGTGGAAAGCGTTGTGGCTTTGGCTCAGAAGCTCTTGAAGGGCGAAAAGGACGTGAAGGACCTTAACGGCATCGCAGTGGATGACAAGCAGTACGACAACACTAAGAAGGTCGTCCCGGCCTTCCTGTTGCCTCCGGTGGTGGCAACGAAGGACAACGCTGCGGAAGTTTACAAGGACGAGCCCACAAAGCTGGAAGCGGTTAACTCTGTGAAGTAGTCCTTTAGTTTAGGATTTTGGCCTGCTAGACCGAGACCCTACTCTATGTAGATTTGGCTGCGGTCCCGTCGTATCCGGCGGGGCCGCAGCTGCTTAATAACTGTACTGTCCTGCGTGCCAACATTCTTGGTGCAGCCGGTGCTGCAAGCCAAGTGGCTCTATCTGCGCCAACATATATGGTATGTTATTTTCCGACACGCCCGGGATGTGCAAATAGGGACTCAGATTTGCATCCTCCGAAAGTGACGTGTATAGTTTTATCTGTTGCGCACTTTTGCGGTGAGCAACGCCCCGATTGTTGAAATCTCGGTGAAAACTGGGGTGGATCGGTGAGTGGGTTTGTTGGTTTTGATCTCGATAGCGTTTTGTTTTTTGTTTACGCGTTT